>Ga0123519_10014452_pt1 | contig 11221 bp, 10 predicted proteins | sample YelNatPaOPRAMG02_FD_87396 | JGI IMG/M metagenome (GOLD analysis project Ga0123519, IMG submission 87396) | Hot spring microbial communities from Yellowstone National Park - Yellowstone National Park OP-RAMG-02 (version 2) | ecosystem: Environmental > Aquatic > Thermal springs > Hot (42-90C) ... | reverse complement strand
TAATGCAGATGGCCAAAACCAATGCGGCTTTAGCCCGGTTAAAATCGGCCGGTCTGGTCTATATTTCGGTTCTCACCGACCCGACGACCGGCGGGGTAAGTGCTTCCTTTGCGCTGGTCGCCGATATAATTATTGCGGAAAAAGGTGCCCTGATTGGCTTTGCCGGGCCCCGGGTTATTGAACAAACCATTCGGCAAAAATTACCAGAAGGTTTTCAGCGGGCTGATTTTCTTTTTAATCACGGAATGATTGATATTGTTGTGGAGCGCAAGGACTTAAAAAATACTCTGATAAAAATTCTTGGTTTTTTTAGTAAAAAAAATCGCTGATGAATATCTTTGATTTCTGGGCGAAGTATGAATATAGCCATCAGACGCCGGGACTGCTCCGGATAAAAAAGTTTTTTAAGCGGCTGGGTCGTTTGCCGGATATCCCGGTGGTTCATATTGCCGGGACCAATGGCAAGGGAATGACCGCCAGTATTCTGGCAAATTTTCTCTGGCAGGAATTTCCCGAGGAAACCACCGGTCTTTATACCTCCCCGCATTTAGAAGATATAGGCGAACGAATTGTCGCTAATGGAGGGGCCATTCCCCGACCGGAATTTCAGGAAATTTCTCTCTATTATTTTCCCCTGGCCAGGGAATGTCAACTCTCTTTTTTTGAGTTCTTAACTGCGGTGGCCCTCATCTGGTTCCAGGAAAAGAATTGTTCCCGGATTGTTCTGGAAACCGGATTGGGCGGACTTTATGATGCCACCAATATCTGTCGCAAAAAATTACTGGCTATTATCACCAGTGTGGGATATGACCATCAAAAATATCTGGGCAACACCCTGACAAAGATTGCCAGGGAAAAGGCCGGGATTATCCACTCAACCAATCTAATGACTATTCTTGGCTCGGATATCCCCAACCATCTTTTACCAATCTTTCGTCAGAAAAGTCGGAATGTTCAGAGGCTGGGAGAGGATTTTTTTGTCTCGCGGGTCAGGGAAAATTACGGTTATCAGATTTTTGACTATTATGGGCAGAAAAATATTTTTGAGGTAATTTTTCGTCAGCCCGGAGAAAAGTCCATTGCCTCAGCGGCTCTGGCTATCCGGGCCGCCGAATTTCTTAAAGTCAGCGCTGGTACGGTCCGGCGGGTTTTGCGGAATTTTGGTCTGGCCGGTCGTCGGGAATTTATTCGTCGGGGAAAAATAAAAATGATTTTAGATGGAGCGCATAACCCGGCGGCTATTGCGGCTTTCTGGCAGGACTATCAACGCTGGCAGAAGACATTTTTGTCCAGCTGGCCGGCACCCCGGATATTTTTTACGCTGGTTAAGGACAAAAAAATTAACCAGATTGCCCGAGTTCTCAGTCGGGAATTGAGGAAAGTCCGCTGGCAAAATTTGATAATTTATCGGCTGCAATCACTGCGGGCGCAGAAGCCGGAAATCATCTTTTCCGTCTTTAAAAAATATCTGCCGGAGAAAAAAATGGAAATCTTTCCCAATCTGGTTTCGGCTCTGGGCTATTATCGTAAGAATATCCTGGCGGGGTGTCCGGCGATATTTATTGGTTCTTTTTATGCTGTTGGTGAATTAAAAAAGGAGTTAGCCAATGGGTTATTATCTGGGAATTGATTTTGGCGGTACTGGAATAAAAATCGGTCTGGTTAGCCCGGATAAAAAGGTGATAAAAAAAATTATTCTGAAAGTACCGGAAAAGCCAGCTCCGGAAAAGGTTGGCGAGGCAATCCGGGAAAAAATAAAAACCGAGTTCTTCCGGTATAAAATTGTTCGGGCTGGCTGCGGGATTTGTGGGGATATTGATTATCGTCGGGGACTGGTCCGGTTTTCCCCGAATCTTAAGTGGCAAAATGTTTCCTGGGGACAGATTTTGCGAACAAAACTGGGCCTGGCGATAAGGGTAGAGAATGATGCCAATGCCGCGGCCTGGGGAGCCAGAATCAAACGATTTCCCGGAGCAAAAAATTTAGTGGGAATTACCCTGGGAACCGGGGTCGGTGGGGGGATAATTTGCGGCGGAGAAATTTATCGGGGAAGCAGTGGAACGGCCGGAGAGATTGGCCATCTCAGTATTGAAGTAAATGGACCAGAATGTAGTTGCGGGAGTCGCGGATGCCTTGAGGCTTATAGTGGCGCCCGGGCCCTGAGCCGTTATGCGCAAGCGAGAATAAATCGGGGAGAAAAATCCTTATTGAGTCAGTATTCGGAAATTACCCCGGCCGTTATTTATCAGGCGGCATCTTCTGGCGACAAACTGGCCAAAAGTGTTTTTGAGTATCTCGGCCGAATTCTCGGAGTGGCTCTGGCGGATATTTTGAACATTCTTAATCCAGAAATAATAGTTTTGATGGGCGGAGTTTCCCGGGCGGGAAAATTTTTTCTTCCCGGGCTTAAGCAAACACTGCGGGCCCGTAGTTTTACCTCGGCCTATCGGCGGGCAAAAATCGTTCTCAGCGATAATGCTGATGAACCGGGAATTGTCGGAGCCGCTTTTCTTCATTTGAGCAATTAATGAAAAAGACCTGGTTTTTGCTGGGGCAATTATTTTTATCCGGAATGTTATTGATAGCGGGCGAAAATCCGGCGCCATTTTTGAAACAGCCCTTAACCATCAGGGCCGAAGAAATCACCTATAACCAGGAGACCGCCGAACTTCTGGCCAGTGGCGAGGTAAGCATCATTCAATCAACAATTAGTGTCCGGGCTGACCGGATGATAGTCAATCTGGAAAGCGGAGAGGCCGCCGCTGAAGGCAATGCCCGGATTATTGAAAAAGATAACCAGATAGAGGGAGAAAGAATAAATTACAACTTCGCCACTTCCACTGGAATTATCTTTCAGGCCCGGGGGAATATAACTGGCTGGCATTTTTCTGTTCCAGTTCTGGAGCGCCAATCAACTGATAGATATTCCGGCCAGAAGAGTTCTTTGAGTAACTGCGATGAGCCCGTGCCTCACTGGCATTTTTCGTCCAGCAATTTGAACCTGGAATTAAACAAAAAGATTGAGATTTATAATTCTCTTATCTATCTGGGGAAGGTTCCGGTGTTTTATCTTCCTTATTACTATCGGGGACTGGGGTCAAGTCGTCTGAATATAATAGTCTATCCGGGCTATAACGGGGTTGACGGATTAATTGTCCGCACCAATACTTCTTACCAGTTCTCTTCCCAACTTCAGGGCAATTTACTTCTGGACTATTTTGCCCGGCGCGGTCTGGGACGAGGAACCCGCTGGGATTACAACCAGCCGGATTTTCAGGCGACTTTTTACGGTTATCAGATTGAGGAAATGAACACCGGGCTGAATCGCTGGACGATGCGTTCACTTGTCTGGCAGCAGGTGTCGGCGGACTATAGCCTGCGTCTGGACTTAAATCGGCCGAGCGACCTGTCGGTGAATAATTACTATTTTCTGGAAAACTGGCAGCGTTCGGTTGTTTCGCCCTATTCGGAATTTTCTTTGACTTATCAGAAAAAGAAAATTTACTGGCGGATGTTGACCGGAGAATATTATGATTATGATTACCGCCAGCAGGATTATATTCGCACGAAATATCTTTTGCCGTCGTTTCAATTCCGGGCTCTGGGGATAAATCTTTCCCGGCAGTTTTATCTCAATTATAATGCTTTGCTGGAAAAATCATATTACAATGATAGCGGCCATCGGCTTGGTCTTAATCAGGATATTAATTTCTGGCGCTCAATCATTCTCAGCCGAACCACCACCCTGACCCCGACCCTGGGCTGGCAGAATGACTGGCAGTGGCTGATTGATCAATCAACCAGTACTAATATCAGCCGGCATTTTGAAAAAATAAATCTGCGCGAGACATTTTCTTCCAATCTTTATCTGGACCTGACCTATAATTTTCGGCAGAGGTTTAAGCCCGGTCTTCTGGAAGTGGCCGCCAGCGATGATGATTATGGGATAGAAGAAAATATTCTCGCCGGCCAGTTAAACTATTTTGAAATTTTGGCCGGGATGAATTTTCGCAGTTATCTGGGATATGATTGGCGACAGTTTCGTTCAAATCCGGTGACGGAGAAATGGACTTTATGGCGTAATGAAATCAACTGGCAGAAAAACTCACTCTGGTTTTATTGGAATAACCAGACCAACCTTTATCACTGGCATAATCAGGCCTGGCAATTTTCCGGTGGTATTGGTCAGAGAGAAAAGAAATATATCGGACTGAGTGTTTTCAATCAGGGCGATGTTTCCTGGGGAATGAATCTATCAGCCGGAATCTGGCTGGATAGGTTTTATATTGATTGGCGCACCACCAAAAATTTTTCGGTTACCGAGTCGGACTGGTTTAACTGGCCGGACAATCAGTTCCGAATTTACTGGGATATGCACTGCTGGCAGTCGCGGATTAATATCGTCCAGCGTCCGGACTATTACGATTTTAAAATTGAGTTAAGTTTGAAAATGCCCGGCCCGGAACAAAAAATGAAAGTCAACGAAAACTTCTATCCGTGGGAGTAAATTTGGTATAATAAATAGTTTGGAGACTAAAATGAAAGCGCTGGTGTTGAGTGGTGGAAAAGGCACGCGGCTCCGGCCGATTACCCATACTTCGGCCAAGCAACTAATTCCGGTTGCCAATAAGCCAATTTTGTTTTATGGCCTGCAAGCCATCCGGGAAGCCGGGATAGAAGAAGTGGGAATTGTCGTCGGAGAAACTGCCCCGGAGATTAAAAAGGCGGTTGGTAATGGCCAGGCATTTGGCTTGCGGGTGACCTATATTGATCAGCCCGAACCGCTGGGATTAGCCCATGCGGTAAAAATTTCCCGGGATTATATCGGAACGGATGAGTTTGTCGTCTATCTCGGCGATAATTTAATTCGCGATGGAATAAAAGAACTGGTTGAGGATTTTAAGAAGAATAAACCGAACTGTCAGATTCTTCTGGCGAAGGTTCCCAATCCCAGTCAATTTGGGGTTGCCGAGTTAAAAGATGAGCGGGTGGTCCGGGTGGTGGAAAAGCCCCGGGAGCCGAAGAGCGACCTGGCATTGGTCGGGGTTTATATGTTTGATAAACATATTTTTGAGGCGACCGAAGTTTTAAGGCCTTCCGCCCGGGGAGAACTGGAAATTACCGATGCGATTCAATACCTGATTGATAAAAAATATCAGGTGCGTTATCATTTGATTTCTGGCTGGTGGAAAGATACGGGAAAACTGGAAGACCTGCTGGAAGCCAATCGTCTTCTTCTGGAGGTATTGCCGGAAATTCGCAAAAAACCGACTGTAGAAAATTCTTCAATTATCGGAAAAGTTATTATTGAAGATGGTTGTCAGATACTTAACAGCACAATTCGCGGGCCGGTGGCAATTGGGAAAAATAGCAAAATAGTCAATTCTTATATTGGTCCATTCAGTTCAGTTTACTACAATGTAGAAATTCGTGATAGTGAGATTGAACATTCAATTATTCTGGAAAATTCCCGGATAGAATCCATCAAGCGGCTGGAAGAATCGCTGATTGGCCAGAATGTCTGGCTGGGAAAAACTGAGAGAAAACCCCAGGCCTATCGGATTATGGTCGGGGATTCCAGCCGGATAGAGTTGCCCTAAAACACTGAGAGAGAGGAAGAAATGATTAAAGGTGTAAAAGTAAGACAACTCAAGCCCATTCCCGATGAACGCGGCCGGGTAATGGAGTGTTTGCGTTCAGACTGGCCGGAGTTTATAAAATTCGGTCAGTGTTATATTACCACCGCCTATCCCGGAGTGGTCAAGGCCTGGCATTACCACAAACTTCAGACCGATAATTTTATCTGTATCCACGGGATGATGAAGGTGGTTTTATATGATGGCCGGAGAGATTCGCCAACCTTTGGGGAGATTAATGAATTTTTTGTCGGCGAACATAATCCGCAGTTAATTCAAATTCCCGCGATGGTTTATCATGGCTTTAAGTGTATTGGCAACTCCGAAGGCATTATAATCAATATCCCGACCCGAACCTATAACTATAAAAAACCCGATGAGTATCGTCTGGGAATAAATTCCAAAAAGATAAAATATGACTGGAAAAGAAAAGATGGATAATTCCGGCGGGAGAAATAAATGAGGTTACTCATTACTGGCGGCGCTGGTTTTATCGGTTCCAATTTTATCCGATATTATCGGAAAAATCATCCTGATGATCTGATAGTCAATTTTGATAAATTAACCTATGCCGGCAACCCGGACAATCTTAAAGATATCCGCCCCGGAAAAAATTACCACTTTGTTCGGGGAGATATTGCCGACCGAAAGGCTGGCGAAAGGGTTATCCGACAATTCCGGATTGAGGGGATTATCAACTTTGCGGCGGAAACTCATGTTGACCGGTCAATCCTTGGCGATGAAGAGTTTTTTCGGACAAATTTTTATGGAGTAAAGATTCTTCTGGAAACATTTCGCCGCTTTTCCCTGAAGCGATTTTTACAGATAAGCACCGATGAAGTTTATGGCTCAACTGCTTCTGGATATTTTTCGGAAGAAAGTCCGCTCCAGCCGAATAGCCCTTATGCCGCCTCCAAGGCCGCGGCTGATTTGTTATGCCGGGCTTATTTTAAGACCTATAAAATCCCGGTAATTATCAGTCGCTCCAGCAATAATTTTGGACCTTACCAGTATCCGGAAAAGGCCATTCCCCTGTTTGTGACCAATTTGCTGCAGGGTAAAAAAATTCCTCTCTATGGCCGGGGAGCCAATGTGCGGGACTGGCTTTATGTGGAAGACAACTGTCGGGCAATTGATTTAGTTTTGCGTCGGGGAAAACCGGGACAGATCTACAATATTGGTGGTCATAATGAACTGAGTAATAAGGAATTGGTTGGCGATATCCTCAATTTGATGAATCAGGACAGTTCAATGGTGGAAATGGTTTCGGACCGTCCGGGCCATGACTTCCGCTATGCGCTCAAAACCGAAAAAGTGCGGCGTCTCGGTTTTAACCCGGAATATAGTGGTCGGAAGAGATTTTTACTGGCCCTGAAAAAAACCATTGATTGGTATCGGGAAAATACCTGGTGGTGGAAAAAGATAAAAGAAAAAAACAAAAAATTTAGGAACTACTATCAACAGAATTATGAAAAGCGGTAAAAAGATTTTGCTTACTGGCGCCAGTGGTTTACTCGGTCGCCATTTATTAGTTGAACTTAAACAAAAACACGATGTTTTTGCTCTTGGCCGCAGTCCGGTTGCTGCCCTGTCTTCAGAAAAATTTTTGGCCGGAGATATTCTAAACTTTTCTGATGTCTACCAGAAAATCACCAGACTTAATCCGGACCTGATTATTCACTGTGCGGCGATGAGCCAGGTCGATGAGTGTGAAAAAAATCCCGATCTGGCCTTTCGGCTAAACGCCCTGGCCACCAGAAATATTGCCGTTGCGGCCCAGCGATTTGATGCCGAGGTTCTCTATATTTCAACCGACTATGTCTTTTCCGGAGAAAAGGATTTTGTCCTCAAAAATCGTCCGGGATATTCGGAACTGGACCATCCCCGGCCGGTGAATGTCTATGGCTGGTCAAAATACTGGGGGGAGATTTATATCCGGGAGTTGTTGAATAAATTTTTTATTGTCCGTTCTTCCTGGTTTTTTGGAGTCGGAAAAAATAATTTTATTCTGGATATTTATCAAAGGTTAAAGAGCAACAGGGAAGTGCTGGTGACCGGAGAAATGACCAGCACCCCCACTTATGTTCGTGACCTGGCGGCGGCCATCGCCCAACTGATTGAAACCAGCGCTTACGGAATATACCATTTGAGCAACCGTCCGGCGGTTTCCCGTTATGAGGTTGCCCGGTATCTGGCCGGCTATCAGAAAAGTTCAGCAAACCTGATTAAAGAGGTAAGTCTGGCGGAACTAAAATTGGCGGCGGCCCGTCCGAACTTTTCCGGCCTGGACAATTACCACTGGTATTTAGAAGGATTTGCTCCGTTGCGTCCGTGGACTGAGGCGGTCAAGGATTATCTCCACGAGTTAGAAAATTCAAACCGGTGAGGAAAAGAATATGAAAAATATGGTCTGGTTATTTTTGCTGCTGATTCCGGTTAATCTCGGTGCCCTGGAAATACCTCTGGATGAACTGGGGACGCAAAAAGAAACTTCGGTGCTGGCCTATGTGGATATGGATAGAATTTTGCGAAGTTGCCAGCAGTCGGAGAAAGTCCAGCAGGAAATTTCGGCATTGCGCGAGAACTATGAAAAAGAAGAAAAAGAACTCCAGGAAAAGATTGCCGCCGGAGAAAAAGAAATTGCTGATTTATCCGCCGCGCTTTCGGCTTTAAGGGTCAGCACTGCCACTTTGTCCGAAAACACCACCACAGTATTAAATCTGCCGGGAGTAAGTGAAGACCATTCTGCCGAATTAGCCGACCGACAAAAACAACTGACTGAGAAAAAAACTGAAATAGAAAATCTCCGCCAGACATTGAGCCAGAAAAAAGAGGAGCACCGGGCCGCAATAGCCGACCGGGAAAATCAGATTTGTAATGAAAAGATTGTTCAGGTATACAAGATTCTGGAAAAACTCTCAACCGAAGAGAATATCGCGATAATTGTCAATAAAGAAAATATCCTGTATGGCCCGGCTCATCGGGATTTGACCGATAAGGTTATCCGGATATTAAATAACCAGTAGTCAATAAATCAGATGAAATTCAGTTTAAGTTTAACCGAAATCAGCAAAATAGTTGGCGGCCGATTGGAGTCAACTGAAGAAAATAAAAAAATTTCCGGGATTGCCACTCTGCCGGAAGCCGGAGATTCGGATTTGTCTTTTTTGAGCAATGAAAAGTATCGGCAGTATCTTTTAACTACCCGGGCCGGGGCAGTTTTGATTGGAGAAAATGATAAATTGCCACCGGGCAGCGCAGTTAAAAATATCATCTACTGTTCCAATGCCCGTCTGGCTCTGGCGAAATTGCTGGGTTATCTGGATGAGGCAAATAAAGAAACCAGGGCCGGGATACATCCGACAGCGGTTATTGGCAAAAATGTTCAGATAGGAAGCGAAACTTTCGTCGGAGCGCTCAGTGTTATTGAGGACAATGTGCAGATTGGCCAGCGAACGATAATTTATCCGCGGGTCTATATCGGCCACAACTCAGCGATTGGTGATAATTGCGTAATTTATCCGGGGGTAACTATTTATCCGGAAACCACAATTGGCCGGCAGGTGATTATCCATGCGGGCGCGGTCATTGGTGCTGATGGCTTTGGCTTTGAGACCGTTGCCGGTCGCCACCAGAAAGTTCCCCAGATCGGCTCGGTGGAAATTGGCGATGAGGTGGAAATCGGGGCAAATGTTTGTATTGACCGGGCAACTTTTGGAAAAACCAAAATTGGTCGGGGGACAAAGATAGATGACCTGGTAATGGTTGCCCATAATGTGGTGGTCGGCGAAAATTGTCTGCTGGTGGCCCAGACCGGAATTGCCGGTTCCAGTCGTCTGGGAAATCAGGTTACGGCGGCCGGACAGTCGGGGGTGGCCGGGCATATTTCGGTTGGCAATAATGTTACGATTACTGGCAGAGCCGGGGTGATAAAGGATGTTAAAGATGGCGAGATTGTTTCCGGCTTTCCTCATCGTCCACACCGGCTGTTTTTGAAAATTCAGGCAATCCTGGATAAGTTGCCCGAGCTGGTAGAAAAGTGGAAAAGATGAATCGGAACCAGCAAACGATTAAAAATTCGGTAAAGATTAGAGGAGTTGGATTACATACCGGAGATCAAACTATTGCTATTTTTAATCCGGCCCCACCGGATACTGGAGTGATTTTTATCCGCGATGATTTAGCCGGGAAACCAAAAATACCAGCCCGACTGAAAAATGTAGTTCAGTCGGTGCGCGGAACCACGATTGCTATTGACGGACTGGCCCGGGTTCACACGATTGAACATATCCTGGCAACTCTGATGGCCCTGGAGATAGATAATGTTTTTGTTCACCTCAATAGCAGTGAGCCGCCGATTCTGGATGGCAGTGCCAGGATTTATGCCGAGGCCCTGTTGAATGCCGGAATTGTTGAACAGCCAGCCGAAAAAAAATATATTGTCCTGGAAAGAGAAATTGAGTATGTCTCGGGCGAAACCAGAATTGTGGCCATTCCGTCTTTTAAGCCAAAGGTTTATTGTCAGATAGATTATCAGCATCCAATGCTTGGTGAACAGGCTACCGAGTGGGAAATTAGTCCGGAAACTTTTGTTCATCAGATTGCTCCGGCCCGTACTTTTTGTTTTGATTATGAAATAGAACATCTGAAAAACAAAGGCCTGGCCCGCGGCGGTTCACTGGAAAATGCGATAGTAATCGGGGCGGACCGGATTCATAATCAGGAAGGTAAATTGCGTTTTCCCGATGAGTTTGCTCGCCATAAATTGCTGGATTTACTCGGAGACATTTATCTGCTTGGTCGTCCTCTGCGGGCCGAGATTAGAGCCAGCCGATGTGGCCATAGCCATAATATAAATTTTGCCCGGCTTATTGAAAAAACAATTTTAGGTTCGGAGGTGCCAATGAACGAAACCGTCAGCAATCAGGAACTGGATATCAATGCAATTAAAAAGGTAATTCCCCATCGCCATCCTTTTCTCTTTATTGACCGGGTCAGGATTATTGAACCAGCCAAAAAAGCGCTCGGGTATAAATATCTCAGCGCTAATGAAAGTTTTTTTCAGGGACATTTTCCCGAGCGTCCGATTATGCCCGGGGTGTTAATTGTAGAAGCAATGGCTCAGACCTCCTGCGTTCTGTTTCTTTCCCGTCCCGACCTGTCCGGCAAGATGGCTTATTTTATGTCTATTGACAATGTGAAATTTCGCAAACCGGTTGAACCCGGCTGTACTCTGGAGTTAGAGGTAGAGGTTGTTCATGCCCGGGAGCGGATGGGCAAGGTCAGTGGCAAAGCCCGGCTAAATTCTCAGGTGGTGGCTGAGGCAACTTTTAGTTTTATTCTGGTGGACAAATGAAAAAAATTCATCCAACCGCAATTATTAATCCGGATGCTCAGATTGGCGATGATTGTCTGATTGGCCCTTATGCCGTTATTGGTGAGGAAGTGGAAATTGCCGAAGGTTGTGTTATTGGTGCTGGGGCTCATCTGGAGTTTGTTTCTCTGGGTAAAAATTGCCGGGTATTTCCTTCGGCGGCACTTGGTGGGGCTCCCCAGGATTTAAAATATGCCGGAGAAAAAACCCG
>Ga0123519_10014450_pt1 | contig 11222 bp, 11 predicted proteins | sample YelNatPaOPRAMG02_FD_87396 | JGI IMG/M metagenome (GOLD analysis project Ga0123519, IMG submission 87396) | Hot spring microbial communities from Yellowstone National Park - Yellowstone National Park OP-RAMG-02 (version 2) | ecosystem: Environmental > Aquatic > Thermal springs > Hot (42-90C) ... | reverse complement strand
TCTCAAAGGGGTCCTTCAGCTCTATCTCCTTAGCAACAGTTACACCATCACGAGTTATCGTGGGGGAACCCCACTTCTTCTCCAAAACGACGGTCCTTCCTCTTGGACCCAAAGTTACTTTTACCGCATCCGCAACAGCATCTACGCCCCTTTGGAGGGCCCTTCTTGCTGATTCGCTGTAAAGAAGTTGCTTTGCTGCCATTTCACAACACCTCCTTATTCTTTAATAGCATAGATGGAATCCTCATCCAAAATGATGTATTCCTCCCCATCTATCTCCACCTCTGTTCCTCCATATTTGGAGAAAACAACCCTATCCCCAACCTTTAGGGAGAGGGGAACCCTCTGCCCATTCTCCAAAAGCTTTCCCTCTCCCACAGCGACAACGACACCTTCCTGTGATTTTTTCTTAGCAGTATCTGGGAGGATGATGCCTCCCTTTGTCTTTTCCTCCTCAGGGTCAGGTTTGACCAAAACCTTTGAACCTAACGGTTTCAGCGTCATCTTGCCAAACCTCCTTTCTTTTTTATTTTCCAATATTATAAAAATAACAGCGATTATCTTAATCGTCAAATGCCAAACACATTTTTAGCATGGAAATGGCATCGTTCACTGAAAGCGAAACCCAAAATTGTTAATAGACATTCCTGCTCAGGGTTGATAGAATTTTTTAATAAAACAGAAAATCGCTTAAGGAGGAAATATTTTATGCTTTGGGCTAAGATAGCGAGCAGATTCTCTCAAGATATGGGAATAGATTTAGGCACAGCCAATTCCCTCGTTTATGTGAAGGGGAAAGGCATCCTTTTGCGGGAACCCTCTGTGGTAGCGATGGATAGATTGACGGGGAAAGTTCTCGCAGTGGGAGAAGAGGCGAAAAGGATGATTGGGAGGACACCAGCAAATATCGTTGCGGTAAGACCCCTTAGGGATGGGGTAATCGCTGACTTTGATATTACGGAGAAAATGCTCTCATATTTCATAACGAAAATCCATAAGCGGCGCACCCTCGTCCATCCCCAAGTTATAATTGGTATCCCTTATGGAGTAACGGAAGTGGAGAAAAGGGCGGTTTTGGATGCTGCAATAAGGGCGGGGGCGAGGGACCCTCAATTGATAGAGGAACCTATGGCTTCGGCGATAGGTTGTGGATTGCCAGTTACGGAGCCAAGGGGTTCAATGATTGTGGATATAGGGGGAGGGACAACGGAGGTAGCGGTTATATCGCTGGGTGGAATTGTCACTTGCCGCTCAATTCGCATAGCGGGAGACGAAATTGATGAGGCGATAGCTTCCTATATAAGGAGAGTTCACAATCTCCTTATCGGTGAAAGCACGGCGGAGATGATTAAAATAAATATCGGCTCTGCCTTCCCCCTGGAAGAGGAACTCCAGATGGAAGTAAAGGGAAGAGACCTTCTTACCGGCTTGCCTCGCTCCGTGATAGTGCGTTCGGAAGAGATAAGGGAAGCAATAGCGGAACCGCTCAACGCAATAGTTGAGGCAATAAAGCTCACCCTTGAAGCTACGCCACCCGAGCTTTCTGCTGATATAATGGAAAGGGGGATTGTCTTGACGGGCGGAGGAGCGCTTTTAAGGAAAATAGACAAGCTAATATCTCACGAGACGGGCATTCCTGCCTATGTTGACGATGACCCCCTTATATCTGTCGTTATGGGAGCAGGAAAGTTCCTTGAGGAATTTGAGCTCTCCTCTGCCTTGCGAAATGTTCTCATAGGACGTTCTTCTTTCTCCTGATAAATACAGTTTTTAATGAAAAAATATCTTCCAATCATCCTCATCTTTCTTTTTGGATTAGGGATAGGCATTATAGAAGGACGCTTGCCCAACCCCCATATGAACCCAATAAGCAAACTCGTCCTTTATGTTTTATCCCCTTTACAAAAAGCCACCGATTTCCTCGTTTCCCTCCCCTCAAAGGGTCTCTCTTGTCTCAGACTTAATTCTTCCCTGAGAGCCGAGAACGAACTTTTAAAACAAGCTATTGAAGAATATAAATGGAAGTTAGCCGAGCTTGAGGAAAATGCAGCGGAGGTCCGACGCCTGCGAGAGTTGCTTTCCCTCAAAGAAAAAATGAATTTCCCTACAATACCGGCGAGGGTAATCGGTAGGGTTCCGGGTTCTCATACATTTGTTATAAACAAGGGGAAAAAACAGGGGGTAAAGGTTGGTAAGGCGGTGATAACACCAGATGGTTTGGTGGGGCAAGTGATAAAAAGCGAGGGAAATATAGCGATAGTTATGGCAATTACTCATCCAAAGAGCGGTGTTGGAGCGATAGTCCAGTCAAGTAGAGATATGGGGGTCATTCAGGGAAGGGGAGATAACATCTTGATTCTATCCTTCCTTCCCTCAAATGCCAATCTTAAGCCAGGAGACCAGATACTGACCTCTGGAATGGGTGATATTTACCCCAAGGGAATACCAATAGGCACAGTGATTAGGGTTTTAAAAGAGGAATCCACTTCCTCTTTGTGGGCGGAGGTGGAGCCGTCAGTCAACTTCAATAGAATAGAGGAAGTATTGGTGATGAAGTGATGCAGGAAGGAAGAAAATCCCTCTAATGGTTTATTCATCAACTTACAGAGCGAGAAAATTATACTTATTTCTTCTTTTCCTTTTTTTTCTTTTGCTTCAACAAGCCCCTTCCCTCCGCCTTTTTTATGGATATTTAGACCTCTCCATCCCGATGGTCTTAGTAATTGGCTTATGGCTGGGACCAACTGGTGGATTAGCATATGGTTTTCTCGCTGGATTAATTGAGGGAAGTTTCTCAGGCTACCTGCTGGGGACATATCTCATAACCCGCACATTAACAGGTTGGGGAAGCGGTATGCTTAGGGGCTTCATAGTGAAGGAAAACCCCTGGGCTCTATTCATCTCCGCTTTTTTTGCGAGCATTTTAAACGATTTCTTTTTCCTGCTCTCATTTCCTCACCCCCTCACCCACCTTTGGTGGTGTTCCCTATTCATCAAAAGCTTATCCAGCGCCCTCTTCGCCCCAATATTTGCCTCCCTTATTCAGCGGATTTATGGAGAATAAGCTAACCTGGGTTGACTACGAAAGGGAAGTATGCAAAAATACTCATATAAAAAGCAACTCATCAACTCGTAAAGGAGGTAGAAATTGAAGGAAACAATTCTCAGCGGAATGCGTCCCACGGGAAAACTGCACCTCGGCAACCTTGAAGGCGCCCTTAAACAATGGGTATCCCTTCAGGATAAATATAGATGTTTCTGGATGATAGCGGATTGGCACGCTCTCACTACCGGCTATGAGAAAGCAGAGGAGATAAAGGGAAATGTCCTTGAAGTAGCGCTTGATTTCCTCAGCGCCGGGCTGGACCCCGAGAAAAGCGCCATTTTCCGCCAGTCCGATGTTAAAGAACACGCCGAGCTCCACCTCCTCCTCTCAATGATTACCCCCACCCCTTGGCTCATCCGCAATCCAACTGTCAAGGAACAGGCAAGGGATATGGGATTGATAAGCGGTGAGGAAGAGGAAATGGTGAAGATAAATTACGGATTACTCGGCTATCCTGTCCTTCAAGCAGCGGATATATTAATTTATAAAGCGAGTTTCGTCCCAGTGGGGAAAGACCAACTATCCCACCTTGAGATAACAAGGGAAATAGCCCGCAGATTCAACTACCTCTATAAGCCAATTTTCCCTGAACCCCAACCAATCGTTGGAGAATATCCCTTGATTTTAGGAACAGATGGAAGGAAGATGTCCAAATCCTACGATAACTGCATTTTCCTATCCGACTCCCCAGATGAGATAAGAGTAAAAGTGGCAAATATGTTCACTGACCCGAGAAGGATTTATCGTTCAGACCCTGGGCATCCCGATGAATGCCCCGTCTTTCACTTCCACCTCGTTTACAATTCGGAAAATTCAGCCGAGATAAAAGTTGAATGCAAAACAGCCCAGATAGGCTGTGTGGATTGCAAAAAATTGTGCGCCGAGGCTCTCGTCAAAAGCCTTGAGCCGATAAGGGAAAGAAGGAGCAAGCTGGAGGCTTCCCCTTCGTTACTCTTTGATATTCTGCAGGAAGGAGCAAGGATGGCAAGGGAAGTGGCAAGCGCAACTATAGAAGAAGTGAGAGAGGCGATTGGAGCTTGGTAAGCTGGCTCCTCCTCTTCCTCTCCCTGCCACTCCCTCTTCCCAATATAACGGCGAGAAGCGCCATATTGATGGATTATGCTTCAGGAAGAGTGATATGGGCAAAAAATGGGCAGGAAAAACTCCCTCCGGCAAGCCTCACGAAAATACTCACCGCCATTTTGATTTTGGAGAGGGGAAATCTTGATGATGTGGTAACAGTCGGAAGCAATCCCTCAAAGATAGAACCAACAGCTTTAGGATTTAAGGAAGGAGACAAGATAACTCTTAAGGATTTGCTTACCGCTATCCTTGTTCACTCGGCAAACGACGCCGCGATAGAAGGGGCAGGGTATATCTCGGGTTCAGAGGATGAGTTCGTTTCCCAGATGAATGAAAAAGCGAGTGAGCTGGGCGCTCTCAATACCCATTTCGTCAATTGCCACGGACTTCATCATCCCCTCCACTATTCAACTGCCTACGACATCGCCATAATGGCAAGATATGCCCTGAGCAACCCAATCTTCGCTTCCCTGGTAGCCTTGAGAAAAGCCGAGATAAGGATTTGGAATAAAGAAGAAAGGAAAATAACTATAGATAACACAAATAAACTCCTTTCCTTCTACCCCTACGCCAATGGGATAAAAACCGGCTATACGAATGAAGCGGGAAGATGTCTAGCCGCCTCGGCGAAGAAAGACGGCTGGCAGCTCATCGCGGTTATCTTGAACAGCAAAGATGTCTGGAAAGAAGCTCAAGCCCTTTTTGAATACGCTTTCAACAACTTCCAGCCCCACTTCGTGGCAAGAATTAGCGTGCCAATTGGCTATCTAAAAATCAACGGCAATCCCCAGCAAATCCCACTTATGCCCTTATCGGACATCGTGGTCTTCTCTCCGAAAAACCAAAAACCAAATATTAAGGTGGAAAAGAAAATCTTTAAAAAAGAACCTCCCTTTAAGGCGGGTGAGAAAGTGGGAATTCTTAAGGTAAGAGTAAACGGGGAAAACTGGGGTCAAACGCATATATTGGCAGGGGAAGATGCATCACCCACATTCTCAAGAATACTATCCTCCTTTAGCCTTAAAACTGCCCTTATAGCTCTCTTTCTCCTCGTTCTTCTTAAGCTGTGGGAGGAAAGAAAGGGAAATAATTCCCTTAAATTATATAATAGATGAAACGATTGTTCCTTCTTTCCCTATTCCTCATCTCTTGCCTCTTCCTACTCCTCTCCCTTTTAATTGGTCCGACTGGTTTTCCCTCTGCAAAGCAACCCCTTATTATCTTGCAGATTAGATTGCCTCGCTCCATTTTAGCCTATCTTTGCGGCTCTTCATTGGGAATAGCTGGTGCCTCACTGCAAGGGCTTCTTATGAATCCCCTCGCTGACCCTTATATCTTGGGTATGTCTGGAGGCGCAGCCCTTGGCGCTGTTTTGGCATTCATCTTCAATCTGGAAAAATTCTCACACGGATTGGGAGTGCCAATCCTTGCCTGCGCTGGTGCCTTCTTTTCCCTTCTTTTGGTCTTATCTATTGCGAGAAAAAAGGGAGAAATGCCAGTGGAAAGGGTTATCCTTGCAGGTGTTATAGTCGGAGCCTTCCTATGGTCACTGGTTACGCTTCTCCTATCTTTTTCAGGGGAGGATGCATATAGGATTTTACTCTGGCTTATGGGAAGCCTCTCTAATGCGGAATGGGCGAGTGTAAAATTAGCCATCTTTCCAATAATTATAGGTTGCCTCTTTCTCCTCTTTCTCTGGCGGGAATTGGATGCGTTTAGCTTAGGGGAGGAAGTGGCGGGATATTTAGGTGTAGAAGCTAACAAGGCGAAAATCCTCATCGTAATTTTTTCCTCTCTCGCTGTTGCAGGAGCTGTTTCAACTTGTGGTATAATAGGGTTCATTGGTTTAATCTCTCCCCATATTGCAAGGAGATTGGTCGGATATAACCATAAAATTCTCCTTCCCGCCTCTTATTTCGTGGGGGCAAGCATTCTCTTGCTCTCTGACACCTTAGCGAAAACGCTAATTGCTCCCGCCGAGCTTCCCGTGGGAGCAATCACAGCCCTGCTGGGAGCGCCCTTCTTCGCCTACCTGTTACAGAAGAAAGATAGATAGATTTAACCCCTATCCCCCTTTTTCCAACTTTATCAATTCAAAAGCTATGAGGGTGTTGGGAATGCCTGTCCAGGAGGATAACCTGTCAAGAAGACGAGCGAGAGCCTTTTCATTAGTCTCTTTTGATGCCTCGTCCTCCCTATAAAGCTCCCTTTTCTTCTTGACTATCAGAGGCAAAACTTGATAGAGAAAACCCGCCTTCACTTGCGGCAAGCTCCTCTGCTGAAGGGAAGAATAAAGCCTGTGCAATTCCTGAGAAAACCCCTCCCATTCCCTCAAAAGGCTCATAGTTCCCCGTCTCCGGGCAAATTCCTCCATCTCCACTTCCCCAACCTTTTCCTCCCTTTCCTTAATAATTTGCCATTCCTCAGGCGTTGACGCCTCCACCACCTTTATCGTATATGATTTGTTCATTATTTTACCAAGAACCTCTTCTATCAAAACACGATTGCTTCCCGTCTCAATATGGGTTCTTAAATGGAATGTTCCGACCTTAAATCCTAAAACTATACAGTCCTCCTCCAAAGCAAGGGGAACAGCGGAATCCAAAGCCTGCCAGAGAGGAGGAAAGAATTTTTTCTCCTTAACCTCTTTCACAACAGCATTCCATACCTCTTCAGGTGTGAGGTTCATCATTCATCACTCCTCTCCAGATGGATTTTAAATTCTCTATCGCTTTTGGAAGTTCCTCTTCTATATTTTGCCATCTGCTTTCAATAGATATTCTATTCTCATAGCCAATCTTTTTCAAGAAAGCCAAAAACTTTGACAAAATTCTTTCTTTCCCGAGAGGTGGGTTTCTCTGAGGGTCCGAAATGTGAATGTGAAAGAGCTTCTTCCCCGCCCTTTCCATTACACCCCATCCTTCGTTTTCCCTCAGAAGATGATAAATATCAACTATTACTCCCAGATTTTGTTTCCCTCCCTTCTCAGCCAATTGCAAAGCATCGCTCACTCTATTTATCGTGTTCGTCTCATCCCGATTTAAATGCTCTATGGCTATTTTCAGCTCAAATTTCTCGGCAACTTCGCAGGCTTTAAGGAGGAAATAAGATATTTGCTCCATTACCTTCTCTTGAGGAAAATCTGATTCAATTCTTCTTTGTCCGCCCGAGCCGAAGACAATCACCTCTCCACCCAACAACTTTGCCCTTCCTAAAGCAAAATCCAAATAACCCTCTATAGCCTCCCAATTCACATTTTCTCCCACTATTTTTAGAGATGAAGGCAAAAAGATATTGAATGCCTCCGACGGGAGGGATAGGGAAGAGAGTAGGTTATTGAATTCCTCTTGCTCAAGCCTCGCCACTTCGCTGAGAGGAAGCTCTATGAAATCCCCTCCCGCTTCCTTTAGCAGATGGGATTGATTCCAGTGAAGGCAAGCGCCAACCCTCAGCTCCTCTTTACCTCCCTTCCCAATACCTCCGCTATCCTCACAGCAAGGCTCTCCACTTCCCCTTCGTTGCTGCTTCCGTCTATGTAGATTTTCCTCCCTTGATGAAGGAGGTTTATCTCATACCATGAGTAGGAAGTTTCCTCCCCCTTTTGGGAATAGGAAGAAAAGTCGGGAAGAATTCGCTTGCTTTTCACTATCTCTACTCCGTCTATCTCCGAGAAGGAGAAAACCCTGCAGGAGGAACGCCAGAGGTGATAATTGCAGAATGTGAAAGTTCCCATAACTCTATCAATGATTATTGATTTCCAACAGCCCATAATCCCTAACCCGAGGAGGAGCAGAAATGCCCCCCCTATGAGGGGGATAAGAAGGGATGAGGGAAATTTTCCCTTATAAAGAATGAAATAAAGGGCGAAGATAAGAAGGGGTAGACTAGAGAGGATGAAGGGAAGCCCGGAAAGGAGGCGCAATGACAAGGAATGTTTTGCTTCCAAAACGAGATAGCCTCCGTAATCCTTGGTTATTTTATAGGATAAGGGCTCTTCCGTTCTCTCTCGCATTTTAAATATTTTATTCCAAATACAGAATTTTGCAAACAAGTGTAGAATCCCATAACATATTGGACTCTTTTTTAATTCCTCTTTCTTTGAAAGGGATGTCGGTTGAGCCGACAGGCTATTTGTCATTTGCGAGCGAAGCAATCTCTATTTTCTGTTCTTAAAAAAGAAATTTGCTTCGCTTTCAGCGGTCTTGCAATGACAAAAAATAAATTATCAAATACCCTGCCCATTCGTGGCAAAATGCTTCGCATTTTGCGCTAGTGGGAATTGTTCTTTGAACAATTCCCACTTGGGGCACCCCTTTTTCTAAAAGAGGAATTTTTGTAATTTCACTCTACGCCATGGATCCCCACTATACTACTCAAAACTTTTGTAACTTTTCCTCTCGTTTCCTGTCTAAATTAATGGACAAAGGAGGTGTTTCTCTTGAGATTTATGATTTTGCTTTTCCTTTCGCTACCTCTTTTCTCCTTTTCAGCGGGAAAGGCGAAAGCTCCTACAATTCCTCCTTATCCCCAAAATCCCTTCGTCATAAAACTTGATATCCCGCCAATAGAAAGCAATGAGGATAGTGCTGGGAGCATCATCGTTGCTGATTTGGATAAGGACGGAAAAATGGATTATCTTGTCACCCGCAGGGGCTATGTTTCAGCATATCGTTGGGATGGGAAAAAGCTATGGGTTTTGCAGGTGGATTTGAGAGTTGGCGGGGCGGCAGAAAGCGAGGGTTTGCCAGGGCATCACGGAGCGGGTGTGCAAGCGGGCGATATAGATGGAGATGGGAAAACAGAGGTTCTCTTCCTCACAAATGACAGCATTCTCCATATAGTTGATGGCGTAACAGGAAAGGAGAAATGGTCAGCCAAACCCCCTGTTCCCCAAGGTGCAAAAAGATGGGAGCATTTAGCTATTGCTAACTTGAGAGGCAAAGGCGATAGAGACATCGTCTTGCAAGCAACGAATGAAAAGGGATATAGAATGGGAAGATATGTGGCTGGTTTTTCCTTGGACGATTTGCGGAAAGGGAAGACCTCACCCCTTTGGGAAACTGACGATATCCTTGCCTGTGCCCATAATGGTTTAAGAGTAGCCGATTTGAACGGTGATGGAGGGGACGAGATAATCAGCGGCTCAATCCTCTCGCCGGAGGGAAAGGAGCTTTTCAGGGTGGATGTTCAAGGGCACTTGGACAGCGTTTTCTTCGCCGATGTTCGCCCCGATATCCCCGGTCTGGAAGTAGTAGCGCTTGAGGAAGGAGCCAATCGGACCTTTCTTTATAATACTAATGGGTTAATCTGGGTAAAAGATTATAAGGGGCAGGAGCCGCAAAACGCAGCTATAGGCGATTTCGACCTACAGCGCCCTGGTCTGGAAATCTGGTGCAGGAGCAGATATGATGTGGAGCAAAAGCCCTGGGTCTACGATGCACAGGGGAATATAATCGCCTCCTATGAATTGATTAAAGTGGCACCTCCTGATTGGACTAATAAGGGGATTGAGGAAATTTTCTCAATATGGTGGGATGGAAGCAATCGCCAGTTAATAGCGGCGAAGGAAAGACATAAATCAGGAGATGTGGCGGTAATTGACCCACTAACAGGCAAGTTCATAGCCCGCTTTAAAGATAAAGCTGACCGTTTATATGTCGCCGATGTTGCGGGAGATTGGAGGGAGGAATTAATCGTTCTCTCCGGCAACGAGCTTCACATCTACCAAAATACTGCTCCTAATCCAAATCCCAATAGGGAACGCCTCTGGAATAAGCAATGGTATAGAAGAAGCAAGGCTGTTTGGAACTACTATTCCCCTTAAAACGCTACCCTCTCCTTATAAAAAATCAAAAGTGAACCAGGAGCCTGCTCTATAGTGAGGGTTATCCCTTCCATCAATCGCTTTCCACTTAAAACTCTCCTCTTCTTCTCCAATTTATCATCGCTGATGATAAGCTCATATTTAGCTGAGGGATTCAACCCTTTGAAACTTATAAGGAAATCGCTCTGGGGACAATTCTGCCTCCTGAAAATCAAGGCTATCCCTCCCCTCAAATCCTCCCTATGAAATTGATAAGCAATCCAAGCGTCGTCGCTCGTGCTATAGGGAGATAAAGGATAATAATCTCCGTAGAAGAATTCCCTCGCCTTCTTGAATTCCTCCACAAGACCCTTTGCTAATTCCATTGGAAACGGCTTCGTTGGGTCCCAATCCACAAAAGGGAGAGAGGGAAATCTCCGATATATCTCATTGGGAATCTGGGGACTCCAGGGAAAGAATAGCACCATTCCGTTCCCCAATGCGCTCCTCAATAGATAGGCGTTGGGATATACACAGCATATCGCCGTTGTGGGAAGATAGAAGCTTACACCGTAGGTATGGCACTGCTGTCCATTTGGCTCGTGAATCAGATAATCCGTTCTCCAAAGCATAACGCTTCGGGAAATGGTCTCAAGGTCTATCCTCCTCCCTCCCGAGGCACAATTGTCTATAATCAATCCCGGATGTCTTCGCAATAGTTCATCCCAAAGCTTATACAATCCCTCTATATGCCTTATCTCCGTTATCCCCTGCCTATCCGGTGGGTCGGCGGAACGCCAATAAGGAAGCGGGTCCATATTGAAATCCTGCCTATAAACGCTTATTCCCTCCTCTTCTATCATCTTTGAGAGATGCTCGGTGAGCCATTTAAGGGCTTCATTCTTTCCCAAATTCAAAAGCCCATTTGGATTCCCCTGCAACCAGATGACCCAATCGTGATGCTCCCTATCTATCCAAGTCCCCTGAAAAACCCTCTCCGGCTCAAACCACACAATCAATCCCTTCATCCCCATCTTCTTTATCTTCTCAACAATAGGGCGAAATCCCCGGGGAAATCCGTCTGGACGAGGGAACCAGTTGCCAACCCCATTCGGCCATCCTCCCACAAACCAACCCGCATCTATCCATAGATATTCAACTCCATAATCCTTGGCAAAAGGAGGAAGGAATTTCAGCTGATTCTCTTCGTTTGAGCTGTTGTTGACCTCG
>Ga0123519_10014448_pt1 | contig 11223 bp, 13 predicted proteins | sample YelNatPaOPRAMG02_FD_87396 | JGI IMG/M metagenome (GOLD analysis project Ga0123519, IMG submission 87396) | Hot spring microbial communities from Yellowstone National Park - Yellowstone National Park OP-RAMG-02 (version 2) | ecosystem: Environmental > Aquatic > Thermal springs > Hot (42-90C) ... | reverse complement strand
TCTGGTCTATCTGGTCTTTCTGGTTTATCTGGTCTATCTGGTCTATCTGGTCTATCTGGTCTTTCTGGTTTATCTGGTCTGTCTGGTTTATTTGGTTTGTTTGGTTGGGGTAAAGTTACGGTTGGATTTGAGAAGGTAAGTAATCAGATTGGAATTCATTTTTCCAACTTTATCTGCTTGTTGATAGATCTGTGTGAAAACTTCCTGAGTGATATATTTTCTGTCTAATGCCACGTAAAAATGGCTTTGAAGTTCTGCAACTGAGGAAATAGAAATGAATAGATATTGAATAAATTCTTTATTTGATCTTCGACTAAATCCCTCTGGTATGGCACCCATTATGGATAAAGCTGCACCAGTTGATTGATCCTTCAATCTTCTATCTTTCTGAAAGCCGTCACTCGATCGAATAGCATCGTATACCATATTGGTTAGTTTCCGAGCTTCTTGCCAACATTCAAGATCTTCAAAACGTGTGATTTTCATTTCTGGTCTTTCTGGTCTGTCTGGTCTATCTGGTTTATCTGGTTTATCTGGTTTATCTAGTTTGTCTGGTTTGTCTGGTTTGTCTGGTTTATCTGGTCTATCTGGTTTATCTGGTCTATTTGGTTTGTCTGGTTGGGGGTTAGGGGGAGGGGAAGCCCTGGGTTGAACGGAAGGATTCTTCTTTTAGAAATTTTTCGAGGGCTTTGTACAGGACACACTTTGTGAAACGGGACCAGCAATTCTCTCTCTGGCAATGGCTGGTTTCTTCGTTTCCTTCAAGTCTGATATTATGATATTTACAATCGAGGCAGTGTTTGAGGATCATAACAAACCTCCTTTTTTGAGTGAGGGGTGAGGAGTGAGGGGTAAGGAGTGAGGGGTGAGGAGTAAGGGGTGAGGGGTGAGGGGTGAGGGTTATTTGGAATTAATATTGGTTTGGGATTCGTGGGTCTCCCCCTCATTGAATTGGTTATTTCGGCCATATCGATTATTAAGCGTAAGCATTAGTTTTTCGAGCCGTTTTGAGTGATAATCAAAATTTCTTTGTAGGTTTCGAATGGCCGCGATATGTTCCTCCATCTGGTCAAGGATGTCTTTCATATCTTCCTCCAAAGAATGAGTTGGTTGAGTTACTTGAGTTTATTGGGTTGATTGAGTTTATTGAGTTTATTGAGTTGATTGGGTTGTCTTATCAAAATCTTGCATTGCGCTTGGAGCAGAGCCCATAGGGGTAATATTAACCGAGAGGGATTAAATTGAGTATTGCAGTGCTGCGGTGCTGCTGTTATTTGAGTTGATTGGGTTTATTGGGTTACTTGAGTTAGTTGAGTTAATAGGGTTGATTGGGTTTATTGAGTTAGTTGAGTTAGTTGGGTTAGTTGAGGTGAGTTGGAAAAGATCGGAAAGGGCGTAGAGCATAGCAAAAATAACATGGAATTTATATATATTACACTATAAACTCAACAAACACAACAAACTCAAAAAACTCAAGTAACTCTAAAAACTCAACAAACTCTATAAACTCAAAAACTCAAATAACTCTATAAACCCGAGTAACTCGAGATAGGCTACCGCCGGTTCGAATTGGGGGCAATTCTACAAAATTGATAGCCAAATTGAATTTTAAGGGCCACGATAATTCGTGGGAAAAGAAATTTATTTTGGTTCTGCTGTTTTGCTGTTCAGCAGTTCTTTTGGTACTTCTTTTTTCCCTTTTAAATATGAAATAAAACCATTTATTAACTTTTTAGTTTTTTGAACTTGATTATAAGCATCATTAAAATCGTCTTTTGTAATATACTCTTGATCTAAGGCCGCATAAAGATGACTTTGAACCTCTGAAGCAGAGCCTGATGCATAATATAGAAACTTTATGAATTCCTTCTTAGATTGCCTATCAAATCCTTCCGCAATATTTGCCATAATAGAAATAGACGCTGTCTGAATTTGTCTACAAAGTCCCAAATCCTTCTTAAAGGGTAATTTTTTTGTATGACTATATATCATTTTTGTTAGATATCGAGCTTCTTGCCAACTCTGAATGTCTTCCAATTTTTCAATTCTCATCTTTTAATCCCTTTTTAACTGCAGCACTGCAACACTTTAGAACTTCATTTCTGTTTCAGGCGACTTTTTCGATCATGGAATAATGGAGCTCCACCTCGGGTTGATAACCGATTAAATTCAATAGGATTCGGACTCGTTCTTTATCTGAGACCCATCGGTCAAAGATTCCAATGAGGTCTTTCAAGGGTCCTGATGTTATCCTTACCACATCATTGGGTTTAAAGTCTCGCTTTATTCTTACCACATTTCTCTCATCTGTTCGTTCTTTAATAATGATAATGACCTCTTCTGCAAGAGGAATGGGATATCCTCCAAAGCCAAGGACACATTTGACCCCTTTCCCCCAACGAACCAAAGGGTAATTGATTTCAAGGTCAAATTTCCCAAAGATGTAACCTGGAAACAGGGGCTTTAGTTCTTTGTTCATCCTCCCATTTCGATAACTAAAAGACTCAATAAGGGGACTAAAGATCTCAACTCCCTTATTGGAAAGATAGTTTGTCGCCTCTTCTTCTTTTTTGGGTTTTGTTTGTATCACGTACCAATGTTCCATTCTTTTTCCTGATGATTTAAGAATCCAATCTATTTTTTGTAATATTTATAGTAGTATTTCGAATAATAGCTCGAACCCTTCAGGTCGACCTGATTGAGAACGATTCCGAGAATCTTTTGCGAATCGATCGATTTGATTGCGCGCTGAACCGTCTCTCGAGGTGTTCGGTCAGCTACAATAACCAGAATAATCCCATCGACCAGTTTAGAGAGTAAAGCAGGTTCACTGGTTGAAATGATGGGCGAGGAATCGATAATGATGTAAGTGGAATCTCCTGAACCCTTGAGGGAGGTCAGAAGTTCTCCCATTCTCTTCGAGCCGATGAGCTCGGTGGATTTGCTCGACGACGGCCCTGAAAGAATGACTTGAAGATTCTCTGTTCCTGATTCCATTAGAACACTGGAGAGTGGGACTTGGCCTGAAAGATAATCAGAAAGGCCTTTCGAATTCTTAAGGCCATCAAAATAAATACCTGGTTTTCGAAGATCGCTGTCAATGAGAATGGCCTTTTTATGAATCTCTAAGGAGATGGCCATCGCCAGGTGAATGGCTACGGTAGTTTTCCCCTCTCCGGGTGCGGCGCTCGTAATAAGAATAGAATGGGGAGGGTTGGGGAGACGATGAAAGACCTGAGTCTTAAGCTTTCGAAACTCCTCTGTCGCAAAAGAGTTTAAAGAGATGAGCTCAAAGGGAGTCTCCTCTTTTTGAGGAAGTTCAAGACCCTTTACACTCTCCGGTTTCTTCTCAGGGGTTGTCTCAATGCCCCGGTGAACCATCTTCTCTTCACATACTTTTAGAGGGGATCTTTCTTTTTCTGCCTTCTTTTTTTCTTCTTCTGCCTTTTCAAGGGCACGATAGACACGACTCATCATTCACTCCGTACGTAATGGGTTAGGTGTTAAAAGTCAGGTGTAAAAATATTTCTTTCATCTTATAAATTCCTTTATAGAACTCCTGGTAAAGAGAGGTTAAAATGCCCGTTTGGAACAGAAAGGTCAAGACAATGGTGGTGATCAGCACTCCTATAGAGAGAAGAATCCAGCGACTGATTGAACGGGGTTGGGGATTGAGATGGAGGTCGGTGGAAACTTCGCGAACGGATTTTTCATCCACCACCTTCTGATCCAGAGCAAAACCATTGAGAAGGGCATTGTCACATAGGATATTGATCAACCTCGGAATCCCTCCCGACCTTCGATAGATCTCTTTGATTGCCCTCTCTGTAAAAATAGGTTCCGTGGCGCCTGCAATTCTCAATCGCTTTTCGATATATTCTTTAGTCTCCTTGAAAGAAAGAGGAGACAGTTGAAATCGTAAATTGATTCTCTGCCGGAGTTGACGGAATTCAGGTTGAGAAAGGATTCTATCCAGTTCGGGTTGACCTACAAGAACAATCTGAAGAAGTTTCGATCTCGATGTTTCAAGGTTCGAAAGGAGCCTAATCTCTTCAAGGAGTTCGGACTTTAACCCCTGGGCTTCATCCACAATCAACACCACCCTCTCATCCCTTCGGTAGGCATTGAGCAGATACCGATGAAGATGGTGAAGATACTCCCCCTTTGTCTGTCCCTGAACCCTAACCCCTAAGTCTCTGAGAATATATTGGATGAAATCATTGACTGTGAGCTTTGGGTTAAAGAGAAAAGCCGTCTTGGTATGATTGTTCCCATCGAGTTTATCAAGAAGATAGTGAAGGAGTGTTGTCTTTCCTGTTCCGACCTCTCCAGTGATGACAATAAACCCCTTCTTCTCCCTCACCCCGTAGAGGAGTTGGGCTAAGGCTTCTCTATGACTCTCCCCGAGATAGAGATAGTCCGGGTTAGGAGTCACATTGAAAGGATTCTCTTTTAAGCCGTAAAAAGTTTCATACATGATTAGTATTGTAAGGAGTAAGGTGTAAGGAGTAAGGGGTTAACCTTACTCTTAATAAATATCTCCTCTGATGTCATAAAATTTTATTATTTTATGAGGCTTCTAATAAGCCCTGACAGCATTTTATCAATTCTTAATAATTGGTTCTCTACTTCCTGAAGTTCGTCTTCACCTATATATCCAAGGCGTTTTGAAACCTCCAATTGGGTATCTAATTCGCTGAGCGAGCCCTGAGCCATATTAAGAAAGTTTCTAAATTCTTTTTTACCTTTTCTCCCAGCTCCCTCAGCAATATTACACGGAATGCTAATTGCTGCTCTCCTCATCTGAGAAATAAGACCATACCTTTCCTGGTCCGGAAATTTATTCGTAATTTTATAAACCGTCATCACCGCTTCCATTGCCGTTTTCCAAGCTTCTAATTTTTTGTGGGGTTTATCCATTTTTTACTTCTCACGCCTCACTCCTCACGTAAAGGAGTTAGGCGGCTTTGCGTTTTTGGTCCTCCTTCAAGTTGGGAAGTGTCGCAAGGACAGAGATTCCCAAATAGTTTTCGACTTCGGAAACCGTATGAAAGGAGCGATCCAAAGATTCTCGAAACCATGTCAACCCCACTCCAGCCACAAGACCGATTACGGCACCAATCAGAAGGATTCGATTCCGATCCGGCTTTACGGGTTTCTCTGGAAGACGAGCAGGGTCCAGCACCTTAAACTGCTCACCCTGTTGTTTCCGTTCGAGATTCTCTGCCATCTGGGCTTGAATCTTCTTGTCAAGGAGTGACTGATAATTTGCCTTCAATAAATCATAATCCCGAGTCAAAAGGGTGAGTTCCTGTTCCTTCTTGGGTGTCTCTTCAATTCTCTTCTGATAAAGGGCGATCTGTTCTTTTATGTTTTTAAGTTCCTCTCTCGATCGTTTAGCCTCAAGCACCGCACTGTTATACTGTTCGGTATACTGAGCCATCAATCTCTCTATATTTGGATCAGGAGCAGGAGGTGGAAGGTCCTGTTCCACCACCCCTTCTCTTTGTCTCCTCAATCGAGCCTCTCTTTCAGCCTCCTGTTTTTCGAGCAATTCTTTTACCTTAGGCTCGAGGTTAGCTATCTTTCGCTTCAGGTCAATGACATCGGGATGGGTCTCTTTATATCTCGATTGAGCCGTCTCTAAGTCCCGCTTCAAATTATTATACTGGACGATTAAAGGGTCTTGAGGAGTTCTATCCTCAACAATCTCCTCCTGACCAGAGAGGGATACCCTTCGTGTCGCTTGTGGAGCGATGGGCTCCCGTTTCTTCAACTGTTCGATCTGGTTCTGCAGGATAACAGCCCGATCTTCTGCTGCCCTCATATTTTCGCTGGTGGTTTGAAGCTGTTGCTGGAGACGTTCGAGGATTCTCAAGTTGGCATCGAGTTGCTGAGGAAGAAGACCCATGGATCGCTCTTTGAAATTTCGAATTTCTTGCTCTTTCTTCTTTAACTGTTCTTCTAAGGAGATGAGCTCTTTGGTAATAAATTCAGAAGTTCGCTCCGCCTGAGTCTCTCGAACTTTCAGGTTCTCTTCGATAAAGAGGGAGGCCAATTTATTTGTCACAAGCATGACGGTTCTTGGCTCAGAGCCCTCATAAGAAATGGTAAATGAATTCGTGGAAGGGTTTCTCCTATCCCCTCTTGGCTCCTGAACCTTTACCTCGATCGCTTTTCTCATGGTTTCGACGACTTCTTCTTTTGGGACTTTCTTTCTGAGATCGGGATAGAGATTAAACTCTTCGATAACCTTCTCCAATCGAGTTCGGCTCAATATCTCCTGGCTTATGGTATTCGATCGGCTTGCTACCGACTCTGTAATCGTAGGACGGACATAATTCTCAGGAACGCTCTGGGGTTGAACCAGAATCAGAGTGGTTGCCCGATAGACTTTTGGAAGTTGTTTATAGACCACAAAAGCACCGATAAGAGAGATTACCAAAGGAAGGATGAGGTACCACTTCCTCCGAAGTCCTATCTCGATATAATCATGAAGCCCTAAAGGTTTTGGCTCTTGCATTTTTTGTCCTTTCGTGAGGAGTAAGGAGTTAGGAGTTAGGGGTTTTCCCCTCACCCCTTACCCCTCACCCCTCACTTTAATAAGAGGCGGTGAGGCGGAAAATGCCTCGATATTCGCTATAATCCCTATCTGAAATATTGGAATGATTCTCTCGATGAGAAACCTCCAAAGAAACCCCTAACCACCTCCGTATCTGATAAGAGCCATTTGCCGCTGCACTCCATATTCGGTCAATGGCTCCGTCTTGATACTTTGCCCTTTCATAACTTCCTCTTAATCCTATGGTCATCCTCTCAAGAAGGCGATGGGTCATGGTCCCAATCAACCGATGGGATTTGGTGAATCCAAGGTTCTCAGCGGTAAAGTACTCTTCCACATACCCTCCTTGAAAGGCGAGCGTATAAGTCGTTCTCTCGGCACGCTCCGTAATAAGAACATCATAATATAGACCTCCTGTCGTAGTGCCTCGAGACGGATTCTGCCAAAAATAACCCGCCTGCCCTCTAACAGTTAAAGTTGGACTGAAGGCGTGTTCTATCCCAAGGCTTGGTCGATGGACTTCGTAATCGATAGAAGGTGAATCGAAGTCCCTGTTAAGATAGGTGTATTCTCCAAAGACGGAGGTTCTGGGGTTAAATCGATGGATAAATCGACCTGTCCCACTATGTCCGACCCAATCGGCTGAACGTTCGAAATCTCCAAAGGTCAGGCCATACTCTAAATAGATTCCATTCCGGATATTAAACCAGTAGGTAAGTCTTGGAGTGATCGTATTCTCCATACTGTCTTCCGCAGTCCGACTCTGAATTTCATAAAGGTTATTTCGAAAAAGAATGGCCAATAAGTTCTCCCTTCCAAATCGATACTCAACCGAGGGTTCCAATACGTTTCGAAAATACAAAACCCTCTTGTAGGTTCTCGAAAGAAATCTCTGACCTTCCACTGCGATCACCGTATAGTCGGCCTCTCTAATCTCATTGGATCGAATCGTATAATCCCGGATTCGGAAGAACAGGTTCTTTGTGGGGGCATACCACCCATTCAGTGTTCCGTTTAGACTCACGTAGTTATAGTCCTCTTCTTTCGCATAAAAGACAAAGCCTGCCCGAACATCAAGATCCATTCCAAACTTTTCTTCGGCTGTAGGAGCTCGGCGAAACTCTCCTGTAACCGGTGATCGCTTCAAGGTTGAAAATCTTAGACCAGGAGAGATGGTCGTGATGAAATCATCCCTTCGATTTCGGGCAGTGAGATCGATGTTGTCGTTATACTCGCCCTCGAGGGTAATGGAGGGCTGAAAATATTCAAAGATGTCTTTCACCTCACAGAGAGCCAAAGAAGGAAGAAGGAGAATTGCCAATATGAATCGCGAGACGTGAGGTGTAAGGCGTAAGGTGATTTTATTGTCCATTCGATCTCCTCTTTTCTCCATGGATCCAACACATCATGGGACGATAATGGTGTCTCCGGCTTTGAGAATCAGGTTCGATTCCAGATTCTCACCTTTCATCAAACTCTTATAGTTAATGACAAACCGTTTCTCCTTTCCATCTTCCTTTCGGATGACCAAGATCTTTTTTTGATTGGCCCAATCTGTAAATCCACCCGCCATCGGAATGATCTGAAGGATCGTGGTCTCACTTCTAAGTCGATAGACGCCCGGGTTTCTTACCTGTCCAGAGACATAAACTTTGAAACTATTGGCCTCCATGATGATGACCGAGACGTTTGGGTTTTCAATGAATTCTTTTAGTCTTCTCGTTAACTCCTCCTTCAATTGAAGAGGAGTTAATCCAGCCGCCCTGATTTCATGGATGAGAGGGAGCGAGATATAACCGTCCATTCTCACTGGAACTGTTCTTGATAGGGCTTCTTCCCTCCAGACATGGATATAGAGGATGTCCTCAGCACCAATCACATAGCGCTCACTATCCACCCCCATCTCAGCCTGAGCCTGTTTTTTAGAAAGAATCTCCTGGTCTGTCTGAGAGAAAGCCAAACCGAAGCCCATAAAGAAAATGAACAAGATGAATAGAGTAGCTTTGAAGTTTGGTTTCATATTTTGACTCCCCTTTCTTCCTCTGATGGGGACCGAAAAAGTTTACCTAAAAGGTCCTTTGTATCTGCTCCATTGGCAGGAAAGCAGAATTGGTCAATCGTAATCTCATACCCCATTCTTCTAAAATCAAAATACTGAAGGGTTTCTTTGAACCGTTCTTTTGCCCTCTCGGCCATCTGGAGGTCTGCATAAGGAAGAAGAACAACCAAACTCTCTTCTCCCAGAAAGGCCAAAATATCGCTCTCTCGCATTTCGACCGAAAGGAGGTCCCCCAATGTTTCGCGACAGGTTTCAAGGCTCCACGAATTGCCATCATTTGAAATCCGATGGATCTTGAGATAAAGGAAGGAAATAAAATTTTGGTATCTTCGGGCCCGCTTTATCTCAAGATCGAGAAGATATAGAAAAAGTTTCTGATCGATAATCCTCCCAAATGTCTCTCTTACCTGCTGCCCTCTCTCCATCGCTTCTCCTTTTCAAGAACTTCATTTTTCCTTAAATCCAACTTCTCTGAGTTCAGCCTATCGCCATCCTTTTGAGTCAAACCACTCTCAAGGCCATATTTATCCACTTTATAGAGCAATGCCTTGTAACTGATGCGGAGTAGTTTCGCCGCCTCTTTTCGATTCCAGCGAGTCTGCTGAAGTGTGGCTTCAATGAGTTCTCGCTCTGCAAGTTCAGCTGCTTTTTTGCCTACCTCTTTTAGATTAAATATGGGTCTTAAGGGTTCGGTAACGGATGAGAAAAGAGGAAAGCTTCCCTCCACTTTCTCTTTTCCTTCCATCTTCTCATAGAGGGATTGCAGGACCATTTCCTCTTCGCCCAAGATGACCAGTCTCTTAATAAAATTTTCTAATTCCCGAATATTTCCGGGCCAGGAGTAGGATTTGAAGGTTTCAATCAATTTTGGGGAGAGAGGGGAAACCTCTCTGCCATACTTCTTTTTATAGAGATTGAAAAAATATTCCGAAAGGAGGGGAATCTGCTCAATTCGATCACGAAGAGGAGGGATGGTAAGATTGATCACATTGATTCTGAAGAAAAGGTCTTCACGAAAACGTCCTTCCGCCAAGGATCGTTCTATATTATTTTTAGTCGTGACAATCACCCGGGTATCAATCACCAATTCCCCATTTCCCCCTAATCGGGAAAAAGCTCCGTCTTGGAGGACCTGAAGAAGTTTTGCCTGGAGAGAAAGGTCCATCTCTTCGATATCGTTTAGTAAAATGGTTCCTCCATTAGCCATCTCAAATTTGCCAGGTTTTTTCAGATGGGCACCGGTAAATGCGCCCTTTTCAAAACCAAACAGTTCGCTTTCGAGAAGATTGGGAGGAATGGCGGCGCAGTTGACCTTCACGAAAGGCTTGGTTCTTCGATGAGAAGAGTTGTGAATACTTCGTGCCACCAATTCTTTCCCGCAACCGCTCTCCCCTTTTATCAAAACGGTAATATCGGTTTTCGCCACTTCATCAATGATCGACTTAATGGTGGCCATCTTATTGCAATTGGAAAAAATGATTTCAGTGATTTCTTTCATCGTAAATAGCTAAGGAACACCATCCCAAGAACAGGGTTTAAGAACTAAATGTTAAAAAAAGCAAACCCTATGCCAAATGGAAATGGCCTTGATTAAAAGTCTATTAAAAGTCTAACGTATCGAGATATGAAAAATTTTTCTCCTTTCTAAAAAAGATTTGAGAGTGGGAATAAAAACAAAGTGGAAAATAGGGGAAATTTTTTAGAAATAAGTGGTAAATTCCTTCCGTTATTTTCCATTTTTTTATCATCTCTGGAACTTCATTTCCTTCTTTAAATCTTAAAACAGAACCCACCTAATCAAATTCTATCAATTGGATGTGGGGTAACACCTCCCTGAAGGGTGGAAATAAATTTAACCCCGACAGGAGTATTTCCGAAACCCAAAGAATGCGGATCAATTTATATGTTTAAGGAATACAAATCGATCCATTGTAGAAATGGGTTTCTGATTAAAACAAACCAAAGTAATGATTTCTATGGGCCATTAAAAGTAGCCGCCCTATGGGTTTCTCCAATCCCCCTCTCGGGCTTATCCCCCACTTCTGAATGAGGGATTACGGATTTGGGAATTATTTTATGGTCTAAGCCACACTCCTTGATCTTATAGAGCAGTGCTTTATAGCTAATATTAAGAAGACCTGCCGCCTTTTTGCGATTCCAATTGGTCATCTCTAAGGCCTTAGCAATCACCTCGGTCTCCGCCTTGATCATGGCCTCTCGATGCACTTCTTTCAAAGAAGGCCAGAGTTTCTTGTTCAGGATCACTTTTTTTGGTTCAGGGAGGACTTCATCTTTTACGGAAGGGACCAATTCCTCGAGAATCGCTTTCTCCCCTCCCAGAACGACAATTCTTTGAATCATATTCTCAAGTTCCCTCACATTGCCTGGCCAATGATACTGAAGGAAGGCCTTCATCAGGCGATCCGAGAGAGGACTGAGTTTGCGGCCAAACTTTTTCGAAAACTTATTAAGAAAATATTCCACAAAGATGGGAATCTCTTCTTTCCTTTCTCTTAAAGGAGGAAGAGTAATATTGACCACGTTTAAGCGATAATAGAGGTCTTCTCTAAATTTTCCTTGTTTAATGGCTTCTTCAATATTT
>Ga0123519_10014445_pt1 | contig 11224 bp, 10 predicted proteins | sample YelNatPaOPRAMG02_FD_87396 | JGI IMG/M metagenome (GOLD analysis project Ga0123519, IMG submission 87396) | Hot spring microbial communities from Yellowstone National Park - Yellowstone National Park OP-RAMG-02 (version 2) | ecosystem: Environmental > Aquatic > Thermal springs > Hot (42-90C) ... | reverse complement strand
TGGCAAGCATTACTTCCCATGTCCGCCGGGTCATGGCAATAATGTACCAATTCCGATGCGCTTGAGCGTTGGAGCCTTTTTTAAGCCTTTTCGATATCGCGATGCGTGCACTTCACGCGGTATCCATGACGCGCCAGCCGCTTCCGGATTTCGTCCGCCATCATGACGGAGCGGTGGCGCCCGCCCGTACAGCCGAAGGCGATCGTCAAGTAGCTCTTGCCCTCACGGACGTAATGGGGGATGAGGTAGAGCAACAAGTCCGTGATCCGGTTGATGAATTCTACGGTTTGGGGAAACGAGCGCACGTAGCGCGCCACGCGCGGGTGCCTGCCGCTTAGTTTCTTGAACTCAGGAATGTAGTTGGGGTTGGGCAGAAACCGCACGTCGAAAACGAGGTCGCTGTCGGGAGGCAGGCCATGACGGAAGCCAAAGCTGGTCACATAAATCATCAGCTTGGATTCGTCGCGCCCTCCCGAAAACTGCTCGCCGATGTATTCGCGCAGCTCGTGCACGTTGAACTTCGAGGTATTGATCGTGAGATCAGCCAGCTTGCGGATAGGCCGCAGGAGCTCGCGTTCCGCCTGAATGCTTTTGATGATAGAGGTTTCCGTGCCCAAGGGATGGGGACGCCGCGTTTCGCTGAACCGGCGCACCAGGGTTTCGTCGTCGGCGTCCAGGAAGATCAGCCGCACCGGGAGGCGCCGCTTGAGATCCGCATAAAGGCGGGGGAAGCCTTGCAGCGTGCGGCCCTCCCGGATGTCAACCACCAGAGCGGCTCGCCGCACTTTGGGAGAATCGACCGTGAGTTCGACAAACTTCGGGATCAACTCCAGCGGCAAGTTATCCGCAGCGTAGAAACCCAGATCCTCCAGGCTGCGGAGAACCGTCCCTTTGCCCGAACCACTGGTGCCCGTGATGATCACCAGTTCGGTTTTCTCGTCACTCACGGCAGCCGGGCGTTTCGGCATATCCGTTATGGCTGGATCAGATCAAAGTTTCCGTCCCGGCGGCGGATCAGCACGCTGAGCTTTGAGGTTTCCGCATCTACATACACGATGTAGTCCCGCTTGCCCTCCATTTCCAGGAGAGCTTCATCGAGCGTCATAGGCTTCTTGCGGGAGGGCGAGTTCACTCGGAAGACCTCGCCGGATCCAGACTGCTCCTCCTCGGCGGCGTCGATGGCTTGTTCCTCTTCTTCCTCGCCCCAAGGAGCCTTGTTCCCGCGCTTGCTATCGCGCCACTTCTCGCGGAGTTTTAGGAGTTGCTTTTCTAGCTTGTCGAACGCCTCCGAAAGGGCGGTGAACTGATCCGTATCGGAGCCGATCCCCACCACGCGGTGGTCGTAAAAATCGACGGTCACCTCCGCGTGAGCCAAGTGCCGTTCTGTGGTTAAGACGACGTGCGCCTCCTTTTCACTCCGCGGCGAATCCACCAGTTTGGCGATTTTTGCGATTTTGGCGTCCAGCTTGCGTTGTTGGGCAGGCAAAAGCGCTTTCTGTTTTCCGGTATAGGTGACTTTCATCGCTTTCCTCCTTGAGCAGCGGGCGGATGGAAGTGGCGCCCGCCTATTTGCGCACGCGGCGCTGATGGGTGGAAGGGATCTTCATGTCTTCGCGGTATTTGGCCACCGTGCGCCGGGTGACTTGAATCCCTTCCGCTTGTAATCTCGCGGTGATCTGTTCGTCGGTTAAGGGGTGTGCGGGATCCTCCTCCTCGATCATTTTCTTAACCAGGCGCTTTACCACCAGCAGGGGCGTCGTGCTGCCGGACGGTCCCTGAACGCCTTCCGAAAAGAAGTAGCGTAGCTCGAAGACCCCTTGCGGCGTGTGGGCATATTTGTTTGCGACAGCGCGGCTTACGGTCGAGGGGTGAACGCCAATCTCCTCGGCGACCTCTTTAATCATCATCGGCTTCAGGTGGTCAATGCCATGCTCCAGGAACTCCGTTTGGCGGCGGACGATAGCTTGGCAAACCTTGAGGATGGTTTGCTTGCGTTGCTCAATGTTCTTCATGAGCTGCAAAGCCGCCGTGTAACGGTCCTTAACATAATTACGGACTTCCTTGTTCGGTTCCTGGTTCCGGTCCAGCATACGACGGTATTGAGGATTCAGCCGCAGCTGGGGAAGATCTTCATCGTTGAGCTGGATGACGTAGGTGTCCCCTTCCTTGGTGATCGTGACATCCGGTTCGATTTGCCGGGCGCCAGGTCCGGAGTATTTGAGTCCCGGCCGGGGGTCGAGACGCCGGATGACGTCGAGCGCGATCTGAATGTGTTCCAGGGGCCGTCCCAATACTTTGGCAAGCTGCGCGGTCTGATGGGTTTCCACGAGCTTGAGGTGGTTAGCCACGATCTGCCACGCAACGCCGCCTTTCCCATTCCGGCTTTCCAACTGAAGCAGCAAACACTCCCGCACGTCCCTAGCGCCGACACCCGCGGGATCAAGCGATTGCACCGCTTTCAGAGCGGCTTCGACGTCTTCCAGTTTATGAGGCCCGCTCTTGGCGATTTCTTCCAGGGTGTCTGTGAGATAACCGTTTTCGTCCAGGTTGCCGATGATAGAGTCTGCCGCCTCCCGGACGGCTTCCGGGAGGACCAGTACCGCCAGTTGCTCGTGGAGATGGTCCGCCAGCGTTACCGGAGCGGAAAGAAACATCTCGAAGGAAGGCTTTTCTACGGTTTCAGCGGCAGGACTCTTGAAACCTGGGTCGAGATACTCATCCCAGTACTGGCCGAAATCGATCTCCTCAAAGGGGTCGCTCGGTGTAACCGCTTCGCGTTCGGTTTCGAAAACCGCAGAATCCGCAGGAGCGCCTGTTGTGTCTGTAGAATCGCTGATAGTGGACTCTGGGGCTGCGTCCGCTGTGTCTACATACGCATCGGATTCGACAGCCGGCGCAGCGGATTCCAAGACTTCGCTGTCCGCCGGTTCGGCTAGGCGCTCAGCCTCCAGAAGAGCGTGAAGTTCTTCGGGAGTAAGTTCATCGCCCCCTTCCGCCGAGTCTTCGAGCACTGGGTTACGGGCAACCTCCTGGGCGATCATCTCCTTGAGCTCCAGCTTGTTGAGCTGGAGCACGGTGACCATCTGCACCAGAGACGGCGTCAGGATTTGCTTCTGCTGGACTTTAACTTGCAGTCTCGGCGACAGCAAACTCATCTGCCCTCATGATACCAGAGTGCGTGCTGTTCGGCGCCTTCTTTCCGTCCTGCAACCAGTGCGCAACGCGTGCCGCTGAGCACGCAAAATATTCGCGCCTGTAACGCCCGTTTATGAGAAATTCCGTTTCATTTCAAACGGTTAGCGAGCTGGAACGCCGATTGCCCCTCGGCAAGCAGGGCCCGCCGCAGCGCGGCTCCCCGAAGGTGAGGCGAAGACGTCATGGAGTCATTCGGATTGATCCTAGTGATGGGGTTCCCGATCCTTTACCTGAACGGTGTTCTAGCATCCGGGCTCGCATTAGGCAAGCGCAGAGCTGCATCCGCAGAACTGTCACAGCCGGCTCACGAAGAGAGCAATAACGAAGCGAGCGCGGCGGCGGTTTTGGCAAAAGGTTGGGCGCCGGCGAAAGCCCGGGCGCACTCCGCAGCGCGCTTTCGCCAGTCGTCATCTGCAAGGATCCGTTGTAAAGCCGGGAGCAAGCCACCCGGGCCCACGACCTCTCCCAATTCCGGGCGCATCAGCGCCCGTGCGCCGAGGTTATCCATGCAAATCGCTGGTAATCCCGAGGCTAGTGCTTCTAACAGCGTAAGGCCATAGCTTTCATGCCGTGAGGGGAACACGTAAACATCCGCCATCCGAAAATACGCATATTTCTCCACGCCTGTGACATATCCGGGGAAAACCACCTTCACGCGGCGCAACCGCTTCGCCATCCGGCGTAGCTTCCGCTCAAAGCGCCGCCCCATCATATAGGCGGCGCCCCCACAAAGGAATAGCCACACAGGACGTTCGGGCAGTGTCCCTTTGCGCTCCCACTGCAAGAGAGCATCTAACAGGAGATCCTGCCCTTTTTCGGGTGAAATGCGGCTCAAAGTGAGCAGCACCAGCGCCTCCGGTGGAACCTGCCAGCGTTGACGCAATGCTCGAGCCGCCTGCTCCACTTCGGATTCTGCAAACGGCGCAGCCTCGACGCCCCACGGGAGCACGTGCACACGTTCCGGGGATAGCGTGGCATAGCAGCGCAGCAACTCCTCCTTCATCCCCGGAGAAGGAACGATGAGGCCGTGCGAGTAGTCCACGCTTTCGCGCTGTTTTTGAAAAACCAAGCGCAAAATCGGAGGCAACCAGCGCCCTAGAAACGAAGCAGCAAGGCGGTCATGCCAGCGGACCAGCGTCGCAGGCGCGATGAGGCCGCGCCCGTAGATGGCTGCCACATACGCCACCACGTCCACGTGATACACGGTAAAGACACGGAAACCGGCGTGGTAGAGTTTGTCAAAATCCGGCCCCTCCGAGATGTCGTTGCTCAGTACGACGGTTTCCTGAGGGTCCCTCCGTAGGATTTCAGCGGTGGCGGCGCGCTCGAAATCCATGCAGAAGTCCGCGTACTCTTGCTCGGTAAACTCCACAAGTTCGGCAGCCGTTGGCGCCTTATGGCCCAGGAGTTGGGGCGTCAGCGTTTCCAGGTTGAAGGGGCGGGTCCTTTTCCACTCGGCGGTCAACCGCTCAAAGATGGCGGCGCCTCCTCCTAAAGGCGCGGCTTCGGAAGCGAAGCCGCCGTGGGCTGCGGTATAGATCACCGTTTTCATGGCAGAGGTCAACTGTTATCGTAGCCCGGCTGAACCGGCGCGTCCTTTAGTGAGGTATGATGCTTTCCGTGAACCGACGTCAATTTCTCGTTAGCTCGCTCGGCGCGGCCGGATGGCGCGCCGCCGCGGCATCAGCCAAGGGTCCCAACATCCTCTTTCTTTTCGCCGATGACCAGCGCTTTAACACGCTGCACGCACTCGACAATCCGGAGGTCAAAACGCCAAACCTTGACGGGCTGGTCCGGCGCGGCATCTCCTTCACCGATACCTACATCATGGGCGGAACCATAGGCGCGATTTGCGCGCCCAGCCGCGCCATGCTCATGACCGGCCAGCATCTGTTTCATGTCCACGACAGCATCATTCAGCCCAACCAGGATCCTGGCCGCCCGCGGAAGCCATTCGACCTCTTTCCCGAGCAGTTGCGGCGCCACGGTTACATGACTTACGGAATCGGCAAGTGGCACAACGGCCCAGCGCTGTTTAACCGCTGCTTCGAAGGCGGAGAGAACATTTTCTTCGGCGGGATGTCGGATCACCTCAAGGTGCCGGTCCAGAGCTACGATCCGAGCGGCGCCTACCCGAAGAGCCGGATCCACCCCGGTGAGAAATTTTCCAGCGAGCTTTTTAGCGACTCAGCGATCCGGTTCTTGCAAAATTACAAGGACAGTCGCCCTTTCTTTCTATATGTGGCTTACACGGCTCCGCACGATCCGCGCATGGCGCCTGCGGAGTACGCCGCCATGTACCCGCCTGCGAAGATCAGTCTGCCCAAGAATTTTCTACCGGAGCATCCGTTTGACAACGGCGAACTGAAAGTTCGGGATGAAATGCTGGCTCCATTTCCAAGAACGCCAGAAGTGATCCGGCAGCATATCGCGGCCTATTTTGCGATGATCACCCACCTGGATGCGCATATCGGGCGGGTGCTGAAGACGCTTTCCGAAACCGGTCACGACCAAGATACGATCATTGTCTTCGCGGCAGACAACGGCTTGGCGGTGGGTCAGCATGGCCTGATGGGAAAGCAGAATCTTTACGACCATAGCGTACGGGTGCCGCTTGTCATTTCGATGCCTGGGGGAGCTCGCGGCAAACGCGTGAACACTATGTGTTACTTGCATGATCTGGCTCCCACCCTGCTTGAGCTTGCGGGCGTGACCCCTCCTGCCACTATGGAGAGCCGGAGCCTGAAACCGGTATTGGAGGGGAAGACCACGGCGGGGCGCGACTCGATCTTTTTCGCGTACCGGAATTTGCAGCGCGGAGTACGGACTCGCGACTGGAAGTTGATCATTTACAATGTGAACGGCAAAGTGACGCGCCAGTTGTTCGACATGAAAAACGATCCTCTGGAAATGCACAATCTAGCCGAACGTCCGGAGCATGCCAAGCGCGTGGCGGAGCTTACGGCTCTGCTGAAACGATGGATGAAGGAGACTGACGACCCCCATACGCTGCTCAGCTAGAATGAGAGCATGGAAGGTTTATTGAGCATTGCGGGGCGCGAGTTCCGGTCGCGGTTATTTGTGGGAACCGGCAAGTACCGCACCTTTGAAGAGATGCGGCGGTGCCATGAGGCTAGCGGCGCGGAAGTCGTGACGGTGGCGGTGCGGCGGGTAAATCTCACCGATCGGTCGAAAGAATCCCTCCTCGACTACATCGACCGGTCGAAGTACTTCATCCTTCCAAATACCGCCGGTTGTTATACGGTGGATGAGGCGGTGCGAACGGCGCGCTTGGCGCGGGAGGTCGGACTGTCACACTGGATCAAGCTGGAAGTGATCGGCTGTGAAAAGACGCTTTTCCCGGATGTGCAAGGGCTCGTGGAAGCGACACGCATCTTGGTAAAAGAGGGATTCGTGGTTCTGCCGTACACAAACGATGATTTGATTACTGCGCGGCGGCTGATCGACGCAGGAGCGGCTGCCGTCATGCCGCTGGCGGCGCCCATAGGCTCCGGGATGGGCATTCAAAACCCCGCCCATTTGCGAATCCTGCGCGAGATGATCACGGAAGTTCCACTGATCGTGGATGCCGGAGTAGGCACCGCATCGGATGCGACCATCGCCATGGAGCTCGGAGCAGACGGCGTGTTGATGAATACCGCGATCGCCGCAGCTCAGGATCCGGTGAAGATGGCGCGCGCCATGCGTCACGCTATCGAAGCAGGTCGGCTCGCCTATGAAGCGGGACGGATGCCCAAAAGACTGTACGCTTCGGCGAGCAGCCCACTGGAAGGCGTTGTCCGATAGACCCATTCACGTTTCCAGAGAGCCCTTGAGCCCCAGTTCCTCCGCGCGTTCCTGCATGGCGGCTACACAAAAATCGATATGCGCGTCGAGGTCGATCCCCAGCTCTTCCGCGCCTTTGACAATATCCCCGCGGTTCACGCTCCGTGCAAACGCTTTGTCTTTCATTTTTTTCCGCACGCTCTTAGCGTCCACCTCGAAAATGCTCTTGTGCGGCTTGACCAGCGCGACCGCCGTCAGGAATCCAGCCAGCTCATCACACGCGAAGAGGCACTTTTCGAGCAGAGTTTTTCGAGGCACGCCGGTACAATCGGCGTGAGACAGAATGGCGCGGCGAATCTCCTCGCTCACTCCCCTGGCGGCCAGGATAGGTTCACCTTGGAGGGGATGATCGGGCGTCTCGGGATGCATTTCATAATCAAAGTCATGCAGAAGCGCGACGGCGGACCACTTTTCCACGTCCTCGCCGAATTTTTTCGCATAGGCTGCAAGGCACGCCTCTACCGCAAGCGCGTGTTTACGAAGACTTTCCGATTTTGTAAATTCGCACAGAATATCCCAAGCCTCTTTCCGGGTCATATGCACACTCGAAACTTAGACAATACCAGAAAGGGACTCCGGATCGGCTAGAATGAAGAGTGCGCCTCTGGGGCGGTTAGCTCAGTTGGTTAGAGCGCCTGCCTTACAAGCAGGAGGTCAGAGGTTCAAGTCCTCTACCGCCCACCAGTCTTTTCAATCACTTAGAAGACTAACTAGTTTGCGTCCGCGGAAGAGTTGCTTGATCCGTTGCTGCCCGGTGTAACCGGCCACGACCTGCTCCGCACTCCAATCCAGCCGATTCGTTAGCAGTGTAGTACGGCCCAGTCGGCGAGCCAACAACCGCTCCAAGGCTGCGTGGTCGCAATCGAACTGAAAATACCAGTGGCCGTCGCGCTGCGCCAGAAACTCTTCCGCATCGGCGACATTGCCGGGATACACATGATGGCAGAGGCTGAGTCCGTTTTCCCCATCCAGGATGTAAGTGAGGCCCACTTGCCGCAGGTTGTGCCGGCCAACCCGAAGGCTGAGGTAGAACTCAGCGAACCCCCGCGGGATTCCTTTCTCACACTCACGAGCCTCGCTTTGAATGAAAGCGCCTACCTGGACGTTGCCAACCGCTTTGGCTTTCTTGGAGTGCCGCGCGTGCACTTCCACTCCGGCGAAACGCCGATCCAATGGGGCGAGCCCCTCTCGTTCTGGCGCCACGAGGTGGGTTTACTTCACCGCTGGCTGGAGGTGTGGAAACTCTATACCGACGGGAACGCGCGCCTGCTCCGCAGAAAACTCAAGGAACTGCTTCCGGCCCCCCTCCGGCCAACGTCCTCCCGTTTGCGCTCACCCAATTGGTGCACGTGATAAACGCCCACCTCTGGCCGGATGTCTTCGGCGAGATAAACCCAACCTGCCTTGAGTGCGGGTACGCTTGTCGGCGGGTGTCCGTGAAACCGCACGTCTTCTACGCGTTCCGTTTGAGTGGGGAAGCGGTCGTGCCCGAGGTGCGGCCCGTGGGGCTCCTTGCAGCGGCTTGGCTTGGGTTTGGAGAGGTCGTCTCAGGCCAACGAAGAATCCGTCCCTGCGAGGTGTGCGGGCAATGGATGGATATAACCGATACAGCCAGGCCAACCGCAAAGCGGATGCACGAGCGATGCGCGCACGCGCGACGGGTGCGGCGGTGGCGTCAGGCCAAACGGGAGAGGGGTTCAGAGGGGCGGCCATAACGGCCCGCAACACGAACGCCACTATGCCCAATACTATGACCACTCCATGCATAGACGCCCATGTACAGATTGCTACGCTACCTGTCCGTTTTCGCCTGTAACCCCTTGAAGGCGTAGCAAGCTGTCGTTGCTGAGGCTACTCAATCTATGCCCGGCGTAAGTTGTGGATTCTATGTAAGTTGACGGCTTCGAACCAGTAGGTCGGGAGTTCGAATCGCGCCGGGCGCGCCACGCTCAATCCTTGGCTGTAAGCCCTAACCGCTACAAGGCCGGGAAGTTGGGCTCCGGCTTCCCACCAGAGCTCGGTCGTAGGCTGGGGAGCGCCCCTCCAACGAAAGGTCGTGTTGGGTACACTGGATTTCACGATGAAGGCGCTCATTCTTGCATTGCTCCCTCTGTGGCTGCCGGCTTCCGTTGGACAAGCGGCGGAATTTCCGATCCTTACCCCCAAGCCGGGACCACAACCGGCGATTCGTGGCCCGCGGGTTTACGGCGTACGGCCCGGGCGTCCGGTCATTTATCGCATCCCTTGCACCGGGGAGCGTCCGATCCGGTTTGCGGCGGATGGGTTGCCTTCCTCCATACAGCTCGACGCTGAAAAGGGGGTATTGCGCGGCGCAGCGCCGTCCCAACGCGGCGAATATGTGATTACTTTTCATGCCGTCAACCGTCACGGCAAGTCCAAACGGCAGTGGAAATTGATGGTGGGAGATCAGATCGCCCTCACGCCGCCCATGGGATGGAACCATTGGTACACCTACTATCACCGCATAAGTGATGAGTTGTTCCGCCAAGCCGCTGACGCAATGGTGAGCTGCGGCATGGCGGATTTCGGCTACGCCTACGTCAGCATCGACGACTGCTGGATGACGAGGGCGGACTCGCCGGATCCCCAATTGAACCTTCCCCCTCGCGATGCCGCCGGAGCCATTCGGCCTAACGCCAATTTTCCCGACATGATGGCGCTTACCGCTTACATACACGAGAAGGGGCTGAAGGCAGGCATTTATACTTCACCCGGCCCTCTTACCTGCGCGCGCTACTGCGGCTCTTACCAGCATGAGGAAATCGACGCCCGCACGTTTGCCGCGTGGGGATTTGACTTGCTCAAATACGACCTATGCTCCTATCGCCGCATCGCCAACCCTAAGACCGTGGAGGACCATCGGAAGCCATATGAACTGATGGGCCGGATTTTACGAGGGCTCGACCGAGATATCCATTTCAATCTGTGCCAGTATGGACTTGCCGAGGTGTGGAAATGGGCGCCGGAGGTCGGCGGCAACTCATGGCGCACAACGGGCGATCTGGGCCTCGAAAAAGATACCCGTCTCCCAGGCTTTTACAGCATCGGCTTCAAAAACGCCGCGCTGTGGGAGTATGCGGGCCCAGGCCATTGGAACGATCCGGATTACATCCTGATCGGAGTGATCGGAAACGCTCGCGACCAAAAAGCTCCGCCCCAGCCAACCAAGCTTACTGCCGATGAACAGTACAGCTACATGTCGATGTGGTCCCTAATGGCTGCGCCCCTGTTTTATTCGGGCGATATGAGCCGGCTCGATGCTTTCACCTTGAACGTGCTGTGCAATGGGGAAGTGATCGACGTGAATCAGGATTCGCTTGGAAAGCAGGCGCGCATCGTTCGCAAAACCGAAGATGAGTTTATCCTAGCCAAGCCGCTGGAAGACGGGAGCCTTGCCGTGGGCCTTTTCAATATCTCCGAGCAGCCGCGCACGGTTCGGGTCTCGTGGGCGGAACTGCATTTGAAGGGGCGCAAGCGCGTCCGCGACGTCTGGCGCCAGAAAGACATCGCTAGTGTAACGGGGGAAGTTTCTGCTCAAGTTCCGCGCCATGGAGTCGCATTCCTAAGGCTCCACTGACGGGCCCATGCGAAAGGGCGCCGGCCAGTTGCGCTTCCCTGGTTGGCATTCGGGTTTCCGCATCCGTAGGTAAGGCTTGCTCGAATGGGCGGCCATCCGAATCTCTGGATCGCGATAATCTATAGGCAATGCAAAAATCGCCGGAAGAACTGTATGCGGAGCGGTTGAACCGTTACGTCACCGCCATGCGCAACGGGATGCCGGACCGGGTCCCGCTACGTCCTTTTGCCGCAGAAGTGACCGCCGCCTATGCCGGATACACCTGCCAGGAAGTGACCCACGACTACACGAAGGCGTTCGATGCCGTTATTAAGTGTTGCAAGGACTTCGCGTGGGACGCGGTGGTCCCCAATATGGTCTATGTTTGGACCGGCTTGACGCAGGCCATTGGATTGCGCTACTACGGCGTGCCCGGCATCGATGTCGGTCCCAATGTGGCCTTTCAGTACCGGGAGCCTCCTGAGCCCGAGGCTTTCATGAAGCGCGAGGATTACGACGAACTCATAGAAAACCCCGTCCGCTTCTTGTATGAGACTTGGCTACCCCGCGTTTCCACTGAAGTGAGCGCCAAGGGCCAGCCCACTT
>Ga0123519_10014443_pt1 | contig 11227 bp, 10 predicted proteins | sample YelNatPaOPRAMG02_FD_87396 | JGI IMG/M metagenome (GOLD analysis project Ga0123519, IMG submission 87396) | Hot spring microbial communities from Yellowstone National Park - Yellowstone National Park OP-RAMG-02 (version 2) | ecosystem: Environmental > Aquatic > Thermal springs > Hot (42-90C) ... | reverse complement strand
TGCAGTCTAAAAAATTAGGAAATTATTTAATATTAAATTTAAAGTAAAAATATGATAATTGGAATTGATGGTAACGAAGCAAATCAAGAAAACCGGGTTGGTATAGGCCAATTCGCTTTCAATGTAATTAAAGGAATTGAAAAAATCGACAAAGAAAACAAATATATTGTCTATTTAAAAGAAAATCCAAAATTTGATTTACCATCGGAAAGAAATAATTTTAGATACAAGGTTTTTGGTCCCGGTAAATTTTGGACTCAAATCGCCTTGCCATTAAAATTATTTACTCAAAAAGAAAAATTAGATATCTTTTTTACTCCAAGTCACTATGCTCCGCGGTTTTCTCCTGTACCAACAATAATTTCTATTATGGATTTGTGGCATCACCGACATCCCGAACAATTTGCCAAAAAAGACTTATACCAATTGACGAAGTGGGAAAATTACTCAGTGAGAAATGCTTGCCATATAATTACAATTTCAGAATTTTCTAAGAAAGAAATTTTAGATATTTATAAAATACCTCCTAATAAAGTAACTGTAGCTTATCCAGGGTTTACTAAATTTCAAATTTCAAATTCCAAATCTCAAATAAATAAAAATATTCAAAAAATTAAAAATAAGTATAAAATTGACACTGATTATTTGCTTTATTTAGGTACTCTCCAGCCGAAAAAGAACATAGAGGGATTGATTAGAGCTTTTTCTTTTCTAATTACTAATTACCAATCGCCTATTGTTTTGGTTATTGCGGGAAAGAAAGGTTGGCTTTATGAAAAAATATTTGAATTAGTAAAGGAATTAAAACTCAAAAACAAAGTGATTTTTACCGGTTTTGTTGAGGAAGAAGAAAAACCATATTTACTTGCTGGTGCCAAAGCTTTTGTTTTTCCTTCTTTTTATGAAGGGTTTGGAATTCCTGTCTTGGAAGCATTCAGTTTAGGGGTTCCAGTTGTTTGTTCCAACACTGGTAGCCTACCTGAAATAGGGGGTAGATCAGCAATTTACTGTGACCCGTATTCACCCAAATCAATCGCCCAGTCTCTACAAAAAGTGCTTACCTTGAAGCCAGAAGAAAAAAATGAGATAATTAAAGCAGGTTTTAAAAGATGCCAAGAATTTTCTTGGGAAAAATGCTCTCAAAAAATTTTAGAGGTGTTATTAAATTTAAGCAATGAAAGATAAACAAGGAAAAGATTTAGACTTTTCTCAAATAATTAATAAATTGCAAGACCGCATTAAGACAATTTTATTAGAGTTTGAGTTGATGCTATTAAGGTGGGTAGGGTATTTTCCTTCTCATTTTTTTAGGAGAATGGTTTACAGACTTGCCGGAGTAAAGCTAGGAAAAGGTTCAACAATCCATATGTGGGCAAATTTTTTTTATCCTAAAGGAATTGAAATAGGGGAGGATACCATTATTGGCGATCGTTGTTTTTTAGATGGCAGAGACAAGTTGGCAATTGGCAACCATACCGATATAGCTTCTCAGGTTTTGATTTACAATTCTGAACATGATTTGTCAGACGAATATTTTCGAGCAAAAACTGCTCCGGTTAAAATAGGAAGTTGGGTCTTTATCGGTCCTCGCGCAATTATTTTACCGGGAGTTGAAATTGGAGACGGAGCAGTTGTTGCCGCGGGAGCAGTAGTTACCAAAAATGTTCCTCCTCTCACAATAGTTGGTGGTGTCCCTGCCAAAGAGATAGGAAAAAGAAATTTGGAAAAACTCCATTACCGTTTAGGAAGGCCAGCTTTGTTTCAATAAAGCTTATGAAAAAAAAGAAATTGTTCTTCTTTTTGATTTTTATTTTAGGGACTGTTTATCTTTGTCTACCTGCTCCCAAAAATTTTCCTGATTTGCCTAATTCTCTTAGGTCAACAGAACCCGGTGATACCATTCAGATTCCCGGAGTAAGCGCTTATTATACTGATACTTCCCGAAAAGAAGTTGTTGATTTTTATTTTAAATATTTCTCTCGTTCCCCCTTTTGGGGAATTCCCCTAATTACCTACAAAGTTAATCATCCGCCGGAAAGAATTCGCGAGGTTTTAAGAGAGACCCAACAATCTACTTATGTTGAAGAAATAATTCATCCTTTTAGGGAGTCGGTATTTGTTAGTGGTTTTGAATGGGAAAACGACCCCTTTACTCCTCCAAAATCAAGAATAAAAAATATTTTGCTGGTTGATGGAAAAGTTTATAAATTCAAGGTAACTCTTTTTTACCAAGAATCAAAATTATGGCCAAGGTTATTAATTTTTTATTTATCTCTGTTTTTATTTTACCTTATTCTCGAAGAATATTCGAAAATATTAACAAAAACTTTCTCCATTTTTAAAAAAATGGACAAAAAGGATGGAAAAGCCTAAATTGTCAATTATTATCGTAAATTGGAATACCAAAGAATTATTGGCCCGTTGTCTTAAATCTTTGGTATGTAGTCAAGGATTAATCTTTGATAAATCTCTACTGACCAAAAAAACTAAAAAACAGACTCTAAGTCAGCCTTTTCTCGCAGAGATTATTGTAGTTGATAATGCTTCTACTGATGGAAGCCAAGAAATGGTAGAAAAAAGGTTTCCTTTTGTGATTTTACTTAAAAACAAAGAAAACTTGGGTTTTTCAAAAGCCAATAATCAAGGAATTAAAATAGCTAAAGGGAAATATCTTTTTATTTTGAACTCAGATACAATAGTTGAAAAAACAGCGATTAAAACATTGCTTGATTATCTTGAACAACACAACCAGATTGATATTATTGGACCAAGATTATTAAATCCTGATGGTTCACCTCAAGCAAATTGTGGAAAGTTTCCTACTCTTCCAGTAGTAGCAATAATGCTTTTTAAGGAACACTTTGGCGGAAGCAATCTTGTCCGGTCGTCTCCTTTGGAATCAAAATTTGTGGATTGGTTAATGGGAGCAGCTTTCATTGCCAAGAGGGAAGTTTTTGAAGCCATTGGTGGATTTGATGAAAAAATTTTTATGTACATGGAAGAAGTGGAATGGTTTTATCGAGCTGCCAAGTCAGGATTTAAGACTTATTTTCTGAAAGATGCAGAAATTATTCATTTGGGTCGCGGAAGTGCCAAAAAGGGCAAAACCGACCCAATTTTAAATATCTACAAAGGGATTTTATACTTTTATCAAAAACACCGTACTTTTTGGGAATTAATTTTAGTAAAATTATTATTAAAAGCAAAAGCGTTGTTGGCTTTAGGTATTGGTTTTTTAAAAAATGATGATTATTTAAAAAATACTTATGGTCATGCTCTTAAAATCAATTAAAGAAAAATTTTTTTACTGGTGTATTGTTTTTTTGCTTTTTTTTATCCCTGCTTATCCCAAATTTCCTTTAATAGCAGTTCCTCAAACCCATGTTTCAATAAGGGTTGAAGATTTTTTGGTTGCTTTTGTTTTGGGACTTTTTTTGTTAAAAATATTTAGAGAAAAACGATTAGAGATTGACAAGCAAATTCTTCGCTTAATTTTTATTTATTTTGCTGTCGGTTTTCTTTCTGTTTTGAACGGAATTTTTATCGCCAAAAATATTGTTCCCCACCTTGCTTTCTTACACTTTTTAAGAAGGGTGGAATATATTTCTTTATTTTTTATCGCCTATTTTTCTTTTAAAAATTTTAGACAAATAAAGGCTTTTGGAATTTCAATTGCTGTCGCTTTGTTGATAGTTATTGTTTATGGACTTGGCCAGAAATTTTTTGGTTGGCCAGTTGTTTCTACCATGAACGAAGATTTTGCTCGGGGTTTAGTGCTAAAACTAACTTGGTGGGCGAGAATTAATTCTACTTTTGCTGGCCACTATGATTTGGCTGCTTATATGGTTATGATGTTGCCTTTAATTATTGCAACTTCCTTTCTCGTTAAAAGGTTATTTTGGAAAATTTTAGTTATTATCCTCGGAGTTTTTTGTTATTATATTTTAATTTTAACTGCCTCAAGAGTTTCTTTTTTGGCTTTTTTGTGTGGATCCTTTTTAGTTTTTCTCTTAGCTAATAAAAAGATTTTAATTATTCCATTTTTGATTTTTTCTTTATTAGGGATGTTTTTCTCGGAAGATTTAGGACAAAGATATGCCGCTACCTTTAAAATTAATTTAAATTTTCTTTCAGGAAAAGTGAAGGTTAAACAAGAACAAATTGCTGCTGTTTTGACCGTTACCCCTACCCCCACACCCGTAATTGAAAAGTCTCCAACACCCACAGTTTATATTTCTAAAGTTAGCCCCAAGTTATCACCAACAATTTTTCCTTCTCCTACACCGGTTTTAGCTACTCCTTCTGCGGAACCTTACGAACCAGTTCAATTAGCAGTAAGCCGCTCGACTGATATTCGTTTGAAAAAAGAGTGGCCAAGAGCCATTAATGCGTTTTTGAAAAATCCCATTCTGGGAACTGGCTACTCCTCTATTACTTTGGCAACTGATAATGATTACTTGAGAATGTTAGGTGAGACGGGAATTTTGGGATTTTTGTCTTTTTTGGCCATTATTTTTTGGCTTTTCCTTAAAATGATTGACTTTCTACGAAAAAAAGTCGACTTTGAATCTAAAATTTTAATTACCGGAATTATGGGGGCGTTAGTAGGATATCTTCTTAATGCCCTTTTTATCGATGTATTTGAAGCTTCAAAATTAGCATTCTTTTTCTGGATAATGATGGGGGTAGTGCTTAAGGTGATTGATATAAACAAAGAAAGGGGGGTAAATTAACCTAATTATTCTAATTGCCCTAATTAATCTAAATAATAACCAATTTCTAAATATTCCTTTTTTGACATTTGATATTAGATATTAGAAATTGTTTAGAAATTAAAAATTAGAAATTAGAAATTTTGATAATGAGAAGAAAGATTATTTTGTTATTGATATTGCTTTTGGGATTCATTTTGCGTCTATATAAAATAGATATTCCCCTTGCCGACCATCATTCTTGGCGACAAGCTGATACTGCCGCAGTTGCCCGTAATTTTATTAAAGAGGGTTGGAATTTTCTTCAACCAAAAATTGACAATATGTCGCCTTTACATCCAGGAAAACCAAACAATCAAAGGCTTTTTTTGGTCGAACCGCCGATATACAACAGTTTAGTAGCCCTTTTTTATAAATTTTTTGGGGTTGATGTCAAGTGGGCAAGACTAATTTCGGTGATGTTTTCTCTAGGCTCGATTTTATTATTGTATTTAATTACGAAGGAATATTTCGGTGTTAAAACAGGACTTTTAGCAGCTTGGTTTTTTGCCGTCTTACCTTACAATATTTTTTATTCAAGAGTAGTTTTGCCCGAACCTATGATAATTTTTTTTACTTTGGCAATGTTATTTTTTGCTATTAAGTGGGTTAAAAGCGATAAGATGGTTTTTTATCTTCCGTTTGTGCTTTTTTCTTCTCTTTCCTTTTCTCAAAAAAGTTTCCCCCTATTTTTGTCCTTACCAGTTGGATACTTGTTTTTCCAAAAATATGGTTTTAACCTTTATAAACAAAAGAAATTATATTGGTGGATACTTATTTCTTTTTTCCCTTTGATTTTATGGAGATGGTGGATTTCTCACTTCCCCGAAGGAATTCCCGCTAATTTATGGCTTTTTAATCAAGGAAATATTAGATTTAAAGGAGCCTTTTTTTATTGGATTTTTGCCAAAAGGATAGGTGAATTAATTCTGGGTTATTGGGGTTTGCCTTTATTTTTTTTAGGTCTGGTTCTTAAACCCAAAAAAGAAAATTGGTTTTTTCATCTCTGGCTTTTTTCGGTTTTTGTTTATATTTTTGTGTTTGCGGCTGGTAATGTAACCCATGATTATTACCAAATTCCCTTAATTCCTATTTTTTGTATTTTTTTAGCTAAAGGAAGTAGCTGGCTTCTTTTTGAAAAAACACCTGAATTTAACCGAATTTTAGCTATTGGCTTATTACTCCTGAGCGTTGGTTTTAGTTTAGCTTTTTCTTGGTATCAGGTTCGTGATTTTTACAACATTCAAAGCGGAGTAGATTTGGCAGGAAAGTGGATAGACGAAAATATCCCCAAAGATGCCTTAATTTTAACAGGTGATAGCAACGATGCCACTCTCTTATATAATTGCAATCGTTGGGGTTGGACTGGCGGATATGCATCAAGTTACCCCAACGAACCTCCAGTGATAGAAAAAGTGAGAGAAATGGGTGCTTCTTACTATGTTGCTACTAAATTTGACAAAAACTCCAGCTTTGGTCAGTATATGTTAAAAACCTATCCGCTGCTAACTGAAACCAATCAATATATAGTTTTTCAATTAAATGTGAGTGAAGCCCCGTTTGTTCCCCCTGCCGGAAAGGCAGGAAAAAGTGGGAGTTTCCTTTGGTTTAAAGAGGAAAGGGCACTCGATTGTTATCGGGGAAGTCTTTCTTGTATTTATTCCCCCAAAAAGGCTAGCAGGGTATTTGCAGGGAGGTAAAATAAAATGAAAATGAAAATTTTGATGCTTACTCCTTATTTGCCTTACCCGCCTTCCTCCGGAGGGCAGATTAGGTCGTTTAATCTTATAAAAAATTTGTCGTCACAATGTCAGATAACCCTTTTTTCTTTAGTCAAATCAGAAGAGGAAAAAAAACATGTTGAAGAGCTGAAGAAATACTGTCAAAAGATAAAAATTTTTTTTCGTTCTCCCAAACCGTGGACATTAAAAAATATTCTTAAAACAGGATTTAGCCGGTTTCCCTTTTTAGTCATTAGGAATTTATCAACAGAAGAAAAAAAAGCGATTGCCGAAGAGTTGAACAAAGAGAAATACGACTTAATTCATGCTGAAACTTTTTATGTTATGCCTCATATTCCCCAAACCTCTACCCCGATTGTATTGGTAGATCAAACAATTGAATTTCAAGTTTACCAGCACTACGTTGAGTCGCTCAAGGGATTTTTTAAAAAATTAATTAAGCCATTTTTATACTTAGATGTTTACAAAATTAAATATTGGGAGCTTTATTTTTGGAAAAAAGTTAACAAAGTTATTGCCGTATCTGAAGCTGACAAGAAAAAGATGCTTTCTTTAATTCCAGATTTGTCGGTAGAGGTTGTACCTAACGGCGCTGGCGAAGATCTTCTTTTAGCGTGGAGAGGAAAAATTCCTTCTTTAGAAAAGCCTATCATTTTTTTTCAGGCAAACTTTGATTGGATGCAAAATATTGAAGCAGCAGAAAATTTAATTGAGAAAGTTTTTCCTCTGATAAGAAAAAAAATTCCTCAAGCTACTTGCTTAATTGCTGGTCAAAATGTCGCTTCCAAAATAGGCAAAGTAGAAAAACCAGGTATTAGAATTCTTAATCTTAGCAGTTCTGATATCGAAGGGGTAATTAAAGCTTATCGTTCAGCTAGTGTTTTTTTAGCTCCTTTGCAGGGGCCCGGAGGAACTCGTTTAAAAATTTTAGGTGCAATGGCAGTTGGTGTACCAGTGGTAACTACGACGGTAGGAATAGAAGGAATTGATGCTGGGAATCAAAAAGAAGCCTTAATTGCTGATTCTTGGGAGGATATGGCGCAAAAAACAGTTGAAATTCTTTCTGACAAAAATCTTTATTCTCAATTAGTAAAAAATGCTAGAAAATTAGTAGAAAAAAAATATAGTTATAGAAGTATTTCTCAGGATTTGATAAAAATTTATCAATCAGTTATTGATGAAAACCGTTGATTTATCAATTATCATTTTAAGTTACAACACCAAGGAATTGATTAAAAATTGCCTTTATTCGATTGTTGGAGGTATAGTTGATGGTAAAAAATTTTTAAATACAGAAGTGATTGTTGTTGATAACAATTCTTCTGACGGTTCGGTTGAATTAATTAAGTCAATTGTTCCCGATTTAGAAAAAAAAGCCCAAAATAAGAATTTAAAAATAAAGATAATCAAAAATAAAGAAAATTTAGGTTTTTCTAAAGGTAATAATGTTGGTTTGAGAAAAGCAAAAGGGGAGTATTTGCTTTTTTTAAATTCGGATACCGAGGTGTTCCCGGGTAGTTTGGTAAAAGCATGGGAATTTATGAAAAAACATGCCGAGGTTGGATCTTTAACCCCCAAAACTCTCTTAACCTCAGGCAAAATGGATCCCGATTGCCATCGGGGTTTTCCTACACCATGGGCCTCATTTAGTTACTTTCTTGGTTTGGAAAAACTTTTTCCTCAAAGTAAAATTTTTGGTCAATATCATAAATTTTATTTGAATTTAGATGAGAATCACGAGATAGAAGCGGGAGCGGGAGCCTTTATGATGGTTCCCCGAAAAGTTATTGAAAAAGTGGGAGGTTGGGACGAAAATTACTTTTTTTATGGAGAAGACCTTGATTTTTATTATCGAATAAAAAAAGCCGGTTTTAAGGTGATGTTTTACGCAAAACCGCTGCTTAAGCATTATAAAGGTGCCAGTTCAGGATTGCGAAAAGAATCAAAAAACATTGCTAAAAATTCGAAAGAAAATCAAATTCGGGTAGCCAAAGCTTCGGTTGAAGCAATGGAGATTTTTTATAAAAAATTTTACAAAGATATTTACCCAAAGTGGTTAACTAGACTAGTTTTGGGAGCAATAAGAGTAAAAGGTTTCTTTAGGGTTTTAAAATATTATTTGAGTTAATTAAAAAAATTGTATTTAAATATTTATGAATTATGTGTCTTGTTGTAACTTTTCCATAACCTTAACCTTAATTCATAATTAAATAATTGAGATGAAAATAGGGATTGATTGTCGACTTTTTGGACCAAAAGATACCGGAATTGGCCGTTATGTTCAAAATTTAGTTAAAGAATTACTTTTGATAAATCCTAAAATAGAATTTGTTCTTTTTGTCAGGAGATCTTTTTTTCAAGAAAATTTTCACTTAGATTTAAGTAAACTCTCCTCACATATAAAGTTTGTAAACGCGGATCTCCCCCATTATTCTTGGAGAGAACAACTCTTTTTTCCAAAAATTATCGCCAAAGAAAAAGTTGATCTGATGCATTTTACCCACTTTAATGTGCCAATTTTTTATCGCGGTCTATTTGTTGTGACCATTCATGATCTAATTAAACACTTTTTTAGTGGTCCTTCAACTACAACTCGTTCCTATTTACTTTATTGGTTAAAAAGACTTGGTTATTTTTTGGTATTTCGAAAAGCAGTTTTTAAGTCGAGGTTAATTTTTGCCCCAAGTAATTTTGTTAAACAACAATTAATAGAACAGTATAATCTTCCTTCTTCAAAAGTTGAGGTTACCTATGAGGGAGTGAACCAATTTTTAAATAAAGTTGGCCAAAAAACATCCAACAAAGTTTTAGAAAAGTACCAAGTTAAAAAACCCTACATTTTATACGTGGGAAATATTTATCCTCACAAAAATCTTGACAATTTATTGACCGCAATAGGTATTTTAAACAAAAAAATTGGTTTTACCGTAGAATTAGTGGTAATTTGTGCAAGAAATGTGTTCAGTCAAAGATTGAGTAAAAAAGTTGCTCAAAAAGGTCTAAAAAATTTTGTAAAGATAACAGGCTATGTCTCCGACGAGGATCTTTTTCTTTTTTATCGCAATGCCTCTTGTTTCGTTTTTCCCACTCTCTCAGAGGGTTTTGGCTTGCCAGGATTAGAAGCAATGTCCTTAAGTTGTCCTGTAGTCTGCTCAAACATTCCTGTCTTAAAAGAAATTTATCAAAAAGGAGCACTGTATTTTGACCCAAAAAATCCTAATGATATTGCACAAAAAATAAAAGAAGTTGTGACTAAAAAAGAACTTTCTAAAATTCTTGTTAAAAATGGCAAAGATGTAGTAAAAAAATACTCTTGGCAAAAAACGGCCAATCAAACACTAAATTCCTATTTTAAGGTTTTGAAAAATGAAAATAGCTTTAGTTTATGACCATGTTAATCGGTGGGGTGGTGCCGAAAGAGTTTTATTGGCTCTTCATGAGATTTGGCCCCAAGCACCACTTTTTACTTCTGTTTATCATCCACAAAAAGCTTTTTGGGCGAAAGATTTTCAGGTTAAAACTTCCTTTTTACAAAAATGGCCACTGGCAAAATCTTTTCACCAACTTTATCCTTTGTTGATGCCAGTTTCTTTTGAAAGCTTTGTTTTCGACGATTTTGACATTGTTATTTCTGTTTCTGCTGGTCCTGCCAAGGGAATTATTACTAAGCCGAAAACTCTTCATATTTGTTACTGTTTAACCCCTACCAGATACTTATGGAGTGGCTATTCTTCTTATTTTGATTCTCCTTTAAAAAGATTTATGACAAAAGCTTTAGTAGACTACCTAAGGGAGTGGGATAAAACGGCAGCTTATCGTCCTGACGAAATTTTGGCAATTTCTTCTGAGGTCCAAAAAAGAATTAAAAATTTTTACCATCGACCAAGCAGAGTAATTTACCCGCCGGTAGATACAACCAAATTTCAAATTTCTGAAAAAAACATCAAAAAAGAATCAGAAGAATTTTTCTTAATAGTTTCTCGGCTGGTAAAATACAAAAAGATTGACATTGCAATTGAGGCATTTAATCGTTTGGGTTGGAAATTAAAGATTGTTGGAACAGGAGAGGAATATAAAAATTTAAAAAATAAAGCTGCCTCAAATATAGAATTTTTGGGACAGTTGACAGACAGTGACCTTTTACATTACTATCAGAAGTGTGAGGCAGTAATTTTCCCTCAAGAGGAAGATTTCGGTATCGTACCTTTAGAAGCACAAGCTTGTGGAAAACCAGTAATTGCTTATAGAGGAGGTGGAGCGCTTGAGACTATAATTGAAGGGAAGACTGGCGAATTTTTCTTCCCTCAAACTGTTGAAGAATTGCAAAAAAAATTGTTAAAATTTAAAAAATCTAAATACAAAAAAGAAGATTGTGTTTCCCAAGCTAAAAAATTTAGCAAAGAAAGATTTAAAAAAGAATTTAGCAAGACTGTCGAAGAATTATGGCAGCAATGTCAACAAAATTAAGTTTTAATCCATCAGAAAATACCTACAAGGACCATCTCTACACGCTAATAATTTGTGGTGGAGCAGGAACAAGACTCTGGCCCAGATCTCGAGAGAAAACCCCAAAACAATTCTTAAAAAATTTTTATGGAGAAACCAGTCTTTTTTCCCAAACCGTTGAAAGATCAAAACTTTTGACCAGTAATGAAAAAATCTTTGTTGTTACCTTAGCCGATTATACTGATGAAATTCTCCAACAAAGTTCGGCAATTCTTCCCCAAAACATTA
>Ga0123519_10014442_pt1 | contig 11227 bp, 8 predicted proteins | sample YelNatPaOPRAMG02_FD_87396 | JGI IMG/M metagenome (GOLD analysis project Ga0123519, IMG submission 87396) | Hot spring microbial communities from Yellowstone National Park - Yellowstone National Park OP-RAMG-02 (version 2) | ecosystem: Environmental > Aquatic > Thermal springs > Hot (42-90C) ... | reverse complement strand
GGACATTGTTGTATAAAAAAGAGAAACATGAGTTTTTAGAATTATATGAAATAGAAGTCTACTGTCTCTTTGATTCTCCTTAAAGTATGGTCCTTTCTTACTCTGTTTTAAAGGGATATGTTGTACAAAAACAGGTTATCAGGTGGTGGCCTATGGTGAGCCATCATATCGAGTATCTCCTTGTAGTTATGATGGGTTATCATAACATACAGTGTGATTGAAATAATTACGTATTGTATACAATTATGCACATTATTTAATGGTTTTTATGATGGATATGGTGTATGGTGAGGGGTTGGGCAACGGGCTGAAAGCAGCATAGCACAGTTTACCTTTTAGACTTAATCTTTTTCAAAATCTCTATCTCTTCCTTCATATCATCTCTAACCTCAGCGACTATTGATTGTAAATGGGGAAATGGGGATAATGCCCTGTGCAAAACTCCTTGGATGTAAGCCATTATAACCCCATAATTTACAATTGGGACGCCCTTTGCTTTTGCTTGCATTATTCTTGAAATCATCTCTTTTCTGTTGAGCATACAGGCACCACAGTGGACAACAAGCTTGTATTCGTTGAGATTATCTGGAAGAGGTCCCCCTCCTGCCTTTACATCTATATCTAAATCACCTCCGATTTGAGCCCTCAGCCATCTTGGAATTTTTACCCTCCCTATATCGTCTTCCACTGGATGATGGGTGCATGCCTCTGAAATCAAAATCTTATCGCCTGGTTTAAGTTCTTTTATTGCCCTTACACCCTCAACAAGGATTTGCAAATCCCCTTTATAACGAGCAAAAAGTATTGAAAAAGAGGTAAGCCTGATATGGGGTGGAGTATCTGCTACAACCTTGTTGTAAACTGAAGCATCTGTTACAACAAGGGAAGGTTCTTTATTAATAAATTGAAAGCACTGCTTGAGTTCACGCTCTTTTACCACAAATGCCATTGATTCAGAATCAATTATATCCCTTATGACAATCTGCTGTGGCAGAATCAATCTACCTTTTGGTGCAGCTTTATCAACAGGAACAACGCATATTACAATATCCCCTGGCTCAATCAGGTCTCCTAAAACAGTTGGTAGTGTCCAGTCCCTTGGTGCATGATTAATTATTACCTGTTTTAGTTCATCTATGCCCTCTTGAGTTAATGCACTTACAAATACCCTGGGTTCTAATTTATTCCGTTCAAATCTTTCAGATAGTTCATCTCGCTCAATCTTTGTATAAAGGTCAATTTTATTTATCACATATACAACCGGTGTTTGTGCAATCTTTGCCCTGTGAGCGACCTCCTTCTCAAAATCTCCGTATCCAGTTTTTGGATCAACCACAACCAAAACAAGGTCTGTTTTATCAAAAACCTCATAAGATTTCTTTTTTCTTAACTCACCAAGCTCACCAGTATCATCAATGCCTGCTGTATCAATAATCACAACAGGACCTAAGGGCAGTATTTCCATTGCCTTAAGAACAGGGTCAGTTGTTGTCCCTGGAATATCTGATACAATGGCAAGGGGCTGTCCTGTCAGGGCATTTATTAGAGATGATTTTCCCACATTCCTTCTTCCAAATAATGCTATATGAAGCCTCTGACCTCTTGGTGTCATTTATCCACCTTCTTAATTTTTCTTAAAAATGCCATTTTTCAATGATCCTTTAGCATAAAAATATGTTGACAAAATTTTATATGAGCTTTTTTATGTTGATTTTTTTCATAAAAGGCATCATTTTATTTGATCCTTTAAATATTTAATACCGGCAAAACCAGGTGTTGTAAGCTCTTCTGGGGAGGTTATCTTTTCAATCTGCTCTTTTGAAAACAATCCCTTTTCCACCAGGATGTCCTCTACCCTTCTACCGGTTTTTACAGCCTCTTTATATATCTTTGCACAGATTTCATATCCAATATATGGGCTGAAAGCTGTAATAATCCCGCAACTGCTGTCAAGGAGCTTGCGACATCTATCTATATCAACTGTTATTCCGTTTACGCATCTTTCCCTGAAAACCTTACATGTCTCCTTAAGGGTCTTTAAAGAACCGATTAATTCATGGGCAATCAAAGGAAGAAATGGGTTAAGTTCAAGATTTCCAAGACTACATGCATAGGATATTGCCAGATCAGATGCAATCACTTTTATTCCAACCTGTGTGACCATTTCAGGTATTACAGGATTGACCTTTCCAGGCATTATTGAAGAGCCAACCTGTACTGGAGGAAGCTTAATTTCTCCAATCCCTCCAAGGGGACCTGAGCTTAAAAATCTTAAATCAGAGGCAATCTTTATTAAATCCACGGCAAGGGTTTTTAAAAATCCTGAAACCTCTGAAAATGTATCTGTATTCTGTGTTGCCTCAAAAAGATTTTCAGCCTTTGCAACAGGCAATCTGGTAAATTCTCTCAGCTTTTCTATTGCTATCTCTATGTATGCTTTAGGACAATTAAGTCCTGAGCCCACAGCAGTTCCGCCAAGATTTACCTGACGAACCCTTTCCTCTGCTTTGTTAATTCTCCACCAATCCCTTGCCAAGGCCTCTGCCCACGCAGAAAACTCCTGTCCCACTGTAACGGGCACAGCATCCTGCATCTGTGTTCTTCCTATCTTTAAGACCTTTGAAAACTCCTTTTCTTTTTTCTGTAATTCCCCCTGCAGCAGTGCTACTTCACGGGCAAGTTCCCTTAAAAGTCTGATTACTGCTACTTTTACTGCTGTTGGAAATACATCATTTGTTGACTGATTCATATTTACATCTTCTATGGGGTTTATAAACTCATATCTGGCTTTTTCAAATCCAAGAACTTCAAGGGCCCTATTTGCAATGACCTCATTTATATTCATATTAATTGAAGTGCCAGCACCTCCTGATAATGCTGGCACAATTATCTGGTTATCAAGATTTCCTTCTGCAAGTTCGCTGCAGGCTTTAATTATTGCCATTGCCTTTTGTTCTTCAAGAATTTCTAATTTCCAGTTTGCCCATGCACAGGCTTTTTTAACCATTGCCATTGCCCATATAAGTTCCCTGTGAGGCATATCATCACAAACAGAAAAATTCTCCTTACCTCTTAACGCATGGATTCCATAATAGGCATCCTCTGGAACTGCCTTCTCTCCAATAGAGTCTTTCTCAATCCTTATTTTTTTCTCTTCCATTTATTTATGGTTATGATAAAACCCCTAAAAAGAGCTTGTCAAGTATAATATATAACTTATGAAATAATGATAATTTGCAATCTACATCTAAAAAATCAAAAATGCTTCGTAGTAAATTTTTCAATCCAGATAAGAATTTAAAGGGGTATTGAAAGTTTTATATATTAGTGATATAAATCACAAAACAAATTTTAAAAGGATAATATTTTGGATAAAGAAATACTCATAAATATTATTGATTTTATCCCTGAACCTACCTTTGCCGTAGATACTGAAAAAAAGATTATTGCCTGCAATAAGGCAATAGAAAAATTTTTTGGCGTAAAAAGAGAGGTTATCCTCGGCAAGGATTGCAGAGAATACTCAAATTTGGTGTATGGAGAGAAAAGGCCACTGTTTATAGAAATAGTCTTTCATGACAGTGAGGACATAAAGAAATTTTTTAGTAATATTAAAAAGAAAGATAATATCTTTTATGGAGAGACATTCATTCCTGCACTCAATAGAGGAAAGGGTGGATATGCAATGGTCATGGCAGCACCTATTATGGATGAAAAAGGAAGGCTAATAGGTGCTATGGAGACGATAAGAGATATTACAGAGAAAAAAGAGGCAGAAGAGGCATTAAGAAAAAGCGAGGAAAAATACAGAAATATTTTTGAAAATGCCATAGAAGGCATGTATCAGAGTAATCCACAGGGAAGATATATAACTGTAAACCCATCAATGGCCCATATGCTTGGATATGAAAGCCCTGAAGACATGATATCCACTGTAGCCAATATTGAAGAACAGGTCTATGTAACCCCAGAGGATAGAAAAAGATTTAAGATGCTCATGGATAGGGATGGGTATGTAAATGATTTTGAGACCCAGCTTTATAAAAAGGATGGCTCCATTATATGGGCCTCTATCAACGGAAGAACTATTATGGATTCTTCTGGAAATCCGCTATATTACGAAGGTTTTGTGCTGGATATAACGAGAAGAAAGATATCCGAATCAAAATTAAAGGAGGAGATGGGTTTTAATAGGACCCTTATCCAGAACTCACCGGCCTTCTACATTGCAGTCTCCCCAGATGGCAGAGTTCTCTTTATGAATAGAACCCTTTTAAAGGCACTTGGCTATTCTGCCAAAGAGGTTACAGGCAAGGACTATTTAACCAATTTTATCCCGGTAGAGGAAAGGGAATCATTATCTAAGGTCTTTGAAAAGATAGTAAATCAAAGGGAACAGACAATAAGTGAAAATCATATAACAGGAAAAGATGGAATAAAAAGGCTTGTTCAATGGCATAGTTTACCAATAATAGGTGAAAATAACAAAGTGGAGTATTTCTTTGGAGTGGGTATTGATATTACAGAGAGAAAAAGGGCTGAAAGATATCTGGAGGATGAAAGGCATAAATTTTTTCTTCTCTCTGAGAATGCACCATTTGGCCTTGCACTGATTGATAGAGATGGAAGATTTACATATATAAATACAAAATTTAAAGAGATGTTCGGTTATGACTTGGATGATACCCCTGATGGAAAGACATGGTGCAGAAGGGCATATCCAGATCCAGAATACAGACACAAGGTAATAGCAACATGGTTAAATGATGTGGAAAAATTTAGACAAAATCCCTTAGTAAGAGAGGGAAAACAATGGACATTTAATGTAACATGCAAGGATAACACGCAGAAGGTAATAAACTTCATACCTGTTAGATTGCCTACTGGAGATTATCTTATGACCTATGAGGATATTACAGAATTAAAACAGCTTCAGGCACAGATTCTTCATTCCCAGAAGATGGAGGCATTAGGGGCCTTTGTTGGTGGTGTGGCCCATGATTTTAATAATATCCTCACAGCAGTAATGGGTTATGCAGGCCTTGCAATGATGAGGATAGATGATAAAGAAAGACTCAGAGGTTATATAGGTCAGATAATAAATGCCTCTGAAAAGGCTACAGACCTGACAAAAAAGCTTTTGTCCTTTGCAAGAAAACAGGAGATAAAGCCAGAGCCCATAGACATCAATAATATAATAAAAAACAGCATAGGGCTTCTAAAAAGAATAATAAGGGAGGATATTGAGCTTGAGGTCTCCCTTGGACAAGGCCAGTTTATTGTCTTAGCTGATAAAGTCCAGATTGAACAAGTCCTTATAAACCTTGTAGCAAATGCAAGGGATGCCATGCCAGAGGGTGGTAGAATAAAAATCCAGACATCTATGACATATATTGGTAATAAATTTATCGAGAGGAAAAGATATGGAAAACCAGGAAACTATGCCCTTATTACCATATCTGATACGGGTACTGGTATAGATGAAGCAATAAAGGATAAAATCTTTGAACCATTTTTTACTACAAAAGATATATATAAAGGGACAGGCTTGGGTTTATCTATAGTCTACGGGATAATTAAACAACATAACGGTTATATAGACCTTGAAAGCAGATTGGGATATGGCACAAGTTTTATGATCTACCTCCCCCTTGCAGAAAAAGAAAAAAGCCCACTGGAAGAAAGAAAAAATGGCAAGATAAAAGGTGGAAAAGAAACCATATTTCTTGCTGAGGATGATGAAATGGTAAGGATATTTGAAAAAGATACCCTTGAGAGTCAGGGGTATAATGTAATAGAGGCCATAGACGGTGAAGATGCCATTATGAAATATAGTCTATTCAGGGATAAGATAGACCTCGTTATCCTCGATGTAGTCATGCCAAAGAAAAACGGCAAAGAGATCTATGATGAGATAAGAAATATGGACCCTGAGATGCCTGTTTTATTTACAAGCGGTTATGCCTTTGATATTTTAGAACAAAAAGGTATTGATACAGAAAAGATAGATATACTTTATAAACCTGTTGGGTATAATTACCTTTTACAAAAGGTAAGGGAAATACTGGATAAAACAGGTTAAAAGGAAAAGGCATAATCATTTATAGTGAACTTTTAATAATATTTTTTATATATCTTCCACAACCATCTGCACATCAGTAAGACATTATATGCACTTTAGGTGTTTATAGAATTCTTACATTTGCCCCCTTACTTCAATTCATGATAGTCTGAAGAACCTTACAATTTCATCGAGCTTAGTGGCAATCTTAGACAAAGCCACTGCTGCCTGTGCAGTCTCTTGAGAGCTTGCAGTGGTATCCCTTGATGCATTGGCAATGTCAACGATTTCTTTACTTATCTGCTCTGATGTAGCAGACATTTCCTCTGTGGCAGATGCTATCTGGTTTACCATCATCTGGAGTTCATCGGAGCTTTTTACTATAGTTTTTAAGGCATCCCCTGCCTGGGTTGTAAGTTCCACACCGGATTGAACCTTGTCTGTAGCAGTATCCATGACTTCAACGGCCTTTGTAACCTCATTTTGAATTGCCTTTATCATGTTCTCTATCTCTGAAGTTGCTTGAGCAGTTTTTTCTGCAAGCTTACGGACCTCATCGGCAACTACTGCAAAACCTCTTCCGTGTTCACCGGCACGGGCTGCTTCAATAGCAGCGTTTAAGGCAAGAAGGTTCGTTTGATCTGCTATCTCATTTATAACACTTACAATCTCTCCTATATGGACTGATTTTTCACCGAGGGACTTAACAAACCTTGCCGATTCATTAACTGTTTCATCTATCTCTTTTACCTCATTTACAGACTTTTCCACAATGTTATTGCCCTGCTGGGCAATCTCTAATGCCTTTTTTGCAGATTCAGCTATGTTTGCTGCATTCTTTGCTACATCTGTAACAGTCTGGGACATCTCTTCAGAGGCAGTGGCAACAGAGTTTGCCCTGTTTGATGAACTCTCTGCTGTCCTTGACATCTCTTCAGCAATGGAAGATAGCTGTGTTGCTGACGATGTGAGGGAATGGACGCTATTTAAGATCTCGTTTATGGTGTTTTTCAGGTTGTTGTACAGGGTGTCCATAGCCCTGGCAATGATACCGAGTTCATCACCCCTTTCTATTGCATTCTGAGATATTGTAAATGTAAAATCACCCTTAGACATAAGCTCAATCTGTTCTGCTGCCTTTTCCACAGGTGCCTTAATATTTTTTGCTATCTTTATTGACATAAAGATGCCGATAATAATAGATATTACACCTACTATAATTATTGTAATCAGCAGTGTTTTACTTAAGGAGACAATACTTTTTATCTTTTCTTCAAGGAGCTTCTCCTCCGTTTTGATGAGGTTGTTTGTAGCCTCTACAAGGAGTTTTGTACTGTTTCTTGTCTCATTGAGAAATAAAGTCTGTGCCTCCTGTTTCTTTCCCTGGTTTACAAGTTCTATAATCTTGTTATTTGTCTCTGCACCGGACTTTACTACCTCTTTAAATCGTTTAAGTACATCCTTTTCTTCCTGAGTTTCTAAAAGCTTCTCAAGTTTTTCTACAGCCTCTTTATATTTTGGTCTTAGAATGAGGATGTTATTGGTCTCCTCCTCAATGATTCCAGGTTCTGCAAAGGGCAATACAGCTACAGACCTTGTTATACTGTCTATGGCATCTTTCATTTGATTGGCATATATAATCTTTGGGTTATCAATTGTAATAATCCTTGTAAGGAGCCTATTTGTTATCTGGGAGTTAAAGACTGATACACCACATATGATGACCATTAAGATAAGGAGCAATCCAAAGCCAATACCCAGTTTTTTACCTATTTTCATGTTAGCAAAGTTCATAGGGCCTCCTGATTAAATGAAAAGGTTTTGTTAAAAATTTCACATCTATATATTAGATCGGATAAAATAAAAAAAACTTAAGAGAAAATTAACAAAAAAATGCATTTTACACACCCACCAGCAACTTTTTTATAGCAAGTATATCAGATAGGGCAAACAAGAGGATCTTCGTTGTCTTTGATAAAAAATTAACCATTTAATATAAAATCCAAAATGATTTCTCATTACCTCTGAACATAATTGACAGGTTTGTTGAAAAACAAGATTTTGAAAATTGTAAATCAAAAATAAATTCTACTTCAAATAGATATTCATTTATAACCTACATGAAAAGATTTGATAATACTGTTATATGGGTAGAGACGACCGTGCAAGGTGTTTTTAATGATAATAAAAATCTTTTAAAGATAGAAGGTATCATAGATGATATTACAGAAAGGCAAGAACTCGAGCTAAAACTCAGACAGGCTCTAAGATTGAGGCTATGGATATGTAAATAAAACATTTTTTTAGAGACTTTTTGGTCTACTAAAGGGCATTTTATATTTTTTATTAACAATTAAAGGCTTGACTTATTAATATTTTTTTTAGATACATTAAAGAATACAAGAAAAAAATTTATCAAACAAAGGCATATAAAAAGGAGATATTAAAACGAAATCCAAATATTATAACATCTCAATAGCACTGGATTTTTTAAAATACACAATAAAATATCATCCCTGATACTTTTACCATTCTTTTCACTTTTCTTTTTAATCTTCATATGTATCAACAATTATACCCTTGCCATAGACGAACAATTTATTGAATACAGGGTGAATAAAAAGGATTGCCTTATAAAAATAGGTAAGAGAATCCTTACAGACCCCTCTAAATGGCGCGAGATAGCCAAGATAAACAGACTGAAAGACCCTTACATTATAAGACCTGAGCAGATGCTAATTGTCCCCATAAGGCTTCTTAAGGGTTCACCTATGGATGGTACAGTAACCTTTGAAAAGGTGAAACTTTTGTCAAAAGAGGTGATGATAAACAATGGGAAAGACTAAAGCTCGGCGACAAAATAAGTAAGGGTGATACATTAAAAACAGAAGATAAATCAACCCTTGAGATTTGTTTTGAGGATAAAAGTATACTCTTTATGAGACCCAGCACCCTTCTTACTATAGATAATTCAGAAAAAAAGGGTATATTTGCTATAGTTAAAAGTATTAACCTGAAGGCTGGAAAGGCCATAAGTAACATAAAAAGCGCAACAGGAACTGAGTCAAGAAATGAGGTCATTACACCTTCTGCTATTGCATCGGCAAGGGGGACAGAGTTCAGGGTTTCAATAGATGAAAAGGTTACCACAAGGTCAGAGGTTGTGGACGGAAAGATCTTTGTTTATGCACAGAATGTTCAGGTAGAGGTAAAAAAAGGTGAAGGTACTATTGTAGAATTAGGGGCAAAACCAATAAAACCTGTTCCACTTGCAAAGCCACCTAAACTTATTGATATTAGACCAATTTATAAAGACATACCCCTTGTCTTTAGTTTCGAGCCAGAAGAGGGCACTAAAGCCATCAGGGCAGTTTTGACAAAGGATAAGGATGGAAAGGATATTATATTTGAAGATACAGTAAAAGCAGGTGAACGTTTTATTATCAGCAATCTTGATGATGGTCTTTATTACCTCATAATTTCAGGTATAGATGCATTAGGCCTTGAAGGTGAACAACAAGAGGCCATAACCATTAAATTCAGGGCAAATCCATTACCACCTTTTATAAAAATTAAGGATGAAGATTTAAAGTTTGTTGGAAAATCAGCTGAATTTAGCTGGCTTAAGGTTAAAGATGCAGTAAGTTATCACATCCAGATAGCAAGGGATGAGAAATTTGAAAACATGATAGAGGAAAAAAAGGATTATAAAGACCTCAAATATAAGACAGGCACAATGGAATACGGCCAATATCATTTCAGGATATGCTCACAGGCCTTTGATGGATATGAAGGTGGATGGTCAAATACAGTAAGATTTAAACTTATTCCACCACCACCAATACCACCTATGGAAAAACCATCGGTAGGTAAGGATTCTATATTTCTTAAATGGAGACATGTCGGTGAAGGCATAACATATCATTTTCAGATGGCAAGTGATGAGAGTTTCAAGGAGATTATAATGGATAAAAAGCTTGAGAAATCTGAAATCATATTAAAGAGGCCAAAAGAGCCAGGTATATACTATGTAAGAACAAGCAGCATCGATAAAAAGGGAAGGGAGGGAAGTTTCTCATTGCCCCAGAGCTTTGAGATAGAAAGGGGCTTCCCTTATGAAGCATTAGGCATCATAATGGGTTTAGGTGCCATTAGCCTTATGTTATTTTGAGATATAGCTCTAAGGAGATAAGATAAGTATGGGTGTAAAAAAAATACTAATTGTAGATGACGACCCGGATATCAGGTTGCTCGTTGATTTTCATATGTCCAGTGAAGGATATGAGGTATTGGAGGCATCTGATGGCATGGATGCGCTAAACATTATAAATGAGAACACTGTAGATATTATAATAACCGACATTACAATGCCTAATATGGATGGTTATGAATTGATCAGAAAGCTAAAGGAATCAAAAAAAGGCATTGATATCCCGATAATTTTACTTACAGGCAAAAAGGAGGAGGATAGCATTATTACAGAAAACACGGAATACCAGCCAGATGAATTCTTATCAAAACCATTTACAAAGGACGCTCTTTTAAAAAAGATAGATAAATTTCTTCATAAAGAACAGTACTCAAAATAGATGTTCAAAAGGACACATATTACAGTTAAAAGGATAGTAATTTTTCTTATCCTTATCGTTTCCCTTATCCTTTTTGATTTTGCAGGTTTTTTTGAGTTTTTTAATAACTACTTTTATGATCTTTCTTTCAGGATAAGAGGGTTAATACCTCCTATAATTTCCCCCAAATCCTGGACAACCCCTTAAGTTTGGTTCACCTCTGACTGAGGATGGCATATAACAAATTAGAAGGAGGAGGGAAGATGAACACAGTGAGGAGAAAACTTGACGTGGCATTGAAGGTTCAGGTTGTGCTTGAAGCTATCGGGGAAAAAGGACAATAACAGAGATAGCATCCAAATATGGATTTCATCCTAATGAGAATTACCACCTGGAAGAGGTATTTTCTTGATCAGTTACCCCACATATTTACCAGAGGTAATACCAATAAAGAAAAGGCCTATGAAGAAGAAAGAGAAGCATTGCTAAGAAAGATAGGTCAGCTCGAGATGGAAAGGGACTATACTGACCCCCATATAGACTGGACACGCCAAAGGTGTAGAGGTTAAACTCTCTCGATAAGCAGAGATAAACCTTT
>Ga0123519_10014426_pt1 | contig 11235 bp, 8 predicted proteins | sample YelNatPaOPRAMG02_FD_87396 | JGI IMG/M metagenome (GOLD analysis project Ga0123519, IMG submission 87396) | Hot spring microbial communities from Yellowstone National Park - Yellowstone National Park OP-RAMG-02 (version 2) | ecosystem: Environmental > Aquatic > Thermal springs > Hot (42-90C) ... | reverse complement strand
GCGCCAAAATCCAATTTTACCATCATCGTTAGATATGAAGAAATATCTGGTGAGATTCATTTCTTTCTCTTTAATTCTTCTAAGTTTCTTAAATGCATCAAGCAAATTAACATCTACACAGCTGCTTTGCTGAAGAATAAAATTAAGATATTCCAAGTCTGTATCAGAAATCCTTTGAAAATTAAATATGCCATCTGCAATAATAGCAGGGGCAGTCTTATGCTCAAATAGACCCGAAGAAACCTCAAGCTTAAAATGAACCTCAGAAACTTTAGTATTATCTAAAAATTTCTTTAGCTCATCAAAAAAGCAGAAATATCTATCATCATACTTAAAGGGAGCTTTAAGGGAAATAATTACGACATCATTCTCATAATCAGCAATACTAAAAATTATTTCGTCTTCACACCAATAAACCTTAGAAACTGGATTAAATTGAGTCAGATAATCTAAAAACTTTTTAAAAATCTCCATCTTCATAACCCACCTCCTATTTTAGGCAGAAAAGCCTTGCCCCCTTCAATCATTATTAATCTTTTATCCTTTCTTTCACTACCTCTTTTATCTCTCTTATAATTTTATCAATATCTACCCCTTCCCTTTTTAACACCTCTATCTCTCTTATAACTTTATCAATATCTATCCCTTCCCTTTTTAACACCTCAGTAAGCTCATCTTCAGTTAAATCTGAAGAGTCTGCCCAAAATTTAACCATTTTAACCTCCTTTGCGTAATAAAGCCTTGCCCCCTTCAATCATTATTAATCTTTTATCCCCTTTTCTATTCTCAAAGCATCCTCCCAAGGAAAAACAACCCACCGATTAAAACCTATATTCAAAGAAGAAAAATCACATATCTTCTTATCATCATTCCACGATAATAAAGAAACTAATAAAAAATTCTTATCTTTATTAGCCTCACAATTTAACCTCTTCAATTCCAAATCACTATCTAAACAACTTAACACCACAGAATTCTTTAAATTCTTACCTATAATTCCAGCAAAAACCCCAAAATAATTCGCTAACCAAGATGCAAGAATCAAACTATTATTATCTATTCCATAAACTCTACTCAAACACATTCCAGAATCATCAACATAATCAACTAATCTTTTTACTAAAAACTTAATCCCTTCAAAAGTCATACAAACAGAAACATCACTTATAGAACTCAAATCAAAAATATCACAACTACTACACCCTAAATCACATACTAACTTATCACACATAGCTCACCTCCGAAAATCCATTAACCTTATCAACCTCTATCACCCCTGACCAATCTAATGCCGATTTTATCTCCTCATCATGCGTAACTATAAAAAGAGTTTTCTTATTTAAATCTCCTAACCTCTCCCTAGTTAATAAATCTAATACTTTACTCTTATTATTCTCATCCAAAAATCCAAAAATCTCATCCAAAGCTACCCAACTAAAATCAGGCAAAGACTTACCAATAGACAAAACTAATGCTAACATTATCAACTGCTTCTCACCACCAGAATAAGCCTCAATAGGAACAGCCTCCTTATCATCAGCACTTACAAAAATATTAACCTTTATTTTAAAACTATCTAAAGTAAATAAATCTTTTTCACCCTTCTTCTCCTCCAAAACATCAATCCAACATTTTAAACCAAAATACTTTAAAAAATCTTCCAAATAACTATTTATCTTCTCAACAAGAAAACCTAACTTTAAAATAGCCATTTCTTTAAAACCCTTTATCCAAAATTTATAAGATTCAAAATCATTCCTCAATAAAACAAGACTCTCAGATAATTTATTCAATTCATTAAGACAACCATTATATTCTGCTTCTACCCTACCCAAAGACATCAATCTATCATCAATATAATACAAATCTTTACTTAAAAGAGATAACTTATTCTTACAAGCTTCCAAGCACTCTGCTTGATTATTCAACTTTATAAGCTCATCCTCTAACTTATTACGCTCCTCAAAAATCAACCCAATCTCTACATCTAACTTTTCAAGTTCAATAGATTTAGCTTCAATTACTCTTATACATTCCTCTTTTTCAGACATTAAACTATTAACTTTATCCCTTATAGTCATCATATATTTATACTTATCAATCTCTTTATCAAAATAGCTTATTTTATTCTTTAAATCAAATATTTTGTTATTTACCTCTTTAAGATTTTTATCCTTCTCAACATAATCATTTTGAGCCTTCTTAAGTCTATCCAATAATTCATTTTTATATGACAATAAACTTTCAGCAGAAACATAACTACCACACCTATCACATCTTCCCTCTCCAGACAATATATTATTTATATCTCTCTCTAACTCATTCTTTTCCCTAGCCAACCCTCCAACCTCAAAACTCAACTTATCACGAATAGCAGATAAATTATCAATCTCTTTCAACACTATATCCCTATCCTCAATAGCTTTATTTAATAAAGTATCCAAATTATCAATAACATTATAACCAGACAGCTCCTCATCTATTCTTCTTACCCTATCCTTAGCCCGATCCAACTCATATAATAAATTACTCTTCTTAATCTTACTCTTATCTACTATTTCCTTATCTAAATTAGCTATCCTTTCCTTTACCTCATTAAGTTCATTCTTAATAGCACCATACCCATCCAAATCCCTTTCTAAACTAACTTTATTACTCAACAAAGCATCCCTTTTAGATAATAACTCATCCTTCTCTTTAAGCAAACCAGATAAAACATCAATCCTCTGCTTATAACCATCAATATCCTTATTCTTTAAATCTATCTTATTCTCTAAATCGTCAGCTGAAACTTTAGCCAATTCAGACAATTGAAAAAACCTATCCAAACTAAAAATACGAGATAAAATACCTAATCTATCAGAAGGAGAACCAAATAATATCTTAAAACTATTAGAATTTTGAGATAAATAATACGAATTTACAAACTGCTCATAACCAAACCCAATCAACCTTTCAATATAATCGCCAGTATCCTTACCACTCACAACCTCAACATCTCCTCTAAATAAACACCAATTAAAATACTTACCACCTCTTTCATATACCACATCATAATCAACCCCATCCTTATTAAAAGATAACTTTATATAACCCTTCTTAATCTTATCATTCAATGCAGAAAACTTAGCCGAACTCGGACTATTATCAAATAAAGCCAAAGAAACTAAATTTAAAAAACTGCTCTTACCAGCACCATTCCTACCAACTATAAGATAAAAACCTGGAGAAAAATTAAACCTATTAATCTTATCTCCATAACTATAAAAACCCTGCCATTCAATTGACTTTAATACTATCATCTAAACCCCTCCATAACCTTAAACCAGTATCTAAAACTAACTTTTTATCAAAAACATCCTTACTACTAACAAATTCACTAATAGCATCTTCTATTTTATCAGTATAAAAAGCATTCTTAAAAATCTTCTCAATATACAAACCTCTTTTCTTTTTAATAGCCATAAAAATATACAATATATTGCTATTCTTAAGAATCAAAGATTTAGCCTCCCTCTCTAAATCAGAATCAACACTACAAGATAAATAACATTTATAATCAATCGTAGAAACCTTTTTTAAATCATCATCAGAACTTATATCTAAATACAATAACTTTGGAACATCTAACTCAATAAAGTCAAATTTAAAAGTCTCTAAATCTAAAATAACAACCCCTCTCTCACTACCAGCATCTAATCTATCAATTTGATAAGGAGCACCTACATAAATACCATCCCCAAAATCTTCAAATGAATGTATATGCCCTCCCACAAAAAACTTACACCTCTCCCTCAATCTTTTCAAATCTAATCCCCCATTAGCATAATAACCCCGAGAATCCCTAAACCCATAAATCTCATCATGAAAAACTATAATATCATAAAAAGAGTCATCAGGTAAATCAAAACCAAAAGGAAAAAAGCCAAAATTTCTTCCCTCAATACTTAAACTATTAGGAGTCCTAAAAATACTTATATCAAACTCATCCTCATCCCATAAAATACTAAAACTATCTTTATAATCCTTTATCCTCAAATAATCATGATTACCACAAATAGCAATCATCCTTATACCACTCCTAACCCTATCTAACCAACAACTATCTACTAAATTTATCAACCACACTGGAGGCATCCTATTCTTAAACCTATCACCACAAAAAATAACAAGCTTAATACCTTCTCTCAAACAAATATCAGTTATATCCTTCTCAATCTTTAAGGTATCCTGTATCCTCAAATCCAAACCAGATTTATCAACCTTCCCAATCATCGTTCCATGATGAATATCACCATAAAATAATACTTTCATCACTAAATCTCCTTTTTTATCCTTTCCAGTAAATCCTCAACCAACCTATTATAATTACTACCATATAGTAAAGACGCTGGGTGAGGTAAAACCCAAGCCGAAAAATCAAAACCAAACCCATTAACCATCCCAAATTTACCAGACTCTCTAACAACATTTACATCATTCCTTAATAAAACAAAATCAGAAGCCACCTTACCTAAACAAATAATAACCACAGGCAAAAAATAATTAATCAACTTGGAAATCCCATTTTTACCACAAACCTCAATCTGCTTTGTAGAAGGTGAACAATTCTTTCCATCCTTAACTGGACGACACCAGACAGTATTACTAATTAAACATCTATACTCATCACCAACCTTTAATCCTATCTTCTCTAACCACTTATCCAAAATAGAACCAGCCCTCCCCACAAAAGGAACACCAGCTAAATCTTCCTCCTCCCCAGGAGCCTCCCCTATTACCAAAATATTAGAAGATAAATCACCTTTATAACTAACTACATTATTAGCATACTTACTTAAATCACACTTCTTACAATTCTCCATACCTGATAAAAGATAACTTAACTTCAAAGACCTAACCCTGCTCTTCCTACAAAAATTTAACAAAAAAGAATAATAATTATAATCTATCTTACAAAACTCAAATAACTGCATAATCTTAAACCTATTAAACTCATTTATAATCAAACCCTTCTCAATCAAATCCAAATCTATATCTAAAAAGCTTAAAATTTTAAAATATAATTTTACATCATCCCTATTTGCATATTCATTATATCTACCACTTTTCACTATATCAAGTGCCTTCTTAATACCAATACCAGAAACACCAGGGATATTATCAGATTGATCACCAGATAAACTCCTTACCTTTAACCAATCAGCAGGAACTATACCATACTCATTTAAAAACCACTTATCACTCAATAACTCATTCCAATTCCAAACCCTTACTCTATTACCTAATAAACTATAAAAATCCTTATCATTTGAACAAATCAAAATATCATCATTAACAAAAACCTTACTAACCAAATTATAAATAACATCATCAGCCTCATTCCCATCAACACAACACTGAACAAAACCACAAAAACCCAAAACATTCTTTAACGAACTAATAAAATCTAATAACTTTTTTCTGGTTTCTAAATCTAAATCCCTACTTGATTTATAATCACCAAAAATAATCCTTCTTGTATCAATCCCTCCATCCCATACTACTATCAAATTATCCAAAGAAAATTTAGAAACTAACTCCAATAAGACCTTTACCGCATACCCAATTCCCTTATCACCAGAAAATAAGAACCTCCATCCTAAATTATTACCATCCACCAATCCAATCATCTTAATCACCTTTTTTAATAAGTAAATACAATTAAAAAACAAAAACTAACCATATTTTTTCCTAAAATAGAAAAAAACTACAAAACAATTAAAAATTAAATCCAACTATTTATGAGAAAATTCCAGAATCAACCTTTTATCAAAATTACCAGCTACCGCCCTCATTATCTGCCTCAAAGCCCTAGCCATAGCTCCACCCTTCCCAATTATCTTTCCATAATCCCTCTCACTTACATAAATTTCATAAATAATACTACTGGCAGATTCATGCACAACACATTCCACCTTATCAGGTTCCTCCACTACCAAGCCAACAATCATCATAAAAGACTTACTAACAATGCTGGAATTAAAATCAGACCTTCTGCTTCTTTCTCTCTTTTCTGCATCTTTTTTCTCCATTTCTAATACCCCCTTTTCTTAAAAATTTTTCTTAAAAATTATGAAGCTAAAGTTTTTATAGTAATCGTATTTGATACATCACTCTCTACCAAATTACCAGACTCTAATTCCAAATACAAAACAAATCCCTGAATTTCAACATCAGGAGCAGGACTAGAAGACCTAACTAAATTTAAACTCATTATCAACTTATCTTTCCCAGCCTGAGAAGGATCTAAAAGCAAATTATTCATATTTAATTCTCCTACTACAACACCAGTTGCAGGATAAAAAGTATTAACCCTATTATCAGCATCCTTCGTTATTTTAGGCTTAGTCTCAAAAATAGAAACATTATTAAGTTCTAAATCCATCTCCAAAGATAAATCATTATCTGCATCCTCACCAGAAACCTCTAAATAAAAGCCAGCCCTCTTTATCAAAGCAGGACGAGAAGCAGAATAAACTACAATATTACTATAACTCTGAGTTATACTCTCTGGAAAAGACTCATTCAAATAACTATTTAAATACCAAATAGGAGATAAATAGCCACTCTGACCAGAATAAGAAAAACCAGTCACCTTATAGCTATAATTAGTATTACTATCCAAACCACTATCAGTATATCCTGTATCATCCCCTAATGTAATTTTTGTCCATTCTGTATCTCCTTCTTTTAACCTATATAAATAATAACCATACAAAGACTTACCTATAGAAGTATCCCATCTCAAAATAACATAATTAGTTCCTATACTATAATACTCATAATCAGAAACAACATTACAATCATTTGGAATACTACGCCTAAAATATATCTCAAAAGCACCAGTTTCATAATTGATAGTGCTAACATAAGCATAGCTAACATCACCTATTAACCTTCCAGAACCATCATCACTCACATTTAAAAGTTCATCTTCTAAATTAACACTAATTTTTATAGAAAATGGAACTAACCTCTGATGAGAATAATTACCAGTATAATGAGCCCCACCATTACCAGTAGCTATAACTTCAGCAGTAATCTTCGTAGATTCAGGCTTTAACTTATCTGGGGGATAAACTTTATATTCCACAAACATTTGATAAAAAATAACTAAAAGCTGTTCTAACAAATCCCAAACTAAATCATACAACCTTCCAAATTCATCCCTTGATAAAAAAGTTTCACTACGAGTTCTTATTCTATCCACATAATCCCTAATTCTAACTAATGTGTCAACAAAAGACATTTCTAAACCCTCCTTTATAGTCTACTAAAATCTTTTAAAATCAAACCACCACTCCCACCATCACCACCATCACCACCATTACCACCACTCCCACCATCGCCACCAGATACAAGGCATATATTATTTTCAATTAACTGAGTGGCTGTATAAATACTACTACCAACCCTACAAGAATCAGTCACAATAAAAATTACCCCTCCCCCCCCTCCACCTCCCCCTCCACGCTCATTACTACCATTATTACCATTATTACCCCTGCAATCTATTATTCCATTAGCTCCAAATACAACATTTCTCGCCTCTATATATACAGCCCCACCACCATTACCACCAGCACCACTAGTCCCACTTCCTCCCCCTCCACCACCTCCACCACCCCATCCTAAAATACCACCATTATTAAAATAATTCATAAAGATAATATGCTTATTCCTATCTGGATATTCTATATCAAAATCAAAATAGGACTTACCCCAAATATAACTATTAGATAAACCCTTACCAGGATGACCATTTTCATCGCCCGCGCCAGCACCACCCTGACCAGCATCAAACCCAGCAGAATGTCCAGCACCCCCAGCACAATCAAGCAAGTAACCTCCACCACCTCCACCACCACCAGAGAACCAACCAGACATTGGATGTATAGCATTCCAAGCGCCACCATTCCAAGTTGTAAATGTGGTATAACCATAATTATCTATAAAACCATCAGCTCCATCTCCCTGTCCTTGCGCCGAAGCACCTCTACCTCCATGACCTTTAAGGTCTATTTTAGCATTTATATACAAAGTCCCAAAACAAATAAATATAAAATAAGGAGCATTAACTGTCACATCACTAGAAATTGTTATATCCCTACCAGTAATAATAGGAGAAGCCAAAAGCCCAGATAAAGTTCTATCAGTAGGATCACTACCATACAACCACTGATTAAAAGGAATATGACGAATTCTATAACCATTTGTTTTTGAAACAATAATATTAGGACCAGGATTACTACCAGAAGGAATATAAACAGGAACAATAAAGTCATCCAAAGATATATTATCTAAATCTTTCAAAGCATAAAATTTATCATAGTCAAACCTAATACCAAAAGCAGGATAAGCACTACTAATCAACCCCCAATTTCCAGAACTAAAATCATACCTAGCATTATACATCACATACAAATTCTTATTCTCATACCAAACAAAATAATTATTATCTACCAAAAAAGATTTTAAATTAGAAAAACTTAAATTCGTAGGTATATCAATATCACTATTAAACTTATAACCAGGGCTATTTCTTAAATCCACTAAATCAGTAGAACTTATAATACTACCATTAAAATAAATCTTTGCTATCTTAACATAATCCTTATCCAAAGAATCTAAAACAAAAGAACTAATACTCTCAGAAACTACCTCTAAAGTAAGATTATCTTTTAATAATACTATATAATAACCAGCAGACTTACCAGACATACTTAAATCAATTTCATCATCAACAACCACTACCTTTCCTTTAATTACCGCTCTTCCTGTATTTAAAGTAAAAACTGATCCATCCACAGAATAACCCAAACCCCATAAAACTCCATTACTCACAACATCTAAACCCAACTCTTTCAAAACATCTGTCCTTATATTCTCTGCACAAGTAGTCCCAAATAACCTCATATCATAAATATTCCCACCACCAACATTAAAATTACAACCCACCCCATAAATATCACCATTAAAATAACAAACATTACATAAAGGCAAACAAGCAGACCTTGAAATACTATCAGCCAAAACCGACCAACTATCAGATTCATCACCAGTAGATAATCTATCAAAATCAACATAAACCCTAATCCAATCTATCCCATTAGAACCAAAAAGATTATAAATACCACTATGACCACTAATCAAAACTACTTCATCCCCATCATTAAAAGATAAAGTCTTAGTAGAAGCAACATAATCCAAAGTAAAACTTTCCCCAGTCGTATAAAAATCTAAAATAACAACACCCTCAACATCAGGATAAACTTTATCACTAACCTCAGCCCTTCTATTCCTCTTTATTACCCCAAATTCATCAATATATACCTCAAAAAAAGCAAAATGCTGACCAGAATAATCATCAAACTGAATCGTGCTAACATTTGAACCATAAGGACGCTCCGAATCTTGAACTGCACTATACTCTTTACCCCTAACATAAAATTTACTATCACCTGATAACAAGCCAAAAACTATATAATCCTCAGTAGTATCACTATGAACTATAGTCCCATACAAACTATCAGAAGAACCTACAATTCCATTATTATGCATCATTTGACGATGAACAGGAAAATCCTCTTCACCACCTCCTAAATCATTCAAAGTCAAACCCAAAGGATTATTACGAGTCTTTAACCCACTGCCACCCATACTTCTTAATAATCTATCAGCCCCAGAACAAGGACGAATATCACCCTCATACAAATCATATATCTTTATACTATCTACCACATCCACAAGAGACAATAAACTATATACTACATTAATCTTTATCCATTTACTACTATTTTCAGAAGACAAAGTATATATACCATTACCAGTTATACTTACCCAACTACCATAATTATCATCCAAAGCATCCTTCCATCTTAATTTCTTATCATCAGCATCCCACTCAATACTTGAAATACCATCCCCACAATAAGAACCAACTTCTATAACACTCACACCAGATAAAGAGCTCGGACCTTCAGCACTCTTTATCCTCTTAACTTGAAAAGGCAACTCTATATTTGAAGAAGACAATTGATTAGAAACAGTCGGCTTTATCCTAGCCAGCTTCAATCTCTTATGCTTATCAACATCAGATAAAGCACTATAATCATCATAAGTAATTAACTCTAAACCACAATCAATAGAACTGGAAACAACCCTAACCTCTTCTAAACTTGTGCCATCCACATTAGGTCTACTTATAGTAGCACTCTCCTTATAAACAGCACAAACATAATAAATCTTACTTGTATTCCACAATCCACCAGAAGGGGCAAGAGTATCAGAAGAACTCCTCTGAACAAAAGAACCAAAAACAGAATCTATCTTATTCCCTACATCTACATCCCCTACATATCCACCTCCAGGAGCTACTAATACACTTAAATTATCAGGAGCTACCGAAACCGAAAACCCCTCTAACACCCCTACCTGAAAACCATCCCTTAAAATCCTTTTAGCATCATCCTGCCTTGAATCACTCTCAAACTCTAAATCCCCACCAGTGATTGGAACACCATCAGGAAACTTACACCTATCCATTACTTATTCCCTCCACTTTTTTGATAATACCTCTTCTTTATTTAAAATCAAAAGCCCAACATTCTTTATAACATAATCCTCTACATCTCTTAAATCCTCTATAATAATCTCTATTTTTGCCTTTTCTACCAGAACCTTACTACCATTACTAATATAATAAATCGGAATAAAACCATCTATCAATTCCCAAGAATCACCTTTTAAATAATAATAATTAACAATCTTATTAAAATCACTTTCTATAACAGGAACCAAAGCTTTATAACTAACCACAAATAAACTCCCTTCTCTCAAAGAAGAGATAGTTATAACTAACTTATTACCAGACAAATCTAAAATACTACTAAAAGGCAAAATTATATCCTCATTAACACTTATTCGCCTAATACTTACATCAGATACAATATCATTTGAATAATAACTCAAATAACCTACACCATTAGAATCAAAACTAACACTTTCTTCCATATCCACTTCAACAAAATTAACCTCTGCCTTCATATAATCCTGAACCACAGGATAAAGAAATAACTCCCCAGAACTCAAACCAGATGTAGGCAAATCAATAACATAATCAGCCTTCAAAACTATCGGATAACTAAAAACATACTTTGCCTCTGAATCATACTCATCATCAGATAACAAAAT
>Ga0123519_10014425_pt1 | contig 11236 bp, 10 predicted proteins | sample YelNatPaOPRAMG02_FD_87396 | JGI IMG/M metagenome (GOLD analysis project Ga0123519, IMG submission 87396) | Hot spring microbial communities from Yellowstone National Park - Yellowstone National Park OP-RAMG-02 (version 2) | ecosystem: Environmental > Aquatic > Thermal springs > Hot (42-90C) ... | reverse complement strand
AGCGACGCCACGACTACTCGACCCCGATCAGCAGCACGTCACCGTGATGGCCCGTGTGGTAGGTCACCAGCTCGGTGCCCGGGTGGTGGTCGTGCACGTGTCGCTGCAGCACGTCGCCGATACCCGCGGAATCCCCGCCGGCCGTCGCGATGCCGGCGCCCACCAGCACCGTCACCAGGTCGCCGCCCGCGGCCAGCAGCAGGTCGAGCAGGCCGATCGCGGCCGCGGTCGCGTCGGCGGCCACGATCAGCACCTCGTCGCCCGCGATGCCCAGGCCGTCACCCGGTTTGCAGCGACCCGCCCACGTCAGCGCGCTCTCGGTCGCGATGCGCACCGAGCCGTGCCGGGCCGAGCCGGCCGCGCGCGCCATCGTGTACCCGTCGTCGACGGCCTGCCTGCCGGTTTCGTGCACGGCCAGCGCGGCCAGCCCCTGCACCATCGACCCGGTCGGTATCGGGACCACCTCGATGCCCCAGCCGATGGCCGCGGTGCAGCCGGCCACCAGTTCCTCGGCGGCCACAAAGCCGTTGGGCAGCACCATCACCTGCGCGGCGCCGGTGTCCACCACGGCCCGCACCAGCTGGTGGGCGCTGATGTGGCCGGGCGGCTCGGTGTCGGCGGGGTCCGAGCGCAGCACACAGGCGCCCTCACTGCCGAACAACTCGGCGGCGCCGTCGCCGTCGACGACGGCCAGGACCGCCCGTTCCCGCGTCCAGCTGCCCGCCGGCAACCCCGCGGCACCCGAGCTCAGGGCCGACACCACGATCCGGCTCGGCCTCCCGGCGGCCAGCCCCGCCTCGATCGCGGCGCCGGCGTCGTCGGTGTGCACGCGCACCGAATAGCCGTCCCCGGTCGAGCGCGCGGCCGCGATCGCCACGGAGTCGCCGAGTTCCCCGAGCCGCTCCCGCAGCGCGTCCGCGGCTCCCGCCGCGCACCCGTCCAGCCGGTACATCACCTCGAACTGCGGCGACGGCCGCTGAGCGGGACCGTCGGGCTGCGGCGCGCGCGGCGACAGCTCGTACACCTCGCGGGCCGGCGTCTGCCCGGTGACCGTCGACCGCAGCGCGTCCAGCAGGACCAGCAGGCCCCGTCCCCCCGCGTCGACGGCACCGGCGTCAGCGAGCACCTCGAGTTGCTCCGTGGTCTTCTCCAGCGCGACCACCGCCGCGTCGCCCGCCGCGGTCAGCGCGGCGGCCAACCCTTCGCCGGCGCACCCCGCGACGGCGTCGGCGGCGGCCCGCAACACCGAGACGATGGTCCCGGGCACCTCCTGGCCGCCCATCGAGGCGATCACCAGGTCGACGGCGCGGTGCAGCCCCGCCCCGAGGACGGCGGCGTCCAGCTCGGCCAGCTCACCGCCGGAGTCGGCCGCGCGGGCCGCGGCGACGTCGGCGACACCACGCAGGATCTGCGACAGGATCACCCCGGAGTTGCCGCGGGCACCGTTGAGCGCACCGGCCGACAGGGCGGCCGCGACCCGGGCGACGCACCCCGAACCACCCGCCGACGCGTTCGCCTCCGCGAGCGCGGAACGCATCGTGAACAGCATGTTCGCGCCGGTGTCGGAATCGGCGACGGGGTACACGTTGAGCCGGTTGATCTCGTCGATGTGGACGATCAGGTCGCCGACGGCGGTGTGCGCCCAGTCCCGCAGGGCCGACGCGTCCAGCGAACGGTTCGGCCTGCCCTCGAGCGTGCCCTGCGAAGTGCTCAAGCGACCCACCTCCTCCGCCCTCCTCCGCGCCGGCCTCCGATGCGCGCCAGCGTAGCTCGGGAACCGGCCCATTGAGCCTAGCCACCGGCGCCGACACCACGCGCCGTAAGACGGCCGTGGGCCGCCGATCGTTTTGGTGGTTGCCCACCACAGTCGGTATCCTGGCCTGACCCGGTTTTGCAGGGACATCTCGGCTGCGCTATCCCGGCCAGCTTGCCGGACCCCCGATGACTTGAGGAGCTTTGACATGGCCGCTGTGTGCGATATCTGCGGGAAGGGCCCCGGCTTCGGCAAGTCGGTGTCGCACTCCCACCGCCGCACCAGCCGCCGGTGGGACCCCAACGTTCAGACCGTGCACGTCGCGACCCGTCCCGGCGGCAACAAGCAGCGGCTCAACGTGTGCGCGTCCTGCATCAAGGCCGGCAAGGTCGTCCGGGGCTGACGCGGCCCCGACCCCGCCGCGGCGGCGCCTGTCCTGCGCACCTGCCGAACTCCCGCGGTCGCGGCGCGCACCTGGCGCCCGCACCGGACGGTCCGCTCCGGCGCGATACCCAAAGCGCCGTCGTTCCGGTCAGGGCAACCGCCAGTCGATCGGATCGGCGCCCCGCTCCTTCAGCAGGTCGTTGGCGCGGCTGAAGGGCCGCGAGCCGAAGAACCCGCGGGACGCCGACAGCGGCGAGGGGTGCGGCGACTCGATCGCCACGCAGTCACCGGCGGCCAGCACCGGTGTGAGCGTCGACGCGTCGCGGCCCCACAGGATCGCCACCAGCGGCTGCGGGCGTTCGGCCAGGGCGCGGATCGCGCACTCCGTCACCGGTTCCCAGCCCTTGCCCCGGTGCGACGCCGGATTGCTCGGGCGCACCGTGAGCACCCTGTTGAGCAACAGCACCCCCCGCTGCGCCCACGGCGTCAGATCGCCGCACGAGGGCTGCGGATGCCCCAGGTCCGCGGTGTACTCGTCGAAGATGTTGGCCAGGCTGCGGGGCAGCGGGCGCACATCCGGGGCGACCGAGAAGCTCAGGCCCACCGCATGCCCCGGGGTCGGATACGGGTCCTGCCCGACGATGAGGACCCGCACACTTTCGAACGGAAAAGCGAAGGCGCGCAACACGTTCGGCCCCGCCGGCAGATAGCGTCGACCCGCCGCGACCTCGGCCCTCAGAAACTGCCCCATCGCGGCCACCTGATCGGCCACCGGCTCCAGGGCCCGCGCCCAGCCCGGCTCGACGAGTTCGCGCAACGGCCGGGCGGTCACCGCCGCCCCCCGGTCATCGCGTAGACGGTCACCGCGCCACCCTACTCACGTTGCCCGGCTAATCCTGAAACGACTGCCAGCCCGCGTACCCGCCCCACGGCGCGCCGTCGACGAGCACCCGGGGCGGGCCGTCGAGCACCCGCCCGACGACACGCCACCCCGGCGGCGCCGCGCCGGCGAAACAGGCCGCCAGCGCGTGGTCTTCGCCGCCGCCGAGCACCCACGACCACGCGTCGGCGCCCACCGCGGCCGCGGCCGCGGTCAGCGGGCCGTGGTCGGCGGCGAGCGCCGCGGTGGACACGTCGACGCCAACCCCGGACGCCTCGGCGACATGCCGCAGGTCGGCGACCAGGCCGTCGGAGACGTCGATCATCGCCTGCGCGCTGGCGGCCGCGGCCGCGGCGCCCGCGCCGTACGGCGGCCGGGGCACCAGATGCCGGCGGCGGAGGTCTTCGAAACCGCTGGTTCCGTTGTGCCACAGCGCGTATCCGGCCGCCGACCGGCCGAGGTCGCCCGCGACGGCCAGCACCGAACCGGGTTTCGCGCCGGACCGCAGCACCGGCGGGCGACCGTCCAGGTCACCGAGCACCGTCACCGACAGCACCCATTGCGGGCAGCTGACGAGGTCGCCGCCGACGATGCCGGCGCCTACCCGTGCCGCCTCCTCCCACATGCCGTCGACCAGCGCGTCGGCGTCCGCTGCCGCCGTGTCGCCGGGCGCGCCGAAGCCGACGAGGAAGGCCGTCGCCCGCGCCCCCATCGCCTCGATGTCGGCGGCGTTCTGGGCGATCGCCTTGCGTCCCACATCGTGCGGCGTCGACCAGTCCAGCCGGAAGTGCCGGTCCTGCACCAGCATGTCGGTGGACGCCAGCACCCGGCCGTCACCGGCGGACACCATCGCCGCGTCGTCGCCGGGCCCGAGCAGCACCGCGCCGGGCTGCCGGCGCCCCCGCACCAACCGGTCGATCACGGCGAACTCGCCGAGCTGCCGCAGGCTCGGGGCGGTGCCGGACGGGTCGTCGCCCACAGCACCTCCTGCGACCTGCGGTAAGTTCGGTACCTGCCCGCGCGAGCGGACCGCGCCAGTGTACGAGAAGGAGGCACGGGGGCGTTGACGACCGACCCGGCCACCGCTCCCGACGACCCGGGTGCCGACGCGGGACCGCCGCGCGCGGTGCTCATCGCCGCGGTGGCACTGGCCGTCGTGACGATCGGGGTGGTGCTGGCCATCGCGGCGAACCGGGAGGGCCCGCCGGCACCGGTCGCCCTTCCGTCGATGTCCGCGCCCCATGCCGACGATCCCGCGTGCCGGGCGCTGGACCGCGCGCTGCCGCAACGGCTGGGCACCTACCGGCGCGCACCGCTGGCGCAGCCGGCGCCCCACGGCGCGGCCGCCTGGCGCGCCGACCCCCGGGGCGAACCCGTCGTGCTGCGCTGCGGGCTGGACCGGCCCGCCGGCTTCGTGGTGGGGTCGCCGATCCAGGTCGTCGACCGCGTGCAGTGGTTCGAGACGGCTGCCGGGGGACAATCCGCCGGTCCCGGTCTCCCAACGACCGACGCGGCGGCCTTCACGTGGTACACGGTGGACCGGCCGGTGTACGTGGCGCTGACGCTGCCGCCGGACTCGGGGCCGACGCCCATCCAGGAGATCTCCGACGTGATCGACCGCGCCGTCGCGGCGGTGCCGATCGACCCGGGCCGCCCGGACTAGGCGTTGGCCGGATGCACGCTCAGCGCAGGCCCGTCCCGCGGGCCAGCGCCGTGTCGATCATGGTCGTCAACAGGGTCGGGTAGTCCACGCCGCTGGCCGCCCACATCCGCGGGAACATCGAGATCGTGGTGAATCCCGGCATGGTGTTGATCTCGTTGATCACCGGGCCGTCGTCGGTCAGGAAGAAGTCGACGCGGGCCAACCCCTGGCAGTCGACGGCCCGGAACGCCCGGATCGCCAATTCGCGCACGGTGGCGGCGATGTCGTCGTCGACCTTCGCGGGCACGTCCAATTCGGCTGCGTCGTCGAGGTATTTGGTCGCGAAGTCGTAGAACCCGTCCTCGCGGCCGCGCACCCCGGCCACCCGGATCTCCCCCAGCGTGCTGGCAAGCACGGTGCCGTCCGGCATCTCGAGCACGCCGCACTCCAGCTCGCGGCCGTTGACCGCCGCCTCGACGATCACCTTCGGGTCGTGCCGGCGGGCGCCGGCGACGGCGGCCGGCAGCGCGTCCCAGCTCGACACCCGGCTGACACCGATCGAGGATCCGCCGCGGGCGGGCTTGACGAAGACCGGCAGGCCCAGCCGCTCGCGTTCCTCGGGCCGCAGGGCCGCGCGCGACGGGCGCAGCACGACGTGCGCGCCGACGGGTAGTCCCTCGGCCGTCAGCAGCTTCTTCGTGAACTCCTTGTCCATGCCGGCCGCACTGGCCAGCACCCCCGCGCCCACATAGGGCACACCGGCGAGTTCGAGCAGCCCCTGGACGGTGCCGTCCTCGCCGTAGGGGCCGTGCAGCACCGGGAACACCACGTCGACCTCGCCGAGCAACCGGGCCGGCGCCGCACCGGCGCCCGTGGGCAGCGACACCAGGCGGCCGCCGCGCCGCGGATCCGCCGGCAGGGCCAGCTCGGTGCCCGATTCGGTCGTCACCTCCGGCAGCCGGCGATCGGTGATCGCCAACGCATCGGGATCGCCGTCGGTGAGCACCCAGGCACCTTCCGGGGTGATGCCGATCGCGACCACGTCGAACCGCCGCCGGTCGAGGTTGCGCAGGATGCTGCCCGCCGACACGCAGGAGATGGCGTGCTCGTTGCTGCGGCCGCCGAAGACGAGGGCGACGCGCACGCGGCCATCGGGTGGCGGAGCTGGCGGCCGGTCGGAGGCATCCACAATATGGAGAGGCTACCGGCTGCGCGGCGCACGGGTCGCCCTCACTCGGGCTTGGTGCGGCGGCCCAGCAGCAGGGCCATCGCGTCGTCCACCGACAGTCCCCTGTGGCACACCCGGTGCACGGCGTCGGTGAGCGGCATCTCGACGTCGTAACTGGACGCCAGCGCCAGCACCGACTCGCACGACGTCACCCCCTCGACGACGTGGTCCCCCTCGCCGGCCTGCAACGCCGACTGCACGGTCGCGCCCCTGCCCAGGCGTTCGCCGAACGAGCGGTTGCGCGAGTACGGCGACGTGCACGTGGCCACCAGGTCACCGACGCCGGCCAGCCCGGCCAGCGTCGCGCCCTTGGCGCCCAGCGCTATCCCCAGCCGCATGATCTCCGCCAGGCCCCGGGTGACGATCGCGGCCGCGGTGTTCTCGCCCAGCCCGACGCCTGCCGCCATCCCGCACGCGAGCGCGATGACGTTCTTGCAGGCGCCCCCGATCTCGGTGCCGACCACGTCGCTGTTGGTGTAGGGGCGGAAGTATCCGTTGTTGAGCATCCGCTGCAGGGCGACGGCGCGGCCGGAGTCGCTGCACGCCACCACCGTGGCCGCGGGCTGGCATGCGGCGATCTCACCGGCCAGGTTCGGCCCGGAGATCACCGCGACCTGCGCCGGGTCCACACCGGTCACCGAGACGATGACCTGGCTCATCCGCATCAGGGTGCCCAGCTCGATGCCCTTGGCCAGGCTGACCAGGGTCGCGCCGCTCCCCAGCAGCGGCCCCCACTGCCCGAGGTTGGCCCGCATCGTCTGGGCGGGCACCCCCAGCAGCACCGTCGACGCGCCCGCCAGCGCCTCGTTCGCGTCGGCGGTGGCGCGGATGCCCGGCGGGAGCAGCGTGCCGGGCAGGTACTCCTCGTTGCGCCGGGTGGCGTTGATCTGCTCGGCCACGTCGGCCCGCCGGGCCCACAGCGTGACCGCCGTCCCCGGCCCCCCGGCGTCGACGAGGACCTTGGCCAGCGCCGTGCCCCACGCTCCGGCGCCCATCACCGCGACGCCGCCGTCGCCTCCGGAACCGGCCATCGGCCACCCCTGTCTGTCGTCTCGACCACCCGTGTTCGCCGCTGTCCGGCCACCATCGGGCCACCAGCCGGCGCTTCACAGTAACCGGGCGGCGATGCCGGGCGGGGCGGCCGGAGTGGGCGCCCTGGCAGGATGACCTCATGACCGGCATCGGGGGCGACGACGGCGGCGACGTCGCTTTGATCATCGCCGTCAAGCGGCTGGCCGCCGCCAAGACCAGGCTGGCCCCGGTGTTGTCGGCGGCTACCCGCGAGAAGGTGGTGCTGGCCATGCTCGTCGACACCCTGACGGCCGCGGCGGGCGTGCCGGCGCTGGGTTCGATCACTGTCATCACGCCCGACGCGGTGGCCGCGGCCGCTGCGGCCGGGCTCGGCGCTGACGTGCTCGCCGACCCCACCCCACCGGGGCACCCCGACCCGCTGAACAACGCGATCGCCGCCGCCGAACGGTCGGTGGCCGAGAAGTGCGCCAATATTGTTGTGCTGCAAGGCGATTTGCCCGCCATGCAGCCCGGCGAACTGGCCGAGGCGATCGCCGCCGCACGCCAGTACCGCCGCAGCTTCGTCGCCGACCGGCTGGCGACGGGAACCTCCGCGCTGTGCGCGTTCGGAACCCCGCTCGATCCGCGGTTCGGCCCGGATTCGTCTGCGCGGCATCGTCGTTCGGGCGCGATCGAGCTGACGGGCGCGTGGCCCGGCCTGCGCTGCGACGTGGACACCCCCGCCGACCTGACGGCCGCCCGACGTCTCGGGGTCGGGGCGGCGACCGCGCGTGCCGTCGCACAGCACTGAGGCCGGCCGGCCCCGTGCGGGATCCGTCCGCGGGGTGAACTTCACACCAACGGCGGATGGATGTCCATCCGCCGGTAGCAGCACACGGGGGTGATGAGCAATGATCACATCGTGACCGATACCGAAGCGCAACCCCGTCCCGACGAGAGCGCATGGCACGCGGACGACCCCGCAGTGTCGGCACCACCCGCGACCACTCCGGCCGCCAGCACCGACCTGCCGGAAGACCGTTACCTGAACCGGGAACTCAGCTGGCTGGACTTCAACTCCCGCGTCCTCGCGCTGGCGGCCGACAGCTCGCTGCCGCTGCTGGAGCGGGCCAAGTTCCTGGCGATCTTCGCTTCCAACCTCGACGAGTTCTACATGGTGCGGGTGGCCGGCCTCAAACGCCGCGACGAGATGGGGCTGTCGGTCCGTTCCGCCGACGGCCTGACGCCGCGCGAGCAACTGGCCGTCATCGGCGAGCAGACCCAGAAGATCGCCAGCCAGCACGCACGGGTGTTCCTCGATTCGGTGCGACCGGCGCTCGCCGCCGAAGGTATCCACATCGTCACGTGGGCCGATCTGGATCAATTTGAACGAGAACGGTTGTCGACCTATTTCACCGAGCAGGTCTTCCCCGTCCTGACGCCGCTGGCCGTCGACCCCGCTCACCCGTTCCCGTTCGTCAGCGGGTTGAGCCTGAACCTGGCGGTCAGCGTGCGGCAACCCGAGCACGGCAACCAGCACTTCGCCCGGGTGAAGGTGCCCAACAACGTCGACCGCTTCGTCGAACTCGACGGCCCCGACGACGGGATCGACGGGCCGGCCGTGGTCCGTTACCTACCGATGGAGGAACTGATCGCGGCTTTTCTTCCGGAGCTCTTCCCGGGCATGGAGATCGTGGAGCACCACGCGTTCCGCATCACCCGCAACGCCGACATGGAGGTTGAGGAAGACCGCGACGAAGACCTGTTGCAGGCGATGGAGCGGGAATTGGCGCGCCGGCGCTTCGGTCCGCCGGTGCGCCTCGAGATCGCCGACGACATGACCGAGAGCATGCTCGAGTTGCTGCTGCGCGAACTCGACGTGCACCCCGGTGACGTCATCGAGGTGCCCGGCCTTCTCGACCTGTCGTCGTTGTGGCAGGTCTACGGGCTGGACCGCCCGGGGCTCAAAGACGCGGCCTTCGTTCCGGATACGCATCCCGCGTTCGCCGACCGGGAAACCCCCAAGAGCATCTTCTCGACGCTGCGCGAGGGTGACGTGCTGGTGCACCATCCCTACGATTCGTTCTCGACCAGCGTGCAACGGTTCGTCGAGCAGGCCGCCGCCGACCCCAACGTGCTGGCGATCAAACAGACGCTGTACCGCACGTCGGGTGACTCGCCGATCGTCCGGGCGCTGGTCGAGGCCGCCGAGGCCGGAAAGCAAGTGGTGGCACTGGTCGAACTCAAGGCACGCTTCGACGAACAGGCCAACATCCGGTGGGCCCGCGAACTCGAGCAGGCGGGCGTGCACGTGGTGTACGGTCTCCTCGGACTCAAGACGCACTGCAAGACATGCCTGGTGGTGCGGCGCGAAGGCCCGGCGATCCGGCGCTACTGCCACATCGGGACGGGCAATTACAACAGCAAAACCGCGCGGTTGTACGAGGACATCGGTCTGCTGACCGCGGCACCGGATATCGGCGCGGATCTGACCGACCTCTTCAACTCGCTGACCGGTTATTCGCGTAAATTGTCCTACCGCAACCTTTTGGTGGCCCCCCACGGGATTCGCACCGGCATCATCGAACGTGTCGACTGCGAAATCGCCGCGCACCAAGAACGCGGTGGCGGCCGGATCCGGATGAAGATGAACGCGCTCGTCGACGAGCAGGTCATCGACGCGCTCTACCGCGCGTCGCAGGCCGGGGTTCGGGTCGAGATCGTGGTACGCGGGATCTGCGCGCTGCGCCCCGGCGCGGAAGGCTTCTCCGAGAACATCGTGGTCCGTTCCATCCTGGGGCGCTTCCTCGAACATTCGCGGATCATCCATTTCCGCAACATCAGCGAGTTCTGGATCGGCAGCGCCGACATGATGCACCGCAACCTCGACCGGCGCGTGGAGGTGCTGGCTCAGGTCAAGGACCCGAAGCTGACAGCCCAGCTCGACGACCTGTTCGAGTCCGCGCTGGACCCGTCCACCCGCTGCTGGGAGCTGCACGCCGACGGCCAATGGACGGCGATGCCGCACGACGGCCGCATCGTGCGCGACCACCAGATTTCACTGATGGATCGGCACCGGAGCCACTGAGGGGTGTGGTAGCTTTCCAGCTCGCACCCGGACGCGGACAAGCCTGGCCGAATTGACCTGCAGGAGCCAAGTTGCCGAGCCACAACCCGCCCGCTGATCGGCGCTCGGGGAGCCGGATCATCTACGCCGCAGGGGCGGTGCTGTGGCGGGCCGGCGGGTCCGGCCCGGCCGGTCCGGCCGTCGAGATCGCCGTGATCCACCGCCCCCGCTACGACGACTGGTCGCTTCCCAAAGGCAAGGTCGACCCCGGTGAGACGGTACCGGTGGCCGCCGTGCGCGAGGTGTGCGAGGAGACCGGTCACCACGCCATTCTCGGCAGGCGGCTCACCTCGGTGAGTTACCCCGTCGCCCAGGGCACCAAGAAGGTGTACTACTGGGCGGCACGCAGCACCGGCGGCGAATTCGCGCCGGGCAAGGAGGTCGACGAGCTGATCTGGTTGCCGGTCGCCGACGCGATGGGCAGGCTGAGCTACCCGCACGACCGGAAAGTGTTGCGCCGCTTCACCAAGCGGCCAGCAGAAACGCACACCGTCCTCGTGGTCCGGCACGGCACGGCGGGCAGCAGATCACGGTTCTCCGGCGATGACGCCCTGCGGCCGCTGGACAAGCGGGGCAGGGCCCAGGCCGAGGCGCTGGTTCCGCAGCTGATGGCTTTCGGCGCCACCGACGTCTACGCGGCCGACCGGGTCCGCTGCCACCAGACGGTGGAACCGCTTGCGGCCGAACTCGGTGTGCCGATCCACAACGAGACCGCCCTGACCGAGGAGGCCTACGCCGAGGACCCGAGCCGCGGCCGGGAGCGGACCCTGCAGATCGCCGCGCAGCCGGGCACACCCGTCATCTGCACCCAGGGCAAGGTGATTCCCGACCTGATCGCCTGGTGGTGCGAACGCGACCGCCTGCGCCCCGACACGTCGCGCAACACCAAGGGCAGCGCCTGGGTGCTGTCCTTGTCGGACGGACGGCTGACGGCAGCCGATCACATCGGCGGCCCGCTGGCCGCCAACGTCCGCACCTGACACGCGAATACCCTTCGGGGGCATCACTGCCCCCGAAGGGTATTCGCTGTGGACTGCCTACCTGCGGCCGCGTCGCGACGTTGCCGCCGCCTTCTTGGCCGGGGCCTTCGCCGCGGCCTTCTTGACCGGGGCCTTGGTCGCGGCCTTCTTGACCGGGGCCTTGGTCGCGGCCTTCTTGACCGGGGCCTTGGTCGCGGCCTTCTTGACCGGGGCCTTGGTCGCGGCCTTCTT
>Ga0123519_10014424_pt1 | contig 11236 bp, 9 predicted proteins | sample YelNatPaOPRAMG02_FD_87396 | JGI IMG/M metagenome (GOLD analysis project Ga0123519, IMG submission 87396) | Hot spring microbial communities from Yellowstone National Park - Yellowstone National Park OP-RAMG-02 (version 2) | ecosystem: Environmental > Aquatic > Thermal springs > Hot (42-90C) ... | reverse complement strand
GCAAAAACATTTGCCAGTTTGGATAAAAGTGCGTATAGGTAGTTTGTTGAGTCCATGACCGGACGCCCGGCAAAAGCCATTAGCAAAACGCCCAGCCAGGCGGGCGCGGGTGATTTGTGTTCGGACGTAATGAGCCAGCATAGGCCAGCTTGCTTGTGAGCGCACCAACTACCAACATCCCGGCATTGGATAGTTCTCAAGTCAAATTGACCGAGGATATCTTGAGGCTGGTTGAGCAACTGGCTGAAGTGCAACACGCCAACTGGGTACGCGAACGTCAAAGCCAGGGGTGGAAATACGGCCCGAAACGCGATGACGATAAAAAGGAGAATCCGCTTTTAATTCCATACAGCGAATTGCCGGAGGAGGAGAAGAAAATCAACCGCGCCAACGCGCTGGAGACGTTAAAGGCGATCCTGGAATTGGGCTACGACATGCAAAGTCCCGCCGGCCAGAGCATCCGCAGCCAGCCGGACGCCGCAGGGCAGGTGCATGAAACCATCCGCCTGTTAAAGACCAATCCGAAGTTAACCGTTGCTGATTTGCGCCGCATCTGGGAGGAGCATTCCCAAATGCATTGGGCTGCCAGCGTGGAAGTGTACCGGCGGATGGTGGATTACGCATTGAAACTTGGCGAGGCATTTCTGGCGTTTGACATATCCCAGGAGGGGCTTTCGGTATTCAAAAACGACCTGCGTCTTACCCAGTTGCAGGCGCTGGCGCTGGCCCGCACTGGCGCAACCCGCCGCGCAAACCAGATTCTTGACCAGTTGCGCCAATCCGGCCATCAAGATGAGGAAACCCTCGGCATACTTGCCCGCACGCACAAGGATTTCTGGCTGATGACAGCCGATCCAGCCGAGAAGAAAAAACATCTGAACATCAGTTTTGACCTCTATTACAGCGCCTACCAGCGCAACCACGGTTATTATTCGGGCATCAATGCCGCCTCGATGGGGTTGCTGGCCGGGAAAACGGAAATTGCGCGCAAGCTTGCACAGGAGGTTACCGATCTTTGCAAGGCGTTGCTGGAAAAAACGGGCACCGATTCCGAAGAGCGGTACTGGCTTGATGCAACCCTGGCGGAGGCTGCCATTATCCTGGGCAAATTCGATGAAGCCGAAAAATATTACCGTGCCGCAACGGTGTTAAGCGGCGACAAGCTGATCATCGTCAGCCGCACCCGCGCGCAGGCGCGGCTGTTGCTTGAGCATATCACCGGAAACCCAAACATGCTTGATGCCTGCTTCCATCTGCCGCGCATTGTTGTTTTTTCGGGGCACATGTTTGACAGGCCGGGTCGGCGCAGACATCGCTTTCCTGTGGCCTTCGAGGAGCCGGTGCGGGATGCAATCGCTGCGGAACTAAAGGCACTTGACGCACAAATTGGTTATTCTTCACTGGCCTGCGGCGGGGATTTGCTGTTTGCCGAGAGCATCCTCGAGCGCGGCGGCGAAATTCATATCGCTTTGCCATTCAATAAAGCCGACTTCCGGCGATGCAGCGTGGATATCATACCGGGAATTGATTTCGGGAAGCGCTTCGAGCATGTTCTTGCACGCGCCGCGACCGTCACAATTCTCAACGAATGGGGAAATGCAAATGATGGCGCCGCCTTTGATTACTGCAATCGCGCCCTCAACGGCATGGCGCTGCTAAAAGGGCGTTTCTTTGGAATGGACGTTGTCCCGCTTGCCGTCTGGGACGGCCAGCCGGGCGACGGCATTGGCGGAACGCAGACTTTTGTTGACTACTGGTCCCGCCAGGGCGACGGACTGCGAATCATACGCCTGGACAAAATTGTCCCCGCCGATTATGTGCCGCCGAGAAACGTTTCCGCGCTCGAAACCGCCACAACTTCGTTGTTTGAGCCGCAGATCAACCAGGAAATCAAGGCCATGCTTTTTGCGGACATTGTCGGTTTCACAAAGCTTACAGAGATGCAGGTGCCCCGGTTTGTCGAGCATTTCATGGGCAAGGTGGCAGAGCTGATGCAACAGATGCCCAATCCACCTGTTCACAAAAACACCTGGGGCGACGCGGTTTGTTGCGTGTTCAATTCCGTAAAAGACGCCGGCTTATTTGCGTTGCGACTGCGGGACATGGTGAGAGGCACCCCGTGGCAGCGATGGGGGCTTCCGGGCGACCTGAACATCCGTATCGCGCTGCACGCCGGACCTGTCTATGCCTGTTATGATCCGGTGCTGGGCAAGCTCACCTACAACGGCTCGCACGTCAATCGCACCGCCAGAATCGAGCCGGTGGCCGAGGAAGGTCAAATCTACGCCAGCCTTGCCTTTGCGGCGCTGGCTACCGCCGAGCACGCAGGCGAGTTCACCTGCGATTACGTCGGAACCAAACAGCTCGCCAAAAAATACGGGGCCATCCCGGTCTTTCTTGTGCGCCCTGCAGCCTGAAACACTGCAAATCCAGTCATGGAAATAGTTTTTGTTAATTATTGAAAAACATGAGCGCGACACTGGCTGGTTTTTACGCCCGCTGGCGTATTGAGTGCCAGCCGGAATGTTTGCGCGAGGCGCCGGGCGAACGGCCTCCCGAAAAATTCCTGCAAACCATCTGGTTTCACCAGCGCATCCAGCGCGACAACCTCCGCACCCTGGACGGCAGAAAAGTTCGGGTTCTGCATCCGGGCTTTTGGAATCGCGAAGCCGGCCCTGACTTTCGCGGGGCGGTTTTGCAATTCGGCGGGGAACTGCCAGTGGCTGGGGACGTGGAAATTGACTTGAATCCGGCCTGCTGGACTGCTCACGAGCACCATCGGAATCCAAATTTTGCGCGCGTGGCGCTTCATGTTGTTTGGGAAGCTCCGCGCCCCGCCGGAACTCATAACTCCCAAAATGCGACACAATCTCTGCCGGTATTGGCGATCAAAGATTTGCTGGATGCGCCTCTGGAGCAGCTCCGGCAGTGGCTTAATATCGAAAACGCCTCCAGCTTTCCGGAACAACTGGCTGGAAAATGCCATCCGTGCCTGATTGCCCTTTCAGAAGAACAACGCAATGCCTTGCTGGAACAGGCTGCAAGCGTGCGGCTCCAGGCCAAGGCCCATCAACTTGCCTGCCGCGCCCGGCAAGCAGGCTGGGAGCAGGCCCTCTGGGAAGGGATGTTTCGCGCGCTCGGTTACAAAAAAAATGTCTGGCCCATGCAGGCGCTGGCCGAGTTGCGCCGGCAACTGCTTGATGGATGTGAAAGCCGGCTCCACTTGCAGGCAAGGCTTTTGGGCGTGGGCGGTCTCCTTCCACCCGAGCTGCCCCGCACACGCCCGCCCGCTGACACTTATTTGCGCCGGATTTGGGACTATTGGTGGCGCGAGCGTGACTCGTTTTCCGAATGTCAACTTTCATCCAAAACGTGGCAAATTTCCGGAATGCGCCCTTCAAACCAACCGGCGCGCCGGCTGGCGTTGGCCTCACAATGGTGGCTGGATTCGGCCCTGCCGCAAAAGCTCCAGAAATGGCTGTCGGAAGCCACGCCTCAACGACCGTCGCCACAAAAACTGCTTTTTATTTTGCAGGGCAAATCGGATGAGTTCTGGTCGTGGCATCTGACGTTAAAATCCGAGCGCCTGCCGCAGCCGCTGCCGCTGTTGGGCCAGATGCGCGCCACAGATTTGGCCATAAACGTCATCCTGCCGTGGTTCATGGCACAGGCAACTGAAACGGGCAATGATGCGCTTCGCCAGCAGGTGGAAAAAATCTACCTTGCGTGGCCTGCGGCGGAAGACAACGCAACGCTCAAACTCGCCAGATTGCGATTGTTATCCGGGCTGGGTGCGCGCGCGCTCAGCCGCGCGGCTCTGCAACAGGGACTGCTGCAAATCGTGCGCGATTATTGCGACAACGCCGGATCACTATGCGAGAACTGCCGGTTCCCGGAAGTAATCGAGGCATGGCGCAAGGCATGCGCCGAAAACAAACATTGCCCTTGCCACTAAAACTGAGGCTCGGAGCCGTCCAGCATCTTCACCTTGTTGTGGATGAAATACTCGCGGCGCAAAGCCTTCATCATGGATTCCCGCTGGTCATAAAGCCGCCGCAATTTTCGCGGTTTGTGCCGCGCAAGGGCGTAATGCGTCAGAATCGGCATCGCTATTGTGGTATCTGTATAACACACCACTGCGTCCGGCAGCCGGTCAGGGTCAACTTTTCCCCAACTGACCGCCTCGCTTGGCGTTGCGCCTGACAAACCGCCGGTATCCGGCCGCGCATCAGTTACCTGCAAAAAATAATCCTGTCCGTATTCCTTTATGCGCAAAACCTCCTGAATTTGCGGCTCGGTTTGCAGCATGAAATTCTTCGGGCTGCCACCGCCCCACAACACAACCCCGCTCTTTCCACCGGAGCGCTTGGCAGCCAGAACAAAGGCCGTGGTTTCATTCACGTCAATCGAGGGATTAATGCGAAGCTTGTTGCCGCGCAGCTCCACGCCGGCAACGTTCATCCCAATCGTTGAGTCGCCGGGCGAGCTTGTGTAACAAGGCACGCCGGCGCGGTAGGCCGCAGCCAGCACCGATACATCCTTAAGCCCGTTCTTGCGCTCCCATTCGGCGCAATACCTGCCCAAAAGATAATGCAACTCGGCGGTGCCCATTTCCTTTTGGAATTCCGGCTGCACCAAAATCGAACGCAGAATTTCATCCGTGGCCATCAGGCAATCGCTGTAGCCAATCAACACATCGTAGATGCGCACTATGTCATTGTCGCGCAGCTCGGTATCGTCCATTTTGAAACTGCCCACGCGAACCGGATAATTGAGCGCAAAATGCATGTCATGATACAAAATTGCGCCGGTGGAGACTATCCAGTCCACAAAACCCGCCTTGATCAACGGCACGATGCAGGAGCAACCAAGGCCGGCGGGGGTCAATGCACCCGATAGGCTCATCCCTATCGTGACATCCGGTTCGAGCATTTTTTGCGTGAACAACTGGCAGCCCTCTTTCAGCCGCGCAGAGTTGTACGCCAAAAACACTTCATCCACCAAATCCGGCAGTTTTTCACTGCCGGTGATTCCCGCAGGCAAAATCCGCCTGCCGCTCAGATATTTGTCTCGATGCGGACATCTCTTTTTCCGCAACCAGTCGGGCATTTCCGACATGTCTTCCCGATACCGCGTATGACGTTTTTTCTGTGCCATAGTTCGTTTCAATTAATCCGGTGGATACGATGCGGCATGGATGGCAAAAAGCCAATTATTTTTCGCATGAAATGAAAATTTTTTCAGCGCCGAAAATTTTCGGGCATCAGCGACGCAGTTGCGTCGAAATTCTGAGGCGTGCCTGAGGGGTCAAGGTTGCCCAACTGGCAACACCCAGATGTTGCGGTAACGAACCGGGTTGCCGTGATCCTGGAAATGAAAACGCCCGCGGCGCGCATTGTTGCGAAGTTCCGCGTTGTCATGAATCTTGATGCCATTGTGGAACACCGTGACTTTGGGCTTGCCGACGTACTGGCCATCGCGCTTTTCAACGCGGTACTGGATATCGTATGTCTGCCATGTCAAAGGCGGATATGATGCCAGTGTGAACCGGCTCTCAGGTTTTCCTTTCAAGCTTTCAATCGGCTCCATTACGTCCGGGTCCTTGTAGTGGTAAAGGCCGCCGCACCCGCCCCCAAGATAAGTTGCCTCCCCAAAAGAATCCAAAACCTGTATTTCATCGCCATTTGGCAAATACACCCCGCTGTTACCGCGTCCCTGGCTGTGTTGGGTTGGCATGAGCGGATTCATAAATTCCACATGCAAATCGAAGCTGCCTTCAAATTCACGCCGCGAGTTCATGCCTCCGCGCGGCACCTGAATGGAGCCGTCATCCCCAATACCCAACACCACATCCGCCTGGCGGCGCTCCTTTCCAATTTTCCAGCCCGGCGGCAACGGCCGTTCAGGTGTGGGCCACTCAGAAGGCTCCTTTGGTCCAATCGCGCGCAACGGCGCCTCCCACACTATCCATCCATCCTGGCTCTTGTCGCCCAGATACCACTCCGACCCATTTGCGCGCACCAGCTCGTCAAAGTTCTTTCCATCCAACAATACAATGGCGCCCGGAGGCGGCGCCTTTCCCAATGTCGGCGACTTCTTCTCCACGCGCTTGACATCGAATGAACCGCCCTGTCCAAAACTGCCGCGAATGGAGCCATTCCCATAACTCCCAGTCCATTCCTCCGCACCTGCCTTGCCGGAAAATGTTATGGCGTCCCCGGCGGTTTTGCCTGCCAATTCAATACGACTCAATTTTCCATCGGGGGCAAACTGCCGCAGCAAAACTTTGTAATTGCCGTTGCCCTGGGCAACCACGCGCGCTTCGAGTTTGTACTCAACACCGGCGTTTTTTCCAACCCCCTCATACAACCCCTGCACCTCGGCTTCGGGCGGCAACGCGGCGCCAAGCCCGTATGCTCCCGAAAACAACACAAGCGCCAGATGGTGAGCGCACAATTTGTAAAAACTTTTCATGGCTTGTTCCTTTCGTTGTCGCCTGGCTGACTATACTTCCCAGCCCTTGCGATATTCACGGCGGACAAAGCGGTTTATTTCAGGCATGTTGGTACACTGCATCTTTACAACATCCCACTCCACCTTCCTGCCAATGCCGGCGAATTGCGCCAGATGCCCGGCAAGGGCAAATGCAGTAAGCGGCCCCGCGGAATCCGGGAAGTTCGAGCACGGCGTGCCGCCGTTTTTTATCGCCCAGAACAAATCCTCTATCGGCCCGCCATGTGCGCGAGGAAGGGTGCGCGGCGGCGACGGAAATTCATTCTTTTTCTCGCGCGGCAAAAACTCCATTGAACCGGCGGTGCCGGTTGTGTGGAAAAGACCTTTTTCGCCAACATAAAGGGTGCATTCGCCAAACTTGACTTCGTACTTCTGCTCCGCCTCCTTCATGATGTCGGGTTTCAAACCGCCGTGGTCATAGACATAAATTTTGACAGGCGGCAACTGGCCGCGGGCGGGGACTTCATAGCGCACAACATTATCCTGAGGATACATCTCCTCGCTGCCGCCATTGCTTTTGAGACACTCCACAGTGAAAGTTTTGGCCTCGCCGATTTTTAACGCCCAGAACAATGCATCCAAATTGTGACAGGCCATGTCGCCAATTGTGCCCGTGCCAAAATGCCTCCAAGAACGCCAATTGAATGGATGCAGCCCGTCATGGTATTCCCGGAACGGAGCCGGGCCGAGCCACTCATCCCAGTGCAGATAAGGCGGAACAGGCTTGCTGGCCGGTCGCCCGCCTTTGCCGCCAAAATTGCGCCCCAGGATTGTATGCGTCTCGGTAACATTCCCAACAGCGCCGGCCCACAGATACTCACAGGCCCGGCGGATTGCCTCGCCGCAATGCCCCTGATTACCCATCTGGGTGAGCACCTTTTTTTCGCGCGCAGACCTGGCAAGCTTGTAACATTCATAAATGTTATGTCCCAGCGGCTTTTGACTGAAGACAGCCTTTCCCAGGTCAATGGCGCGTATGGCCGCAGGTGCGTGATTATGGTCAGGCGTGGCAATCAACACCACGTCCAAATCACGATGGCACTCATCAAGCATCTTGCGATAATCATGGAAAACCTTTGGCGCGGGTTGATCCGGTTTCTTGCTCGCAAACTCCTTCAGCGCCTTTTCAATATTCCGGTCGTCAACATCGCAAATTGCAACCAGCTTCTCGCTCATGCCGGCGTTGAAACTGTACCCGCCCATTCCGCCAACGCCGACAACCGCCACGCCAAGCTTTGCGCCCGGCGCCGGCGCAGATAGCAATGACGGCATTTCAAACATGCGCGCTCCGGCCGCGGCCCCGGCAACAAGACTGGCGCTTTTTAGAAAACTCCGGCGTGATAATGTTATTTTGCTTTTCATAGACTGCCTTTCTTCAGATGACTTTTTGCCGTTTATGCATCTGTTGGCAGCCTTTGTCCATGATAAAAAAGCGGCGCCTCCGCGCATCCATCGGTTGCGCGCAGTTTATTCCTTCGTGAAATTTGCCGCTATCCGGCCAGAACGCCGGCTCAGGCTTTTGCTGACTTCGCCTGAAATGCGCTTTGTGAAATCTTAATCAATTCCGCAAAGGCGGCGGAGTCGGTGGCAGCCAGATCGGCAAGAATCTTGCGGTCAAGCGCGACTTTTGCGGCCTTGAGACCCTCCATGAATCTGGAGTAGGTGAGATTTGCGGCGCGCACGGCGGCGTTGATGCGAATTTGCCAGAGGTAGCGGAATTCGCGCTTCTTGCGGCGGCGGTCGCGGTAGGCATACTGCCGGCCATGATCAACGGCATCGGAGGCGTACCGGTATAACTTGGAGCGTTTTAGACGAAAACCCTTGGCAGCGCGGAGCATCCGCGTGCGGCGTTTTCTGGAAGCTGGAGCATTGGTAACTCGCATGGTTGATAAGCAGTTTGAAAATCAAGTTGTTTATCCACGGTGGCTGAACGGCAAGGCGTCCAATACCCGGTGGGCGTCAGTCGGACCCAGCACGGCCTGCTTGCCCAGCGCGCGGCGGCGCTTCGGGCTTTTGGTTTGCAACAAGTGCCGGCGACCGGCGCGCGGGCACAATACTTTGCCCTTGGCGGTAATCTTGAACCGCTTGGCCACCGATTTCTTCGTTTTTATCCCTTTTGGACGGCGCATAATTCAGTCCTCTTTCAAAAAGAGCGGTGAATTTAAAACAGCAACGAGGGTTGTGCAAGCAATTTTTTTTGATTTTTCAGGCCGTGACAGCCTTTCTGGCCAGGTATTCGGAAATTTTTTGAGCCGCCAGCTTGCCATCACCCATCGCAAGAATGACTGTTGCCGCGCCGCGGATAATGTCGCCTCCGGCAAAAACGCCGGGGATGCTTGTCATGAGATTTTCATCCACAACAATTTGGCCGCGCTTGTCCAGCTTCAAATCCGGGCAGGTTTGGGTAAGTAACGGGTTGGCGCGGGTGCCAACCGCCACTATCACCATATCACAGGGAATTTCAAATTCGGAGCCGGGAATTGGAACGGGCCTTGGACGCCCTGATGCATCCGGTTCGCCCAATTTCATCCTCTGGCATCTCAGGCCCGTGACCCAGTTCTTTTCATCATGCAACACCTCAACCGGCGCAACCAGAAATTCAAACTCTATGCCCTCCTGCTCGGCATGGTGCACCTCCTCGGCGCGGGCGGGCATCTCCGAGCGTGTGCGGCGGTAAACAATTATGGAATGTTCCGCGCCCATGCGCTTGGCGGTACGGGCAGCGTCCATTGCCACATTACCGCCCCCAACCACCGCCACCCGCCGGCCATGCAGCACGGGCGTGTCGGCTTCAGGAAACTTGTAAGCAGCCATCAAATTCACGCGTGTAAGATATTCGTTTGCCGAGTAAACGCCCTTGGCATTTTCACCCGGCACATTCATGAACACTGGCAGCCCGGCGCCGTTGGCAATGAAGATCGCGTCAAAATTCCGCCGCAGCTCATCAATGGTGTATGTCCGGCCAATAACAACATTGCATTCAATTTTGACGCCCGCCGCCTTGAGACGGTTGACTTCCTCATCCACTATTCGCTTTGGCAGCCTGAACTCGGGTATGCCGTACACCAGAACGCCACCCGGGCGATGAAGCGCTTCAAAAACAGTTACATCATGGCCGTGTTTGATTAATTCGCCCGCAGCGGTCAGCCCCGCTGGCCCGGCGCCAACAATGGCGACTTTCCTGCCACTTGGGACCGGCGGCTTTGCAGGCGTTAAATCCAAGTTCCGATACGCCCAGTCGGCCACAAATCGCTCCAGGTAACCAATTGCCACAGGCAGCCCTTTTGCTCCTCTAATGCAGCGAACTTCACATTGTGTCTCCTGGGGACATACGCGCCCCGTTATTGCAGGCAGCGCGTTGTCGTTCAACAGGCATTCAGCAGCCGCAGCCAAATTGCCCTGCGCAACATGTTGAATAAATCGCGGTATGTCCACCTGCACAGGGCAGCCGGAGACACATTTCGCATCTTTGCATTGAAGACAGCGCTCCGCCTCCACCATTGCGATTCGCTCCGGCAAGCCAAGGTTCACCTCGGCAAAATTCCGAGTACGCTCCTCAGCCGGCTGTTCCGGCATCGGCTGCCGCTGGATTTTCATCCGTTCGCGGGCCGTAAGCGGTTTGGACGGGACTTGCGCGCCACCCTCCGCAAGAGCAGGCGGGACAGCCGGTGTTTGATGCGCAGTATCAGAATTCATCTTATTCAATATGGCATTTTCAACGGCCCAACCCAATCTTGCATTCCTCCTCGAAGCGCCTGAGGGCTTCTGCCTCAAATGGCCGGTATGTACTCAGCCGGTCCATGAGCAAATCAAAATCCACCGCGTGCCCGTCAAACTCCGGACCATCCACACATGCAAACCGGGTTTGCCCACCAACAGAGACACGACAACCACCGCACATTCCGGTGCCGTCAATCATGATCGGATTGAGCGAAACAATCGTGTGCACGCCAAGCGGCTTCGTAAGGGATGCCACCGCCCGCATCATCGGCACCGGGCCAACGGCATACACGACGTCAAACCGCTCTTGAGCAAGCAGCTCCTTGACGGCATCGGTTACAAAACCATGTCTCCCATAGCTGCCGTCATCCGTGCACACCACCACCCGCCCCAACTTTCCCAACTCTTCCTCAAAAATAACCCATTCGCGCGAGCGTCCGCCAATAACACTCACGACCTCGACTCCCTTCTGGCGTAAGCCCTGCGCTATGGGATGCACCACCGCCGTCCCAACACCTCCTCCAACGCACAGCGCCCGCCCTCCTTCCGGCAGCTCGGTTGGCCTCCCAAGCGGCCCTGTTATGTCTTGAATAGCCTCTCCAACTTTCATCCCAACGAGTTCACGGGTGCTCTTCCCGACAGCTTGAATCACCAACGTAATTGTTCCAGCAGAGGCATCCGCATCTGCTATCGTCAGTGGTATTCGCTCGGCGCCTTCCGTGCGGTGAACGATCACAAATTGACCGGGCCGGCGCACCTGCGCAATCCGCGGCGCAACCACATCCAGCCGCGTCACATTCGGACTAAGCTGTTTTTTGGCAGTAATCTGATGCACAAACACCTTTTCACGTGCGCCGGATTTCCTGATCTCCAACGCGTAATCGTCAGCTAATCTAGCACTGGCAGGCAACCAAACGTCAATGAAGATTTTACGGTGTATTAATATATCTTATTTGTCTCGGTGTCATAATAAGATACATGAAACCTGCTGAACACATTTTCG
>Ga0123519_10014422_pt1 | contig 11238 bp, 12 predicted proteins | sample YelNatPaOPRAMG02_FD_87396 | JGI IMG/M metagenome (GOLD analysis project Ga0123519, IMG submission 87396) | Hot spring microbial communities from Yellowstone National Park - Yellowstone National Park OP-RAMG-02 (version 2) | ecosystem: Environmental > Aquatic > Thermal springs > Hot (42-90C) ... | reverse complement strand
TCGCCCGGGTGAAAAGATTTCACCAGCTGGAAAAAGCCCGGATTACTAACTGGCAGGAAAATATCGGCGGAATAATTGTTGGTCAGATTTTTCGTCCGGTGGAACGGGTGGCGGTCTATGTGCCCGGCGGGATATATCCCTATCCTTCCACCATTGTTATGGGAGTAATTCCGGCTCAGGTGGCCGGGGTCAAAGAACTGGTTCTGGCGACGCCACCCAAAAATATTGTTCCGGAAATACTTTATACTGCAAAAATCTGCGGAATAAAAACCATTTATCCGATTGGCGGTCCGGTGGCAATTGCCGCTCTGGCTATCGGGACAAAGAATGTTCGCCGGGTGGATATGATTGTTGGTCCGGGCAACGCCTATGTCACTGAGGCAAAAAGGCAGTTATTTGGTGAGGTGGGAATTGATGGACTGGCCGGCCCTTCGGAAGTGGCAATTCTGGTTCTCGGCCGGGTAAAAAAACTGGTGGTTGATTATGTGGTTGCTGATTTACTGGCTCAGGCCGAACATTCTCCGGATGCCCGGAGTTATCTGTTGACCGATGACCGGAAATTTGCGGCGGAGGTTCGCCAAAAACTTTCGGCGGGCTTTGACCGGAGGGCTAATTATCAGATTATCTGTAGTAGCCGCCAGGAGGCAATTCGCCGGGTCAATGAACTGGCGCCGGAGCATTTGCAGATTATTGCCAGTGGCTGGAAGCAGATTTTAGCCCGGATTAAAAATGCCGGAGCAATTTTTATCGGCGAGTTGACCCCAACCGCCCTGGGTGATTATCTGGCCGGTCCTTCCCATATTTTGCCCACGGGAGGAGCGGCGCGGTTTTCCGGGGGACTTTCGGTGCGGACATTTTTACGTCAGACCAGTATTATTCAGGTTAAATCGCCAGTGAAAAAAATTTATCAGACTGCCGGAGAATTAGCCCGGGCCGAAAAGATGTTTTATCATAAAAAATCACTTATCCAGCGAACAGGAGAAGGCAATGAATCCACTGCTAAAGATTAAAAGAAAAACCGCCGAGACCGATATCGTTTTAAGTTTGCGGCTGGCCGGAAAAGGTCGCAATAAAATAGAAACGCCGGTTGGTTTTTTCAACCATATGTTGGAATTGTTTTCTTTTCACAGTAAAGTTGATTTGTTTCTGCGGGCCCAGGGAGATATTGAAGTGGATAATCATCATTTGATAGAGGATATCGGATTGGTTCTCGGTGAGGCATTGAATAAAGCCCTCCGGGACCGGAGAGGGATAAATCGCTATGGTCAGGTTCTTTTGCCAATGGACGAGGCCCTTTCTTATATAACCCTGGATTTATCCGGAAGACCATTTTTGTACTATAAGGTGAAATTTTCGCCGGGTGGTAATTTTGATTATTCGCTGCTGGAAGATTTTTTTCGGGCGCTGGTCAATCGGGCCGGGATGACCCTGCATATTGAATTAAAACATGGTCGGAGTAATCATCATATTGCCGAGAGTATTTTTAAGGGTCTCGGGCGGGCATTACAGATGGCTTTGAAAAAAACCGATAGAAAAATTCCCTCCACTAAAGGAGTTGTCCGATAAAAAATATGGCGCAACCGGAACTGGCAATTATTGATTATCAGATGGGAAATATCCGGAGCGTCAGCAAGGCCCTGGAAATTGCCGGGGCCAGGGTTCGGACAATTGAGCGACCAGCCGAGTTTTCCTTAAAGTTTGCCGCAATAGTTTTGCCCGGGGTCGGTGCCTTTCGGACCGCCAGAAAAAATCTGCAAGAATCTGGATTGTGGGAGAAACTGCTGGAATATCTACTGGTTTATCAGCGGCCTTTTCTCGGCATCTGTCTCGGACTTCAATTGCTGATGGCGGAAAGTTCTGAAGAGAAAAAAACTGCCGGCTTAAATATCTTTTCCGGTTCGGTTGTCGCTTTTCCGAAAAATAAAAAATATCCGGTTCCCCATATCGGCTGGAATTCAATCTATCCGCTGAATTCGCCGGACCGGTTCTGGCAGAATATTCCGGCTGGAAGTTATTTTTATTTTGACCATTCCTATTATGTTCGTCCGCAGGATAAAAAACTGGTTGCGGCTTATTCGGACTATGGAAGAAGATTTACTGCGGCCTTATATTCAGCCAACATCTTTGCCTGTCAGTTTCATCCGGAAAAGAGCAGTTTGGTTGGCCAGCAATTATTAAAGAATTTTATCCGGTGGTTGAAGTGTTGGTAATCCCGGCGATTGATTTAAAAAATGGAAAGGTGGTGCGGTTGTATCAGGGCAAAAAAGAGCAGGTTGTTCTGACGGCCGAAGAGACGAGTCCGCTGGCGGTGGCCAAAAATTTTTTGGCGGCTGGCGCCAGACGGCTGCATATAGTTGACCTGGACGGCGCTTTTAGTGGTCTCCCGAAACACTGGAAAGAGGTTCAAGAGATTAAACAGGAAACCTCTTTGCCGGTGGAATTTGGTGGTGGTCTGCGCAACCGCCAGGTGGTGAAAGAGGTTCTGGATAGCGGTATTGATTTTTGTATTTTAACAACACTGGTGCTGGAAAATTATCCGGATTTTTTATATCTGCTGAAAAACTATCCCGGTCGGATTATTGTCTCGGTGGATGTTTCCGGTCAGAAACTGGTTAGCCGTGGCTGGGAAAAGCGCTCGGATATTTCCTGGAAAGATTTCTTAAAACAATTGAAAGATGTCGGGGTCGGGCAGATTATTGTAACTGATGTGGAACGCGACGGAACAGACACCGGGCTGAATAAATCACTGGTGGCCGAGGCCGAAAAGATAGTAGAAAAAGGTTTGATTGTTGCCGGGGGGATTAACTCCATAGAGGATATAATCTGGTTGAAAAAAACCGGGGCCTCCGGGGTTATTCTTGGCCGGGCAATTTATGAAAGAAAGATTGCCCTGCCAGAGGCGATTGAGGTTGCCGAAGATGCTGGCTAAAAGGATTATCCCCTGTCTGGATGTAAATGCCGGTCGGGTGGTTAAAGGTGTTAAATTTAAAAATTTGCGCGATGCCGGAGATCCGGCGGAGATTGCCGCCCGCTATGACCGGGAAGGGGCCGATGAAATCGTTTTTCTGGATATTACTGCTTCGCTTCAGAAAAGGCCAATCTTGCTGGAGGTGGTAAGGCGGACAGCGGAAAAGGTTTTTATCCCTTTGACGGTTGGTGGCGGTGTGCAGGATTGTAATGATATCCGGCAATTGCTTCTGGCTGGTGCGGATAAGGTTTCCTTAAATACTGCGGCGGTAAAAAATCCTCGCTTGATTCAGCAGGCCGCTCGCTTATTTGGCCGTCAGTGTATAGTGGTAGCGATTGATGCCAGACGAAAAAACACTGGTTGGGAGGTTTATATATATGGTGGCCAGCAACCAACCGGGCGGTCGGCAATTGCCTGGGCCAGGCAGGCCGAGAGATTGGGCGCCGGAGAAATTTTACTTACCAGTATTGATGCTGATGGGACCCAGGATGGTTATGACCTGGAGTTGACCCGGGCAGTTTGTCAGGCCGTGAATATTCCGGTAATTGCCTCGGGCGGCGCCGGTCAGTTAAAACATTTTTTGGAAGTTTTTCGCACCGGAGCCAGTGCGGCTCTGGCCGCCTCACTTTTTCATTATCGGCAATTAAGTATTTCGGAAGTCAAAAAATATTTAAAAAAGAAAGGAGTAGTTATCCGGCAATGAGTATTTATAAGAGTATAAAGTTTGATGTCCGGGGGCTGGTTCCGGCAATTTTACAGGATTACTATGATGGCACGGTGCTGATGGTTGCCTATATGGATAAAAAAGCCCTGAGAAAAACTCTTCGGACCGGCAAAGCAACATTCTGGAGCCGCTCCCGTCAGACCTACTGGACAAAGGGAGAAACCTCCGGACATTTCCAGCTGGTAAAAGAGGTTTATCTGGACTGCGATGGCGATTGTCTTTTGTTTAAGGTAAAGTCGTTAGGTCCGGCCTGTCATACCAATGCCCGGAGTTGTTTCTGGAGAAAGTTGAAAAATCAACAATGGAAGGTAATCAAGGTAAAATGAAAATAAATCCGGATTTTCAACAATACCAGCGTCTGGCAAAAATCAGTCCGGTGGTTCCGGTCTGGACCGAGATGATTGCCGATATGCGCACGCCGGTGGCAACCTTTTATCAGTTGTCAGCGGCGCAAAAGAAGAAAAAACAATTAAGTTTTTTGCTGGAAAGTGTCTCGGGTGGTGAACACTGGGCCCGCTATTCTTTTCTCGGACTGGGTGCGGAAAAAATTTTTGTGGTTGCGGGTAATCACTATGATTTTGTCCGGCCACCGGATTATTTCTGTCGGAAATTTAACTGGCAAAGTTTTGGCCCCGGCGAGACCCCGTTGACAGTTTTGCGGCAGTTTTTTTCCCGCTATCTTACTCCGATTAACTTGGCCTTACCCCGTTTCTGGGGCGGACTGGTGGGTTATTTTGGTTATGACCTGATTAGATTTCTGGAAAAATTGCCGAACCAGTTGCCGGATTCCCTGAAACTGCCGGATGCTCTCTTTATCTTAAACAAAGAATTAATTATTTTTGACCATCTTTCCCAGAAGATGAAACTGATTGTTTTGACTTTCCCGGAGAAGGAAATTAAAAATTGCTGGGAGATGGCCCAGAAGCGTCTATCTGAACTGGTCGCAATCATCAGTCAACCGGTGTGGCCAGAAAATGTTTCTCCGGTTAAACCGGCTTTCCCGGAAAAGATTTATTCCAATACAACCCCGGCTCAATTTAATCAAATGATTAAAAAAGTCAAAAAATATATTCGGGCTGGCGACATAATCCAGGCAGTTGTCTCTCAGAGATTTTTTACCCGGACTGCGGCTGAGGGCTTTTCCATCTACCGGGCGCTGCGCTTGATAAATCCTTCGCCTTATATGTACTATCTTAATTTTGGCGACTGGGAGATGATTGGTTCATCGCCGGAGATTTTAGTGCGGCGCGAGGACAATCTGGTTGAGACCAAACCGATTGCCGGAACCCGGCCGCGGGGCCGAGATGAGAAGGAGGACCGGTTGTTGGAGGTGGAATTAAAATCTGACCCGAAAGAAAGGGCTGAACATATAATGCTGGTTGACCTGGGCCGAAATGATATTGGCCGGATTGCCGCCGGTGGTCGGGTTCGGGTGCCCCAGTTGATGGCGGTGGAAAGATATTCCCATGTGATGCATCTGGTTTCAACGGTAGTTGGCTATCTGGATAAAAGGTACGACTCTTTTGATGTTCTGGCGGCCTGTTTTCCGGCGGGGACCGTCAGTGGAGCGCCGAAAATTCGGGCGATGGAGATTATTGACGAGGTGGAAAAAGAAAAACGCGGGCCGTATGCTGGAGCGATTGGCTATTTTAGTTTCTCGGGCAATATGGATATGGCGATTACTATTCGCACGATTATCAAGAAGGGCCGGCAGGTTTATGCCCAGGCCGGAGCGGGAATTGTTGCCGATTCTCAACCGGAAAAAGAATATCAGGAAACCCGGAATAAAGCCGCCGGGCTTTTTGCGGCAATTCAACAGGCGGAAAGGTTGTAAAATGATTCTGGTTATTGATAATTATGATTCTTTCACCTATAATCTGGTCCAGTATTTTTATGCCTGGGAGAAAAATATTTTGGTGCGGCGCAATGACGCCATTACGATTGAGAAGATTAAAGAAATTCGTCCGGAATATATCGTGATTTCCCCCGGTCCCGGAACCCCGAAAGATGCCGGAATCAGTGTCCGGGTTATTGAAACATTTGCCGGAAAAATCCCGATTCTTGGGGTCTGTCTGGGAATGCAGGCAATTGGTGTTTGTTTTGGCGGAAAAATAGTAGCCGCCAAAAATCTTCTCCATGGCAAGACCTCAGCGATATCTCACGATGGCCAGACAATTTTTCGCGGTTTAGCCAATCCGTTTATTGCTGTCCGCTATCACTCGCTGGCCGTAGAAAAAAGAAGTTTGCCAGCCGGTCTGATGATTTCAGCCACCAGCGATGATGGCGAGATTATGGGGCTGCGCTGGAAAATAAAAAAGGGGCAGGCGCCGGTGGAAGGTGTACAATTTCATCCGGAATCAATCCTGACCAGGGAAGGGAAAAAGTTGTTAAAGAACTTTCGGCAATTGGCCAGAATGTATTGGAGAACAAAGTTATGAACATCAAAGAAGCCATTAACAAGCTGGTGCAGTGGAAGGATTTAACCGAAGCCGAGGCAATTGAAGTGATGAATGAAGTTATGAATGGCGAAGCCACCGAGGCCCAGATTGCCGCCTTTATTACTGCTCTGCGAATGAAAGGGGAAACGGTTGAAGAGATTACCGGTTGCGCCCGGGTGATGCGGCAATTTGCCACACCCATTCCGGTCCGGGCCGAAGTTTCGGTTGACCGGGACGATATTAATATTGATTATGAAACAATCGTGGACACCTGTGGAACCGGCGGTGACCGCACCCGGACATTCAATATATCTACGGCCACGGCGTTTGTGGTGGCAGCGGCCGGGGTGCTGGTTGCCAAGCATGGCAATCGTTCGGTTTCGTCGGCCTGCGGGAGTGCGGATGTGCTGGAAGAGTTGGGGGTAAAATTAGACATTACTCCGGAAAAAGTTGGTCAATGTATTCGCCAGATTGGAATTGGTTTTTTGTTTGCTCCCTTATTACATTCGGCGATGAAATATGCGATTGGTCCCCGGCGCCAGATTGGAATTCGGACTATTTTCAATATCCTTGGGCCGCTGACCAATCCCGCCGGAGCCAATGTCCAGGTCCTTGGAGTTTATGAGGAAAAATTGGTAAAAATGCTGGCGCGGGTATTAAAAAATCTGGGAACAAAACAGGCGATGGTAGTTCACGGTGAGGGGTGTATTGACGAAATTTCGCTCACCGGTCCGACAAAAATTGCCCAGATTTTGCCTGACGGCCGGATAAAGGAATACACCATTAAACCGGAGGATTTTGGTCTCAAGCGGACAACCATAGATGATTTACGCGGGGGCGATGCCCGGGAGAATGCCCGAATCATCCGGGCAGTGTTAGGAGGCGAACCAGGCCCGAAACAGGATGTGGTTGCCCTCAATGCCGCCGCGGCTTTTATTGTCAGCAATAAGGCCAAAGATTTTTCTGAGGGCTTGTTGCTGGCCTATCAAATACTTAAAGAGAAAAAGGCCCTGGAAAAATTGGAAAAGTTAATCGCCTTGACCAATGAATAAAATTATTGCGGATATCATCAAACAAAAACAGGAAATCCTGAATAAGCGCAAACACGATTTACCATTGTCCGAGATTAAACAACGCCTGCCGTTACTGGATAAGCCCCGGTCATTTTTTGCGGCTCTGGATGGAAATTTCGCAGTTATTGCCGAGATGAAACGAGCTTCGCCGTCGGCCGGTCTGTTGCGAAAGAATTATCATCCGATTGAATTAGCCAAGATATTTACCGCCGCCGGGGCGGCCGCAATTTCCGTCCTTACTGAGGAAAAATATTTCCAGGGCGATATCTATCATCTTCTTCTGACCCACGAGACAACCAGTCTACCGGTTTTGCGCAAGGATTTTATTTTTGACGAGTATCAGATATATGAATCAATGTTCTTCGGCGCTGATGCGATTTTACTGCTGGCCAGTGTTTTAGATGACCAGCGGTTAAGGGATTATATTCAACTGGCTGAGGAAATCAATCTCTGTCCGCTGGTGGAGGTTCATAGCGAACAGGAACTGGAGCGGGTATTAAAACTTCCGGTAAAAATTATCGGGATAAACAACCGGGATTTAAGCGATTTTTCGGTTGATAAAGAACGCGCCCGAAGATTGCGCCAGCAGATACCAAAAAATATCCGGGTAATTGCCGAAAGTGGGCTGGCGGAACCGGAAGAACTTCGCCAGTTGAAAAAAGAAGAATTTTCCGGAGTGCTTATCGGGACGACTTTAATGCGGGCAGAAAACATTTTTCAGGTGTTAAAAAATTTTTGTGAGGCAGGTCAATGACCAGAATAAAGATATGCGGGATAACCAATCTTGCTGATGGCCGGGATGCGGCCGGACTGGGGGCACACTTTCTGGGTTTTGTTTTATGTCGTCAGAGTAAAAGATATGTGGCTTATCCCACCGTGAAAAAGATTGTCGCTGGTCTGCCGTCTTTTGTGGAAAAAGTGGCGGTTTTTGTAGATGAAGAACTTGCGCTGGTGGAAAAGATTGTTACCAACTGCCGGATTGGGTTTGTTCAACTACATGGCCACGAGTCAGCGGAGTATTGTCAGAGATTGAGAGATAAAAAAATAAAAGTAATTAAGGCCCTGTCGCTCAATAGCGAAGATGATTTGCTCAAGGTTGAGAGTTATCGGCAAAGCGCCGACTATTTACTGATTGATAGTCCGGAGGAAAACGGTCTCGGTGGCAGTGGCCATCTGGCGAACTGGGAACTGGCGGTTCGGGCCAGAGAGATTTTTGGTGATATTTTTCTTGCCGGTGGATTAACTGCGGAAAATGTCCGGTCGGCAATAGAAAAGGTTCATCCGTTTGCGGTAGATGTGGCCAGTGGCGTGGAGAGAATTCCCGGCAAAAAGGACTATCAGAAATTATTAAATTTTATCCAGCAGGTTCAGCGTTATGGTTAAACTTCCTGATGGGAATGGTTATTATGGTGAGTTTGGTGGCCGTTTTGTTCCAGAGACACTTTATCAGCCATTAAAAAATCTGGAAAAAGAATTTTATCGGGCCTGGAGTGACCGGAAATTCCGGCGCCAGTTACAGGAATATTACTTTGACTTTATCGGTCGGCCGACTCCCTTACAGTGGGCAAAAAATTTGAGCCGGCAATTGAAAATAGATGTTTTTCTCAAAAGAGAAGACCTCTGTCATACCGGGGCCCATAAAATCAACAATACTGTTGGGCAGGTTTTGCTGGCCCGTCGGCTGGGGAAAACCCGGATTATTGCCGAAACCGGTGCGGGACAACATGGGGTGGCCACCGCTACTGCTGCCCGGCTTTTTGGTCTGGAATGTGTAATTTATATGGGTCAGAAAGATATTGAAAGGCAGTCAACCAATGTTTACCGGATGAAATTACTGGGGGCGGATGTTCGGCCGGTGCTTTCCGGAACTCAGACCCTGAAAGAAGCGGTGAGTGAAGCCCTGCGGGATTGGGTAAGTAATGTGGAGACAACTTTTTATGTTCTTGGTTCGGCGGTTGGGCCGCATCCCTATCCATTGATGGTGCGGGAGTTTCAGTCAGTGATTGGTCGGGAAGCAAAAAAACAGATTTTGAAAAAAATTGGAACCCTGCCCGCGGCCCTTATTGCCTGTGTTGGCGGCGGTTCCAATTCTCTGGGTTTATTTTCGCCATTTTATTATGACCGGAAGGTAAAATTTTTTGGGGTGGAGGCAGCCGGAAAAGGACTGGTCAGTGGTCGGCATGCGGCCTCGCTTTGCGCTGGTCGTCCGGGTATTTTACACGGCAGCCGGAGTTTTGTTTTGCAGGATAAATTCGGACAGATAAAAGATACCCACTCCATTTCTGCTGGTCTGGACTATCCCGGGGTTGGTCCGGAACATTCATTCTATAAACTCAGCGGCCGGGCGAAATATCTGGCGGCAACCGATACCCAGGCCTTAGCGGGATTTCATCTGTTAACCGAAACCGAGGGAATAATGCCAGCCCTGGAGCCGGCCCATGCCATCGGGATATTACCCCAACTGGTTAAAGAAATTGGGCCGGGCAAAAAAGTTATTCTCTGTCTTTCGGGTCGGGGCGATAAAGATGTGGATATTGTTAACCGGGCAGAAGGAAAACACCGATGAGCAAAAAACTGCTGGTTTATCTTACCGCCGGATTTCCCACTAATTCAGATTTTTTGAAAATTGTCAATAATCTGGACAAATGGGGCGTGGCGGCGATTGAAATTGGAATACCTTTTTCCGACCCGATTGCCGATGGCCCGACTATTCAGAAATCATCAGCAGTGGCTTTGAAGAACAAGATTAATCTGGAAAAGGTCCGCCAGCTCCTCCGTCGGGTCCGGACCAGAGCCGAGTTAATAGTGATGAGTTATTTTAATCCACTTAATTCCTATGGGCTGGAAAGGTTTGCCCGCGATTTTTCAATTCTGGGAGTAAAAAAAGTAATTATTCCAGACATTCTGCCGGAAGAAGCACAGGAACCGCAACAGATATTTGCCCGATACGGTCTGGGGTTGATTTATTTAATTGCCCCGACCACTCCGGCGCTTCGGGTGCAAATGATTAGCCGCCGCAGTTCCGGTTTTGTTTATGTGGTGAGTGTCCGGGGGGTTACCGGAGCCAGAAAAAGTTTTCCGGGAATAAAAAAGTATCTTCGGAAAGTTCGTCGGAATATCTCTCAGCCAATCTATCTCGGTTTCGGGATAAGTTCGCCGGAACAAATCCGGAATCTGAAAAGATACGCCGACGGATTTATTGTCGGTTCAGCAATTATTGATATCATCAATAGCGGTGGAAAATGGTTTGGGCGCCTAAAAAATTTTATTCACCAATTGTCTCTGGCCGCCAGATAAATAGACCGGAGGTTTTTTATGGTTGAAGCCAATGGCAAACCCCAGATACCTGATGGCTTATGGGAAAAATGTAGCGGCTGTGAACAGATTATTTATGTCCGGGAATTGATTGAGAACTTGCGGGTCTGTCCACGCTGTGGCCATTATCTGCGGATGAACTGGTCGGAGCGGATTAAATTGTTGACCGAGCCGGAGAGTTTTCGGCCGCTGCGGATACCGTCTGGTGGTCAGGATGACCCGCTGGGTTTTCCCGAATATAAAGAAAAGTTGAAGGCGGCCAGAAAAAAGACCGGGTTAAAAGATGCGGCAGTTGGGGGCGTTGCCAGAATTGGTCAATATCCGGTGGTATTAGTAGTATTGGATTTTGAGTTTATGGGGGGGAGTATGGGCGCCTATGTGGGCAAGGTCGTAAGGGTAGCGGCCGAAAAGGCCTGGCGGAAAAAACTTCCTCTGGTGATTGTTGCGGCTTCCGGAGGGGCCAGAATGCAGGAGGGGATAATTTCTTTAATGCAGATGGCCAAAACCAATGCGGCTTTAGCCCGGTTAAAATCGGCCGGTCTGGTTTATATTTCGGTTCTCACCGACCCGACGACCGGCGGGGTAAGTGCTTCCTTTGCGCTGGTCGCGGAGATAATTATTTCGGAAAAAGGGGCCCGGATTGGCTTTGCCGGGCCCCGGGTTATTGAACAAACCATTCGGCAAAAATTACCAGAAGGTTTTCAGCGGGCTGATTTTCTT
>Ga0123519_10014417_pt1 | contig 11240 bp, 12 predicted proteins | sample YelNatPaOPRAMG02_FD_87396 | JGI IMG/M metagenome (GOLD analysis project Ga0123519, IMG submission 87396) | Hot spring microbial communities from Yellowstone National Park - Yellowstone National Park OP-RAMG-02 (version 2) | ecosystem: Environmental > Aquatic > Thermal springs > Hot (42-90C) ... | reverse complement strand
CATGGACACAGGTCTCTTTTCACAGGCTTTTATAAGCCCTGTTAGAAGTTTTTGCCTCTGGAAAGGCTCCCTTCTACCATCTTTTTTTATAACCATTATAGGAATGTCCTCTATCCTCTCGTAAGTTGTGAATCTTTTCCCACATTTCAAGCACTCCCTCCTTCTTCTTATGGATGAGCCATCTTTAAAGGGTCTTGAATCGATGACCCTGTCCTCCTGAAAACCACAGTAGGGACATCTCACTCTTCCATCTCCTTCATCATTTTTATTTTAATCCAACTTATCCCCTCCTGCCAAGAGGCAAGGGTTCCCAACAAAACAGTTGTTCCCACAACAAGTAAATGCATTATCAATGTGTAGCCAACAGCAAGATCTCTGTCAACACCAAAAATTGAAACAAGGGCAATCCTGCTTGCTGCGTGAAAACTTCCTACCATTCCAGGTGTGGGGATAGAGGCTCCTACCGCAAGAATTAGAATATAAGGAAATGTCAAAAGGAAATTATTTTTCACTCTCGAAAACCAGAGAAAAGAGTAGTAGGAAAGAGAAATACAAAGCCAGAGGATGACTGAGAAAATTAAAGAATAAATTGTATTTTTTCCCGATTTAGAGAAAAAATTTATTCCTTCAACAAAACCATTCCCTATTTTCATAACCCCATCCCTGATCTTTGAAGGAAAAGGCTTTGTGATAAAAAGAATCAATTTTTCAGTCCAGTGCTTCTTTTTCAAGAGTATGATGGCAATGGCGATAAAAACAGAGGCAAATATAAGGGCTATTGCACTACCCTTTTTAATAGTTATAAACAATGGACTCTCCTCAGCCTTTCTATTTCCACAAATAAAACTCCAAAAAACAAAAACTGCATAAAGGAAAAGGACAGATAGAATGTCAAGGATTCTTTCCATAACAACAGTCCCAAAGGCATAACTTCTGCTTATATTTTCCTTTGTTCCTAATATCACAGGTCTTGCTATCTCCCCTATCCTTCCAGGCAATGTATAACTTATTGAAAAACCTATAACTATTGAGTTAAAAAGACTTTTGAAGGAAATCTTCTTGACTGAGGCAAGCATAAATCTCCATCTGATTGCTCTTATTACAAAGTTAAGGGCTGTGAAAAAGGAAAAGAAAAAGATGGAAGGGAGGGTAATTTTTGAGAGATGAAATAACATCTCATTCCAGTTTGTATTTCTAAGGAATAAATACAAGAGTAAACCTGTGACAACAAGAAGAAAAAATGTCTTCCAAATCCAGCTTCGCATCTTACAATTCTATATTTTTAAAAGGGAAAAATCAAACTAAATGTGATTTTTCTCACTTTTCCATAAGTTTTTTAAGGTCTAAAATGAGCTCTTTTCTTGTGTAGGAAGTGAAATCGAGGTAGTGATTATCCATTCTTATTGCATCTTCAGGGCAGGCTTCAACACAAAAACCACACCAGCAACACTTTCCAATGTCTATTTCAAAAGATATTGGATATTTCTGAATCGGCTTATCTGGATATTCTCCAGCGACAATTTTTATGCATTCAGAAGGGCAAACTGTTGCACAGAGAAAGCAAGCAACGCATCTTGGAGAACCATCCTCCCTTCTCAGAAGTCTGTGCATAGCTCTAAGTCTTGGAGAAAGGGTTTTTCTTTGCTCAGGGTATTGGATGGTCACACTTCCCTTCTCACCTTTGTATAAACCGTAAAATCTTAAGGCATTGTAAAAAAGATTGACAAAGAAGTGCTTTGCTGTTATTGAAAGGCCCTTGATAATCTCAAAAAAATAGCCAATAACTTTCATATCTTCACCATAGAGAATACAAATCCAGTAATGATAAGATTTAAAACCCCAAGGGGAATTAAAAATTTCCAGCCGAGATCCATCAGCTGGTCATACCTGAATCTTGGGAGTGTCCATCGAACAAGGAGTAAAAACCATGCCCAAAATACAACTTTTATATGAAAGGAAATAACATGAAGGATCACAACAACCCAATTGGGAAGAGATATTGATGAGCCCCATGGAAAATGGAAACCATCACTGTAAAGATAGGGAACTCCATAACCTCCAAAGAAGAAAGTCGTAATAAGAACTGAAACCATAAGGGTCTCTATAAAATCTGTTAGCATAAACATTCCAAATTTCATTCCACTGTATTCTGTAAAAAATCCAATAATTTCAGACTCGCCCTCAGGAAGATCAAAGGGGATTCTTTTTGTCTCTGCAATGGCAGATATCAAAAAAACTATAAATCCAATGGGTTGAAGGAAAATTCCCCATTTTGGCAGGAAACCAAACATCAGCTCTCCTTGCCTGGAGACTATTTCTGAAATTTTTAAGGATGTAAAAACCATTAAAAGACCAACATAGGATATGGCAAGGGGAATTTCATAAGAGATTAGCTGGGCAGTAGCTCGCATTCCTCCAAGGAGTCCATACTTATTATTGGAGCTCCACCCACCAAGGATTACTCCCCATATCCCCATTGCTGCCATTGACAAAATAAATAATATCCCAACATCCAAATCAACTACCTGAAGAGAGATCTCCTGATTTCCAATTTTTATAGGACTTCCGAAGGGAATTGTTATTATTGAAATGCTGGCAAAGAAAAAGGAAAGAAAAGGTGCAATTGTATAGAAAAACTTTCTTGAGAAGGGAGGAGAGAAATCCTCTTTAAAGATCATCTTTATGGCATCAGCAATTGGTTGAAAAAGCCCAAAGAGTCTTATTCCAAGAATATCAGCTCTATTTGCTCCAAGGCGATCCTGAATAACAGCTGATTCTTTCCTTTCAGCCCATGTTAGAAGAACAGTAAATAGGAGAAGCCACCCAATTGCAACCAAACTTTTAATAAGAACAATCACCATCAACCATTCCTCCATTTCTAAGATCTTTCGCAAAGTTCCTTTTCAATCTTTATCCCTGATAATGAAGAAATCTGGGAAATTATATCTTTTAAGCTTGGAACATTCTTAAAGGGTGGAAGAGCTGAAGAAAAGCTCTGGTCAATACCATCAATATTTGTGAAAGTCCCCTCTTTTTCAAAGAAATTTCTCATGGGAAGAATAACTCTCACATTATGATAAAGTTCGTTATAACGGGAAAGAATCCATACCGTAAAGGTTTCTCTAACTGATAGGAAAACATTCTCATCCTCTAAGATCTCATCCCCAATTAACAGTAGAAAATTAAAATTACCCCTCCTCATTAATTGGAAAACTTCTTGAGTTCTTTTTTCAATGTCATCCCCCCATAATTTCTTTACCCCCTTCCTGTTAGGATTTCTGTCGGATACAAGAAGGATATTATCTCCCTTTCCATCTCTAAATCCGGTATAACCAATATTTTTTATTCCCATTTTATCATAAAAAATCATCTTAATAAGTTGATTCTCCTCATTGGTAAGATGGTAAGAGGATAAAATTGCAACCTTATCAGGTTCTTTAAAATAATGGGAAAAGCTCATAAGGGCTTCTTCAAAACTAACTTCCCTAACTCCATTTGGCTCTAAAAGAATTGGATTCGCAATTCTATTTTTGTCAAGTTCGGCAAGCTTGTATCTTCCTATGTCGCATATCCAGTACTTGTTAATCTCGCTGTATCTTGGTCTTATCCTGAAAATTCTTTCCTTGCTTAAAGATGGGAAAAATTCCCCTTTTACATCAATGAAAATGTTACATCCTCTCCCACATAAAGGACATACTGAGGGAATTTCTTTCAAAAACCATACCCTTGCTTTAAATCTAAAATCAAGATCAGTGATTGCACCAACAGGGCATATATCTACAAGATTTCCGCTATAAAGATTGTTCACAGGTATGCCCTGGAATATATCAATCTCAGAATTGTCCCCTCTTTTGCTAACAAGAAGTTCCCTTGTTCCTGTTATCTCTTCGAGAAACCTTACACATCTTGTGCAAAGAACACATCTCTCTCTATCAAGAATTAATCTTTCAGAAATAAAGACTTTCTTTTCTCTTCTTATCATCTCTTCCTTAACTGGTATTTCCGTAGAACCATGCTCATTGTAATTCTTTTGAAGGAGACATTCCCCAGCCTTATCGCATATTGGGCAGTCAAGGGGGTGGTCGTAAAGGAGAAAGCTAAGAACTTCTTCCCTTGCTTTTTTTACAGCTGGAGAATTGGTGTTGACAACCATTCCATCCTGAACCTCTGTTGTGCAAGCAGTCTGAAGTTTTGGATTCCCTGAAATCTCAACAAGACACATCCTGCATGTTCCAGCTGGTTTGAGACCAGGATGATAGCAGAAATGGGGGATTTCAATGCCTGCCAATTTTGCTGCTTCTAATATTGTTGTTCCTTTTTTAACTTCTATCTCTTTCCCATCAATTATTAAAAAAGGCATCTCAAACCCTCTTTTTTAAAGATTCCTCAAACTCCTTCCTGAACTTCCTAATAATTGTTGCTACCTGCAAACCGCAAGCATCTCCAAGGGGGCAAAGACATCTTCCAATCATCGAATTTGCAGTCTTTTCAATAAAATCTATATCCTCTTGAGAGCTTTCTCCTTTCATAAATTTACTAACTTTCCTTTTAAGAATCGATGTTCCCTCTCTGCAAGGAGTGCATTGTCCACAACTTTCGTGATGGAAAAAAGCAACAACCCTGTCGAGAACATCTATCATAGATGTGGTTTCATCCATTACTATTATTGCAGCAGATCCAAGCATAGAACCAATCTTCTGGAGAGAATTATAATCTGCAGAAACATCTATTTCATCTGAGGTAAGAACAGGAGCTGAAATCCCACCAGGAAAAACAGCTTTCAAGGATTTACCATCCTTTATTCCTCCTGCCCATCTAAAAATTATCTCCTTTAATTTTGTTCCAACTGGCAATTCATAAACTCCTGGTTTTTCCACATGCCCACTAACAGCAAATAGTCTTGTTCCACCATCTCCTGGAACTCCAATATTTGCAAACCAATCCCCTCCATTTAAAACTATTGATGGAATGTTGGAAAGGGTTTCGACATTATTTATCACAGTCGGATATCCAAAAAGCCCCTTTGTAGCAGGAAAAGGTGGTTTTATCCTTGGAAGCCCCCTTTTCCCCTCAATGGATTCCATAAGGGCTGTTTCCTCTCCACAGATATATGCTCCAGCTCCCCTGTGAACTAAAATATCCAGAGAAAAATCTTTACCCAAAATGTTTTTACCCACAAAACCCTTTTCCTTTGCCTCTATTATTGCCCTTTCCAGTCTCCTCGCAATCTTTCTCCATTCCCCCCTTATGTAAATGAAAGCTTTATTTATCCCAACCGCATAACATGTAATAACAATACCCTCAATCAGTCTATGAGGATCCTTTTCAAGAATATTCCTATCCTTAAATGTTCCAGGCTCTCCCTCATCAGCATTCACGCATAGATATCTTGGCTTGATTTCTTTGGGAATGAACCCCCATTTCACTCCTGCCGGGAATCCTGCACCCCCTCTGCCCCTAAGGCAGGCTTTCTTCACCTCCTCAACTATCTCCTCTGGCTTCATACTGAGAGCTTTCTGAAGTGCTTTGTATCCCCCCCTTTCAATGTAAACATTTATGTCCCAAGCATTCTCAATATCAAAATTCTGAGTTATTATTTTTGGAAAATCACTCATCCCTAACCTCAGAAAGCTCTTCCAATATTTTCCCAACCTTTTCCAAAGTCAAATTCCCATAAACCTCATCATTTATCATTATTACAGGTGAAATATCGCAATAACCAAGACAACTTACCTCTTCCAGAGAAAATCTTCCATCTTTTGTAACATCTCCAGGAGAAATTCCAAGCTTTTCTTTTATAAATTCAGCAATTTTCCTGGAGCCAAGAAGATGACAGGAGATACTTGAACAAATTGTTATGTGGTATTTTCCGAGCCTTCTCCTTTTGAACATTGTGTAAAAATCAGAAACCTCCCTGACTGAAGCTGGAGAAATTCCAAGAATACCAGCAATATACTTCTCCATTTCAGGGTTTATAAATCCAAATTTTTCCTGAAAAACATGAAGAACTGGAATTAAAGCTGCCCTTTTATTTGGGTATCTCTCTATTATTCTCAAAATTTCAGAAGGTATTTCTTTTTCCTCTTTCATCTTTCAAGCTCTCCACCAATCATATTTATGGATGCAAATGTAGGAATTATATCTGCTACCATATATCCCTCTATCATTTTTGGGAATCCAGCCATTAGATGAAAGCAGGGAGCTCTTACATGGAGCTTGTAGGGTTTGGACGAGCCATCAGAAACGAGATAGTATCCTAACTCCCCATTTGCTCCCTCAACAGAAAAATAGACCTCTCCCTTAGGAGGTTTTATCCCTTCTGTGGGAATGTAAAACATAAAATGCTTTATAAGCCCTTCAATAGAAGTATACACCTCCTCCTTTGGAGGAGGAGTGAATTTTGAGGAGTAAATGAATTTACTCCTTTCCATTTCTGAACCTTCAAGATTCGGTGAAAGTTGAACTTTTTCAGGATGGATCCTTTTCCCGGAAAAACTCATATCAACAACTGAATAGGGTTCAAGCTTTTTCTTTTCAACCATAATCTCGCCTTTTGGCATCTTCTTCATTGCCTGCTCAATTATCCTTATGCTCTGCTCAATTTCTTGCATCCTGACCATATAACGGTCATAATTGTCACCCCTTTCTCCAAGGGGGACTTCAAAATCTAAAAGGTCATAAATTAGATAAGGGAAGGCTTTTCTAACATCGTAATAGAAACCTGTAGAGCGAAGGACAGGACCTGTAAAACCATAGGAAATAGCTTCTTCCTTGGATATTACTCCTATATTCCTTGTCCTGTCTATAAAAATCTTATTTTTGGAGAGAAGCCCGTGGGTTTCTCTCAAGCATTTTTTTGTATCTTCGATCCCCTTTTTAAGTAAATTCTCAAAATTTGAGGGAAGATCTGCCTTTACACCACCAATCCTAACATAAGAAACAGTCAATCTCGCTCCAGTTACATGTTCAAGAACATCATAGAGAAATTCCCTTGCCCTCATCATGTATAGGAAAACTGTCATGGCACCCATTTCCATGGCAATGGGTCCAAGACAGGTAAGGTGATCTGTAATCCTTGATATTTCCGACATTATCACTCTTATATACTGAGCTCTTTCAGGAACCTCTATTCCAAGAAGCTTCTCTACTGTCATACAATAGCCAACATTGTTTATTATTGGCGAAACATAATTCAATCGATCTGTATAAGGAATTACCTGCAAGTATGTCTTATTCTCAGCTGTTTTTTCAAAAGCCCTGTGAAGATAACCTATCTCTACATCAGCCTTTACAACTCTCTCTCCGTCAAGTTCAAGAAGGATTCTTATTATACCGTGCATTGCAGGATGGGAGGGACCCATATTTAGAAGCATGGTATCCTTTCTCAAAGGTTTAAAATCCATGTCAATCCTCAGGATAAAGAAGTTCTATTCTTGGTTGTCTTTTTCTAAAAGGATAATCCTTTCTAAGGGGGTGTCCTTTAAATTCTTCATACATGAGGATTCTTTTGAGGTTGGGATGCCCCTCAAAAATTATTCCATACATGTCCCAAACTTCCCTCTCAAGCCAATCCGCATTTTTCCACAAGGAAGTTACAGTTGTAACTTTAGGATCATCCTCATCCACACCAGCCTTCACTCTTATTCTTTTCCTATCCTTAAAGGAAAGGAGATGATAAACAACCTCAAACCTTGGCTTTTTGCCTAAGTAGTCAACAGCAGTAATATCGAGGAGAAGCTCAAATCCATAATTTTTCAAAAAAGAAAGGACTGGGAAAATACCTTCCTTTTTTATGATTAAAGTGTCATCTCCAAAGGGAGAAATAAAATCAATATAAAATTCTTGAAATCTCTCTTGAATCTCTTTATTTAGCTCTTCCTTCCTCTCCATGCTTGCCTGCTCTTCTGGATTTTTTCTTGAAGTTTCATCAACCCCTCAAGGACAGTTTCAGGTCTCGGAGGGCATCCTGCAATGTAAACATCAACAGGGATTATGTGGTCTATTCCCTGAACTGTCGCATAATTGTCATATAGGCCACCCGTTGTTGTGCATGTACCAAAGGCAATAACCCATTTTGGCTCGGTCATCTGCTCATAAACAGTCCTCAGGACTGGAGCAATTTTGTGATTTATTGTACCAACAACAAGTAGAACATCTGCCTGTCTTGGAGTAAATCTTGTTAGACCTGCTCCGAATCGGTCTATATCATAATGGGCACACATGGCGGACATGTATTCCATTCCACAGCAAGCAGTTACAAAGGGATACTGAAATAATGAATACTTTCTCGCCCAACCAAGAAGGCTATCAAAGGTTGTTGTTATAAACTTCAATCTTAACCTCCTATCTCTCCCAGTTCATGGCTCCCTTTTTCCATGCCCAGATAAATCCTATTGCAAGAACAAAAATGAATAGAAACATTACACCAAGATAGAAAAATTTATTCCCCTCTCTCCATATAATAGACCATGGAATGAAAAAGGCAATTTCTATGTCAAAAAGAACAAAAAGAAGGGCTAAAGTGTAGTATTTTGATGGGAAAGGCTTTATCCTTTCCTCAAGATATGGAGATCCACATTCAAAGGGTTTTTCTTTGATTGGAGTTCTTTTTGATGGTCCAAGAAGCCAGCTTAGAAAAAGCATCACGCCTGACAGAAAAGCAAGAACTATGAAAGGTATGAATAATTCCATTTTAAATATTTCTTTATACTCTAAAAAATAAGCATTTTCAACTTTTTCAAAAAAAAGATTAAAATTAGCCAGCCAAGCTGATTTTCAAACCTTTTCAGCCTCTTTCTCTTTATCCCCTGTTTCTTTTCCTTTTTTCTCCTCCCCCTTATGAGTGTCCTTCTCTGATTTTTGCATATCTATGTTCCCCTTAAAAATTGCACCCTCCGAGATTGCTACACGGGGAGAGAATATATTCCCATAATGGGCTCCTGAAGGAACTATTTCAATCCTTGTGGAAGCATAAATGTCACCAGTAACCCTTCCCATTATCCTAACTTCATTGGCTTTTATCTCTGCTTGAATGTTTCCATTTTTCCCAACAATAAGGGTCTTCTTTGTTTCTATCTTCCCCTCTACTCTACCCTCAATTATCATGTCCTCTTCAGATATAATCTCACCTTTTATTAAAACTCCTTTACCAATAAGGGTCCTTTCCTCCATAATTCCAGGAGAAGGTTTTGAAGGTTGAGAAACTTCAACCATTAAAGGTTCCTTATGTTCATCCTTTTTCTTAAACATCTGACTCCTCTCAGAAGCGGGCAAAGGGATTAGAACCCTTTAGTTTTAAAAATTCAAATCCCACTTCATATTTAGTCTATGAAAAAAGTTTTATAAAGTCAAGAATTTGTATAAGTTAGATTTACAACATCCAAATTCCCCAAGAATCATTGACCAGAGCTTTTGTTAGATTTATAATTTTAAAATGGAAAAAGAAAGAAAAGTCCTGGCTATAATTCCCTCTTACAATGTTGAAAGAACTATAGGGAATGTTTTAGATGGTATCAAATATATTGTGGATGGAGTTATTGTTGTAAACGATGGTAGCTATGACCGTACAAGACAGATAGCTGAAGACAAAAAAGTAAAGATTTTAGATCACTCCAAGAATATGGGGCTTGGTTTTGCTCTAAGAACAGGATTCAAAGAAGCAATAGATTCGGATTTTGATGCGGTAATAACGATTGATGGAGACGGACAGCATGGGATTGAGGATATAGCAAATATAGTGAAAATTTACAAGGAGAAGGGAATTCCTGTTATAATTGGCTCACGTCTCAAAAATAAAGAAGAATGGAAGAATTTTCCCAAGGCAAGGCTTTTAGGTAACCTTATAATGACCTTTTTAACAAATCTTGCCTGTGGAAGAAAAGTTACAACAGATTCCCAGAGTGGATTGAGGCTAATTGAAAGGGAGGTTCTTAAAAAAATGGAATTGAAAAGTAAGAGGATGGAAATATCATCGGAGATTATTTTAGAAATCCATAGAAATAAATTTCCCATTTTTGAGGTTCCAATAAAGGCTATATATAAGGAGGAAAAGTCTAATTATAGAGTCATTTTAGACTCTTTAAGAATTCTTTTCCTCATAATTAGCCGAATCTTCCAAAAAGCTTAAAAAACGCCCTTCTTAATCCCTCTATCAAGTATTTCTCTGACCTTTTTAGTAATAAAATCAGGAGTAAAAGGTTTTGAAATTATTTCAACATTCCTTTCCTTATCAAAATTTTCATCAAACTTTTCCTCAGTGTAACCAGTCATAAATATTACTGGAAAGTTAAGATTCTTTGATATCATTTTTTTATAAACCTCATATCCACCCATCTTTGGCATGACAAGGTCAAGAATTAGTAAGTCAAGAACTTCTTTATTTATTTCTAAAAGCTCTATTGCCTCAAGTCCATCTCTGGCGAGGATTACCTTATATCCAAGATCTTCAAGAACCTCTTTTAAGAGCTCCCTGATTGCTTCTTCATCCTCTGCAATTAATATTGTTTCTTTCCCTTTCAATTTTCTCCTTTCTTCTTCCCTATTCTCTGATCTTGTCTCTTCCCCTTCATGCACAGGAAGATAAATTTTAAATGTGCTCCCCTTTCCAGGTGAACTGTAAACCTCGATATTTCCATTATGCTGTTTTATTATTCCCCAAGCAACCGAGAGTCCAAGGCCTACTCCTTTATTCCTCCCTTTTGTCGAGAAGAAAGGTTCAAAAATCCTTGAAAGGGTTGCTTCATCCATTCCTATTCCAGTATCTTTTATAGAGACTGTAAAATATTCTCCAGGTTTTAAGCTCTCTTCTCCAATATTTAAAGGACTCTCAAGGATTTCATTTTTTGTTTCTATATATATTTTCCCTCCATCAGGCATTGCATCCCTTGCATTTAAAACAATATTCATGATAACCTGCTCAATCCCAACTGGATCCACAAAAACAGTAGGATTTTCAGCTTTTGTAACAACAGAGAGTTCTATGTTCTCAGGAATTAGTCTTCTTACCATCTGTATATGCTCATTTATAAGATCGTTCATGTTTACAACTTTTTTCTCAAGAATTTGCTTTCTACTAAAGGCAAGTAATTTCTGAACAAGTTCTGCCGCCCTTTCAGCAGTTTTTTTAATTTTGGTAAGATCATTAATTAGGGGATCTGATGCTCCAAGTTTTGAAAGGGCTAAATCAGTGAATCCAAGAATTACCTGAAGCATATTGTTGAAATCATGAGCAATCCCTCCTG
>Ga0123519_10014409_pt1 | contig 11243 bp, 8 predicted proteins | sample YelNatPaOPRAMG02_FD_87396 | JGI IMG/M metagenome (GOLD analysis project Ga0123519, IMG submission 87396) | Hot spring microbial communities from Yellowstone National Park - Yellowstone National Park OP-RAMG-02 (version 2) | ecosystem: Environmental > Aquatic > Thermal springs > Hot (42-90C) ... | reverse complement strand
TCCGATCTCTAACCTTCGACGAGTCTTTGCCTCTACGGAAAAACAAAATCACACCACCCGCCCTTTCGCCTCCAGGACAAGGGGCGAACCATTACTCACAAAAGGATTCTTCAGGATCCAAGGGACGGATCAAATGGACGGTTCTTCAGAATAAAAAACCCTCCATCAATGAGTATAATCACGGGGCCCCCTTCTTTTCAAGAAGCTCTTTACAGAAAAGCCGATTTTGGGTATGCTTAGACGGAAAATCCGGCGCGAAGGGTTGGGGAGTATTGGCAGAAATTCGGGCCTTTAAGAAACGCAAGAGGAGGCAAAACGATGTTATCGACCATACCGGTCCTTCTGGAAAAGGCGAAAAAGAAAGACCTTGACAAAGAGATCCTACGGACAGCCGTTATTGCGGAGCTCGATGCCATCAACCTTTATGAACAGATGGCCAACATGACGGAAAATCGTAACCTCAAGCGGTTGCTTCTCGATGTGGCCCGTGAAGAGAAGACCCATATTGGCGAATTTCAGGCCCTGCTCCTCATGGAGGATCAGGAACAATCCCATGAACTCGAAGAGGGCCGAAAGGAAGTTCATGAGCTGATCGGCCGCAAGAAACGAAAAGGCGCTTCGAAATGAAAAAGATCTCCCCGGACGGCAACGTTTCTTTCACCTGGAGTTTAGGCCCTTATGAGAATTTCTTGGAACGGCGCTTGTCCGTTCTCAAACGGGTGCGTTTTGCCGAGCGCCTTTGGAGCGGAGATCCAACCCTTTGGAAGCGAGACATCCAACATGAGACGATCATTCGTCGCGCCCTGGGTTGGCTGCATCTTGCCCAGGCGATGGAGAAAAACCTCTCCACCCTTCTTGACTTCGCCTCAGAGATTCGCCGAGGAGGTTATCGCCATGTCGTCCATCTTGGCATGGGAGGAAGCAGCCTTGCCCCCCGCGTTCTCCGGGAAGTCGTACCCAAAACGAAACCTGGCCTTCCGGTGGAGATCCTCGATACGACCGATCCTCATGCAATCGGAGAGGTGGAACGAAGGCTTCCCCTTCCCCGAACCCTCTTCATCACAGCAAGTAAGTCGGGGACGACGGTCGAGAACCTAGCCCTCGAGCAGTACTTCTATACCAAGTTGACGAAACTCAAAGGCCCAAGGGCAGGAGAGAACTTCGTAGCGATCACGGATTCCGAAAGCCCCCTTGAAAAGCGGGCTCAGGAGCGATCTTTTCGGCGCACGTTTCGCAACGTACCCAATGTGGGAGGAAGGTATTCGGCTCTTTCCTATGTCGGGCTCCTACCCGCTGCCTTGATGGGGATCGATCTCACAGGCCTCCTCCGTCGGGCTCGTCAGATGGAGGAACGTTGTGGCCCAACGGTTCAACCGGAAGAAAACCCAGCCCTTATCCTTGGAGCGGCCCTCGGAGAGCTCTGCCGACAAGGCCGTGACAAGGCAACTTTCTTGATGCCCCCTGAGCTTGCACCCTTTGGATTGTGGCTCGAGCAGCTCCTCGCGGAAAGCACGGGGAAAGAGGGGAAAGGAATTCTTCCGATTGTTGACGAACCCCTTGGTACCCCCTCTACCTACAGCAGAGACAGATTTTATGTCGCGATCTCCCTTCGAGGGAAAAGCTCTCCCTTCCATACCTTCCTCCGCCATATGGAAGAGAGGGCCGAACCCGTTCTCAAGATCGTCATGGAAGATCCCTTCGATTTAGGTCAGGAGTTCCTGCGCTGGGAGCTGGCGACAGCCACTGCCGGAGCGATCCTCCGAATCAACCCCTTTGATCAGCCCAATGTCCAGGAGAGCAAAGAGAGGACAGAGCGTCTTCTGCACAAATTTCAAACCACGGGAAGGCTCTCTCAGCCTAAACCGCTCCTGGAGAGAAAAACGGTTCGGTTTTTCGGAAGCAAGAAACTTCTGAGGGATGGCGATCCTCTCCATTCCTTTTTCGAGGGGATAAGGCCCGGAAGCTACATCGCCATGCTGGCCTATCTCCCTGAAACGTCGACGATCGTGGATCGCCTCCAAAAACTTCGGAGGAGGCTGAGGGACACCTTCCGTGTTGCAACCACCCTCGGCTTTGGCCCTCGATACCTCCATTCCACCGGGCAATATCACAAAGGAGGGCCAAACAAAGGATTTTTCATCCAACTGGCTGCCGAGGACGAAGAGGATCTTTCCATTCCCGATAGGCCTTACACCTTTGGGCTCCTTTGGCAAGCCCAGGCCTGGGGCGACCTCGGAGCCCTTCAAAAACACCGAAGGCGGGCCCTCCGGATCGATCTCGGACCGAATCCCTCCAAGGGTTTCGAGGCCCTCGCGCAACGCGTGAGAAAGCTCTAACCTCAAGCTGATCGATCCCGGCTTTGAGGGCCCCTAATGAGGCGGTGTCTGACCAGGGGAGCCCCTTCTCATCAGAAGGGTAAATGGAAGGATCAGAAACATCATCGTCGACAGAAAGGAAAAAGCATCGTTAAACGAGAGCATGGAGGCCTGCCGCTGAAGCTCACGATATATGACTCCCAAAGCCCCTTGATCCGATAGGGAAGGGAAAAAACCTCTTGACTCAAGGGCCTGCGAAATCTGCTCAACTCCGTGTGCAAGATTTCGGTCGAGCGGGGTGAGATGTTCCACCAATCGGAACTGGTGAATTTGGGCTCCTCTTGCCAAAAGGGTGGTGACCGTTGCCACACCACAGCTTCCCCCTAGGTTTCGAAGGAAGTTAAAAATCCCTGTCGCGTTGCCCATCTCCTCCTTCCGAATTCCGGACATGGTCATGGTGGTAAGTGGGATGAAGAGAAACCCCATCCCTGCACCCAGCAGAATCCTTGGCCAGATGATGGTATAGAAGTCAGCGCTGAGGTTAAATTGCCCCATGAGGTGAACGGAATAGGCCGCCACGGCCATACCAAGGGCCAGGATCGCTTTGGGATGAACCTTTGTGACAAGCTTTCCGGCCATCGGCATGGCGATCATGGAAGCGACCCCTCCCGGACCAAGGACCATTCCGGCGAGCATCGATGTGTATCCCATGAGGGTCTGCAGATAAATGGGAAGCAGAACGATGCTTCCAAAGAGGTTGAAAAAGGTGAAAAACATGATCAGATTACCTGTACTGAAGGAGAGGTTCTTGAAGACCTTCAGATTGACGATTGGGTTTTCGGCAAACCATTCGACGACGATGAAAAGTAGGAGAGAAGAAACCGCGATAAACCCCATATAAAGGATAAAGGGCGATGAAAGCCAGTCTTCTCTTTGTCCCTTGTCCAAGACGATCTGGAGGCAACCCAAGCCCATCGTCAGAAAAAAAAGCCCAAAGTAGTCGATCTTCATCCTCCTGCGCTCCATGTAGGGAGGGTCGAAGATGAAGAAAAGGACCATCAGAATCGAAATCGTCCCGATGGGAACGTTGATGTAGAAGACCCAATGCCACGACCAACTATCGGTGATCCAGCCTCCCACCAAAGGGCCGATAATGGGCCCAAACATGATGCCGATGCCGAAGACCGCCATGGCCATTCCGTGTTGAGCCGGTGGGAAGGTCTCGAGCAGGATGGCCTGAGAGAGAGGCTGGAGGGCCCCCCCACCAAGGCCCTGAATAACACGGAAGAAAACCAGGCTCTGGAGGTTCCACGCGGAGCCGCACATGAAGGAGCTGAAGGTGAAAAGGGAGATGGAGAGGAGGAGATAACGCTTTCTTCCAAGAAGGCGGCTCAACCAGCCCGTCATGGGGATGATGATGGCATTGGAAACGAGGTAGGAAGTGATCGTCCAAGTCGACTCGTCGATTCCCGCAGAGAGGCTACCACGGATGTGATCGAGGGAGACGTTGACAACGGAGGTATCGACGATCTCGATCAACGTGGGAAGCATTACCGTGACGGCAACGATCCATTTGTTTACCGAAACCATTTGTTCTCTTTCGTCCGCCCCACCGCGCCATCAGCTTTCAGCCATCAGCTCCCGCTCTCAGCCATCCGTTTTTAGCAATCAGCTTTCAGCCTACAGCAGCCGACCGTCAGCTATTACAGAAGCGACCCGGCCCCGGGAAAATCGAACGATGGGCATGCTAAAGCTTCGAAAAGACGCTCATCCCTCCGGCGACCCTTGTACTCTGGCAATTTTTTCCCAGCTTCTCACCCCTTACGACTCACGGCATATTTGCGGAATCTGGCCGACTAAGGTTCAACCAAGATGGTGGGCACCACCGACATGCCCACCCTCAGCAGATGCTGCGGGTCCGTCTCTCTCTCGAGGACGATCTTCACAGGGATTCTTTGAACAACCTTCACGAAGTTTCCTGTGGCGTTTTCGGGAGGGAAGAGGGAAAAGACCGCACCCGTCCCGGCCATGATGCTCTCCACCCTCCCCCAAAAAATCTTCCCTGGATAGGTATCCACCCGTATCCTCACCCGTAGTCCGGGCTTGATCCGCTTTAACTCGGTCTCTTTGTAGTTTGCTGTAACCCAGATGTTCTCTGGGCTGAGGGGCACGATGGCCATGAGGGGCTGGCCGGGCTGGACTTGGTTACCCACTTCGACGCTCCGCTTTGTCACAAACCCCTCCACCGGCGCAAAAAGTTGGGTATAGCTTCGATTCAATTCCGCGGCCTCGAGGGAGGCCTGTTTCTGACGAATCTGGGCCTCTTGTGGAGGAATGCCTGCTTCAACCTGCTTGATCGAGGCCCTCTGCGTATCCAAAGTGGCCTCTAACTGTAAAATCTGATTCTCCGTGCTCTTGACCTGGGCCAACGCGACCTCGTAGTTCGTTTTTGCCCGGTCGTATTGTTGAACCGCTAACGCCCCCTTTTGGACCAGCCGTTGCGTCCGCTTGAAGTCGGCTTCCGAAAGGCGAAGATTCGCTTGGTGGAGCTCGAGGTTGGCTTTGGCGGCATTGAGGGCGGCGAAGGTCTCGTCCAACTGCTTTCTCGCAGCGATCACTCTTTGCTGAATTTCAAAGAGCCTTTTCTTCTCCACTTCCAAGGCGGCCTTGGCTTCCTTCGCCTTCACTTCGTAGTCTGCAGGATCGATCTCCAAAAGCAGATCATTCTTTCTTACCAGTTGGTTGTCCTTGACATGAACGGCCCTGACCGTACCAAAAACCTTCGAAGCCACAAGGTGGATTCGACCATCGACAAAAGCATCGTCCGTCGAGACATGAGTTTCCTTGTAACGAAGATAGAAGAAGAGGGCCCCACCTCCTATGGCGATGACCAGGCCGAGCACAACCAAGGCGATCGTTTTTTGTTTCGGGTTCTTTCCCCTCGCTAAGGAAATTTCCTCTGCCAAAGCACCCCTCCCTCGCCCATCGCGGCGGTTCTTGAAGAGATATTTTCGCCGTTCCCGTGACTTTTTGCAATACCTTGCGGAAGGATGTTCCTATCTGTAGAAAGTTGAGGAAAAGGAAACAGGTGGGCCCTTTCGAGAGATGACCCGGGGCGACGCCACGCTTCCTGTTCGCCGGTGGGACCGCCGCCCCGAGAGCCATAGAGAGATCAGTCTATCATCGACATCATCTCTTGTTCACACCATTCTGGAGCTACGCGTCGCCTAGCCCAGCCTGGCTTCAACCGCCTTCCAGTCGATGTTCTTGAAAAAGGCCTCGATATAGTCGGCCCTTTTCAAACCATAATCGATCATGAACGCATGCTCGAAGACATCGAGGATCAGGATAGGCGTGCAGCCCGCGGGGTGCCCCACATCGTGTTCATTGATCCAGAAGTTGATCAGGCCACCCGTCAATTTGTCCTGATAGAGGACCGTCCACCCGATGCCCCTCATGGCTCCCACGGCCCGAAACTCCTTCTCCCAAGCTTCGTAGCTGCCAAACTGGTCGGATATCTTCTTGTAAAGCTTCCCGGCCTTGTCGATACCACCCTTGCCTCCAAGGTTTTCGAAGTAGTACTCGTGGAGGCGCATCCCGTTGAATTCCCACCCCAGCCTTCTTTTCAACTCGGCAAATTCGGGCGTTGCGGTCTTTCCCTCTTTGCCCATCTGTCCCAGGGTGTCAAGAAGCTTGTTGGTGTTCGTGACATACCCTTGGTACAGGGTGAAATGGTTCTTCAGAAGGGTCTCGCTAAATCCCTCCATCCCCAACAGTTTTGAATAGTCTTTCGCGGTGTAAGCCATCTTCTCCTCCTTTTTCGCTTGAGCGAAAGAGTTCTTGCCTGGACCTCCTTTAAGGATCATGGCCCCTGCCCCTACGGCCACAAGAAACATCCGGCGGCTGATAGCCAATTCCCTCAAACGAGGACCCACTGGCGTTTCCTCCAAACCTACAACCTGATAACGCAATTATAGGGGACGGTAAACGAGAAAGAAATACACGAAACCCAGTATTTAACGCCGGGAAAACACCTTATTTGAACGAGCCGAGCGAAAGGCATTTCGGCTCAAGAAGGGGCTCTAACCTAAAGCCCAGAGCAATCCCACAAAGGCTCCCATCGGAACGGAGACGTAGGGATTGCACGTAATCGCTCAGGAGCTTCCGATATGGCGCGAGAGAAGGCTCAATAGAAGTCCTGCTGTTCCACCCATGACCACACCGAGCACGATTTTCCCGATCATCCTCCGATCCTCCTTACAAAGGCTCCAGGACGATGGTCAGCCTGCCGTCGGGAAGGGTCACGGCAGAGGCCTTCATCCTCATCCCCACTCGAAGCTTCTTCACATCGCCCTTGGGAATCCATCCCATGACCCGCAGACCTTCCTCAGCCTCGACGATCCCCACGGGACAGGGATCGAATTGAACGCTCGAGAAGGGCATTCGAGGCTGGGGCAGAGCAAAATGTTCAGGAGGGACGAAGATCTTGGTAAAGCTCAGGAGCCGTCCCTCCCCTTCGAGGGGTCTCCATTCCATCTCGGTCCCGAGACAGGCGGAACAGTCTGCCCGGGGCGGGTAGTAACGTTTTCCGCACCTCGTGCAGAGCGTCGACATGATCTTTCCCTGAGCCAGTTCCTGGGCAAAACGGGCTACTTTCGTCTGCGAAATCGAAAGAGAAAAAGTCCTAAAATCCATTCTGCTATTCCCTCCTGAAGATGTGGACGGCCACAACCTGCCCCGTGCCTCCCACGTTGTGAGAAAGACCGACCGCCGCGTCCTTGACCTGTCGCTTTCCCGCTTCTCCCCTCAACTGCTTCGTGATCTCTACGGCCATGGAAACGCCCGTGGCCCCCAGGGGATGGCCTTTCGACTTGAGCCCTCCGTCCACATTGACAGGGATCGTTCCGTCAAGATAGGTCTCTTTCGCGGCAATGAGCCTTCCCCCTTCCCCTTTCTCGCAGAAACCAAGATCCTCGTAAGCCAGAATCTCGGCAATGGTGAAGCAGTCGTGAACCGCAGCCACATCCACATCGGAAGGCCCGATCCCCGCCATCTTGTAAGCAATCCTTGCCGCTTCCCGCGTTGCACGGATCGTGGTCAGTGACTCTCTCTCTGTGATCCTCATCGTGTCCGTTGCCAGACCCAAGCCCGCGATCCAAACGGGTTTCTTCGAGATCTCCCTTGCCCTCTCCTCGGAGGCCAGAAGCACGGCTGCTGCGCCGTCGGTGATGAGGCTGCAATCGTAGAGCTTGAGCGGGTGTGCCACGGTGAAAGAGGTCATAGCTTTCTCCAGGGTCACTTCCTTCTGCATATGGGCAAAAGGGTTCAGGCTTCCATAGTAGTGGTTCTTCACCGCCACCATGGCCAACTGCTCCTCTGTCGTTCCGTACTCGGCCATGTGGGCTTGGGCGATGAGGGCGTAGTAACCTGGAAAGGTCATCCCAAAGGGATACTCCCAGATCGCATCGCCTCCCCTTCCCATGATCCCTGTCGCTACGGGAGTCGAAACCTCCGTCATCTTCTCCACACCCACGACCAGCACCACATCCGCCAACCCGGAAGCGATATTCATCCAACCCGTCCGCAGGGCCATACTTCCCGTGGCGCAGGCCCCCTCGACACGAAAATTCGGTTTGGGATGAAACCCGATGTAGTCGTGAACCTGAGCCGAGGGCTGAAGGGAAATGGAAAACTCGTCTCCCGCAATACCCGTCACCATGCTGTCCACTTCTTGAAGAGATAGACCGGCATCTTCAAGACAGGCCGTCACAGCCTCGAAGGTCAGCTCCCGAAGGGAAGCATCCGACCTCACCCCAAATTTCCCATGACCGATCCCCACAATTGCCACACGCTTCATCTCACCCTCCTCACAAACAACCCATAGATCTTAGCTCCGCCATCATTCCCACTTCAGTAGATGATCCCAGCGTATCCGACGAAACTGTCATCCGGAAGGATTTCGTAACTCGTGTAGTAATCGACAAGGACACCCTGTTGAGCTCCCATAGCCTTGGAGGTAGCGATGGCAGAAACCGCGGCTCCGGCGCTGCAGGCGCTCCCTCGGGTCTCGGCGTGTTCGAGAAGACCCTCCAGGTCCATCCGAAGGGCCCGCTCGACGAAGCCCCGATCGTTCTCCTCCTTCACCCACTTCAGAGCAGACACACCCGAGCCCTTTGGCATGAAGCCATAGTTCGGCCCGTAATGGGTGAGATCGGTCGATCCAATGGCAACGATCGAAATCCCCTTTGCCCTGGCGATTCGTTCCACCATCTCTCCCAGGGTGGCGGCTTCTGAAGAGGGTGGCGATCGAAAGGCAAGAAGTTTCGCCTTGGGGAAAAAGTATTTGGCCATCGGTAGTTGGACCTCTATCGTATTATCGCTCGACGCATAAGGCTCCTTCGTCAACGTCATCTCTTTCAACAGCCCTTGGACGAGGTTCTGGTCGATCTCCATATCACCCAAAGGGGTTTCCCAAGCCTCGTCTGTCACGATGTGAGGAGTTTCCTCTGCTCCAAGATGGCCTCCGTAGATGACCACGGTATCCACGTCCTCCCTCTGCGACAAAGACCGAAAAACCCTTGCCGCTAACCTCCCGGAAAAATACCATCCCGCATGGGGAACGATGCCACCCACACCCTTTCCTTCCTTCCCTCTCACTCCCTCCCATCCTTCAAGAAAGGATTCGATCTCTCCTCGGCACCCTCGAGCATCCCCTGGATACCACCCACGAGGTAATGTTCTTTTTCTTCGGCTCATAGGCTCCTCCCTTCTCCCTCCACTGAACGTCATATGGATTTGAGCCCACCCTCCTCATGTTGCCATAAATCCTGCCTAAGGGCGCCCGGTGAGGACGCCAGAGAGTCCTTGTGGCGGCACCTTAAGGAAACGAAATACCCACTTCGGCCAATTTCCCGGGACTCCACTCTTGGTGAAGCCTGGCATAACCGTACAGACATCGAGAAGACCCGCTTGACAAGGCCTCCAGGGTGTCCTCTCCGGGGCTCCATTACGAAACGGTCGGGTCCAATCACCGGGCTCAGTTCAAATCCGTTCGAGCCTCTCCATGCCAAGGAGGTTAAGGACTCCAGACATGACCCTCTGAAACGCCTCTACGAGGGCGAGCCTGAACGTCCTCAGCCCCACATCTTCCAGGTGGATAAAGGGTGTCTGGACATCGGCATCGGGATCGGGATGCTCGTAGAAATCCGTGAAAGCCGTTGCGAGCTGATAGGCATATTCGGTGAGCATCGATACCCTGAGGTTCCTTCCCGCCCTTGCCACAGCGGACGGATAATCCAACAAAACATTGAGCAAATGCCTCTCCGTCCGGGTCAGGTGCGAGGGAACAGAGGAAGGATCCCATTCCAGTTTGACCTTCCTTTCCTCAGCCTTTCTCAGAATGCTGCAGGCCCTTGCGTGGGCATATTCGAGATAAATACCCGTGTCTCCCGTCGTCTTGAGGGCCTCGTCGAAATCGAAGAGGATCTGGCTTTCGACCGTGAAGCGAAGGAGATAGTATCGAATGGCCGCAGAAGCCAAAGCGGCGCAAACCCATGGGTCGAGCTTATGGTCGGCCTTTTCGACGATTTTCTTCTTCACGATTTCGATGAAATCCTTCGCCTTGACTCCCGTACCCAAACGGCCCGACATGGCCACGGCCTTTTTCTCTCCCTCTGCTTCCAACCCTAAGGCGCGGGCGGCCTGGGCTGAAAGGTTCACCACCTCATAGGCCAGATGGAATGACCGATCGGCTTCACGCTCGAAACCCATCTTTCGAAGGCATTCGACCACGATCTCTTGAGGGTAGCTCTGGCGTGTATCAATGACGTTGATCACCCGATCGGCGTGGCCAAAGCGCCGCGAAAGACACTCTGGAGGGTCTCCCTCTCGGTCGGTGGTCCAGAGGGTTTCGCCATTCGCCTGGAGGCCCCAGGGCTTGTAAAGAAAATCCTTCTTGAGAAGGCCGAATTTCCAAAGCTGATAGGCCACATCTTTCCCTGTATAGGTCACGCTGCCGTTCGAACGAACGAGGATCTTGTCCAGGCTCTTCACGCCCTCGTCCGTCTCGACAATCCCACCAAACGGAACGACCCAGCATCCCTTGTTGGGGCCATCCGACTCGAGGCGCAGACAGCCTCTTTCCTTGAGGAGCTCGAAGGTGGCCTGCCAGAAACCTCTCTGAATGATATCCGATTCCCAATTGAGAAGATCGTAGAAGATGGAAAGCTCGGCTACCGTTTCGAGGTGGGCCCGAACAATACGGGTCGCCAGCTCTTTTGCGAAGCGTGCCACAGGGCCCATGCCTCCCTCGATCTCATGGAGCACCTCTTCCTTTTTCTCGAGAAGGGACGGGTTTCGTTCGAGCTCCGTCTGGAAACGGGTGTAGAGGTCCCAGCAGTAGTAGTCGAAACGTTCCCCGGGCGTGACTTTGCTCCAGATCGAACCGAAATCGTTCTGACCCTCTTCGTAAAAGGGAGGATCGAGGTAGAAGAAGGCGGTCACGACATCGACCACCTGAACCCCTGTGTCGTCGATGTAGTTACAGACCTCGGTCGAGTAGCCAAGCCATTTCAGAACCCGGGCGACCGTATCGCCCAGGACCGCATTTCGAAGATGGCCTATATGCATCGCCTTGTTCGGGTTGACGCTTGTATGCTCGATGAACACCTTTTCCTGGCCGTTCGATTCGGGCCGGCCGAAGAATGGCCCCTGATCAACGATCTGCGGAAGGCGATCTCTTGCGAGGCCTGGCCAATCGATTCTGAAATTGAGGTACCCGGGAGGCGTCACGCTCACATCCTCGACCCAAGGTGGAAGCTCTTTTTTCAGAGGACCTACCTCCTCCCGGGCAATTTCCAGCGGAGGGCGTCCCCTTTCCTTGGCTAAAGACAAGCAAACAGCGCTTGAGAAATCTCCCATCTCAGGACG
>Ga0123519_10014407_pt1 | contig 11243 bp, 17 predicted proteins | sample YelNatPaOPRAMG02_FD_87396 | JGI IMG/M metagenome (GOLD analysis project Ga0123519, IMG submission 87396) | Hot spring microbial communities from Yellowstone National Park - Yellowstone National Park OP-RAMG-02 (version 2) | ecosystem: Environmental > Aquatic > Thermal springs > Hot (42-90C) ... | reverse complement strand
GCGTCCAGCCACTCGGCAAAACTGGCGTAGGCGAATACGTCCCTGATGAATACCCTGTATAAACAACCGTCAGAACATCGCCAATCGCCGTGCTAGACGGCGAGGAAATGGCCGTGGACAGACTGCTTGTGTTGCTAGCGGTCGTCGATGCTCTGTAGGTCGGATTCGCCACCTTATCCCCCAGTCGGGAAGGTCAGGGTAAAGGTAAATTGAATTGAATCGCCATTTACTACATTGATCGCCGCAAAAGTAGCATGGTCAATCAAGGTAGCCGTACCACTGCCTGCACTGGTAGTAAACAAACCCCACTCCGTTACCGCGTATGCCGCAGTATAGCTAATCGTCCCCACCGTAGTCACCACGTTCGAGGCACTGGAAAGAGAGCCCGTAGCTACACCAGTAATGGCAGTTTGCAGAGCTGTATCCCCAACTGCTGGAGCCGTTGTCCCCGTTCCACTTTGATGGTATTTTGCTGTGGCCGTATTTGCTCCGGAAAACAATCCCGCAGTCCAATTCACCCCAGCGGTAGTTACTAGCTTCGTGGACACAAGGCCAATGTTCTTGACTGTCCCGTCAGCCTTAATAACCTTCGCATAGAGCCGCCCTGTCGGAGACATATCTGCCTTCAGCACCCTCAGCGGGGCCAGCTTGACAAGGCGAAGTCGGAGTAGAAGTTCAAGCCAAAAAGCATTCATTGTGTTCTCCCGCGCTGGGCCTTGCCAGTGGCAAGACGAAAAGACAGTTTTTTACTGTGAAACCACAACTTTACCCGCCGTAGGAAGCCCATGAAATTTGCACTCCTGCATTTACGGTCGTACTAAGGTTAATAAGAAGCCCCTCATTTGGAGCTGTAATGAACCATCCGTACTTGTTAAAGTTCCAAACGAATCCGCCATTAGCAGTCAGTGGAAAAGCAGCTGTAAGTGCGCCGCTGAGGGAACCTGCAAAGTTTACATACACCGCCGAATCGACTACAATGGAGACACTGTGGACTCGGATAATAATGCCTGTTCCTTGGGCAGGAAGTATCTGCGTTAGGCCACTATTAGCGGCGTTAACGAAGGAGTAGGAAAGGGGGCTAGCCATACAGCACTCCCTGCTTCACCAGCTCAAGGATAATGATGTAGACGAAGGGCTCTCCCGTCGTATAGGTATATCCTGGAAGCTGCGTCACACTAATGCCAATCCCACCGGTCTTTCCAGCCCCTGCATCGTTCTGCAGGCCTCCGAAGTTCCAGTAACTCATCCGTCCTCGGCCAGATACAGGGAGAATTACTACTGGACTAGTGGCGTCCCAGAACAGCTGCGCCTCAATGCCATCTGCAATGCTATAGTCGATGTGGTCAATCCGAAACTGGGTAGGTTGCGGATTGAAGCTGGCGACCTGAATGGGAACAGTATAGGCAAGATTACTCGTATCCAGGGCACCAGTAAGCTTAACCACGGCATTCCGTGCCCCGTCCAAGATAATCTGTGTCGAGGTAGTATTTGCCATGATTAACGCTCCATCGCGGCAAACTGCAAATCGACATTCATCGTTTTACTTGTTGCCGTGCCACTCTGGATTGCCAGGGTCGGGTTCAGCAGAGCAGTTGGAAGGGTCGTGGGAGTCAGTCTAGCTACCGGGCCAAGGTTAGCCGTATTTTGATTGAGAACCTGCCCAATCAGACCGGCTCCCGCGAATACTCGAATACTTCCCCGTCCGTCGTAAACGAAGCCCAGGTCAATATCGGTGTTAGCCGTCAGCAAACCCGGGAGGGTTGCAGTGGCCAAGACGACACTGGAAGCCATTACATTGACAACCAGGTTTGTCGAACCCGAGGCCTTGCTGAAGAAGATACCATCCGTGGGGGTAAAGGGAGTCGTGGTAGTCTGGATTACCCCGACGAGCAAAGCTGGATTGGTGATATCCGCAACCTGGAGACGGGTGAGGTAGGCGAACTTCTTGGTACTTGTCAGGGAGAAGGCTGCTGCGTCGAGCTGCTGACTGGCAATATCCGTCGCCAGAGGTGTCGAAGTATTTGTCGTGAACAGCAGTCGTCCGTTGGCTCCAGCAGTCTGTGCAATTGACCCACTGGAGGTAACAGTGTTCGTGTAACGCCCAGGGAGATACCCGATGAAGTCATCGTGGTACTGGGCATAGAAAAAGGGGTTCGGCACGCCCAGCAACCCGAGGGGCTGGAAGGAAGTATCCTGCGTGAAGCCTGCGGGCAGGCGCATCGGGGAGGAAGACATTTTGTACTACTCCTATTGTTCAGTGAACGCCCCTGGGGGCAAGGATTCGTTAATTACCGGGGGATAATTGACGTTACCCCCCGGTCAACCATTACGGTCCATTACTACCAAAGATGCCACGCGGATCAGTGCAACCCACGGAGAATCGCATGTAGCTTGCCGCCTTGGCATTCTTCGTATCGAAGTCGTTGTCCTTGTCAAACTCTGGACGGGTACGCCAGAACATGGTCATACCCTCCGGGACATTCGTGCGGACAAACCAGGCATTCGGCTGCGTGAAGTAATGATTCAGCTTAATGCCGCCGGGAAATGCATTCGTGGCCTTCAGCACGTTGATATTATTACTTGCCGTGTTTGACTGCAAAACAGACTTCATAATCCGATTTGCATTATACCACTCCTGACGAGAAACATGCAAGCTCCTTGGCATGACGTTAATCAGCAGCCCTCGATCTGTCGTCACACCCATGATCTGGATGGAAAGATCCTCTAGGGCGGCCTCGGACAGGTCTGCCGAAGGCGTCAACGCATTGCTGTACGTCCCGCCGGTAGACTGAACGTGTGAGGCACTGATCAAGGGTGCACCGTCGCCAGTCGTGTAGTAGGTATTGACGAAGGCATTATTATACAGAAATGCTGCGACATTTTCAATTGTCTGGGACATGCTGAACGCATTGGCCTTCGCTCGACGAGTTGCGACTTCCTTGTACAGGTTATCTTCCAACTCTTCCTTCGTCACAATAAACCCGAGGGCATATGCAACGTGGACGTAGTTAGAAATAATGCCCTGCGCTTCCGAGTCATAGGCAACTGGCGCACCTTCGCCCTTTACCGGGGCAAGGCCGAAGCCAGTGACCTGAACGGCCGTTTCATAGGCTTTTTCGGAAGTTTGCTCGTCATACAGATCCACGTACTCCTTTGCATGTTCGTTGTATACCTGGCCCCAGGTCGTATAAACACCGGGCCAAAGTAGTTTCGGATGCGAGCCTGTGGTAATAACACCGCCTGCCATGATGTATTCTCCTTATACACCAGCAACGCCCGCGGCGTACTGATGGGTGTTGATACGAACGAGCCACTTAGCGTATTGGCCAAAGCCGTTGCCGGCCTTCAGCGAGAGGCCCAGAAGCTGCAGCTGGAGGGTTGCACCCGTCCCAGTCGTAGCATTGTTGAATGTCCAGCCAGAAAAGTAGCCACTGTTCGTGCCGGCCAGCAAATTTACATTCTGACCGATGTTGCTAGCTGTCAATGCAGCCCCAGCGCCACCTTCTTGCACTTCGAAGATCACATTCGGATCATCGCAGACAAGGACATAGTAACCCTTGGTCTTCGTCGCTGGAATAACGGTAGTGTCAATGTTCGCGGGATCCACAAAGGCGCCGCCCATTACAATGCCACCTGATCCAAGGATGGGGCCAAGGACAGGAGAGCCAGCTCCAGCAGTTGCCAAGGTCACACCTGGAACACCATTACCATCGCCGCTACCACTCAGGGTAACGGGATCACCGATTGCATAGGCATTTGCATCAGCCGCTGCAATGTAATATACCCGGCCTCCCCCCGTCCAAGGAGCACCATTTTTGTATTGGACGGGAGAAAGGCCTGCGGGCGCGTTTACGTTCGCCATGATTTACACCTTTCGATTTTTCGGAAAAAACAAACCTGCGCCTTGCTTCAGGTAGCGAGAACCCCTATCAGGGTCATTTTCACCGCCAATCAGTCCAGCACGCAGAGCTTGCGCGATTTGGTCATTTCTCTCGCCTAACTTTTTCACATCCTCATTATGCCATTCTTCTCGAATTTTCATCAGGTACAGTCTTTCCGGGTTATTGTGCTCATCAATTCCTCCAATGACACTCACCCGACTGCCCAGATCACTACTACCACTTTTCTCAAGATCATCAGCAACTCCTCGATTATTCAGAACTGCTTCAGATTCGTCTACAAATTCGTACCCCGCAGCCAGGGCGCGAGGAATGTTCTTCGCCAGAAACCAGTGCAAGTAATACCCCGGAATTTCCGGGACACTCAGTTGCAACACCGGAAGGGACATGGGGATACGGGTAGCTGCAGTAACCCGACGGGCAGGCGCATTTGCAGGGTTATTTTTGGTCGGTACATCTAGTGTTTTTTCCATTCTTATTCCCCAAAGTAAAGACTCGCAAAGTGAGCTTGCCATTCAGCTTTTGTCTTGAAGGCCCTTCCTTCTCCTACAAACTTGGCGCTATCCTTTTCGCATTCCGCTTTAGCTTCCGGCGGGAGGTCATTGTAAGACCGGCCACCTTCCCCTCCACTTGCACCGCCGCTTCCTCGTGTCTCAGCTACTTTTGAGGGAGTGTTTCGACGATTTGGAAGATACTCTGCCAAGCGTTCATCCAGTTTATTATAAAAGGCCGCCCCCGTCAAATTGGACGTGGTGGGATCTTCTCGCAGTGCCTGCGCCAGACCCATCGCCAGCCCAGTCAGGGCTTTATCTTTTTCAAACCAAGGATTTTCTTCCACCCACCTCTTAGTAATAGGATCAATGGAAGGCACCGCCGGTTGACTTGCCTTGACGGGTTTCCCCGTCTGCTCCCCCTCCTGGATAATCTTCAGCTGAGCATTGACCTCAGACAATTGGTCCTGGAGGGCAAGCTCCGCATCAATATCTCCTTCAGTCTTAGCTTGCTTTAGACTAGCCAGTAATTCTTTTTTAGCCTGCTCTACCTTCCTCTTCACATCTGACGCATGGAGTTCTTTCAGTGCCGCCATAGACTCTTGTCCGGCTGCAACAAGTTCAGTCAGGTGGTCAATCTTCGCCTGCAATTGCCCTACAGTGTTCTGAAGAACCTCATTATTCTTCCGCAAGATGGGCATAATCTCCTGCCCACGCTTTACGAAAGTTTCCGCATCTACCCACTTCTCCGGGTTGCCGCGAAATTGATCAAGGGGCACCCAGCCCAAATTCTGTGCTTCTTTTTCAATGTTTTCCATGACTTAATCCCTATGAGTGATGATGGCAAAAATATCTCGATCATTCACGAAACGATAAGGTTGACCATCTGCCGGTCCCGTTGCCGCAACCCCTGCCATGCGACTAATCATCACATGGTCTCCCGGTTTTGCCCGAGGAGGTTCATCTGGCCAAGCGACTGGCCCTACTTCCACAATTACGGCTCTTTGCTCCAGCATATTAAGTCTATCCTGCACTGTCTCAGGAATTATGATAACTGACTCTTTGCGCTCCGGCGGGTCGTAGTACTTTACAAGAACAGCGCGACCTGCGGGGGAAAAGCCTGATTTATTCTCCATCTTCAATCTCCGAAAATTGTTCCCTGTCTAGTTCGATAAAGAGCTGTAGTACTTCTACTGCTGCAATAGCTTTTGCATTCATCATAGCGGATGCTACGGCATCTTGATGCGTGAAGTTTCCAGCAGCCCAATTATCCTTAAGCAACTGCACCTGGGCTTTGGCCCATTGCTGGACTAATTTGGTTACTGGATGCACTTTCCAGTCCGCCCATGCTCCTTTCTCCGGGAGATTGTCCCGTTCCTTGCTCATTTGCCAGTCCTTTCTGTAGTAACTCAATTGACCCACGCAGATGTTCATTGTGGGCTTTCATTGCACCGATAGCAGCTTCAAATGCTGCAATTTGGTGCCCTGCATCAACTCCCTGCGCATTGGCAAGGAATTGATGTGCTTGTGCTTCCAGCTGGAGTATTTTCGCCGTATTAAGACGATGCTCCTCCGTCATGGTAAGCAAAAACTCTTGCTGCTTCTGCTGCAATGCCGCCTGTTGCACTTGCATTTTCATCTGCTCAACCTGTACCTTCGGATTCGGCAAGGGCGGGACCTTATCCGGCCCGGGATATAGCCGCTCGGGTTGCTCCACTCGAAGGGCTCTCAGGTACTCCAACTCCACCTCAGGCAGGGAGTACCCCGGCGTAATCATGGCAGCTTGCTTCACAGCCTGCGCTTGGATGAGCCGCATTCCCTCACTCGTCACATTCGGGTCGGCTACTGGAGTGACCATACTGGACCCACCAATGAAGTCAGCACGGAGGGCCTTCATACCCTGCTCACCGAAGATCATCGTATTCGGCAGATAGACTGCATTCAGCTCATACAGCTTCTTAAACTCCTGCTTCATCCCTCGCCAGATGCGCTTGAAGATATTGGAATATACCTTCATTCCCTGCTCAACCATAGTCCTGGTAGTCTCCGCCGGGGTGTTTTGCCCCGGGTTTTGCCCCATCATTATATCAGTTGAGCCGCTGATGCGCTCCGTATAGTTAATCAGAAGGCCCAGGAGCTGGAACAGTACCGGGGAGGGTTCCTTAGTCGGAAGTGGCATAATGTTCTTCCGCAGATCATCTCCCGTGCTGTCCACTCTAACCCACTGGAAAGGTGCTACATTGTACACACCCCCTCGAATTTTTGCCCCACGTCCAAGGAATCCTCCGCTCAGATTATTAATTGTCCCGGCATCGATCAATTGGTTGATGACGCTATTTACGGATTCATTTAGGGGACCCAGTAGCATCCCGAAGCCTAGGTCATAGACGCCCCCATCTGGACTGGGGATGAAAGAGTACTTTGTATAATACTCCCAAGGACGAATGCGGATAATCTTACCCGCAGCATTCCGATCAATATCTTCTTCCCGTTCCACCCGGCTGACAAGGCGAAGTACTTTCTGCGTTGAGGCCTCTAGCGTCAAAATATAAGGCTCCGCATAACCGTCCTTGTCCAGGTCAATTAGGCAGTGCTGTTCCAGCAACTTAAAGGGCGTCGTCTCATCCGGCGGAGGCGTATCTTCCCCTGTCCGAATATTCTTCCGGTTCTCCTGCTCATCCTCCGGGTACTGGGCGGGTGCGACAAACCAGGCAGCATCTAGCACATCCCGGTAAATCCCCTGCTGTACTTTCTCATATATTTCATTCCTATGCATCGGAATGATCTGCGTTTTCCGCGGGCACTTCTCCACGGACTTTGACCAATAGTCCATCACCAGATCAAAGGCACTTACTAGCTCCGACTCATTATGCTGTTCTGCGCCATTGTAGTATGTTTTTTTAAAGGCACATCCCATAATGGGCAGCTGGATTAGCATCCGGTCATGTTGTTCTTCCCAGTCTTCATCCTCTTCCAGGAGCTGGTAGGACATATACTTCCCGATGCGTCGGGCACGTTCAGCTTCCTTACTATTTGGATCTTCCGACCAGACCTTATAGCGGACAATATCTGTCCCTTGAATGATCATAGGGTAGGCCCTGGAGTGGAACTGGAGAGCCGCAATTGTCACGAGGGGAAAGGCCACGTTACTGCAATCCGGCCAGGGGAAGTTTTTCGCCTTTTGCAGCTGCAGTGCCAAGTCCATCGCGGCCTGCATTCTGGTCTCCCACCGACGGCGGCTGGCCAAGTCCCTCTGGTAACCTGCATACGCCCAGGCTCCCAGTCGATCCAAGTCCTCACTTGTGAAGTGGGAAGTGAGGTTAGGAGACTCAATGGTCTCCTTGTTCAGTTTAATTTTCCTGTCTAGTACCAGCATCATTTTTTCCCAATAGAGGGGTACTTCTTATGCACTTTCGCCCGGACAATTTTCTTTTCTGCGGGAGTTCCATATTGACTGATGCGAGCAAGAGCATTCCTCGCATGGGCCTTGTCTTCAATAGGGTATCGCCCACCACTCAGGGCAAAGTCTGCCTTAGGGAGCTTCTTCCGCTTTGCTGCCGTCAGTTTAGCCATTTTAAGTCCTTGTCAGTATCCAGTTACACTACTCCGCCCACTTTCCTGGTCCATTGAATGTCTGGCTAGGTACCAGTCATCTTCCAGGGAAATACTCTCATTTACATCTTCCTCTTCCACAGCACCCATTGACTCGAAGCCGACGGCAAGGAGGGAAAAGGCGTCAAATTGGTCGTCCTCTGCACTTTCCTTCGTCCCCGTAAAGCGAAGCATCTCGTCTTCGCAGGCTGGGAACCATTCTCCATCCTTATCCCAGCGCATCCCGCCGTTCTTCATCCTCTTTTGCAGAACCCGCCCTCGGGTTGCCTTGTCTTTCACGCTGGCCACTTCGACAAAGTTAATCCACACCCCCCGGGCCTGCATTTCCTTCTTGAACATCGGCTCAAGGGCACTCCAGATTTGCCCCTTCTCCACCCAGACCTGTTCGGGATTCCAAATTTCTTGCAGCTCGAAGAGGGCGTCGATGATTTCGAGGGAGTCGAACTTCCCTACGACCATATCCAGTGCATGTAGGATATTCCGAGTGTCCTCCCCGCCTACCGCCAAGGCAGTTTTGTTCGCATGGTCTTTCTTGCTGACGGCAAAGTCACATGCAGCGCAAATTCGTTTCGGCGCGTCATAGTCTTCATCCGTCATGGCGAGGAACCATTCCTTTCTCAGGTACGCATCACTGGAATCCAGGGGACTGTTCAGGTATTCTTGAGAATATCCGCTGGCATCATTGTCATCGATGAACTGCTGACGCTTCTCCCGCAGCCTTTTCTCCGACCACATCTCCGGCCAGAGGAGCTGGCTGAAGTCATCAAAGCCCGCGTGGGCCTTGAAAAATAGGCTGTGCCAGGACTTGGACTTCATTGTCCGGGCTAGGTAGCTGTCCTCATGCAAGATCGTCCCGTGGAGGCGAATTCTTCCTTTCGTACTGAGTGTCGGAATGAGGGCCCGGTTAACCCATCGGCGGAATTTCACCCGCCTGTCCTGACTTTCCACCTGTTCATCTTCTTCCAGGTCATCGCAGATAATTAGCCCGGGCCTTTGCCCATTCCACAGCAGCCCCCGGAGCTTTTGTCCACTACCCTTCGCCAGCAGCTTCGCCTCATGCCCATCCTGGAATCGAACAATCACCTCCGTTTTCGCATCGACCAGTAGCCGATCAATTCCGAAGTCCTCCCGCAGGTCATCATTCTCCCGAAGTTGCTTTGCAATATCCCCTAGGTGCCCCATAGCTAGATCTTCTGTGGCACTCACGATTAGGATATAGTTCACAGTGCGAAAGCAAATATTCGCCAGGGCGAAGGCATGAGTCAGAGAAGTACTCTTCGCGTGCCCTCGGGGAGCGGCGACAGAGACGAATGTCTCCTCTGTGCAATAGGCCTTCCAGCAAATCCTATGGAAGTCCGGGACAGGCTGAGGATCTTCATACAGTGGGCTAAGATAGCCACTGGCGAAGCCCTCTAGCAAGTCCACGGTGAGGTTCATTGCACAGGTTCTCCAGGCGGGGGGAACAGCTCACTAGGTGGATTATGCCCCGTAGCAATCCACTCGAGTGCGTAGATGGCACCCTTGATAAAGTCCTCCAGACCAGCAGCCCGGGGTGCTGCCTCATCCAGCTTAGCAATCTCCCCCTGGATAAGGGATCGGGGCACTTCGATAAAGATCATCACACTGCATCCTGGGCAATGGCTAAGAAACCCATCAACTCAAGGGTCTGGCCATCAGATGAAGAGACTGTGCAAAGAAGGGAATAGATCGTTCCAGCCACGCCTCCGGTGACTTTTTGCGTAACAACAGCCCCGGAGATGGTGGCACTGCCACTAAGGACTAGGGACGGGCTCGGATCTGCTCCACTATACACACTGGCCGTTACAGTCGCTGATATGAAGTACTGGTTAGCTGCCAGTTTGCTAGTAAAGTCAAACTGAAGGGCGAGGGTTTCCCCTTGTCGCTTAGCTGGGAAGGTTACTTTCATTCGCCTGGGCCGGTGGATTTGTCTTATCTGCCCGCTCAAGATGCAGGAGTTTTTCCAGCTCAGCCACCCGCGCCTCGAGCTCCGCAATCAGCCGCACTACTTCAGGATGGAGCCATTCTTCCAGCCGCTTAACAATGCTCATTTCTTTTCCTTTCCTTTCCCGCCCGGAAGGGCCATGCTATAGTGCTGCCGAACAGGATTTTTCCCCTTCGGCTCCATTTGCCCGGATGCCCCCTTGGGCACCTTAACTGCCGACTTCGACTTCCGCATCACCTCTCCTTTCCCGAACGAGGGAAGAAAGACGCCCGGCCACCCGAGCCAGTCTTTCCTCCGCATTAACCTGGACATTGACCTGGACAGCATTCCCGCCAGACCCGCCGAAACCGCCCTTTCCGAGGGCCCTTGCCCCGAGGGCGGCGGCCTGAAGGGCCAGCTGATCCGGGACGGCTGTATGGGGCTGCTCCAGCTTCTCCTGCAGCACCTCGAGGGACTTCATCACTACCGCCGTGAACCGATCCTCCATCGTTACCCGGATGATGGGATTAACCATCTCCTCTCGCCGAGCCTCCAGCTTCTCCTTAAAGGCATCACTGGACATGATGATACTGATCCAGGCCGGCGTGTAGCCGAAGTGGGCTGCAAGCTCCCCTTGGCTGATCCCCGGATTAGCGACCAGCATATCTATCATTGCATCGTGCGTGTAGCTGACCTTCTGGATAGAACTCATGGAAGTTTCCTCTGGGCGGGTCGGGACAGCCCTGACTAGGCGATTATATACCCCGGCATGGGCCGAAACAAACGGAAGGTGGGGGTGCTAGAGGGATGGCCGGAGGACTGGGTGGACTGAAATTGATTACCTGAGGATAATTAACGTTATCTTCCCACACCTTAAAATTGCTAATTTTGGCTATGTCAATTTTTTGATCAAAGAAATTTTGCCCCCCGCCGGGGTTAATGGGCAGGGATAATGGACAGCAGCCAGTTGATAATCGGCCTTGGGTAATGGGCGCGGGTAATGGCTGGATGGAAGAAGATAATGCGCCGTGCATAATGGCCGGCTGGTTATGGATAATGAATAATGGATAAAGGGGATTGCGGGTCGGCAGGTCGGACGGCTATTGCTGGATGGCCGGGGATTGGAAAAATCAATTGGACAATGGCACGACTGGGCTGTATTCGCGCGCGTGGGCGCACGGGTACGTTATATGACTCGTCAGTTACAATGAATTACATCTTTTGACTTGCAATCAGGCATAGTGGGTTTATTATTCATGTGTCGGCTAGGCGCATCCCGCGCATGGCGACGAACAGGAG
>Ga0123519_10014405_pt1 | contig 11245 bp, 4 predicted proteins | sample YelNatPaOPRAMG02_FD_87396 | JGI IMG/M metagenome (GOLD analysis project Ga0123519, IMG submission 87396) | Hot spring microbial communities from Yellowstone National Park - Yellowstone National Park OP-RAMG-02 (version 2) | ecosystem: Environmental > Aquatic > Thermal springs > Hot (42-90C) ... | reverse complement strand
CTTTTTCTACCAGGGACTCTCCAGTCTTCTGGTTTCTTTGGAAAGAGCTTAAAGAGGAGCTCTGCTTCTACTCCCTTAAGAGTATACTCAAGTAATCTTCCACCTGGAGAAATAACTTTAGCTCTAACAAACTCGTTTTCGAGAATTGCTTCTTCAAGACCATCTTTATCAAAATCATCAGAATAAGCAAACGCTTTGCCATTAAAACTCTGTACTAAGACTTTGCACGCTGCTTTATGTGAAAAACACGAAAATTCTAAATTATACTCTCCTAAGCTTAGAGTAATTGGAATCATGGTCTTATATTTTTCATAAGGAACAATCTGAATTCGCTTCGTTTCTCTTGCAACTTCTTTATCATGTGAAATGACTTTCAAAGCAAGATCGATTTGAGTATTTCCTGAACTGTTCCAAATTGTAACGGGCACTTCTAGATTTTGAGTATCCGAAACTAGAAAAGGAAGTGTGGAAACTAAAGGAGGAATTTCAACATAGCATACATCATTACGCGTATAACCATTTGAGGAAAAACTAACTAGAATTAATCCATAAGAACCACTTGCGCTATGATTAACCCTAACAGCTAGAGACACTTCCTTAGCTTCATGCTCTTTAATGAAAACAGTTAATTTATCTTGAGATACTACTATACCAGAGGTTGACCTTACTTCAAGATTACCTTCTATGGGGTTTTCACTCTTGTTCTCTATCAAAATCTTTAACTGACTACCTTCTAGAGTCGCAAGTAACGAGAGATCACTTCCAAAAGTATGACGAAGGTAAACTTTATCCATAATGAGCATCCGTATTATATTTACTAAGGATGAAGATCCAACAGTTTTACCATCTTCAAATATTCCAACAGCTTTGTTTGTAAGAATCGCTTTTTTGACTTTGTCTTTAAGCGAAAGTAAGCTGTCTTTGTCTGCAAACAACCACATCAAAGGAGGCAATTCTCCCCATTCGATATGGTAAGGTATAACAAGGAAAGGCATCTTCATTTCCTCTATATATTCACTGTTACCTTCATGAAAGACATAACCATCTAAGTTATTCTTTAAAGCATCTACATCTGAGTTCAGGAGGTTACCAAATACTCCAAACAACATGCCTCCTTTTTCGCTTTTCATTCTACACGCTTCCACAATGTCAGAAGATTGAGGATCAGGATAAGAACTCCAGTCTAGCATAAGGGCTTTACCGTCGCCTGAGAATTGCCCAGAAAGAACTGCAAAATCTAAGCCAACTTCTTTAATTTTTGGCAATAGCTCATTTATTGTTAATTCTTCATTAAAACCAACAAAGAAAGCCCATCTACAACCTAATCGCAATGCGTTAGATATAAGTTTTGCGGGATGTCTTGGCAATGGAGTAACCATGTACCTACCGCTTGTGCACATAGGCCAACCTTTCAGAATTTCATGACTTGTTAGAAGGCTTTTACTTTCCTCAATAATGTTAAACAACTTCTGAGCTTGTTCAACAGATTTTGCAACTATAAAAAAGATTTTATTAGACGTACTACTTTCAGGTTGAAACAGAAATATTTCTTTCTCAGAATGTTCTTTGGGTATATACTTTTCCTTAAGTTTCTGAAAAACAGGTAACTTGTTATCAAGAAGAACAACAAGATTAAATTGAGATGCAGCTTTTTGTATTTCTTCTTCCGTGGGGTTCAAAACAATTTTAAAATCTTTTATTTTTATGAAATTGTCTAGAAAACCTTCGTCCATCCAGAAGCTTCCGAAACCAATTAAATATGAGACATTGTTCTCTATGTTCTTTATTTTTGTATATAAATCCTCAAAACAGAAATCTACTCCAAGATAAGAACAAGTTGTCCATGACTTACTTATCCATTCACGTGAGTATCCTTTAAATTCATCCTTAAATTCAAATATGTCTCTTAGAACATTATTTTCTCTTGAAGAATTAATTTTGTTCAAATTTTTAGTTGGTATCATAAGCTTCACCTAGCCATTTAATAACTTGCTTCCAGAAAGTTTCATAGTATTTCCATTTCATGAAGTTAATACCCCAGTGAGGTGCCGGATCTGAAGCAAAAACAAAGCTTCTACCTTCACCAAACTTTTGAACTGCTATTAACACATCTTTACCTCCAACCGTTGCAAGTAGCTCGGCACCTTCCTTTAAAAAGACTTTGTTGTAGCCTAGCAGGGGAGGCACACTTTTCCAATCTATGTTTCTCATGATAGGATGATCTTCTTTTACTACTTTTACGTCAGCACCTTCTGGCGTCTCTACTCTGTCATCTCTGTCGAGCATCTTAATTGGTAGTGCTTCTTCAACAGGAGTGCCTTGCCACAATGCATGTCCATATTTTCCAGCAAAACTTTGCCACCCTCCAAGCATTGCTAATCCTCTACCTTTCTTTACGAATTCTCTTATGTTTTTAACTCTGTTTGGCATTGTTATGAATTCTCCGTACTTGCTTGTTGTATAAAACTCAGGATAGTATATTAATGTGTCATATTCCACATCGCTTAAAACTAGTACATCGTACTGTAAAAGTTCCTCTATCGTTTTTGGAAAATTTTTATAAGCTTCCCAAGTTGGCATGTAGGTAACGCTTATTTCAGGATCGTTCTTAATCGCATTTAACAGAGGCAAAGCGAAATTCCAGACTTCAAGATTCTTTTGCTCAACCCAGAAAGGTGATCCTACATAAGTTAATGCCATCGTACCAGAATCTCCAACATACAACACTTTTATCCCGTTCCTCACTCCCATAAGTTTTAAGTTTGAGTCGGGACTATATAAATTTTTAGGTCACATATGATATTATCTTATTCCAATTTGTACTTCCTGGAACCGTTGTTAAAACTTTACCTCTTTATTGTCTTTTTATTTTACTCTTTATCACTCCAGATCTAAACTTAACTAGCCTTGTCCAACAAAGTATAAACCAGTAACTCTCAAATGATACTTACGTAAATACAGCTCACAGTAAAGTTAATGAGATTACACTTGGCTATGACCTTTTATTCTTAGAAAAATGCCTTTCTACTACTTTAGGATTTTTGAAATTGCTTCAATATTTTTAGGAGGTCCTGGTAATTCTCCAAATTGAAATATTATTCCTTCAGATAGCGCATCAACAATTACACTCTTTGTTCTGTTGTATGCACCCTGTGCACTAATCTGCCTATGAGCAGCTACAACAGGATATACTTGTGTTGAACCTCCAACGAGCAATTTGGCTTTTCTAACTTCAGTTGCGACTACTTTAGCTAGGTCAATATATGGATGCTCATAATCACTGCTTGGCATTGGCAATGGAGTAGCATATTGACTTATCGAAGTTGGTAAGTTTAAGTGAGAGTATCCGAAGACATGGTGAAGGAGAATCAACAATTCCGATTCTTTAATGTTACTGTTCCAACTTCTTATTAACTTAGTCAATTCAGCGAACCCTAACATTGTAAAGAGCATCGGATGTGACAATAAAGGACTGAGGAAATCAGCTTTTTTGCTGAATTCTTTGTATCTATGTCCAGAAAGCAGAGAAAAAGAGGGTGGAAAGATATCTTGCCCAACTTTTATGTCAGACCTTACAGACTTTATTGAAGAATATAGTTCTTCAAACATTGAAAAGATAGACTCGCTTCTGAAGTTTATCCAGTTTACTACTTGATCACTGTTGCCTATGAATTGGAGTATATCAAAAAAACTTGGACGTGCATCAATCCAGTTGGAGACGTCATTTGAGCTTAACGACTTTAAATTCTCTATAAAAGTGTTAAGTCCGCTTATCATTTTGTCAAAATCATATCCTAATTGATTTGCCTTTCTAGCGCAGTCCTTACAAGCACAACTGAAAAAGTGCCAGGGACTAAGGCCTATAGGAGAAAATCTCATATGAGTGAAAGTCCAACCATCGACATCATACTTTTTAGAGGAATACGTAGCTAAAAGTTTTAACAATTCTCTATAATATGGTTTGTTTGGACACCAAGAGTAGGCTTCCCAAACCTCAGGCGTTGAAGGTTTCACAATATTACCGTAGATGTCTCTGTTCATCATCTCCTCATCTTTCCACATCTCTGCAAATCCACCGAAAACAAACCACACCTTTATGTTCCTACTATGTGCCTCCTTGATTACCAATTTCATCGTCTCAGTTGCTTCTGCACTCACTTGAAGAGCTTTATCGTTCATAAGTTTCTCTGGATTCGATTTTGCTTTCGGCACAATTTCAGCTAGGTGCGCTGCTTCTGGACAACCTAGTATGATAAGATTAAGACCAATCTTGTCCTGAAGCATCTCGATTGATTTCCAATCTAAAGCTTGAGATTTCTGACCAGCTGGAGCAACAGTTGTATACACGCCAACTACTTTTTCCATAACATGTATGCCATTAGGGTTATTATTTAAGTTTTTTGGTTTGTACTGCTATTTTCTAAGAGAAGCTTGTTACTCCAGCTTTACTCACTAACTAAGTACTGTTCAAAGTAATCATGGACCTCTAAAATATATGGTAGCCTTAAGCTGACAGTCTCTTAATAAAGTTTATGAACTTAAATAGGCCCTCTAAAATGGTAACGTTACTTCATCTCACGAGAAAGATTGTAAACGTATACAGCTACACGTTCAAGTATGTCGTACACTCCTCTACAAGTTTGAACAAAGAAAAAATCTCTTAGAATCGCTTTTTCCAGAGTGATTATCCAAGTTATGCTTTTTGGGTCCTCGTAATATTCTACTAGCATGTTCTTAAAATCTTCTTTTGAAGATACAAGGAACTGTTGTTCGGGATCAACTACACTTAGAGTAACAGAAAGGTTGTCGGGTTGTATTTTCTTAATCAAGCTAATTAATTGCTTATCTGAATTTAGTTTACCTGAAAGAGTATTGTCTACTCTAATGGAAGGTATGAAGCTTTGAACGGTTTCTAACGTGTGATGCGGACCAAAGTAAGGTTTCCTCATGAAGCGACTCCAGTTCAGTTGAGTTTCCATATTCTTAAGTTTCCGGTAAAGATCTTTATATGTAGCATTCATTGAATTCTTATCGACAACTTCTACTATTCCTGTGAACACAGAAACCTTATCGCCAAAAGGTATTTGTATTGGTATTCCAGCTTGCATCGGCCTCTTTTTAAAGCTAAACTCTTTCAATATGGAGTTATTACTTTTAATTAAGTAGAAGTCGCCTCCCAAAAAAATCCATTCCTTAATTTTATCCTTAATGCATTGCAGTTCTGCGGGTAAATTAGATTTCATACTAAGTTTGTTCACCTTCTTTTAATAAAAAGTCTTTCTTTCAATTAGTAGGGGTTAGAAAACAATGCAATTCTCAGTATGGCAACTGCTACTGAAAGTGCTAATATCAGACCAAGCCCAGCGGAAAGTCCTGCAACTATAACGGGCTTATATTGATCTTCCCAAGCCTTACCGAATTTTTTACGTAGGTAGTACCTTTCAAGAGACGCTCCTATTAAAAGTTGCAACATTGAGGGGAAGTCAGAACCCATACCTATAGCGATTCCAGTCAGCGCTATAGGTAAGTGAAGTAAGAGTGAAATCCCATATAAAAGTGCTGTTACAATAAATCCTGCTGCCATCAACTCTGGAATAAAAATATTGTAGGCTCTTGTTATCCAAACTGATAAATTGATCGCTCCTATTGGCCAGCTAATTAGTGTCCAAGGATAGACATACGAAGGAATTGGAGACATCTTCCAGAAGAGTGACCAATATATAAAACCAAAGATCCAAGACAATATAATAGCAAGAAAATATGCTTTTATAAAACTTCCCCAATCGGTATTAGTCATCTCGCATACTTTGTTATAGTGAACCAAGCTTGCGGCTCCGGAAGTGACTTGGACAGGAGCAAACCACACATCAACTCCAGTATACCCTGACGCATAGATCATAGCTTCTTTTATATATGGAATTTGAATGGTCATGCTTGACTCAGCAATCATTCTTCCAGTAAGTATTGCTTGCAGAAATGGAACGATATACCAGATCGCAGCAAGTAGCAGAGTATTTACTACAGATTTTGCAAACGTATCCTTCAATAACCAATAGGAAAGGAGGAATCCTACTGTAACCGAGCCAAGATAGCCGATCATTATTACGACAGTAGATCCTATTTGTACACCTTTATTTGCTTCCCTTTCTTCGCTTGATCTACTAAGCCCGCTGATTGCTTTTATAAAACTTCTCCAATTCATGAATAGCGGAATAATAGCTGCTGCAACAAATACGCCAATAGTCGGGCTGATCCAAACATCTCTTAGACTTCTTTGCCAAATTTGAGAAAAATCCATCATAGGCGTCCAATCCTTTTGCCACATCTCAAAAAAGGGACTTTTTATTCTTAATGCAAGAGGATTACCTATTAAAAAGACAAAGACAGATGTTAAAAATGCTGATAAAACAATTTCCCAAGGTATTAACCACCCTAGAGCTAATTGGAGGAGGTCTGTTGATATGGCAAAAGCAGATCCTCCAAGTATCATCCTCGACACATAAGTTAGATCAATCCAAGGAAATGGAATTAAGGGTGCTATTGAAAACATTAGTGGTAACCCATAAAGGGTAAAGTAGTATAGGAAGCTTGCTGCAGCCGCAATTGTAAAAAGTTTTATTCTGTTAGGATCTTTATTAGTTAAAGTTAGTATAGCTTCTCTGTGAACAGGAGCAACAGGGAATGGAAGCTTTTCTGTCTTTACATATTGTTCGATAAGCAAGTAGCTTAACGAAACATCTGCTACGATCGTTAAAAACGACGAAACAAGTGAAACGGCAATTGGAAAAACCCAATCACTAGAAAGAAACGTTCTAGTTATAACAGCTCTGCTGCTTAGTAGTGGTGCGGCCCATATTGGAATCTTATCAGCAATACCAGTTTGAATTGTATAAGGACATTGCCTATAGTAAAGATTGATCAGTAACCCACCAAACACACCTCCACCAGCCATAATAGGAGACAAGAAAAAGATAATAGTTCCTTCTTGAGGTGTAAGGTTTCGCCCCATCATTAAAGACGCGATTTCACTAAACAACATAAGAACAACAAATTGTATCATATAGCCTGAGACCCAACCACCAGTAGAAGACAGAAGTCCTAGATATATTGCAGCAGGCTCTAACACAAGTGCTACGTAGAGCAAAGCGAGTAACGAAATAAATGTTAGACCTGATTTTTTCGCTTGCACTTTATTTTCGTTACTCATTTACTATCACCTCCCATAAGTTTCTTTCCTAAGTCTATGTATTTATGTTTTTCTTTATCTGATAATCCTCTCCAGTTCAATAGTTGCTTCCTTATTTCATCAACAAACGAAGGAACAGCAGCTACCCAAGATGAATAAATTCCTGTTTTATGTATCAATAACGCATTGAAAAAGTACTTTCTAGTAACCTCGTCGAACTTGGTATAAAGGGAGACTTCTTGAGAAACCCCGACGTCGTATGGTGGGAGAAAAACTATAGCATGTAGCTCAGCATTAGTACCATCAAAATTGCACCTGACTTCTTGAACAAGAAAGTTTCCAGCGCCTTCTACGGTTCTAGCCGTAAAATATTCATGTATATAAGCGATAACAGCGAGTGCTTCTTCCATGCTATTTGTAAAGAAGGGGTACGGAACCATCCAATTGGCACCAGAGGGTTTTGTATCAAGTTCCCATTTCCGTTTAAGAGAAGGTATAGCTAGAGTAGACGCTAACCTAGCAGGATATAGCGATGAGAGTATCGTCGTGAGTAATATAATAACCAATGAGAGAAGCATAAACGTACCAGAGTAATTAGGCTGGAAATTAGGAATAAGACTAAAAGTCGATATTATTTTTAGTACAAGAAGTGCAAGTAAGTACCCAACACCTGCTCCTATTACAGCATAAACTATAGACTCTGAAAGGAATAGACCCTCAATATGAAGAGGCGAGGCTCCAACCGAGTTAAGACTCTTTATTTCGGATTTTCGCTCACTTACGTTTCCTATCATATGGTTTAGAATTATTAGGCCCCCTATTATGAGCAGAAATATTTCAGTTGAAAATCCAAATGCTTCGAAATATGTTGCTTTTGTAGCCTGAAATACAGTTCCTGTAAAGGTCTTATTGGTTGAAGTAATACTACTTGAATAGGCCACAAACACTTGTAAATTAGAAATGCTACGAGACATCGAAAGCACATCTTTGATTTCGTTTATCGTTTTATTATCCTTAGTTACAACAACTATCTCTCTCAGAGCTGAACCTGGAAGCGAAATCACAAATCTATAAGGCATGATAATAACTCGACTCCAGTCTTGATGTTGAGTTGTATACGGATCAAAATAATAAGCATTTGTGTCGACTGGAGAAAACCTTTCTTGGCTTAGATCAACGTATGAATTGAGCATAGACTCGTTAAAGATACCTCTAACTATTAAGTTAAGTCCATTGAAAGTTGCAATATCACCTTCCTTTAATCCAGTAGCATTAGCGATGCTATAAGGTATAAGAATTGCTAACGAATCTCCTTCTTCAAACCAGCCTGTAGACGCAGCTTTTACTTGTGGTAACTCATTGACTTCTAGCCCAACAACTCCATCAACAAACCCAAAACCCTTAGGACCTGAGACAATGAAGTTTCTGGCTACTGGAGCTGCTCTTCCTTGAGAAACCAGCTCTGGATAATACCATGCACGAGCTATAACACTGTCTTCCTTAGAGACTAACCCTTTCAAGAAGTCAACTATACGTGTGTCGAGAGGGGCATAAGCTAAGCCTTTTATGAAGACTCCCGAATATGCTACTTTCATGCTAGATCTTCCAACGGAGGAAGGACTGAACACTACATTGAATGAAGTCAGAGAAAGTAAGGAGAAAGAAACAAGAGTAACAGAGGTCAATGCTAGAGCCGTTCTAAACCACCTTTTTCTCGCATTCTGAACTCCTACTGAGAGCGATATGAGAAAAGCAGCAGTCTTACTTACTTCAGAGTAATGAACTCCTAAGGTACGTGCTCTTAATAGAACAGCATATTCTCTAAGTCTACTGAATAGAATTGCTATTGCAGGTAATGCTAATATTAAAGAGGTTAAACCAAGTAATACACCAAACAAGTTCGAAGAAAGAGAAATACCGGGATTGAGTAGGACTAAGACTAACAGAGTGGAGCTAGCCATGGACGCAACGAAGATAAGACGCTTTGTACTGTCGATGAAGCTGACCAGCAGTCTTTCAGATACATAACCAAATACAACAAACAAAAAGAATGAAAAAACTGCAACATTTGTCATGTCTGAGTAAAGAGATCTTACTTGAATATACTCCTCAACTTGAAGTAACCATGTTTCCATAATAGAAGACCAAGCACGACTGTAGGTATTATTACTCAAAAAAGTACGATACTTATCAAAATAGATTTTAGCCAGACTTTGATAATCTCTCGTAATCGGATTTAACAATTTACTTACGTTAGCTACTTCTAGTCTTGCTGTATTTAAAATGTAGAGTTGACTACCAATATCAAAAGCAGATAAGAAAACGTCTTGCTGGTTACTTACCATTAACCCTTTACCTAGACCAAAAAGTTCTAATGGTTCAGATTGATTTGCTAAAACGACTGAAATGCTTTGAGCTTTTCCAGTCCTAATAACAACTTCATAAGGCTCATAAGAATTGAGGAAAAAGCTAGCAGCTCCTGCTCTTAGATCTAAAAAGTAACCTCCTGTTATTGGATTGGCATGAGTATAAAAGTTATTTAAGGTAATTGTTACAGCTGAAGATTGCGCGGTTGGAACTGGTTGAACAGTTAATAATGTTGGATCTTGTACTTCTGTCAAGTGTTTACCCGTTACGTAAGTTGACCCAAAAGCAGTTGGGTCTATGAGATCAAAAAGAGTAATCGTTCCACCTACCCTAAAAGAAGTAACTTTAATTGGGTTTCCAAGACCCTCAATTGGATTATAAATCCTTATTGGTCCTTTCCCTAAAGAATAAAGACCTGTGTTATCTGGCGCAAATAAGATCCTGCCAGTCGTATAGTTAATAACCCAGCCTCCTACTTCGGGCCATGCGCCACTTATATCATTTGTCCAACCTCTTACTTCTAAGATACCATTTCTATCAGCGGTTCCTATAATCCAACAAGTTGGATCTTCCTTTGTAGAAGAACCCATGTAAGAGCTTGCCCATACTACTACTAAAGCATTTGGAATGGGCGTATACAAGATTGGAGATGTAGCGTTGTACTCCACTATCTGAACGACCATATCGCAAACACCATAGAAAAGATTAGCCCCTGTAGTCCCTCTTCTTTGAGGAGATATTGCGCTCCAAGGCTTTCCTACAAGATCGCTTAAGGAGGAAACTCTTGAGATTAGGTAAATGGATGAAATGACGTAGCACGATTGAGAAATAACATTCTCCATATAAACCTTGTCTAAAGTATCTGATGGAGTTTTTAGGTAGGGCTTGTATGTGAACGGGTTTGAGAACGTAAATGCGACTGGACCCGCCATTGAAAATGGCTCACTATCATAAGTTACACGAATAGGAACTACTTGTTGCCAAGATGATTGCCAAGCAAGACCTAACTGCCCAGAAATACCTGCTATAGCAGCAACTTGCCCTGTTACTCCTCCTGTTGAGGCAGCACCTGTAAAATTTAGAACTCCCAACTTGAAGCTTTTCAACTCAGTCATTACTATCTTTGGGTAAGTGTTTAGTAACGCATCTCCAAGAGCCGTGTACCTTCCATCTTGGTCCATCCATTTGTTCCAGAAGTCACCCATAGCAAATGGAGCAACCAAATTTGTATCACTATAGAGATCTATAAACACATTAACAAAAGGTTGAAAGTCACTAACTGGCGTTACTCTATCCTCCTTAAAGAAATACTTATCAACAAACTCTCTAGAGCCAGCTAATGCTTGGTAATGTCCAGGAAGAGCAATGAAGAGAATCGAGGGCATTGGTTGATTGTCAGGTTTGCTTAGAACTCTAGCAAGTTCAAGAAGGATAGAAATCCCTATAGCATCATTTGCTCCAGGTGCAAGAGCAGGCAATACAGAAAAAGAGTCATAGTGAGCTCCTATCACTAACCGCTCATTTGTCCCGCCTGAACCAGGTATTACACCAAAGATATTCTCTACTTCTACATTTTTCCAATGAAGGTTGCTAACTACTGTTATGGGCTTGTGATCTTTTGCCAACTCTATAAGTTCATTCTTGTAAGTAGAATTTACATAAACTCTTGGAAAGTATATGGGAGAAATAACT
>Ga0123519_10014401_pt1 | contig 11246 bp, 8 predicted proteins | sample YelNatPaOPRAMG02_FD_87396 | JGI IMG/M metagenome (GOLD analysis project Ga0123519, IMG submission 87396) | Hot spring microbial communities from Yellowstone National Park - Yellowstone National Park OP-RAMG-02 (version 2) | ecosystem: Environmental > Aquatic > Thermal springs > Hot (42-90C) ... | reverse complement strand
TGCGCCAGGAGGTGGGGGACGTCCCGCTCCAGGCCATCAGGGCCGTGAAGAGGGTCATGGACCCCCTGGACATCATGAACCCCGGAAAACTGGTGCCTCCCGGCTGAGCCCCTGGAGCGGGGTCGGGCCACGGGGGTATAAAAATCCGGGTACAGCCATACCGATATATGGTTTAGACGGCGGCTGAGGACCTCCGTATTTTTCGGGGTGGGAGCATGGAAGAGACGCCGGTGTTCGTCTACGGGACACTGAAGCCGGGCGAGAAGATGTTCCGGCACATCAGCCATACCGTCAAGGACGCCGTGCCGGCGTGCGTGAGCGGGCGCCTGTACGAGACCCCCTTCGGTTACCCCCTTCTGGTGATGTCGGGGGCCGAGGACGAGCTCCTCATCAACGGCGTCCTCCTCACCGCCGCCGAGGGCTGCTACGAGGAGATGATCCGCATAATAGACGTCATCGAGGGCGAGGCGGGCCTGGAGAAGGGCGAGACGGAGGTCCTGCTGGAGAGCGGTTATCGGGTCAGGGCCATCGTATACTTCTACCGCCAGGCTCCTCCTTACGCGCAGCCCTACTTCGGTTCCGACTGGCCGCCCTGTTAACCCTCCCGGGGTGAGGCGGATTCCGCCCGCCCGCGCCGCTGGCCTTCCTGTCCGCCGCGGGATGCGTCGCCTTCCTCACCCCCGCCCTGTGCGCCGCGTTTCATCTCGCGGGCGAGGCCGGCAGGGAGAGGAAGAAGGAGAGTCCCGCCTTCCCCGGCATGTCCATCCTGAGGACACCGCCCATCTCTCGGGTCAGGTTATGCGCCAGCCGGTATTCCATGGCCAGGGTGGGTATCTCCCCCTCCTCCCGGGAGGGCGGCCAGCGCTCAATCCCTCGCAGGACCTCCACGGGCAGGGTGGGATTTGGACAGCGGATGTGGATGTTGATGTGGGGAGGGCGATAGGAACACCACGCGGAGACCGTCTTGCCGTCCTGCGAACAGCGCATGCATAGGTCCAGCACGTTGTACAGGAGGTCGAAGACGCAGGAGGGATCGGCATCGACGGGCGGGAGCTCGTCAAGCAGGCGCGACCCTATCTTCACCCCCCTTTCCAGGTGTATCTCGTGCAGAAGGGAGGAGACCTCTTCCAGCACCTCCGGAAGGGATACCGCCGTCTTCTCCTTGCGGGGCCGCGACTCGCCTATGTCCAGGATGTAGGTGAGATCGTTGAGCATCCCCTCCAGGCGCGAGACGGAGACCCTGATAAAGGTGAGAAAATCCCGGCGCGAGTTCTCGTCCAGCCTGTCCCAGTATTCCTGCAGGGTCATCGCGTATCCCACGATGGAGGTGAGGGGGTGTTTTATCTCCTGCACGGCCACGGCGGCCATGCGCTTGGCCTCCTCCGCCTGGCGCAGCAGGAGGTTGAGGTTTTCGGCCATGTCCATGCGCTCCTTCTCCCGCTCGGCCAGGAACCTGGCGGTCTCACGGCGGTCTCTCTCCAGGCCCAGGAGAAAGGCCACCAGGAGGCAGAGTGGGAGCAGGAGGAGGATGGTTATCACCGCCGCGGGAGACTCCCGCAGTAGGCTGCCCGGCGTTCCGCGGGAGATGAAGTAGTGGAGCAGGAGGAGCAGGCCGAGGTAGACGCAGGCCACCAGCGCGCCGAGGGTCATGTAGCGCCACTTGTAGGATCTCGCCCTGCGCGCCCTGCGATATGCGCCTGGTAGCGAATTGGTGCGCCCTTGCATTCCGCGACCTCTCCCTCAAGGGACCCTTCTTAATAATTAGTTACCCACAACGCCGTTCCCCCAACCAGCCCGTGACCACTTTGCCCGCGGATCGTCCCCATGCTGCCAGGGAACCCCGGCGCGCGCGGCCGGGATTCCAGCGCGCTCAGGGGGCGGGAAGCTGCGGGGGATGTACCTGGGTGTCCACCCCGATGAGCCGCCCCTCGCGGAAGAGGAGGACTGCTTTTTCGTAGACGATGACGGTGTTTTCGGGCATGAGGCCATCCTTGGCCTCGTGGGTGAAGAGAGGTTCTCCCAGGAGCTGGTCGGCGCCTTCCGGCGTGAGGAGGGAGTCGAAGTCCTGCGGCCGCAGGGAAGTGGGAGGATATTCCGCTGACTTGTCCTCCACCGGCTCCTCGCCCCAGAGCCTCCCGTTGTCGAAGTCCAGGGCCTTGCCGCAGGAGAAGTATGTCCAGCGCTCAACGCGGTCCCTGCTGTAAGGGTCGATGGATATGAAAAAGTGGTCGGGGTACCCGAACTCCTCGACCACCCGGCTCTGGTCCTCGGACAGGCCGCTTATGGGAGAGGCCTTCTCCGGCTTCGCCTCCACGGTCAGGGGCTGGTTGCCCTCGCCGCAACCGCGGAAGAGAAAGAGCGCCAGGACGAGGAGAACGGCAAGGCGCGGAGCCGGCCCCCACCGTCTTCCGCGCCGCGACCCCAGCCATCCCGCCGTGTACCTGGCCATGCCTTGATTATAGGGTCCTCTCCGCCGCCGTTGAAGGGAGAGGGGGTTCTGGCGGGGACCCGGATGTAGGGACTCATGCCTTCGCCCCGTGGGAGGGGCGGGGCCTCGGTCGGACTCCCGGCCGGGGCGTGATATCCTTTCAAAGAGGTTAGCGGACAAAGAGGTTGGCGGACGGCCTTGCCGCGTGTGCGGGGGAAATGAGTCGAGGGGTGAGGCATGAGAAAAAGAGAATGCGCGCGGAGACCGGTACCGCTGGCGCTACTGGCGCTGGTCATCCTGTTCTCCCTTTCGGGATGCGGGGGTGGGGAAGGCGGGAGGGAGATCGTGCTGCGGGACCTGCAAATGCAGGATTCCCTGGCCCTCTATTATCCCGTGCCCGCCTCGGCGGCGGCGCAGGTGCCCGGATACCGGGTGAACCCTGACCTCTCCAACGTGGAGGGGGCTGCCCGGGTCTCCCTTTCCCCCCAGGTCAGGCGCCTGCTGGCGGAGCGAGGCTTCGCCGTTGTCCCCGCCGAGGGATGCGATGACCTGTACCAGGTCTACCTTTCCTCCGGCCTCCCCAGTTTCGTCACCGTGGACGCCGTTTTTAAGGCCTTCCACCTCCTCTGCCTGCGGACTCTCCTGGAAATGGAGGTGCGACGTTTACGGGCCGACCTGGAAGCCCTGCTCTCGGCCCTCCAAGAAGTCATGTACTCCATTTACCGGGATTCCGGGGGGACGGTGAGGGAGGCGGCGGGTAAGGACCTTGGTTTTCTGGGGGTCGCCCGCCGGCTCCTGGGACTGGATCCAGGCATCCCTGCCGAGGTGCGGGGGGAGGTGGAGGAGGAATGCCGCCTTATCGAGAGCGCTTCCTCGAGCGGGACCTCTCCCCTCTTCGGCTACCGGGAGGATTACCGCGCCTACATCCCCCCGGGAGCCTACGCCTCCGACGCCTCCATGGGAGGTTATTACCGGGCGCGGACCTGGTTGGGCAGGATGGGATTCCCCGCCTACGCGGGGAAAGGGCCTGCCCTGGAGAAGAGAGGCCGGGACATGGCGCGTCGCTCCCTGCTCCTGGTGGGGGCGCTGCACGCGGCGGAGGTCGGGGGGGAGCCGGCCCTCAAGGTCTGGGACCGTGTCTACCAGCCGCTCCGCTTTCTGGCCGCCGGATCACTGCACCTCAACGCCCATCACTATTCCCGGCTGATGAGGGAGGTCTTCGGAGACCGCCTGGTCCTGGACGAACTATCCGACGATGCCAGGGTGGACGAGTTCATATCCCGTGCCGGCCAGGAAGGCGCGAGGTTGCTGGGGACCGCGGCCGGGCTGATGGACGCGAACGGCCCCTCTTTCCATTTCCTGGAATGTGGCCTCCCGTTCGGGGAGAGTGTCTTCGAGAGCTTGACGGCGTCGGGCGGGGTGACGGGGAGGGGGCTTCCTCGTGGCCTGGACTTTCCCGCGGTCATGGGTTCCTCCCGCGCGCTGGAACTCCTCGAGGGATATTACCAGGAGGGAAGGTACGAGGGCTACGCGGAAAAGGTGCGGGAGACGGCCGCGAAGCTCTCCGTGCTGGAGCCCTACCCGGCGCGGGCCAGCCTATCCTGGAGCTGGCTTGACGCCTCCCGCGCCCTGCTCTATCCCGGCACGGAAGGCTACCCCCCCTTCACCCTCGGCGGCGCATGGCGGGACAAGGACCTGCACTCCTTCCTGGCCTGCTGGGTGGAGCTGGGAAGGGGCGCGGCAGGGGCGGTTTCCCCGAGGGAGGCGGCCCCCGGGGGGTCGGCGGCCGGCGGCGGGGGATACGTGGAGCCGAGACCGGGCATCTTCGCCGCGCTGGCGGCGGATGCCGACATGCTGCGGCGGGGGCTTTCCGAGCGCGGGCTCCTGGATGAGGCCACCGCGGAGGACCTGGAATCTTTTTACAGGTGGGCCCTGGGGCTCAAGGCCATGGCTGAGAAAGAGCTGGCCGGCCAGCCGTTGAGCGTGGAGGAGCGCGATGTCCTGTCGCACGTGGGAGAGACCCTGCGAGACCTGGCTTCCGGCCCCTCCGGGGAGCTGCCCTCGTCTCCCTGGGTGCTGACCGAGGTGTACGCGGATCCCGCGTACGGGGATGTCCTCAGGTTGGCCCTGGGAAGGCCTTACCTGTGTTACGTTGTAGCTCCCGTGGACGGAAGACCCACCCTTACGGCGGGAGCGCTTTATTCCTTTTACGAACTGGCGGGTCCGCGGGAGAAGACCTGCGATGAGGAGGGATGGCGGGAGTCCCTGTTAAGGGGAGAGCGCCACGACCCTCCCTCCTGGACCAGCTCTTTCCTGCGCTAGCGAGGTCCCCCCTGACCCGATCTCAGTCCTCCTCCCGGAGCTTCTTCTCCAGGAAGCCGGGACGGCGCGGGCGCATGGTGTAGGGCTCCAGGAGGAAGGGGACCAGGAGGACCAGGGCCACGGCCACGCCCAGCAGGATCCACTGCGAGGTCGAGGTGGTGCTCTCCGGGTTCTGGGAGGTAAGGGCGCCGTCCTCCGGGGGGGCTATCCTCAGGGACGAGAGCGCGGAGACGGGGATCTCCCGGGAACCCTCCACGTATTCCTGGAAGAAAGACGACCAGTCGCGGCCGGTCCAGGTCTCCAGCAGGGAAAGCAGGTCGTCGTTGCCCGGCGGGATGCCGTTCCCCTTCAGCCCGGCCAGCTCGCGCAGGAAGGAGAAGAGGTCGCCGGGAGCGGGTCGCATGTCCCTGAGTTCGGCGTCCAGGGCCGCACAGGCCATGGCGCCTCCCCTTGCGAGGAGACCCACCGCATCCGGTTCGCGGCCCCGCGTGCCCGCCTCTGCCAGCGTGAGGTCTCGGGAGGACCGCAGCTCCCGGTAGGACTCGTACACCAGGTTGAGCCGCTCCCACGCCAGCGCCGCACCCCAGACCCCCGCCTCGTAGGGGAGCAGGTCCTGCAGGTACCAGGACGCCCCTTCCGTCAACCAGGCGGCCTCGTCCCGCAGGGACAGCCGCCTGGCGAGCAGGGAGGAGGAAAGCCCGCGGGCCACCGCCTCCAGGGTCCGGTCGGAAAGGAGGCCGCCCTCCGGGACGGCCACGGCCACGGTGCCGCCGGGGAAGGAGGAGGAGGGCTGGAAGTCCTCACCGGCGGGCACGCCTCCCTCGGTATCCAACACCACCAGGAGTGGCCCCGGTGCGGCCGTTACCTCCCCGCCTCCCAAAAGGGAGGAGAGCCTGGCGAGCAAGGCATCCACCTTTTCCACGAACTCGTCGAGCGCGGCTTGCGGCGGCGTCACCCGCGAGGGTACGGCGAGACGGAAAGAACCCCTTTCCACCAGGCTCAGGTCTCCGGCCAGGAGGGGGTTGGCGAGGAGGGATTCCATCTCCAAGGGCTCCTCCCCGGACGGGAACAGCACGCTCCACCCCGGAGGCAGCTCCAGGTCCAGGGATACCCGCTCCACCGGAAGGGACTCGGGCCGGAGGAAAAGGGCGTAGCCGGGAAGGAAGACCTGGCTGGCGTCGGCGCGGGGCAGGTAAAGCCGCATCTCGGGGGAGTCCGGGATCGGCTCGGAGCCCGGGGGCGGGGAGGCGGGACCGCAGGCTCTCACGAGGTAGCGCAAGGTCAACCTGCCTTGGTGATCGACACTCCAGGCGTTCCTTTCCTTGGTGACAGTGAGCTCCTCCCCCCGTTCGTCAAGGGCATGGACCTCCTCTACGCACGAGGAAAGGAAGTCGCCCCAACCCCGCGTATAGGCCTGGTCGAACCCGAGGACAAGGGGTTGGCGATCCGTTTCCAGGTCCAGGGTGACGGAAACGACTCCTTCCCCGCTCCTGGTGAGGTCCACGCGGAAGCGGAGGGATGGGGAAGGGGTTTCCGCCCCCGCCGGGCAGGCGAGGCAGAACACCGAGGTCAGAATCACCGGAAGGAGGAAGATGGTCCTCTTCATGATCAACACCAGGCATCATTATCCCAGAAACGGCTTTCGGGATGAAGTTCGTCGCCGCGCCCGGGCCGTCGGGCCCTCACGCTGATATCGGAAAGAAAACCGGAGCCTGAGACCGGGGTCTCGCTCCGGATGACCGCACTGCGCGCGAAGCACCTCTCCCGGAAGGTGCCCCTCACTTGTTCCTTCTCTGCCAGCGGGTGCGCTTGAGGAGCTTCTTGTGCTTTTTCTTGCGCATCTTCTTGCGCCGCTTCTTGATGACCGAGCTCACGCGGTATCACCTCTTTGCTCGCTTTGCTTCTTCGAACGCCTTAATTCTACAATAAGCGCCCCCGCCCGCCACAACCGGTTTCACCGCCGGAGCGGCGGCTGCGCGCACGGCGGTCTCGCCCCGGAAAAGGATGGCCGGTAGCGGGTCGCCTGCGGTAAAAGATCGCCCGCGGGAGGGTTCGAACCGGCCGTCGCCGGACCCTGCGAGAGGAGGGCTACCGTGCTTTTAAGAGACGCCTTTCGCCATGCCCGGAACGCGGGGTAGCGCTCACCGGCGGTGCGGGTGGCGACCCCGACGACGCCCCAGAGGTCAAGGACGGTTGAAGGCGTGGTGCAGGCGGCGGAGGGCGGCTTCTCGCTCGCCCCTCTCAACCTTGGAGCGCCGCAGAGCCGCAGCGAGGAAGTCGATGGAGCGGTCGTAGGTCTCCCTGTCCACCGGGTAAGGATGGCCGTCCTTGCCGCCGTGGGCGAAGCTGTAGCGTGCCGGGTCTCTCCAGCTCAGCGGGGTTCCGTAGATGAGCTCGGAGATGAGAGCCAGGGCGCGCAGCGTCTTGGCCCCCACTCCGGGCATGCCCAGCAGGGCGGCGAAGTCTTCCGGGGGGTTCTCGTAGGTCTTGAGGAGCACCCTTCCCACCGCCTCCGGGTTCAGGTCCCGGATCATGATCTGGTGGCGGGCGGGAAGGCGCAGTTCCTGGAGGCGCTTGAGGTCCCGGACCACCTTGTCCGGACCCGAGGAGGATATCTCGCTCATAACCGCCCTGGCATCGCGGCTCTCCGCGGCGACCAGGTTGATCACCACCGGCTCCCTTTGCAGGGAACAGATGGCTTTATGCGGTTCCTCGGTGAAGTCCGACACCTCTTCCCCCAGCCAGTGGTAACGGCGAGCCCTGCCGCAGGTCTCGTTCATGCCCTGCTGCACCACCGCCCAGTCTCCGCGGGAGGTGAAGAGGAAGAAATGATGGTATATCTGGTAGCCGTCCTGGATGGCATTGTTGTCCACCTTGGCGGACATGCGGCTGGCATGGATGAGGCGGGGCACGGCTTCCCCCAACCCCCACCTGCCGCCCTGCTCCTCTATCTCGTCGGGGGTCCGCCTGGACGCGGCACCCTTGCCGCCGGCGGCGAAGAGGCCGAGGTCAGGCCGCGCGCGAAGCGCCTCCTTGACCGCGCCGCAGGTGGTGGTGGTCAAGCCGGAGCTGTGCCAGTCGAAACCCAGCAGGCAACCGAAGGCCTGGAACCAGAAGGGGTCCGCGAAGCGGCGTAGCGTCTCCGCCTGGCCCGTCTCCTCCACCAGGAAGGAGACGATCTCCCCCGCCAGCCGCGTCATGCGCTGGAAGAGCCACCGCGGTGCCCTGCCGTAGTGAAGCGGCAGGGTCGCCGTCCCCGTCTTCTGGGCACTCATGTTCTCCTCCGGCATCCATTCCTTCCCGTTGACATGTTACCGCCTCCGGGTGACAGGGGCGCGGGAGGAGCCGGGTCGCGGAAAAGCCGGTCCGCGCCGGACGGTTGACTTTATCCTTGGGCGTGTCCGTGAAGTGAAAAGCCCCCGGCAGGGGGTAGAATAGCAATAGACCGATGTGGTAGGCGAGAGACTCGAGGTCTTCGGACACCGGGGAGCCCGACTTTGAAGGAGTTCGTTAGCGGCAGGCTGGTGAGCGGCGGCGGGGTGTGCGAGGGATGCGGCAAGCGCCTCCACGCCGGGGAGAAGGTCTATTCCCTGGCCTCGGAGGTGGACGAGATCCAGGAGTACCTCTACTGCCTTGACTGCAAGCCGGAAGAGAGGGACCTCCCGAAGGGCGTGCTGAGCCTCCAGCCGGCCCTGGCCGTGGAGGAGCCGGGGGCCGAGGAACGCAGCCTGGGTATCGAGGTAAGGGCGGGGTCGTCCTGTTCCCGTTGCGGCCACCTCTTCGAGGTCCAGGAATGGCTTTACGTGGGGGTGGTGGAGGGTCTGACCAGCGGCTTCATCTACTGCTACGAGTGCTACCTGCAGGAACGCGAGGCTTGAGCGCGCTCCGCTCACAGCGAGCGCCTCTTGGTGGACTGGGCGAGGTCGAGCTTCCGGATGTACCTCAGGGAGGGGTATTCCGAGAAGACCATTATGACCACCACCGCCACGGCCACTATTAGGTAAGTGCGAGGTGCGACGGCGGTGGTGAAGGAGAAGAGGTCGGTGCGGTAGAGGCGCACCGCCTGGTCCATGACCACGTGGGCGGCCACGTAGCCCGGGAAAAGCCCCAGCAGGCCCATGATCACGTTCTCCAGGGTAATGGAAAGGGATGCCTTCCACTGCGGGACCCCCAGGGTGAGCATGGTGGCCACCTCCTGTTCCCTCTCCATGATGTTGATGGTGGAGGTGTTGAACACCAGGGTGGAGGCCATGATGATCCCGAAGACCAGCATCACGGTTATGAGGAGGTACATGAGCCCCAGGTAGGAGTTGATCTCCTTTCTTATCTGGTTCAGGTCCACGAGGGCCATGACGTTGGGTATGGCGTAGAGTGCCTCCCTGACCTCCCTGTAGTGGGCGGGGTCCAGCTTCACGTAATAGCCCATGGATCGCGTCCCGTAGCCCAGGAGCTCCCTGGCCTCCTCGAGGGTGACGTGGATGACCGAGCCTAGGGGCTCCATGATGAAGTCGGAGACCACGAACTCGCGTGACCTCCGGCCGGATCGCACGGTCACCGTGTCTCCCTCGCGCAGACCGAGCTTGTCGCGGAAGGTGCGGCTGACCAGGCAGCGGCCGGGGCTCAACCTGACCGCCCGGCCCTTCTCGTCGAGAAAGCCCCGCATGACGGTGTCCGCCCTCTCGCCCATGAGCATGCCCTCGGCCTCCCGGTCTCCGCAGGCGATGACGCAGGGCCAGCCGACGGTGGGCTCCACCCCCACCACCCCGGGTATGTCCTCCACCTTCCTCTGGGAGACCGCGGTCTGCGGCTCCAGGAAGAGGGCGGCGATATCGAAGGTGTAAAGGTGGTTGAAAGCCCGGTTCATGTTGTCGCGCACCGAGTCGTCCAGCCCCAGGTTGAGCATGATGAGGACCACGGCGAACACGATGCCCACCACGGTGAAAGCGGTGCGCCTGCGGTTGCGGAAGACGTTGCGCAGGGGGAGCCTCCAGAAGACCTTCACCCGGGAGAAGGAGGGGAGAAGCCTCTCCAGCCAGGTGCGTTTACCGTACCAGGCGGGATCCACGGCGCCGCGCATGGCCTCCGTGGGTTGGACCGCCGCCGACCGGCGGGCGGGGACCACTCCGGCCAGGGTGCAGAAGAAGGCGGCCATCAGGGCGCCGTACAGGAAAGCCTGCGGGTAGAGGCCGAAATACATGAAGGGGACGCCCATCACCGAGGAATATATCCTGGTGACGATGTAGGTGGCCAGGATGCCCAGGAGGCTGCCCAGGACTATGCCCACGGCGCTCACCAGCAGGGCGAAGGATATGTAGTGGGCCATGATAAGGCGGGCGGGGTATCCGATGGCCCGCATGAGCCCGATGATGGGCCTCTGCATGCGCACCATGCGCGAGAGGATCATATAGATGCTGAAGGCGGCTATGGTGAAGAAAAGTACGGGGAAGAACAGGGCGAAGTTCCGGAACTGGCTCAGGCTCATCTCCAGGAGCGTCTTGGAGACCTGGTTGTCGCGGGTGGTCACCTCCTCTATGCCGAAGGGCGAGAGTATCTCCTTGACCTGGTCCAGGGTCGCCTCGAGACGGGAATAATCCTTGAGGGTGAAGGCGAACTCGTTGTAGGAGCGGGCGCCCGTTCCCAGAAGAGCCCGGGCCTGGGGGAGGGTGAAGTAGAAGATGCCGTGGGCGGTGGGCGAGGTCATGGGGAACTGGCGGCTGCGGAAAACTATGAGGTACTCCGGGCTGTTGACCACCCCGGCCACGCGCACCGGTATCCTCCTGCCGTTCTCGACGGCGTAGATCAGGTCCCCCTCCCTGAGCTTGTTGAACGAGGCGAAGTGGTGTTCCACGAGGCAGGCGAACTCCTTCTCCTCGCCGGTGAGCATCCTCCCCTGCCGCAGGTGGAGCATGTTCACGTAGGGCTCGGAGGTGGGGACGCTGATCACCTGCCCGGTGATGCGCGTGCCGTCCTCGAGCTCCAGGCTTTGGACCTCGCTCACCCGGGGGGTGAGCTCCCTCACGTTCCCCAGCGAGGATAGCCTGGCGACCACCGTTTCCGGGGCGCGTCCCGTCCTCACCAGGAGGTCCTCGAAGTTCAGCTTGCGGTAGGTGTAGTCGTAGGACTTGGAGAGGTTGAGGAAGGACATGTAGGCGGCGGTGAAGAGGACTATGCCGATGGCCACCACGAGGGATACGGCGAGGAAGCGGAACTTCGCCTGGCGTATCTCCCTCCACAGCTTTCTTCGCAGCAGCCTCATACCCTCGCCTCCATCCCTCACGGAAACTCCCGTCCGGGGAAGACCCGCCCCGGGCCTCGCCGCCGGTGCCCGTCGCTCTTCCCGGCGGTGCGCCGCCAGGCTGGCGGATCGGTTCGCAAGGATCCTTTGCCCCTATTATGTTCCGTGCGGGGGGTCTTTATCCACGGGCGAGGCCGGAGGGCCGGACTGCGACCTCCTCGTGTATAATCGGGGTAGTAGCGACCGGAGAAAGGAGCCCGG
>Ga0123519_10014398_pt1 | contig 11246 bp, 10 predicted proteins | sample YelNatPaOPRAMG02_FD_87396 | JGI IMG/M metagenome (GOLD analysis project Ga0123519, IMG submission 87396) | Hot spring microbial communities from Yellowstone National Park - Yellowstone National Park OP-RAMG-02 (version 2) | ecosystem: Environmental > Aquatic > Thermal springs > Hot (42-90C) ... | reverse complement strand
TGGCGGGGTGCCTGCAGCCGGGCCGCCAACGGGCGGCCCGGCTGCAGGCAACCCGCCAAATCCCCCCGAATGGCTCCACTCCGGTCGCGTGCGAAGCGCGATGCCCGGATGGGATCCGCGCCCTGATGGGTAAGTACGGCTGTAGTGATAGGTAGCGGTTCTGGAAGATCTGCAGGCAGATGACAAAACAAGTTGTGCTCAAGGATACCGCAGCCCAACAGTGGTTGCGTTTCGCAGAACCGGTGCAGGTCATCGAGGCCCGCACCCTGGCAGAGGTCATTCCAGCCTTGCGCAGCGTCGAGGCCCAGGTGGGTGCGCAGGGCCTCTTCGCAGCCGGCTTTATCAGTTATGAGGCGGCGCCGGCCTTTGACTCTGCGCTGAGTGTGCGGCAGCCAGGGAAATGGCCCCTTCTTTGGTTCGGACTCTACCGGCAGCCTGAGGTCATCTCCTGCCCACTCACCGGGCAAGCGCAGGCTTGTGCTCCTGATCAGTGGTCCCCCACCGTCGATCATGACGAGTACTGGGCCGCTATTGCGCAAATCAAGGAATACATCGCCCGTGGCGAGACGTACCAGGTCAACTATACCTTTCGCCTGCGGGCGCCCTTTGCCGGCGATGCCTGGACCCTCTTCCAGGACCTGGCGCGGGCGCAGCAGGCGGATTATGCAGCCTATGTCGATACGGGGCCTCTGGTCCTGTGCTCGGCCTCGCCGGAGCTTTTCTTCCGCCTGGATGGGCGCCGCCTGCTTTCGCGACCCATGAAAGGGACGGCGGCGCGGGGGCGATGGGCGGAGGAAGATCAGGCGCAGGCAGAGTGGCTGCGCCACTCGGAAAAGAACCGGGCCGAGAATGTGATGATCGTCGACATGATCCGCAACGACATGGGGCGCGTGGCGGAGATCGGCAGCGTGAGCGTGCCCCGACTGTTCGACGTCGAGCGCTACCCGACCGTCTGGCAGATGACCTCCACAGTGAGGGCGCTGACTGATGCTCCCCTCGTCGAGATTCTGCAGGCCCTTTTCCCCTGTGCCTCCATCACGGGCGCGCCCAAGCCGCGTACGATGCAGATCATTGCGGCACTCGAGACGACGCCGCGCGGCGCCTATACCGGCTGCATCGGCTTTATCTCGCCCGGCCGGCAGGCGCAGTTCAACGTGGCCATCCGTACGGTCGCTATCGATAGAACGACGGGCCAGGCAGAGTATGGCGTCGGCGGTGGCATCGTGTGGGATTCGGCTGCCGGTGACGAATACGATGAATGCCGGACCAAGGCGCGCGTGTTGACCACAAGGCAGCCGGATTTCTCGCTGCTGGAAACCATGCTCTGGTCGCCGGCTGACGGGTATTGGCTGCTTGAGCTGCACCTCCGGCGTTTGCAGCGCTCGGCGGATTACTTTGGCATCCCAATGGACCTGGGTGCGGTTCGACAGCGCCTGATGGACCTGGCCGCCTCATTGCCAGCCGGATCGCACAAGGTGCGGCTGCTGGTGGCGCGGGATGGCGCCGTGCAAGTTCAGGCCCTGCCGTTCGACGGCGCCCTTCTTTCCAGCCCAGTACGGCTGCGGCTGGCGCCCAAGCCGATTGACCCGGCGGACCCCTTCCTGTATCACAAGACGACCCGCCGCCAGCTCTACGATGAGGCGCGCGCGGCTTGCCCCGACTGTGATGATGTCCTGCTTTGGAATGAACGCGGGGAGATCACGGAGACAAGTATCGCCAATATCCTGGTGCAGTTGCATGGCGAGCTGATCACTCCGCCGCTGACCAGTGGTCTGTTGCCCGGCACCTGCCGTGCATGGCTACTTGCACAGCGCCAGGTGCGTGAGCAGGTTATCACTCTGGATATGCTCCGGCGCAGCGAGCGTATCTACACCGTCAACTCTCTGCGCAAACAACAGGAGGCCGTCATGGTCTGGTAGGGCAAGGGATTGCCTCCTGCGGCAAGCTGCCCTATAATCGCGAGGGATGAAAAGGACGAAGAGACGCGGAGAGACGGAGGACACACAGGTCAGGAGGTGAGCCGTGCAGGCCGTAGTCAAGTATGCGTTGGGAGAAGGCAATGTCGAAGTGCGCGAGGTGCCGGTGCCGGAGCCGGGCCCGGGGCAGATGAGGATCCGGGTGGAGGCAACCGGCATCTGTGGCTCGGACTTGCACATTTACCATGGCGACATCAAGTTCAAAGTGCAGCCGCCGGTGGTGATGGGGCACGAGTTCGCCGGCCGCATTGATAAGCTGGGCCCCGGGGTGGAGGGGTTCACTCCGGGAGAGGCCGTCACCTCGGAGACGGCGGCCAGCGTCTGTGGGGTCTGCGAGCCCTGCCGGCACGGGCGCTATAACCTGTGCGCCCAAAAGTGGATCATCGGCTATGTCTATGACGGCTGCTTCGCCCCCTATGTGTGTGTTTCGGCGACACGGGTGCACCGGCTGCCGGCAGGGGTGAGCACGCTGGCCGGGGCGCTCGCGGAGCCGCTGGCAGTGATAGCACATGCCGTGTTGATCCAGGGGCAAGTGCGGGCGACCGAGACGGTGCTGGTGGGGGGGCCGGGGTCCATCGGGCTGCTGACAGCGCAGACGGCAGCGGCGGCCGGGGCGACCGTTATCCTGGCCGGCACCGATGCCGATCTGCCACGCCTGCAGCTGGCGCGTGAGCTGGGCATTCCCCACGTGCTGAATGTACAGCGCGATGATGTGACCGCACGCCTGGCCGAGCTCACCGGCGACGGCCCCGATGTCTTTTTCGAGTGCGCCGGCGCGCGCGCTTCGGCCCAGCTTGGCCTGCAGGCGCTCAAAAGGGGCGGCCGCTATGTGCAGGTGGGGCTTTTCGGCAAGCCGGTGGAGGTGGACCTGGAGCTCTTGGCCTATAAAGAGATCGCGGCCACCGGCGCCATCGGCTCCTACTGGGATTCCTGGGAGATGGCCCTCAAGCTCCTGGGGGCGGGCCTCGTGCGCACCGAGCCGCTTATCAGCCACCGCTTCTCGCTGGCCGACTGGCAGGAGGCTTTCCGCGTCTTTGAGAGTAAGCAGGGCGTCAAGGTGGTGTTTGTGCCGTGAAGCTATCGGCTATTAGCCATCCGCTATCAGCTTGTTTCCCTGCCAGCCGGGCAGCTTCGCGGCCATAACCGCAGGTTGCGGCCTGGAACAGCAATTGCCAAAGCGAGCCCAGGCTGATAGCTCACAAGAGGTGCTGCTTTGCGTGTTTTGATGCTTTCCCGCGCCTGCATCACGGGTGCGTATCAGCGCAAGCTGGAGGAGATGGCCGCGCTCCCAGGGGTGGATCTGACTGTGGCGCTGCCGGCTGAGTGGCAGGAGAATGGCCGTGTGGTGCGGCTGGAGCGGGCCCACACGCAGGGTTACCGCATGCTGGTGCTGCCCGTCGCGGTGAACGGCAATTTTCACCTGCACTTCTTCCCCACGCTGGGCCATGAGCTGCGGCGCCTGCGTCCGGATATCGTGCACATCGACGAAGAGCCCTACAACCTGGCCACCTTTCTGGCGCTGCGGGCGGCGCGCTCGGTCGGGGCCAGGGCGCTCTTTTTCACCTGGCAGAACCTGGCCCGCCGCTACCCTCCGCCCTTCCGGCAGATGGAGCGCTACGTCCTGGACCACAGCCACTATGCCCTGGTGGGCAATCGCGAGGCGGAAGCGGTCCTGCGCGGCAAGGGCTACCGTGGGCCGGCCAGGCTCGTGCCCCAGTTCGGCGTGGACCCCGGCCATTTTCGCCCCTTGCCGGGGGCCCGGCCCCCGGATGAGCCTTTTGTCGTGGGCTTTGCCGGGCGTTTTATCCCAGGCAAAGGGGTCGGCACACTCCTCGAGGCCCTCTCGGGCCTGCAGGGAGCATGGCAGTTGCGGCTGGCGGGCTCCGGGCCCTTGCAGCAGGCGCTGGCGGAGCAGGCCGGCGCCCTGGGGGTGAGCGAGAGCGTAACCTTTGAGTCTCACATTCCCTCGACAGAGATGCCGCGCTACTACAACCAGCTGCATGCTCTGGTCCTGCCTTCGTTGACCATGCCCAATTGGAAGGAGCAATTTGGGCGCGTGCTGATCGAGGCCATGGCCTGTGGCGTGCCGGTGCTCGGGTCAAGCTCGGGTGAGATCCCCAACGTGATCGGTGAGGGTGGGCTCGTCTTCCCCGAAGGGGATGTGGCCGCTCTACGCGACTGCCTGCAGCGCCTGCGCGCTGACCCGGCCCTGCGCGCCGAGTTGGGGCGCCGGGGCCGGGCACGCGTGGAGGCACACTATACCCAGGCGCACATTGCCCGCACTACAGTGGCGGTCTACAGGGAAATCTTGGGCGACAAGGACAGTTGATGGACCTGATCCGTAATCCGTAAGGCCTCTCGCGCCAGGCAGGCGCTGGTCCTCAACGGCTCATCACGGAAGGGACTGCTTGCGCCGCCTGAGCTGTGCAATGGCGGCCTTACGCATTACGGATCAGGCATCGAATGCCGTTTTTCACCGGAGGTGGAGCGTACCTGAGGCCGCTCCATCGCGCAGTTTAGCCAGCCGCAGAAACGATAGGATCTCCGGCTGCCCCTCGGAGGTGGGCACTTCGGGAGCGGCTTCCTCCGGCGTCGGCTCTTCGGGCGTGACCTCCAGGGTCGGCTCCTCGGGCGCCATCTCCTGGAGCGGGGCTTGCGGCGTGGGTCCCGGGATATTGGATCGAGCCAGGGTATGGCTGAATAGGCCGATGGCCGTGATGGCCAAGGTTACCCCCAGCAGAATCCCCCAGGTGCGCCACATCGAATGCTGCCCCAGCCAGGCGGCGGCAAACAGCGCCGCAAAGGAAATCACCAGGAGCAGTGAGGCGGCGACCAGAAGGTAGTAGAGATCGGTGAGCCGCGTCTGGCCCGGGGTCAGGAACACGGCATCGAGCATATACCCCAAGAGCAAGAGGCCCAGCACGATGGGCGCCAGATTGCGGGCTGCCCACCGGCTAGGCGTTGACGAAGACTTGGACATCATAGTAACCTCCTCGCGCTGGCCATATAGAGCACCACCGCAGGCAGGCCATGGGCAGCCATTGTAGCAGAGTTTTCTTGTTCTGTCACGGCGAAAATGCCCGCCGGCAAGGGCTCATGAGCTCTATCCTCCAGACTCAAATGGCCCGCCCCTTTTGGATCTCATCGATGCGCCGCAGCGCCTCGGAAGGCGGCGTCTCCTCGCGCCCGGTGCGGATCAGGATGTAACGGTAGATGTCGCGCAGCGTGGCGAACAGGGGAACAATCACAAGCAACCCCAGGAGGCCCCAGAGTGCGCCGCCGATAACCAGGAGGATGATAATGATGGCCGGGTTCAGGCGCACCCGATCACCGATGATGTAGGGACCGAGAAAGTTATTCTCCAACTGTTGCACGGCCAGGAGCGCCAGCAGGGCCCACAGCGCCAGGATCGGGCGTTCCAGCCCCGCGATGATGAGGGCGGGGATGAGCGCCAAGATGGGCCCCAGGGTTGGGATCAGGTCGCCCACTGCAGTGATAAAGCCCAGTAGCGCAGCGAAATCGACGCCCAGCAGCGCCAGCGACAATCCGGAGAGGATGCCCACGATCGTGGCCAGCAACAACTGCCCGGCGATGTAGGAGCCCAGGACATCAGCGGTGATATGCCCGACATTGAGGATATCCTCACGGAACGTGGGGGGGAAGAGCTTCATTGTGGCCTCTTCCAGTTGGTCCGCATAGTAGAGCACGTAAAAGACCCAGATGGGCACGACCAGGTACCCCAGGATAACCACGAGGGCGTTGCTGACGGAGGCCAGAAAGCCGATGATGGCCCCCTGGGCGGCGCCCAGCAGCTCGGCTGCAATCGCGCGCCCCTGGTTGATGATCAACGGTTGTATTGACGGCGGAAAGACCCGCTCGAACAGCCGGCGCAGCGCGTTTATGGCGGTCTGGATCTGGCCGGCGAGCCCCCTGCCGCTGAACAAGGCCTGCGTCTCGTTGATGATGGTGGGGATCACATAGGCCAGAATGCCGACAATCACGCCCAGGCCGGCGAGGTAGATCAGCAACAGCGCGATCAGGCGCGCCACTCTACTCTCCGGCGCCAGGAAGGGCAGGTGGCGTTGTAGCCAGTTGACCGGCGGGAGCAGCAGAACGGCAAGCACAAGGCCGAAGAGAAAGGGTACGATGGCGCTCCACACCAGGATGAGCACCACAAACATGATGATGACGACAACAGCAATGGCCACAGTGCGCACCCGTGTGCGTGTCGGCCACGACTCCCACTGCTCGCTCACACAGTCCTCCCTGTTTCCGAGGACGAGGGGCATTGAGTAGCTATTCTAGCAGGAATTGTGCCAGAATTTGCGTTACATAGCGGTAAAGCAATCGCCCTGGGCCGCGACAACTCGCAACTCAGGGCGATGCGTTCCATCGTATCCGGCGCTGGCTTTAGGACTGGGACAGCGATGAAACCCATTTCTGCATATCGGGGTCATCGCCGATCCCAGGGGTGAGCTGGATATCTTCCCATTTCTGACCAGTCATCTTGCCGGCGGCGTCATAATTGACGGTCAGCCGGCCGATAAAACGGCCAGCCTCGCCGGGGATCGATGTCTCGGACTGCACGACGATCGTTCCGGGCGCCGGTTCGGCCGGTTGAGCCAGGGGCTGATCCCCGCCGCTGACGATCACATCGATGCCCGGCACCTGGGCAGCGATCTGCTGGTTCATATCGGCGCCGGCAGTGGATAACAGGATGATGATATCAGCCTGCGGCTGGAGCTTGCGCACATACTCACGTGCGGCATCGATGGGCGGCACCAGCGACCAATCGGCCGAGTTCTCGGGCACAGCGCCAGTGATGCCGATAAAGGCGACCCGATGCCCGGCCACCGCCTTGATATCGTAGGGCTTGGCAAAGAGATGATTCGTGGCCTTGTCGATCAGGTTGGCAGAGAGGAAGGAAAAGCCCTGCGCCTCGCTCATGCGTTTGGTCAGATCGGCTTTGCTCAGGATCAGGTCCTTATCGCCGAGGCCGACTGCGTCATAGCCCAGGCGGTTGAGAATCTCTACGCTCGTCTGCCCATGCGTGGCCTCCGCCGGTTCCTTGGGCCCGGAATCACTCATAATCAGGCTGTTGCCAGCATCGACCAGGATCACATTTGAGGCTTTGGAGCGAGTCTGCTTGATGACTGCGGCCCGACGGGTCACACCCCCAATGGGGTCCCTTCAGCCACAGGGGTAGACGTAGCCCCAGGTATCGTTGGTGAGCAGAAGGGTGAGCGTTGCGGGCTGGTCGGCTTTGAAAGAAGGCGTGAGCATCGCGAGCAATCGCCCAGGGCCAACCGTCGCCAGAAGAACCAGCACGGCGGCCAGGAGCCCCAGGCCCACCCAGGGTACCCATTTGGGAGTAGAGCGCACAGGGGCTACAGGTACATTCCCGCCAGGTTGTGTGTTTCCGGTCACCGTTTTACCTCATTCCATGTTGAAAACAGAGGCTCACACAGCGAGGCTGCTAATCTAGCACCTTGAGGCAATCGTGTCAAGTGCCGGAAGTCACTTCATTCCCGGGTTGACCATCTGCGCTGAGCGCACTATAGTAACCCTGGTTCTCTGGTACGGGGTGCCGAGAGCCGATTTTGGGCCAGGCCTGGCCCATGATGGAGCAATGCGCCATGCCCAGAACACCCCTCAGCATCGAGACGGTGCGTTCGCAGGTCGTGGGCGTGGACCAACCGGTGCCTCTCCTCGACGGCGCCTGGCGCACCTATATCAACCTCGACAATGCCGCCAGCACACCCGCACTGCAGCCCGTCGCTGACCGGGTCAATGCCTTTCTGTCGTGGTATGCCAGTGTGCACCGCGGCGCCGGTTTCAAGTCGCAACTCTCCACCTGGGCCTATGAACAGGCTCATGCGCAGGTGTTGCGTTTCTTCGAAGCCGACCCCGGCGAGTACATCACGATCTTTAGCAAGAATGCCACCGAGTCAATCAACAAGTTGGCCCACCGCCTGGCCTTAGAGCAAGGCGATGTGGTGTTGATCTCACTGCTGGAGCACCATTCCAACGATCTGCCCTGGCGCGGCAAAGCCCAGATCCATCGGATCGATGTGACCCCCGAGGGTTTGCTCGATGAGGACCATTTCGATCACCTGTTGCGCCGTTACGCCGGGCGCGTGCGGTTGGTGGCCGTGAGCGGCGCCTCTAATGTAACCGGTTGCTGCACCCCCATCTACCGCCTGGCGCAAAAGGCGCATGCTGCAGGAGCGCAGATTCTGGTGGATGCGGCCCAGTTGGCGCCGCACCGCAAAGTGGAGATGGGCCGCCTGGACGACCCTTGCCACCTGGACTATCTGGCCATCTCGGGCCACAAGATGTACGCCCCCTTTGGTACGGGCGCCCTGGTCGGCCGGCGCGATACATTCCTGGATGGGGACCCCGACCTCGTGGGGGGCGGTACCGTCACCCTGGTGACGACGGACAGTGTCTATTGGGGCCCATTGCCTGAAAAAGAGGAGGCCGGCAGCCCCAATGTGCTGGGGGCGGTGGCCCTGGCGGAAGCCTTGCGCTGCCTGCAGGAGATTGGTATGGATAACATCGCCGAGCATGAGGCAGCACTGACCGCCCATGCCCTGGAGCGCCTCCGGGCCATCGACCCGCCCCTCACTCTCTATGGCGACTGTGATCCAGCCTGTTGCGCCTGCCGGGTGGGGGTCGTCTCGTTCCTGGTGCCGGGCGTCGATCACCACAAGGTGGCAGCTATTCTGGGCTACGAAGAGGGCATCGGCGTGCGTAGCGGTTGCTTCTGCGCCCAGCCCTACCTCTTCCGCTTGCTCGGCCTCTCGGCGCAGGAGATTGCCGGGTTGCGAGCAGCCGTGACCATGGGCGAAGAAAGCCTTCTTCCTGGTTTGGTCCGCATCAGCCTGGGATGTTACAACAGCACCGCTGAAATTGACGCCGCTGCTGACGCCCTGGCGCGCATCGCTCGGGGCGATTACCGGGGCCGTTATCTGCAGGCAACCGATGGCAGCTATCACCCCGAAGGCCATAGCATAGATTGGTCCCGCTATCTGGAGGGGTAACCGCTCGTGAGAAGGCCCTTTCCGCGTTGCATATATGCCGCTGTGGGGCGCTCGCCTTCTTTGTTGAGAATGTGCAATCTCCTATAATGTAGTGCAGTTGGCGCTCTCTCGCGAGGGATCTATCCCATGGATGGAGGATGGCACATTGTTGGACTCATTGCGTGAGCAGGTATGGCGATTGCACCTGGAGTTACCCAAGAACGGGCTGGTGACCTGGACCGGCGGCAATATCAGTGCGCGTGACCGCGAGACGGGCTATGTGGTCATCAAGCCCTCGGGTGTGCGCTATGAGGACCTGCGCCCCGAGCACCTGGTGATCGTCGATCGTGAGGGCAGGCTGGTGGAGGGCAATCTCAAACCCTCGTCGGATACGGCCAGTCACCTCTACATCTACCGGCACCGGCCGGATGTCGGCGGCGTGGTGCACACTCACTCACCCTATGCTACCGCCTTTGCTGCCCTGGGGCGGGGCATTCCCTGCTGCCTGACGGCCATGGCCGACGAGTTCGGCGGCCCTATCCCCTGTGGGGGGTTTGCACTCATCGGCGGTGAGCAAATCGGCCAGGTGGTGGTGGAATCGATCGGCAGCTCAAGTGCGGTATTGCTCAAGAACCATGGCGTATTTACGATCGGGCCCAACGCCGAGGCGGCGGTCAAAGCGGCGGTCATGGTGGAAGACGTGGCGCATACGGTGTGGCTTGCCCTGCAGCTCGGCCAGCCCGCTGAGATCCCGCCCGCGGAGATCGCCAAACTGCACGACCGCTACATGAATGTCTACGGCCAATAGTAAGTCGGGTCTCGTCTGGCGGGGAAAGGCCGGGCTCCTTGCTTTGCCGCTGTCCGGCAGCCTCCTTGAGGGGGGAGTGGATGTCGTCTGCTTGCCGCCCTGCAGGGCGGCAAGCAGACGACATCCACTCCCCCCTCAAGGCCCATTGCCGGGCGGTTGCGGAGCCCGTGACCCGGCAGGTCTTTGCCAATCGATCCAGCAAGGAAATCAGTGTGTCAGATTTGCTATTTCAAAACTAACTGTTACCGAAATATTCTGTGCAGGGTATTGCTTTTCGATCATTTCCGGTGTATAATCCAGGTCACCAATGTGAGCACAATCAATGGTTTCAGCACCCGCTGTCAACCGGTTGTGCTCTTCGCACGGCTCCGGTCAACTTTGCACCGGCCGTGTTTCCTCTAGCAGGCAATGAGCGTTTTTGGCTGAGTTCGCCTCAGCCGGCAGGCCCGGGTGCTACGGTCAGGCGCCTATGCACAGCGGCCTGTTACCCCAGGTGGTTTCCCTTTGGTTCTCTCCCTGGTAACCTTGTGTCGTTCCACCGACCTCGGGTGCTGTCCGCACAGTAGCTCATTGGGCGTAGCATAGCCCGGGTGGGCAGCCAGAGCTTGTGGCAGGCCCCGGTGGGACGTGATGGGAAGAGGATTGGGCGCTCATTGCGTCAAGGCGGGCGCGTTCATAACGAGCCCCGCATACGAGGAGGAAGCAGCCGTGTTTCGCAAGGCAACCTTCAAGCCCTTCTATGAGTTCGTTCACGAACCGGGGTCTCGGCTCCCTTCTCCAGAGTTTCGAGCCCTGCGCTCCGTACAGGTTATCTCCTTTGTGCACGACTGGCGCGGCACTTTCCTTCGCTGGCTCAGCGCCGGCTTTATCGCCACCGTCCTGACGCTTGCACTGCTGGTTGTCGTGGGTGCAATGTCCCGCCCCAGCTACCCCGGTATTCCCTCGCTACCCCTTGGTGCCTCCCTCCAGGCGAGTGGCAGCAAGGCCCAGGGGAAGGCCCTCACTGTGCCTGCGGTGAGTGGCCCCCAAGCGCCCGATCCGAAAGACCGGGCGGTATGGGCCGCGCAGCCTGGCTGGACGGCTGCTGACCTGGCCACCGCGCGCAGCTCTAGCCTGCGCCCACCGGCCACCCCTATGCAGCCGAGCCAGCGAGGGCAGTACGCGATCAGTACTGTCCTCTCGGGCCTGAAGCCCATCCTGACCACGACACCGGCACCCGGCGCGGCCTGGGCGGTGACAGCCATCGTCCTGTTGGCCCTCGTCATGATGGCGCAGGCAGTGGCACGCCGGCCTGTGGCAACCCAGGCTGAGGGCGCCAAGCCCCAGCCGGCGCCGCGGGCAACCCCGGCCACACGCCGAAATGCCCGGCCGCAGCAGATGCTGCAGCGAGCACCTGGAGTGCTGCCATGGAGTGTGGTTCTGCGCGCAAGGCTGATCGAC
>Ga0123519_10014397_pt1 | contig 11246 bp, 10 predicted proteins | sample YelNatPaOPRAMG02_FD_87396 | JGI IMG/M metagenome (GOLD analysis project Ga0123519, IMG submission 87396) | Hot spring microbial communities from Yellowstone National Park - Yellowstone National Park OP-RAMG-02 (version 2) | ecosystem: Environmental > Aquatic > Thermal springs > Hot (42-90C) ... | reverse complement strand
GATTCTTCCTAGAGGCTTTCTTAAGAGCCTTTACTAATTCGATTAGTTGGGGATTAGTCTTTTTCAATAGCGTTCTCCTCCAGCTCAGTTAAAAGATGAGAAAAATCTGTTGCCTTCTCACGGACCTCTCTTAGTGCTTCTTGCACTATTCTTACTACAGGTAATGAGCCGGTGCTTTCGATATGGAATATGAAATCCTCCTCACTCCAGGAGAGACTGATGGGGGAAGGTTTTTTAGGACAGTGTCTAACACATTCAGAGCATAGAGTACAGTTCTCACTGTTCCTCACCTGAAGTTTACCATCGACCAAATTGAGTATTCTTTGAGGGCAATATTTGACGCAATCCCCGCAGCCGTCACATTTCTTGAAGGTTATTGTAATTATAGGAAGATATTTGTAAGCACAAGCTGAGACGGGCTGCCACTTGGCATGTTCTTGACCACGCCCAAGCCTAGCATAGGCTTCCAGTTTGAGCCTCTGACCTGGAGCCAGCTTCACTATCGGAATCTTATCGCTTACAGGTCTGATAGTTGGGTTCTCAGACTTGAGGTCGCCTGAATAAACTGTGATAGTCTTATCTTTTGCTCCAGCCTCCAATGTTAATGAGACCCTGCATCTGTTGCAGCCAAGCTCGCTTTTACAATCGCATTTCTCAGGGAGGGTGTATGTGTCGAGATCTGTAACCAAAGGTATGAGACCTAGCCTATGAGCCAGTACCTCATCAAACAAGATTGAAGTGTTCTCTATTATGATAACGTCGTCTATAGCCATTGTTGGAACTTCAGCTATCATTATCCTTCGTAACGTATTAGCAAAAGCCGGAGTGATACCATTGACTCTGAACTTTAACAGGCCATCTTCCAGCTTGAGTATAGACAACTCCAAATCTTTCAACCTCACTCATTGAGGAGAGCCGTCGGGTTACCTCCTATCGTCATTCCTGAACACTCATGGAGCTAAGCTGAACAGACTTCTTCTAGCCTATTCGGCTACCGTACACATATAAACGTTCTTTATATGTTTATTTAGTCGATGCACATCCAACCGCTTGTCATAAGCAGTTGAGTTTGCAGTCTACTGTAAAAAGGATAACATTTATTTCCATTAGACCAAATGACCCATAGTGGCGTTGTATGAGGGGTGAAACATGTTTCTAAAAGATTCTGTAAAATTGACTCTGGATGGTGCAAAGGCCATCCTAGCTGCAGCAGAACGTAAAGCTAAGGAGATAGGTGTACCGATGGACATAGCCATAGTAGATGAAGGGGGAAATCTACTGGCTTTTGAGAGGATGGATGGAGCGAAGATTACAAGTATCGACATTGCGATTAACAAGGCGTTCACAGCGGCAGGAAGCAGGAGAGGGACCCACGAATATGCTGACATAGCTGCGCCAGGAAAGCCTGCATTTGGAATTCATGTGAGTAACCAAGGTAGATTCATGATCTTTGGGGGAGGATTACCGATCGTGGTCAAAGGAGAGGTTGTGGGAGGAATTGGATGTAGTTCAGGAACGGCGGAAGAGGATAGAATAGTAGCTCAAGCAGGGTTGGATGCTCTCCCGAAAGAGTGAACCACTAAAATATATCAGGAAACAGATAAGGAGAATAGATAAGGCATCCCCAATGACCAAACCTAATTTGAAACTAAATAGCTAGCTTATCACCCCTTCAATAATAATTGAGGTGGTGCTTCGATGCGACTTCTTGGATGTCTCTTAAATCTGACATCTACTGCAGTTACTATCAGCAAGTATATAATGATCCATATGGTGAAAAGAACCTCGCCTATAGATTCATGGAACATTCTCAGGTTAATGTCTATGTAAGCTCCATAGTATATTATTAGAAAGATTCTAATTATGTTAACGAAGAATGTGCCGACAGCTCCTAAACACGCGTAAACTAATTTCTTGAAAGTAGATGTCTGGATTTTTAACATAAGTATGATGATTACTAGGAAGTAGATTACCATACTCAATACTCCTGCACATTGCCAATAAATCTCTATGATTAGAAAACCCTTATTCCCCCAGACCGCTAAAGTCTCGCCTCCTAAATAATCGATTCTCACACCTACACCCCTCAGTAGGAAGACTGTAATTGCCAGTATCGGCTTCATCATAAATTGAAGAGACTCAACGGAACCATAGGGAAATGTAGCGTCCAGTATCAGAATGAAAGCCATTCCTGAAAGGAAAACTATAGGTGTAGGAAAATACTTTAAATTCTTGAAGCCAAAAATGGTCGTGACCAGCACTAAGACATGAGCGGCATAAGCCAAGTAATCTAAAACTCTGGTCCAACTGAGAATCTGAGGTTTTGTTATATAGCCCAGTTTGGAACCCAAATGAGCTATTAGACTCTCTTGACCAAAGACGTATACGGCACAAAAGTAACTTGAGAAAAAAACCGTTGTAACTATAATGGTGAATATTTTCGTACTTGTAAACTCTAGCCTAACAACCTTTCTTATATCAAACCATTCCATCATTAAGAAGATGAAGGCAAATAGTAAGCCGGCTCCCGACCCTTCGTTCCAGCCAAGTATGAAATGGGTTGGATCAATGAATAACAGTGTCGCGATGGGTGCAACGAATGCGAGCAGGAAAATCTCCTTACATTTCATATTCAACTACCTACGCTGCTGGAAACTCAGATCTATCTAGGGCCTAGACAGTAAGAATTCATCTGTTTATATTGATTACCCCCAACCTCCGAAATTGAATAGGATACAGACGGTTAAGTAAAGATAATTGGTTCATCAAACTTTAAATTTATTATAAGATACAGATGGTTCGATGTAGATTCCTCAAAATATTCCTGGAGGACAACCTTTGTCGCATAACCCTCTGAAAGATATAACTGCTACCGTAGGAAAAGAGTTGGTCGATAAGAGGATAACCCTTTGTGTGACTGGCAGCGTAGCTGCATCTCAAGCACCAGAGATCGCGAGGGAGTTGATGCGTAGAGGTGCCGATGTTTATGCAGTCCTTTCCCCAGCAGCATGTAAACTGATTAGCCCAGATTTGATGGAGTGGGCCACAGGGAACCCGGTCATAAAGGAGATCACTGGCAGGGTAGAGCATGTTGAACTTGCAGGGGATTGGCCTGGAAAATCAGACCTGATTCTGGTGGCGCCAGCGACAGCGAATACGATAGGTAAGATAGCGTACGGAATAGACGATACACCTGTAACTACAGTCGTAACAACGGCATTGGGTTCAGGAATACCGGTGATAATTGCCCCTGCCATGCACCAGTCAATGTATAAACATCCCATCGTCTTGGATAATATTAAGAAGTTGAGATGTATAGGCGTCGATGTGCTTGAGCCAGAAATTGTTGAAGGGAAGGCGAAGATAATCAAGACTTCAGCAATTGTGGATGCGGTCATCCAGAAGCTATCATTCAAGGATCTTGAGAGCTTGAGGTGCCTAGTTACAGCTGGCCCCACTGTTGAGCATATAGACCCTGTCCGAATAATTACCAACAGAAGCTCAGGAAGGATGGGGGTAGCGATAGCCAGAGAAACTTCGAGACGTGGTGCGGAGACGACGCTCATAATTGGCCCGACAGAGATTGAAATACCTCTTAGCATAAAGACAATTAGAGTTGAGACTTCACAAAACATGCTTGAAGCGGTTGAAAATGAACTTACCAGTAAAGACTATAAGGTCTTCATAGGAAGCGCCGCTGTCACAGACTACAAGCCAGCAGTCCCTCAGAAGTTTAAGATACAGACGAGGGACACCCCAAAACTTGTAATTGAACTTCAGGCCACACCCAAGATAATAGAGAGAGTGAGAAAGATTCGGCCTGAAATCTTCATAGTCGCATTTAAGGCTGAGTACGGGTTGACCGACTCTGAACTCATTAGAAGGGGTCGAGAATATCTCCAACAGTCAAGCGCCGATTTGGTTGTAGCAAATCATGTGGGCGTTGATGGAGTTGGGTTTGCCTCAGAGACAAATGAAGTGTTCATCGTAGATAGAGATTTTAAGGTCACGCATATAAGTCGAGCAAGTAAAGGGGAAATCGCTAGACATCTTATAGACTATGTAGCTATGAAGCTTGGTGTTAAGAGACAGTGAATAGAATGAAGGTTGCTGCGATACAGATTGGTCCTGCGCATGCGTCGAAAGAGATTATTGAGACTCTAGTTGCCAAATCTGTAGATGGAGGAGCTAGACTACTATGTTTTCCTGAACATTGGATAGGAAATGAGACAGAGAGAGAGGTCTCCTCAACAATCGAGTTAATGAAAGAGTTGGCTAGAAATTTCAAGGTTACAATAATTGCAGGGGGATTCTATCTTGATTTTCAAGACGGACCCTATATTGCAGCGCCTGTAATTAATCTTCGGGGAGAAGTTATCGGACTTCAGAGGAAGATACATCTTTTCGGCGAAGAGAAGAGAAGAGCGAAACCGGGATCAGATGCTACCATCTTCAATATCGATGGGGTTAAGTTTGGGGTTATCGTTTGTTACGACCTAGTATTTCCAGAAGTTGCAAGGGCTCTTGCATTGAAGGGGGCAGACCTAGTGTTCGTCCCGTCAAGAATATTGAGCCACGGCCTCAAGCCGTGGCATCTATATCTCTCAACTAGATGCTTAGAGAACCGTCTACCGATTGTATCTGCCAACATCGTATGGCCACCACAGTACGTAGGGCAGAGTCTCATATTAGGTTTGGAGCAACACATAGATTCATCGATAGTTTATCCAAAGATCATCGCAACCGGTGGGCAGTCCTCTGAAGCAGTTATAGCTGAGATAGATCTGAAGACTGCCAAGATGCTTAGAGAGTCTAGATTGAATGAACGACGTCCTGAAGTTTACAAGTCAATGCTAATGGAATGAATATACGACGAATATGATAATCACAGCGTCTGCTGCCACAACATATTAAAGCTTTTAATAAACCATAGACACCATTGCCAAAAACAATATAAATTGTACTACACAACTATGACTGGAGGAGAAGTATCATGTCTAAGAGTGTCAAAGGTGTTGGTGATGGAGGACTCAACCTAGGACCAGACAAGGAAATAAACAGAGATATTTGGCTGAAAGATGTATTCCCTGAATGGGGAACAATCCTAAACAAGGCGATAGAGGAGACAAAGCCTGAGCAGAATACGTTTGTATTATGGTGGCTCGGCGGTGCAGCGTGGTGGATGAAAACCGCTGGAGGCGCAAACATATGCATAGACCAGTATAGTGGTTCAGGTGGACCTGTGGAGTATAACGAGCTGTCAAAGTATTCTGGAGTGATAAGGATGACAGGGGCGCAGAAGATGTACTGGCTAAGATGTATACCCCATGTACTTGACATATGGGCAGTCAAAGAATGCGACGCTTTCCTATCAACACACATACATACAGACCATGCGGACTTCTACACTATAAAGCCTCTGCTTCAAAATACAAACTGTAAATTCATCGGACCTCCAAGGGTTGGAGAAATATATGAGAGATGGAAGGTTCCAAAGGACAGGATCATAACTGTGAAGCCAGGGGATATGGTGAAGATGAAAGATGTCGAGATACATGCGGTGGAGTCGTTCGACAGAACAGTACTTATCACAGAGCAGGCGGATCTCAGGAAACTTACGATGGAAGATTTCGCGAAGCTCATGGATCAGAAAGCAGTTAACTACGTCTTGAAGACACCGTATGGAACAGTCTACGATGCTGGAGACTCGCATTACTCAAACATGTTCTTCAAGCATGGAAGACAGTTCGATATCGATATTGCCCTAATAACATTCGGCGATAACCCCGACGGAATGACCGACAAGATGAATCCTTACGACGCGTATAGAGCAGCAAAGTGTCTGAGAGCAAAGGTTTGCATCCCAATGCACTATGAGAACTGGGGAATTGTGGAAGGAGATCCGACAGATCTTGAGATGATCGCAAACAAGAAGTTTGCACCATTCAAGGTATGCATAATGAGACCTGGAACAAAGTACGTCTGGCCCAAAGACAAGGACAAGCCCAGAATCTACTATTCACACCAAGTCGATGCAAGCAACTACTTCAGACCAGACCTTGTAGACCTGCCTTTCCCAGCTTACCTCTAAGAAAACTACTACCACCTCCTTTTTTTAAAAAAAAAGTTTGGGCCCAATACAAAGACTTTTCATCTTCCCTCACAGATGGTACTCCCCATATGTTTCACAATATAATTCTAGAAACTATGACGCATTTGAGGAAACTTAAGTCAAATCCGATCGGTCAAACCTTCATCAAAGAACAAAATTCAAAGGGAAGTGTTAGATAATTTGGTGGTCATACATGTTCATCTATAATTCACGAAGCGATCTGAGGTTGGACAGTACCAAACTTCTCAAGCACAGAGTCTAGAACTAACTCAACATTCTTCCCTGTCAATGCACTCAAGGAACATATTTTCACACCCGGCATAAATCTACTGAGGGTTTCGCAGGCTTCCACAACGTGGGTGTCACTAACAAGGTCTACCTTATTGAGACACAATATTTGATGCTGGGGCATCTCGATTCTCCTTGAAATACTGTTTATCGAAGAAATCTTTCTAATGAGTGTTCTAATCGATTCACTTGCATCTACGAAAAGTAGAACAAGGTCTGAATTTGATATTTCATCAAGAGTTGCATAGAAGGCATCTATTATCATTGGATGCATATCCTCTATGAAACCTATGGAGTCTACAAGTATGCATTTGAAGCCTCTCCAGTTTATGAGCCTCGAGCAGGATGTTAATGTTGTGAAAGGCCCTAAACCAACATCCTTAGATTCCGACGTCACCCTGTTAAAGAATGTTGTTTTTCCGCTTTGGGTATAGCCCGCCAGGGCAACTGTTGGGAAGCCTAGTTCACGTCTCCTTTCCCTGAGTTTAACCTTCATCTTTTTAACTCTACGCAGCTTCATATTAAGATTCTTTAATCTTCTTCTCGCAGCTTTCTCATATTCTTTGAATGGGTAGTCTCCTGGACCGCTCCACCCAACCTGCTCACCTACTATTCCTTTCAACTTTATGAATTCCCGTCCCCAAGAGAAGGTATATCTCAGTCTCGCCAACTCTATCTGTAACTTGGCCTCCTCAGTCATAGCCCTTTTATTAAAAACCTCTAGAATGAGCAGGTTTCTATCTATAACCTTGACGTCCCCTATTCTCCTTTGTATCTTGAAGACTTGGCTGGATGGAAGTGTATTTGTAAATATGACCGTATCTGCCTTCCTCTGGTCAACCATTCTCTTAAGCTCCTCAAGTTTTCCAACCCCGATACAATGGCTATGATGAACACTATTTCTCTTTTGCACTAGGGTTCCAACAATCTCGTAGCCTATGTTCCCAGCCATGCTTGATAATTCACCGACTCTCGAAACGTTTCTGGGTAATTTGCATTCGACAATGATAGCTTTCAAAGTAGTTGACTTCACCCGATCCCTCTATAGAGTGGATAACTGCATCCTGCGATTTATAATTATAAAAATCCTTTTATAATCTTACCTTAGGTCATGCAGCGTCTGGTCATAGTTAATTTAATGAGCAGTTGATGGCAGTAACCCTATTAATAGGTTAGATGATCTTAAACGTGACGGTGAAGACTTGTGGATGCATATAACAGTGCCAGACTACCCCTCTATATTTCGGCTGCAGCTCTCATAGGATTAGTTGTCGCGTCGACAATCATTGCTAATATGTATCTCCAAGTTCAGACCACGATAGTGGATTTGCAGTCTAGGGTTGAGAGCCTCCAGTCACAATTACAATCGTTAAGCAGGGAGGGTGAGAATGGTTCTGAGGCTCATCGAGTCTTTCTTCTTATACAAGAGTCTGTCGTCCAAGTGTTAAATAAGAAAGTTGGAGTCAGGGGGTTGGAGCCTTACGCGAGTGGTTCAGGATTCGTCTACGACAAGGAAGGCCGTATCATAACGAATAATCACGTTATAGATAAGGCCGATGTTATTGAGGTTACCTTCCTTGATGGATCAACCTTCAGGGCTACACTCGTAGGCGCTGACCCTTACTCTGATCTAGCCGTTCTTAAGGTTGATGTTGCACCGGATAGACTCAAACCTGTCATTCTAGGCGATTCATCGAAACTTCTTGTCGGAGAGACCATATACGCCGTAGGCGCCCCTTTCGGTTTGAGTTGGTCCCTGACGAAGGGAATCGTAAGCCAGATAGGCAGAACCCTGCCTTCTGCTGGTGGTTATCCAATTGTGGGTGTGATACAGGTGGATGCTGCGATAAACCCTGGGAATAGTGGTGGTCCATTACTCAACTCTGTTGGGATGGTGGTAGGTGTCAATACTGCTATTCAGACTGAGACGGGAGTCTTCTCAGGGGTTGGATTTGCGATACCATCTAACCTAGTCAAGAGGGTATCGTCATCCCTTATCAGTACGGGTCATTATGACCATCCGTGGCTCGGGGTCATCGGTACAGATGTAACTCCATCCATTGCTGAAATAATGGGTCTCAAAGAGGCGAAGGGAGTCTTAGTGATCTCTACCGTCAAGGACAGTCCTGCTGAGAAGTCTGGTGTGCGTGGGGGAGAGAGGTCGGAGATAATTGAGGGGAGGAACGTGACAATAGGTGGAGATGTAATTATAGGTATAAATGATCAACCTGTAAGAAAATTTGAAGATTTATCTTTTTACTTGGAGTATAATTGTAGGCCAGGAGAGAAGATTCGTCTGAATATCATTCGTAATGGTACGATGATAGTGCTGGAGGTTAACTTGGGTGTGCGGCCACCACCATCGAGATGATGCCTGTGTAGACTCCCACCTCTATTTTGCCACTTGATAGGGGATTCTAAAACTCAACCTAGAATCCATAATATGAATTTTAGATGTTGAATAGTATTGATCGGTGCGTATTCCTTGGCTTAAATTGAGGACTTCTGGCAGAATCTTATCGAGAAGAATCGTAGACGGATTTCCCAGTGCTACACCTCTGCATCTGGGATCAACATATATGTAATAATTAGATTCGTACCATCGAATAAGGGCCATGTCGGCATGGCCAAAGAGGGGTTTCTTAACGACTATGAAGGGCCACTGTTTGCACGCTATTGGTTTACTCGCTTGGATACCGCAAACCCACCTGCCTGACGATTGAAATTGGAATATGCAGCGGCCGTCGTGTCTTTTGGCAAGATAGACTTTACCAATATCTATCTTGACAAATGACGAGCCGTAATTCTTCAAGATATTTGCATACTCATCCATTCGGAGGGGTACCCTGAACCATTTGCAGCAGTCACCGCAAGCCAGACACTCCCAGTATCTAACTTTACGCCATGGAAGGAAGACTCTTGATGTCGCCATCCCGGATCTACTATTCTGGTCTTTCGAAAGTCTTCTCCAACTCGATGAGAAGTTCCCTCTGCCTCTTTGTAAGTCTTGTAGGAACAGTGACGTTTACTCTAATATACTCGTCCCCTCTCCCATACTCGTTGAATTTAGGCATGCCTTTACCTGCAATCCTGAATATTGTTCCCGACTGTGTCCCTGGAGGGATTCGGAGCTCTATCTTTCCATTTAGGGCAGGTGCTGAAATCTTCCCGCCGAGGGCTGCTTGCGTGTAGGTTATAGGAACCTCACAGTAGAGGTCAGCTCCTCTCCTCTCGAAGATTGGATGTGGCTTAATATGGACTGTGACATAAAGGTCTCCTGGAGGGCTTCCTCTTGGACCGGCATCACCTTCTCCCCTCAACCTCAGGGTGGCGCCGTCTTCTACTCCTGGAGGGATCCTGATGCTCAATCGACGGTCATGCTTAACATTCCCAGTTCCACCACATGCATTACATGGGGTTTCAACAATCTGGCCTTTCCCCCTGCACCTGTCACAGGTCGTTATCTGTGTGAACGTGAAGAAGCCTGAGGCTGCTGACTGTTGTTTTCTTATCTCTCCTGATCCCCTACATGTTGGACAGGTCCTTAGGCTTGTCCCAGGTTTGGCCCCGCTACCGCCACAAATTGTACAATTCTCAACTCTGGACATAGATATCTCCTTCTCAAGACCGGTAGCAGCCTCCTCCAAACCAATCTCTAAGTCATACTGTAGATCGTATCCCTTTTGGGGTATCCTCCAGCTTCTACTCCCGAAGAAGTGGTCGAATATGTCGAAGCCGAATCCGAAGCCTAGGTCCCTAAAAATCTCTTCGAAGTCTACGCCTCTGAATATGTCTTCAGGCCTGTATCTGTCACCTATCCCTGCTCGACCATACATATCGTATGTTCTTCTCTTCTCATCGTCTGACAGCACGGCGTATGCTTCAGATATTTCTTTGAACTTCTCTTCAGCGTCTGGTGACTTATTCCTGTCGGGGTGATATTTGAGGGCAAGCTTTCGGTAAGCATTCTTTATCTCCTCTTTGGTAGCGTCCCTTGAGACACCGAGTATTTCATAGTAGTCCTTCTCGGCCAAGATGGCCACCGGTGGGGCGTAGTCGTAGTATTCTACGGCGTCTTACCTTCATCTACAATCTTATAGTCTGCATCCACGACTTTCCCTTTTCTATCACCTGATTCACTCTTAGACTCGCTCGTCGACTGCCCTTGGGTTTTTTGAGTCGCCTGTTGATAAACTGAGGTCCCAACCTCCTGCAAGACTCTGGATAGGTCCTCGATCCTCGATCTGATGGCCGCCACATCTTTTCCAGCCAATGCCGACCTCAAGTCGGCAGACGCCTTCTCCAGTCTCTCCCTATGCTCTTTACTGACCTTGTCCCCGAGATCTCTTAAAGTCTTCTCAACAGTATATAGCAAAGAGTCAGCCTGATTTCTAGTCTCAGCCTCCTCTCTCTTCAAGCGGTCCTGTTCAGCGAACTTCTCAGCCTCCTTGATCATCCTCTCTTTCTCTTCCTCTGAGAGTTTGGTTGTTGCAGTTATGGTGATCTTTTGCTGGTTCCCAGTTGCAAGGTCCTTCGCTGAAACATTGAGTATTCCATCTGCATTTATGTCGAAGGTCACCTCTATCTGTGGGACACCCCTAGGCGCTGGAGGGATCCCTGTGAGGGTGAATCTGCCTAGGGAGACATTGTCAGCTGCCATTGCCCTTTCACCCTGCAAGACGTGGATAGTGACGCTTGTCTGGAAGTCTGCTGCTGTGGTGAATATTTGGCTCTTCCTCGTTGGAATGGTTGTGTTCCTCTCAATTATCTTTGTGAAGACGCCACCTAAGGTTTCGACTCCTAGTGAGAGTGGTGTTACATCTAGGAGGAGTAATTCCTGAACTTC
>Ga0123519_10014396_pt1 | contig 11247 bp, 11 predicted proteins | sample YelNatPaOPRAMG02_FD_87396 | JGI IMG/M metagenome (GOLD analysis project Ga0123519, IMG submission 87396) | Hot spring microbial communities from Yellowstone National Park - Yellowstone National Park OP-RAMG-02 (version 2) | ecosystem: Environmental > Aquatic > Thermal springs > Hot (42-90C) ... | reverse complement strand
TGAAGCGTGCAATCGAGCCTTTCTCGAACGGCTCTCCTTTAGCCCAGCAAACATCTACATGTTCGGGGTGCCATGATTGGTAATCTGCTTTCCCCCGGAGACCTTTGAACCAGCGGAAGACCTTTTCCGGAGTAGATCTTATTTCTGTTGAGTCTGTTAGCACTAACATGGCACCACCTGTAGCAGATATTATGGGCCACAGCCAGCCAAATAGCAATGTGCTGGTTATTTATAGGTCTTTAGTTTCAATCCACGCCTCCGCACGGGAGGCGACTAAGCTGCTGCGGGAGGTTTTTCCTATCTCCCTTATTGTTTCAATCCACGCCTCCGCACGGGAGGCGACTTGGGTCAAACTTGCTTATTATGTCTGTGAAGTACGTTTCAATCCACGCCTCCGCACGGGAGGCGACAAAGGTTGGGTTGACTGGACGGTAATAAATAAGCTGGTTTCAATCCACGCCTCCGCACGGGAGGCGACTATTGTAAGCGCACCAATTGCCATAGTTACTACCGTGTTTCAATCCACGCCTCCGCACGGGAGGCGACATGCGCCTTGCCGGCGAGTATGCAATTGACAAACCGTTTCAATCCACGCCTCCGCACGGGAGGCGACCGGTAGATATGTAACGTGGCGGGCTCGAAACTCTGTGTTTCAATCCACGCCTCCGCACGGGAGGCGACTTTCGAGTGGCGACTACCTCATCCTCTCCCCGTCGGGTTTCAATCCACGCCTCCGCACGGGAGGCGACAGACGGCAATGGTCTCAGGCCCAACTACAGGATAGTTTCAATCCACGCCTCCGCACGGGAGGCGACAACGATGGCAAGGGGTTTAGCATCATCTCTTTGAGTTTCAATCCACGCCTCCGCACGGGAGGCGACTTTATGTCCTCTCGTTGGTATGCTGGTACCCGTAGTTTCAATCCACGCCTCCGCACGGGAGGCGACGTGTCTGTTAGGTCAAGAAATGTTGAAGGTGGTGTGTTTCAATCCACGCCTCCGCACGGGAGGCGACCAAAATTGTTGCGCCGTTTGAGGAACGGCACAACTAGTTTCAATCCACGCCTCCGCACGGGAGGCGACGATTGCTATATTCGGGGGCATAATCGCCCTTGAAAAGTTTCAATCCACGCCTCCGCACGGGAGGCGACGTAAGTAGGGGATAATCGTATTGTGAATATAATAGTTTCAATCCACGCCTCCGCACGGGAGGCGACGTAAGTAGGGGATAATCGTATTGTGAATATAATAGTTTCAATCCACGCCTCCGCACGGGAGGCGACCTGCCATAGGTAAGCCTTCGTTTTCTATCAGGTATCGTTTCAATCCACGCCTCCGCACGGGAGGCGACCAGGCCCACGAGTACTTCCGAGGTTCAATCATAGTGTTTCAATCCACGCCTCCGCACGGGAGGCGACACTTTTGGTTTTGCTTAGTAGGACTTTTAATTTAGTTTCAATCCACGCCTCCGCACGGGAGGCGACTATACGCTTGTATAACGGATATGGCCCGTCGACAGTGTTTCAATCCACGCCTCCGCACGGGAGGCGACGTCATACTCTACACCGAGTATGGCGCTAAGAGATGGGTTTCAATCCACGCCTCCGCACGGGAGGCGACAAAAATCAGTGTTCTTGGTGATGTTGTCGCTGTGCGTTTCAATCCACGCCTCCGCACGGGAGGCGACTTCACCTCTGCAAACTGCAGGACCCTGAGCTTCAGAGTTTCAATCCACGCCTCCGCACGGGAGGCGACCAACATCGTACTACTGGATGTTGATAAAATTGAAGGTTTCAATCCACGCCTCCGCACGGGAGGCGACCACAGCTCGACACGGTGTATTTCGTGAAGGAACGTGTTTCAATCCACGCCTCCGCACGGGAGGCGACCAGGAGTATCTGTCGACTTATGCTTATAATGCAGGTGTTTCAATCCACGCCTCCGCACGGGAGGCGACCTGGGTCAGGCACTGCACTGTATGATGGTGAGAAGTTTCAATCCACGCCTCCGCACGGGAGGCGACATCGATACCAATAATATGCATAGCAATACTACGAATGTTTCAATCCACGCCTCCGCACGGGAGGCGACCTCCAACTGTAGTGTGTTCTTCTTGGCGCCAATGGGTTTCAATCCACGCCTCCGCACGGGAGGCGACCAGAAGGAAGCTATTTTAATCCCAGAAGTTAAGCAAGTTTCAATCCACGCCTCCGCACGGGAGGCGACCGCATCTCGCCAAAAAAGCGAGTCTGCGGACGAACTGCTCGGGGGCGTGGTGGTCAAGAAAGTACCCCCGCGACTGGTTGTACAAAGCTCGCTGACCTTCGCTTTGCTGTTTGTCCACTTTCAGTTGGCGGACTCCTCTCATACCAGCAGGGGACCTTCGGGATCGTATGCCGTTTGCACCCCGACGTGCCCGATCCGAGCTTTCCAGTTACTGCCCAAAAAGTAGAAGCGCAAGCTGTCCTCCTCCACATTTATCTCTTGGAGAAGACGATGCTTTAGCTTCACCCATTGGTCAGGGTCTACCAGACACTCAAACACGGATTTCTGCACGCGCTGTCCATAATCCTGGCAGACCTTGGCGACTCTTCTTAGCCGCTTTTGTCCTTCTTCGTTATCCGTCCTGACATCATAAGTTATCACGACAAGCATTTTGTTAATTCCTTCATTGTTCAGTGATTATTCAATTGTTAAGGTGCGATCGCTATCGCCAGAGAAAGGGCGGGTAGCCGTCGATATCACCTCTGATATAGCGGGCAAGCAAAAGTGCTTGCACATAGGGTAGAAGACCGACCTCAATCTTTTCTTTGAGGAACGGGTGTACGATTTCCTCCCGTTTGCGTTCTTGGTATGCTGTGATGACCTGCCGACGAGTGTCCTCCGTCATGCTCACTGCGCCTGTTTCTGTCTTGTGAAAGCCACTTGCTTTTACCTGCTTTAGATTCACCAAAGAGAGCACCAGCCGGTCAGCAAGATAGGGGCGGAGTTCTTCCATCAGGTCCAGTGCTAATCCAGGTCGTCCAGGGCGGTCTCGATGAAGGAAGCCGACTGCTGGGTCAAGCCCCACACTTTCTAGTGCTGATATGGTATCGTGCGTCAGAAGTGTGTAAACGAAAGAAAGTAATGCATTCATATTGTCCAGTGGTGGGCGGCGGCTGCGCTCAGCGAAGACGAAATCTTCCTTCTGTGCCAGGATGAGGTGATTAAAGACCTGGAAGTAGCGGCGGGCAGCCTCTCCCTCAATTCCTCTGATAGTTGCAAGTGTTTGTGGCAGTTTTAGTGTTTGAAGGAGTTCGCTAAGGTGGGCTATTGTCTCACTGACTGTGCTAGCACCTTGGCTATAAGGGTTATTGCGCAGGTGTCTTTGAAGTACCGCCCGTGAGTTGTTGAGTTTGGCGACAATAACCGCTTGAGCGATAGTCGCTGCGGATTCCGCATCGTCTGCCATGCGGTACTGTGCGCGTCTTAATAATACATTTCCGGACACTGCTCCTTGCACCCGCGCCCAAAAGCGCCCGTTATGAGTCAGGAAAGAAATAGTCACGCCACGCTCGGCACATAGCCCCATAAGCGGCGGGCTCACCAAAATCTGTCCGAAGCACACAATCCCTTCAAGGGTATGTATCGGTATTCTTGTCAGCGTCGCCCCATCCACTTCGACTAATACCGATTCGCGCTCTCGATGGAGATAAGCGCCCTGTGTAGTCACGAAGAGCGTGTTAAGAAGGTGTCTCATCCCGGGGCTCCGTTGCCTGTTTAAGGTATTTTCTGACACTCTTTTTAGGGCTCATAGCAGTTGGGAGGCAGAGCTCTAGCAGTGAGCATGAGAGACATTTTTTGCGAAAAACGGCGCGTGGCGTTTTCCTGGCAGCGACAAGTTCGTGGAGGTGCTCGGCGGCAGCGCGCGTCCTGTCTCTAAGTTCTTCGCTTAACTCGAGTTCCAGCCGTCGCCGCGTTTTGCCGTAGTACAGTGCCCCATATCGCACCGGGACGCCCAGCATTTCTTCGAGGCAGACCGCCTGAGCACAGAGTTGCACTTCAAAGCTTGCTTCTCGCCGCAAGCTGCCGCGCTTAAATTCAACGGGAAACGGCTGCCACCAGCCATCCACGCCAGGTAAGAGCACCCCATTAGCGGACTTATGGCTGAGGCGACAGAATTCCACCACGTCGGCTTGTCCGTAAAGTCCCAGTTGAAAGGAATGCAACCACAGACCTCGTACCACCCGCCACTCGCGGCGACACTCGACTGTGGGGTAGTGGCTTTGCTCGTGTAGTAGCGCACCTTCGGCGGTGAAAACGTTGTCTGCCCACAGCCTTTCCAACAGCATTAGGGCGGCACGGCGTTCGCAGAAGACTAGCTGGGACAATGCTGAAACAGGTAGAAGGTCTTCTTCTGAATACACTCTTATGTCACCTTCCAAGTCGCCGGTGGCTCTGGCTTTATGACAGTGTTGGCACCATCCCAGTAAGCGAAGCCTACTTCTACACCTTTGGGTACAGCGCTATTGTTGAACGTGATTTCATAATCCTCGAACGAACGTGGTACCTGTACCCCCACCTTCTTTGACACCTTGACTAAATCAAATAGCTTGTGGGCAGGGGCACAGCCGAGCTTTGCTTGCCGTTGTCGCTGCGCGGGGTCGCTATCGGTACCAACATGTTTAAAGATCACCAGCGGCTCGCGCACTGACATAATCCCCTTTGAGGCGGAACGGTCGTGCTCGAACATGCGCAGCAGTGCCTCCCAGAGAAGGCCTAAGTCCTCCTCGGTGAAGCCAGTCTGCTCAGCCAGATGGGCACTGACAAAGCCCTTTGCCAGATACAGACCGTAGAGGATAAGGGCTTTTCTGCCCATGGTGCGCAAGCGGTCTTCAGGTTGCTCCTGCTCCCACTTTAAATAATCCTCGCTCGATTTGGCATTTCTTACGTCCTCTGTAACAGCCATCCGGGTTATAGAAATATCCATAGCCAGTATGGGGTCGCAGGAGCGGGCAAAAGCAATCTGCACCGGGCCACGTACCTGTCCAGCATTGGGGCCAACGGCAAGGACGGCGCCAAAGGTGCGGATATCGTAGAAATTTTGGCACATCCACTGCCTTGCTAGCTCTACCTTGTCCTTGGTAGCCTTTCTGTCCGGAGTGTAACCACCTAGTGTCTCCTCGTGGGCTTTGACAATCTTGGTATTGAGGTTGGTGGCGTGCTCCACGAAGATGGCGTAGGGCATCTGGTTACCTTTAGCCATCTGCACATAGTTCCTGATACGGCGCTTTAACGCCACATCTGAGACAAGTCCGTGCATGTCCTCCGGGTCAATGCGCGGCGCATTGCCGGCGTCGGGGTCGCCATTAGGGTTACCGTTCTCGCAATCAAATAGGTAAAGGAACTCGTAGCGGTTAGCGATAGTGTTAGCCATTTTGTACCTCCTTTTCCTTGCTTTTTTCCTCGGTTTTGCCCGCCCGGAAACTGGCAAGTTGATGGTAGTAGCCAAGGGCGAAGAGGCTCTGCTCTTCAAGGGTAAATGTCCTGGGCAGAGGTTGTGTTATGCGAGATGTGATCTGGGCAATTTTGTCTTCAAACCAGCGGGCAAGACTAGCGTCCAGCTTATTCAGGTGGTGCTGGCTGTTGCCCAGCAGCCGCCCCAGCACCAGTGCCGGCGTAGCACTTGCTGCTGTGTAGAACCGTTGGACCACCCCAGCGCCTACGTCTCCCAGCGCTGCCTGCTGAATTTGGGCAAGAACTGCCAGCAGGCGCCCGCACTGGTAGGCTACTTCTGGAAAGTCTTCATTTAGCTTGGGTGTTAACATCTTTTCCAAAGTACTTCCCTCCTTTCGGTATTTTCTCAAATGGTATGCTTTTATGATTGCCATTCTGCAATGCAGGACGGCGTAATTCAGGGCGGTGTTCCTGTCGCCCTCTCTTTTGATTAGGCTCTGCCAGTCTTCAGATAACATAAAAGCACGGTGGAGTGGCATCAGCTTAGCAAGGATGCTGTAGGGGAAAGGTATACCCTTGATTGCTACTTGTAGTAGTTCCCGTCGTGCCTGAGTCACCGGTTTAACCCAATCCTGGTATTCCTGTTTCCTTTTTGGGGGCAATAGGGAGGTGACCACAGCTTCCAGACCGGGGCTACTGGCATGACCGGGACCAGCAAAGCTGGCTATCTGCAGGTCATCAAACCATTGGTTGATGTTGGTGACGAGCTCGATGAACTCTCCCTCAAGCCAGTCCCGCACCATCACCCTTCCGGCGGCACCAGATATGGTCAGGATGTAGTAGCGGTTGCTGGCAAGCGCGGGTCTTTTGCCAGTCTTCAGGCTTTGGAGTAGCTCCCTGGCTTTTGCCTGAGCATCCAACTCTTGTTGAGTTCGGGTTCTTTTTGTAAGCCATGGCAAGGGGTCATCTTCGTCTGGTATCTCTTCTTTAAACCAGTGTACTATTATGGTCCCGGCAATTTCTGTGCCCGTAGCTCTGATCAGCTTGTTCAGGCTCTCGGTGTAGGCGGCGGCTGCCTCTTCAGATACGGCGGCGTTAGCGGACTGTTCAAGTCCATAAGAGCAGAAGGCGTCCTTGTCGCAGCCGATGAGGACATCCCCACTAGTGGCTCCTCCTACGCCGCCCAGCCCTTTTATCTTGGGGTGCGTCCTTGCGGGTGTGACCAGTTCTCCAGTTGCCAGACAACGCATTTCTCCTGTCGATCCACCTCGTTGTGAACCTGATATCAGCCCCTGCCGGAACCTCCGCCACCATTCATGCCAGTAGTCCTGCTCCAGCGGGAACTCGCCATCCAGGCGAAAAGTGACTTTATCTGTAGGCTTCACACCCTCCTCTCTCATCGCCTGGCGGATTTGCTGCAATATTTTGTCATCGCTCATCAGGCGGGCGATGGTGGCAAGCTGTGGAATGGTCTTGCCAGCTTCCCGAAGCATATGTACGAAGAACTGGTGTTTCTGGTCTGTCCTGGCATCGCCAGCTTCGACTTCATGCAGTGCAACGACGCTGGCTGTCTCCGCCAGGAAGTGGCTTCGGGGAGAAGGTCCGGAGATGAGCTGGGGCTGGGTGAGGTTAGGACATCTTGCAAAGAGCTGCCCGCGGTTCCCTTTGTGGTCCGGCTGTCCCAGTTCAAGGACACCTGTAAAGCCAGCCTGCGAGTCGAGGGCAATAGCCCAGCGCACCGTTTTCTCGGCGAAGCCCGGCTCGCTGCCAGATATGCGTTTAACCAGCAGTTCCAGCATGGTTAGGCCTCCTTCCCTTAAGGACCGCCTCGCTCTCATATGGCGGCACATGTAGCACGCCTTTCTCGATTCTCGCACGAAACAGGCTAACGCAGGGTAGCTCTTTATGTTCCGTGTCCAGCGGTTTGCCGGGTTGAGAAAGGTCGAAGACATCGTAGAGCATCAGTCCGATATCCAGATCAATGTGGCACGGTGGTTCAAGCTGATTTGGAGAGTCAATCAGTTCGAAGAATGCGGAAAATTCGCGACAACCAAGGTACGGCTGGTAAAAGCATTTGCCTTGAGATGCCCGGCGGCGGAACTGCTCTCGGAAAGCTAGGAGACCATGCTCAAACCCGGGCCAGGGATGGATACAGGCGTAGATGTAGTAGCTGACATCTTTCAGCGCCATTGTCTGGCGCTGAGTACGTCCTTTTTCATCGCTTCCCAGCAACTCCCTGGTGGCGTCAGCCCAGACTGGCGTGGGCTCTTTTTTGCCTTCAGCCCACTCAAGGATCGTTTGCGGTGAGGGTGCTTTATCTTTTACCTCATTCCTTCTTAGAGCTATATAGCGCACCGGTTTGAGCACATCCACTCTGGTGACCTGCCAGCGGAACTCCTGGGGCTTGCAGTAAATAGCATCGAATATGGCACGGGCGGCAGAGGGAGTGATCACCGGGTAGCTGAAACGCTCGACCTTAAGTTCCGGTCTGGTGAAGCAAGCAAATTCGCCCCACACTTTTAGGATTAAGTCCTGCTGTTCTGCCATATAACCTCCTTCTAAGCAATTATTGCCTGTCCTGCTAGCGATGGGTTCAGTCCTGTCTCTTTGTCATAGTCGTCCTCCTTCCGATAGATATACCATTCATCGGACTCTTCGGCCTTGTCCGGTCTTATTTTGATTGGTTCTAAGTTCAGGTAAATTGGGTCACGGGGCGAGCTGGGGTGGAAGATGGCGACGGTATAAGGGCGTGCTTTGATGATCCATTGACGGGTGAGCCCGTTGGCGCGCACTTCCTCTGTGAGTCGGTTGAAGATGTCTGGTTCGTAGGGCACGAGTATATTGATAGTGTTTTGCGGAATAACACGGTAAAGATGGCATACTTGAGGGAAGTCTTGCCTGCAGATAGCTGCGAGTAATTCGTTGTCCTCGATGGTCCCGCGGCCGATGCCCCGCACTGCATAGAGTTCCCGATAGTAGCGTTCAAAAATATTCAAGTCAGCAGGGTCCAGTTCGCTTACGCCAGCGAGTATACTTTTAGTAACGGCAGCAGCTTGCTTATACGTGGGGTCGGGGTAGTTCTCTTTATCATCCGGTTGAAAGACACGAACTAGCCCTTCGACAGCAGTGCCGTTGCGGTTGCAGCGTCCGGCCGCTTGAGCTATGGCATCCAGTGGACCTAAGCTACGGTAGACCACGGGAAAATCTATATCTACGCCTGCCTCAACGCACTGGGTTGAGACAAGACGACAGGGCTGTTGCTTTTCTAGAAGGCGGCGTACTTTGTCCAGTACATCTTGGCGATGCGCTGGACACATGTTTGTCGATAGATGGTAAACCCCTTCGGGATCGATTGCTTTTAGCTTTTCAAAAAGCGTCTTAGCGTGTCGCTTGAGATTTACGATACAAAGTACCTGTCTTTCTCGAGAAAGGACCTCAGCCAGGTCTTCCCAGCTTATATTCTGACTTTGGGAAGGTAGGGTAATTCTGGTCCGTCTTGCCACTTTAAAAAGGCTGGGTGCATCTACTACAATCTCATGTGGTTGCCAGCCACGGCCACAGTACTCTCTCAGTTGATTGTCCAGATGGCTGAAGGCGGGTTGGGTCGCAGTAGCGAAGACGATGGTGGTGCTATACCTCTGGTGGACTAATCTGGAGAGTGCACCCAAGGTGGCGATGATTAAACGGTCTGGCATGGTCTGCACTTCGTCTAGCAAAATAACGCTCCGTGCCAAGCGATGTAATTTGCGACAGGCAGATGGACGGTTAGAAAATAGAGACTCCAGAAACTGGACGTTAGTGGTCACGATAATAGGTGCATCCCAGTTCTCGGCAAGGAGTCTTGAGAGGTTATCTTCGCTGTAGCGAGAGGAATCGGAAACATAACGCACGCCGCTGAGACTGTGGTGCTCGAGCAGGTATCTGTCTATCTCGTCGGGTCTAACAAATTTCTCAACCACTTTGCGGTAGACGGCTACAGTCTGTTCTATGAGAGTGAGGTATGGTAGCACTGTGACGATGCGCCTCAGATTATGCCGCAGGGCATGGCTCAGAGCAAAAGCGAGCATGCCAAGTGTCTTACCGCTGCCAGTTGGGGCAGTAAGTGTAAATATACCCTGCGGCTTATTCGCTGCCTCAAGGCAGGCTGAGAACACCTGGCTCCTTATTCTCCTTATATGAGGTGGTATATCGTGTTGTGCTAGCTCTCCGACGTATTCTTTCAAAGCAGCAAGGGCACGTGCCGGGGCTAATGGCAAGCAAGGCTGGCGGTAGCGTCTGTTTGTTGCGTCACCGTTGAACCATGCTTCGGTCTCAAGGAAATCGGCATCTACAAGCACAGAAAAAAGCATGCGCAAATCTAACATTGCGCCCACAGCATCCTTCGAGCTGTCATTCCAGTCGTATTCGTATAACGAGGTGAATTCCCCTTCTGCGGGTATATTTATGCCCTGGATGTGAAGTGACTGCACGTCGGCACAGGAAATGGTAAGACCTAATGGATGGTTGTTCTTCAGTTTTTGTGGATTGAGCTGCTTTAGACAGTCTTTGCTCGCCTCTTGGAGTCCGAGGTGATGCCCCTGGATAGCCACTGCGCTGGCAATGCCGTTTATTTTGTAATTTGTTAAGGCATACCAAGCACCGTCTGACCAGTGGTCAACACCTCTAAGCTCTCCTTCCAGCCGACGTTGGAATTCATTGCCGTACTTGCCGAGGTCGTGTAATAACCCGGCCGCATAGGCCTCCGAGGAAGCTGAAAAGGCATCGGCAAATTCGGCAGCTTTTCGGGCAACGTGTAAAAGATGCTCTTTAAGCGGCTCTCCTCTATTTGAATCTGCATCATAGTGGGCGAGGGCTGTCATCTCTTGCCTCTCCTTCTCGCTGGTAGGGTGTGTATATGTTAAAAAGTTGGTTTGCATACTGTTTAAAAGAATTTCGTAGTTCCTCCGGAGAGAGTACTTCTACGTCTGGTCCCCAGCTCCTTATCCACGGGGTGATTTCTAGAGTACTACCTATTTTGAGCGTCATCAGCACAGACCCATCCGACAGGTCTTCCAGCACTTGTGAAGGGTGCCACGTGGACTCCTTTACCCGGCGGGCGACTGCAGGGGAAAACTTCAGCTTGATTTCGGTTTCCTCGCCCCAGATAATGCCCCACGAGCTAGAAAGCAGTTTGGTAATGTCGAATTCGGGTGGTATTTCAAAGTTAGTGTCCAGCACCTGGGCGCTCCGTATGCGGTCTAGCTTGAAAGTGAAGATGCCTTGCTTATCCTCTCTGACCGCATTGCCGATAACATACGTTGAATAACCCACTCCTGTCGTTTCTACAAAATACGGCTCAAGCTCCCACTCCTTGATTTCGTTGCTCTGGAGCGCTTGATAGGTGATGTGCATTTTTCTTCGCGTTGTCCACGCTAGGGCAATCTGCTCAAAAACATGCACTAGCTCCGTGTCCTCCGGGCTTTCGATTATTGGGCTTACGCTGGCATTTATGTCTGTTGCCAGTGATTGTGGGAGTAATGCCGCTATTTTCGTGATGGCTCTTTTAATATGTGGATTCTTCCTGTCCATTTGCCGCAGCGTCAATCGCAAGGATAAAAAGGCTGCCACAGCCTCATAAAGGGAGAGGGAAACGGGTGGCAATACGTAGCCGTCGAGAATGCTGTAGCGGTCTCCTTCCTGTGTTAGAGGTAACTTCAATTCATCTTGTAGCGCTAAGATATCACGCTGGATGGTGCGCATGGATACTCCACAGAGTCTGGCAAGCTCGCGAGTGGTAAGCCCTTTGGGATGGCTGTGGAGAAGGTGCTGAATA
>Ga0123519_10014394_pt1 | contig 11248 bp, 9 predicted proteins | sample YelNatPaOPRAMG02_FD_87396 | JGI IMG/M metagenome (GOLD analysis project Ga0123519, IMG submission 87396) | Hot spring microbial communities from Yellowstone National Park - Yellowstone National Park OP-RAMG-02 (version 2) | ecosystem: Environmental > Aquatic > Thermal springs > Hot (42-90C) ... | reverse complement strand
GCCAGGCATAGCGTGAGCCTGCCGCTGGTCTTGAAGTAGACTCCCTGGCCTCGCCCCCCGTTTGGAGTGCGCAAGCACGGCTTGCGCAAGCGGCAGCATGGCTGCCGCACTCCACATGAACGGAGGAGAGGGGACATATGAATTCGCGCGAGGGCAAAGGCCCGCCTGAAACCGTGTAGGCTTGGCACCGCTACCCCGGCCAGTTCCGCCCGCCTTCGCACCACCTGGCGCAGGCCCCAGTAGGTCAGGCGCCGCCCGTCCTGCGTCACCCACAGGGGGTCGCTAGGGCCCGCGTCGGGCCGGTGCCGCAAGTAGCGCACCACTTCACGTCGCGTCTTGGCCCCCAAAAAGACGCTGCGGGCCTTCCCGCCCTTTCCCCGGCGCACCAGGACCGCCCCGGTGTCCAGGTCCACGTCGCCCAGGTTCAGCGCGAGAAACTCACCGGCCCGGCAGCCGGTGTCCAAGAGGGCCAGCAGGATAGCCCGGTCCCGGTCGCCTACAAACGTCTTGCGTTCGCAGGTCTGGAGCATGGCTTGCAGGTCGCGCAAAGGGACTGGCTCTAGGGGCTGCTGAGGCAGTTTCGGGGGGCGCACCCGCTGCATGGGGTCGGCGTCTATCTCTCCCTCAGCCGTCAGGTAGCGAAAGAAGGTCTTGAGCACCCGATAGGCTTGGTGCACACCGCCAGGATTGTGGCCTTGCTCTTGTAGGTGGGCCAGGAAGGACCGCAAGTCCTGGGCGGTTACGTCTTGCGCCTCCAGGCGCGTTGTCCAGCCTTGGAAGGCCCGCAGGTTTTGGCGGTAGATACGCAGGGTGTTGGGGGAGAGGCCCCGCGCCTTACAGTCGGCCAGGAAGTCCTGGACTTCCCAGGCGAGGGGCAACTGGGGGAGGACTTTAAGGGAAAGCGCTTGGTCTCTTTCCGTTGCAGGCATAGCAAAGACCCTCCTTCACCACTACCCCTAGTGGCATGGAGGGCCTTTGCACACTATATCTTGTGGTCAGGAGCCACCCTGGGGACTTGAACCCCAAACCTAACGCTTACGAAGCGCTTGCTCTGCCGATTGAGCTAGGGTGGCTCGGCAACTATCATTATACCCAGCCACGCCCTTTGGGTCAAACCCCAGGGCGCGGCCTGGGCCTCCCTATACCCGGGTCACGTAGGAGCCGTCCCGCGTGTCCACGCGGATGACGTCCCCCACCTCCACGAAGAGGGGCGTCTCCACCTTGAGCCCCGTCTCCACCGTCACCTGTTTGGTGGCCCCGGTTGCCGTGTCGCCAGCAAACCCCGGCTCCGCCTCCACCACCTCCAGGTCCACGGTCGTGGGCAACTCAATGTCAATGGGCTCTCCCTCGTACAGGGAGAGTTCCAGTTCCAGCCCTTCCTTGAGGAAGTTCACCGCCTCGCCCAGCACCGCAGCCGGGAGGGGGATCTGCTCAAACGTCTCAGTATCCATGAAGTAGTACTGGTCCCCGTCGCGGTACAGGTACTGCACCATCCGGTGGTCCAGCCGCACATCCTGGAACCGGTCGCCGGAGAGGAACGTCCGCTCCACCGTCGCCCCCGTGCGCAGGTTGCGCAACGTGGTGCGGACGAACGCGTTGCCCCGGCCAGGCTTGTGGTGCTGGTAGGAAAGCACCTTGTAGAGTTCCCCATCCAGGAGGAAGGTCGTCCCCTTGCGCAGTTGCGTCGCCGTAATCATCTCATCCCTTCTCCCGGGCCCCGGGCCGTACCCCGGCCCCCCAGGGCCTTCGCCAAGACCTTGTATCCAGCCGGCATTATACGCACCGCGCCCAGCGCTGTCAAAATGGGACTGCCTTGGGAGAAAAGGGGCGACCTCACAGGCGGATAGCCTTCCAGCGGCCGCGGCGGAAGGACCAGGCCATGAGGGCGGCCCGCGCTGCCCAGTCCAGCGCCGTGCCCAACCAGACGCCCGCAAGCCCCCACCCGAAGGTGATGGCGAAGAGGTACACCACTGGCACCCGGAAGAAGAGGACCCCCGCCGCGCTGACCCACATGGGGGTGCGGGTGTCGCCCGCACCCCGCGTGGCGCCCGCCAGGACCATGAGCACGGCCAGCGAGGGCTGCTCCAGCGCGCTGATGCGCACGGCCAGGCCCGCCAGGTCCAGGACCTCGGGCGTGGCCCCGAACACCGTGACCAGTGCCCGCCCGAAGAGGGCGAAGACAAGGCCCAAGGCGGTCATGATCTGGAGGGCCAGGCGCAGAGTGCGGCGCGCCCCTTTCTCGGCGATGTCCACCTTGCCCGCGCCCAGGGCCTGCCCAACGAGGGTGGCGCTGGCCACCCCCAGGCCCAGCCCCGGCATGAAGGAGATGGACTCCACCTGCACCGCCACCTGGTGGGCGGCCAGGGAGACCGTCCCCAAAGCCGAGACCACCCGCATGAAGATGAGGGAGCCCACCCGCTGGATCAGCTGTTCGCCCGCGGCCGGGAGGCTCAGGCGCACCATGGTGCGGACCAGGCGGCCATCCCAGGCGAAGACCTCTCGCCAGGGAACGCGGATGGCAGAGCGGCCCCCCAGGAGCACCCCCAGGCACAGGAGGCCGCCGAGGAACCGGGCCGAGGCCGTGGCCATCCCCGCGCCGGCCAGGCCCAGGGCTGGCACGGGACCCGGGCCGAAGATGAGGGCGTAGGCGGCGATGACGTTCCAGACGTTCATGATGCCGGTGATCCACATGGGGGTGCGGGTATCCCCCGCGGCCCGCATGACGCCGTTGAGGGCCAGGATGGGCAGGCCCAACACCGAGGTGGTCAGGATCCAGTGGAGGTACACCGTCCCCAGGCGCACCACCTCGGCTTCCGCCCCCATGAGCACAAAGTAGGGTTCTGTCAGGGGCCAGGCCAGGGCCACGGCACCCAGGGCCACGAGGAGGCTCAGGGAGATGGCCTGGCCACCCACCCGTTCGGCGCGGCGGTAGTCCTGCGCGCCCCAAGCGCGGGCCACCAGGGGGATGATCCCCAGGGACAGGGCTGTGAAGAAGGAGTTGAGGACAAAGATGAGCAGGCCCCCCAGCGACACGGCGGCCAGGGCAGCCGGGTCGCCCAGCCAGCCGATGAGGAGGGTGTCCGCCAGGAAGACCATGGTCACCAGGAGGTTCTCCACCACTGCCGGCAGGGCCAGGTCCACGATGGTATGGGTCAGCCCCTCCTCCGAAAGGTCCAGGGCCTTCCGAGGGGAGAGGGCTCCGGTGAGAGCGTCTTTGGCTTGCATCTTCAGGTGTGGCATCTCCTCACGGTTTCCATCCTGCCTTGCTGGTGCCGTCAATGGACGAGGGGAGTGGGTCAACGAAAGGCTTACGCCCGCGCCGGGCCCATCCGTTGGCGGCTCCCTTCACCGAGAGCGGCCCTTGCGCCCGGCGAGGGCCGCCCCCGCGGCTGCGGCCAGGTCCCGCAGGGCGATCCACAGGCGGAACCCCACGGCGATGGCCGAAGCCACGGAAAGCGGACAGAGGGTCCCCAAGAGGGCCGTCATCACCCCCTCCCGCACGCCCAAGCCCAGGGGCACGAAGAAGACCACAAACCCCACGGCCCAGGCTCCGGCAAAGGTGCCCACCAGGGCCGGCAAAGCCTCCCAAGGAAAGGGGTACAGCGCCCGGGCGAAGCAGAAGAACGCCACGCCCACCAGCACCCGCGCCGCCAGGTGCAGCCCGAAGAGGGCCAGGACCTGCCCGTACCGCAGCCCCAGACGCACCGGCGGTCGCCCTGCCAGGTGCAGGGCGGCGTTCACGGCCCGTTCCACCACCGGGGGGTACAGGGCCAGGAGGCCGAGGGGCACGAGGGCCGCCAGGACGCCGTATTGCCGCAGCGCCGGCCCGCCGGGCCAGAAGAGGAGCGAGAGGAGGAACACGGCCACGGCTGCCACCGTCTGCGTGGCCATCTCCAGGGCCACGCTCACCCCGCCCTGGAGGAGGCGCATCCCCTCGCGGCTCCCCACGGCCATGCGCGCCAGGGCATCCCACGTTCCGCCGGGCAGGTAGCGGGCGATCTGCGTCAGGAGCCACACCCGCACAGCCTGGCCCCAGGCGATCCGCTCCCCCAGGTAGCGCAGGGAGAGGGCCCAGATGCCAGCCAGGAAGGCCAGGTGCAGGAGGAGGAGGGGGAAAGAGGCCAGGAGGGGGAGGGGGTCTACTCGCCAGGGCAAGGCCCGCACCTGCGACCAGTTGGCCGCCAGGCTCCGGCCCCAGAAGAAGGCGATGAGGAGGACCACCCCCCAGCCCACAGCCCGCCGCACCCAGGGGCGGCCCAGCGCCCGGAGCCCTCTCCGCACCCAGGGGGGCGAGGCCAGAGCGTCCCGTGCCTCCGAAGGGCTCATAGATAGCCCAACCCCTGCAGGCGTTCCTCAATGGTCCGGGCTTCCTCTTCGGAATAGCCGTCCTCCCGGCGGGGCAGGGCCTGGCCTTCGCCTTCCTCCACGAAGCGCACAGGCCGTTCCCGAAGGTAGGCCTCGGTGAAGAGGTCCCGCAGGACCCGGCCGTCCATGGACGAAGGGACTGCTTCCCCCAGCGCGTGGAGGATCGTGGGGGCCATGTCCACGATGCTTGCCCCGGTGAGGGGGCCGGGGCGCACGTTCCGCCCCCAGGCGAGGAGCACCCCCTGCATGTCGTGCTGGCCGGAGATGTCGGCCACGAAGAGCATCTCGCCCTCGTCCACATGGGCCACGACGCCCTTCTTCCGGCGGCGCCAGTCCACGGCGGCCACGTGGTACCGCGGGTCCAGGAGGCCCACCACGTCGGGAGCCAGGTCCAGGTACGGACCGTGGTACAGTTCCTCCCGCCGGTAGACGGCCTCAAAGAGGGGCTGACCGGTCCTGGGGTCCCGCAGGCCCTGCAGGCCGGCGATGAGGTCCTCCCGCAAGGCCTCGTACTCCCGCCCTGGCTCCACGATCCCGCCCGGCTCCCGGCCCCGCAGGTTCACATAGAGGTTGCCCATGGTCCCCACGGCGTAGGCGCGGGTACGGGACCAATCCACGCCCTGGAAAGCCATGGCCGAATGGAGCCGCCCCTTGAGGCCGGGCAGGACCTGGAAGGCTCGCTCCTTGAGGTTGCCGAGCCAGGGGACGTCCAGCAACCCCGCCCCTCGCCGCAGGAGGCGCGGAAGCCACCTCTCTCCCTCCATGTGCAGGTATCCCTCTTCTGCCAGCCACTGGTTGAGGTACAGCGCGCCGGTCAGAGGGCCGAAGCCGTGGTCGGAGACGAGGAAGACCGTCGTTTCGTCGTCGGCCAGTTCCCGGAGCAGGCGGCCGATGGCCGCGTCTATCTGGCGGTAGGTCTCCAGGATGACGTCGCCCCGGCGGGCCGCGCCCTCGGGCGTGTAGAGGGGGTGCGTCGGGTCCATGTACTTCCAGAACTTGTGGGAAACGCGGTCCGGCGCGCCGTAGACCACGGCCAGGAGGTCCCAGGGCCGGGTGGCGGCCAGGTACAGGGTGGCCTCGGTGCGCAGGCGGGTCATTTCCTGGATCTGCCCGAGGAGGAGGTCCTCCGTGGCCGGGTCCAGGCGGCCCCGCTCAATGTCCACGTTGATGATGTAGCCGCCGATGGCCCGCTCCAGTTCCTGGTACAGGCCGTCGGGGTAGGTGAAGCGGCTCTGGACGCCCGGCGACAGGAGGCAGCCGATGAGGACGCCGTGGACCGGCTCTGGGGGATAGGTCATGGGCACGTTGATGGCGATGACGGGCCGCCCCCGGTCGCTCAGGATGCGCCAGAGGGTGCGGGCCCGCTGGTGGCGGGCGTTGACGTACTCCAGTTGGTAGGTGCCGGGCACCCGCTGCACGAAGCCGTAGATGCCGTGCTTGCCGTTCTGCACGCCGGTGGCGAAGGAAGCCCAGGCCTGCTCCGAGGAGGGCTGGATGGTGGAGCGCAGGTCGCCCCAGGCCCCCTCCCGCAGGAGGCGGGCCAGGTGAGGGAGGTGCCCTGCCTCAGCCCAGGGACGGATGAGGCGGAAGGTAGCCCCATCCAGCCCGATAGCGAGGACGCGACGGGCAGGGCGCGCGGGGTGTTCGTTCGCGTGCATGGGTGAACCGAACCTCCACGCCGCGGCCGGGTCCTTCCCAGCCGCGGCGACCGTGGGATTCTAGTGGACGGAAGGGCCTTTGTCAAGGAAGGCCGGGCCGCTGCCCCATCACCCAGAAGGGGGATTCCCCGGCACGCGGAGGATACCTCGGGCGCTTCCCAGCCCCTCAATCTACACCCTCCGCCCTCCGCCCTCCGCCCTCTGCCATTCGCCATCTGCCATTCGCTGTCCGCCATATGCCATCCGCCATATGCCATTACGCTATCTACCTTGCCCCGCCTGGCAGCGAGGGCAGAAGTACGTCCCTCGGCCCCCCACCACCGCCCGCACCACCGGCGTGCCGCAGCGCGGACAGGGCTCCCCCGCCCGCCGGAAGACCCGCAGGAGAGCCTGGTGCTCGCCCGGCGAACCATCCGGCCGGCGGTAGGCGGAGAGGGTCGTCCCGCCGTTCGCGATGGCCGCTGCCAGCACCTCCTGCAGGGCCCCGTGCAGGCGCTCCACCTCTCCCTCCGTGAGGGACCCTGCCGGCCGGCACGGATGGATCCCCGCCAGGAACAGCGCCTCGTCGGCGTAGATGTTCCCCACCCCGGCCAGGAAACGCTGGTCCAGGAGCAGGGGCTTGATGCGGACGCGGCGCCCCGCCAGGCGCGCCCGGAAGGCCTCCACGGTGAAGGTGGGGTCCAGGGGCTCCGGGCCCAGGCTTCCCAACACCTCGGCCGGGTCCTGCACCAGCCACAACCGGCCGAACTTGCGCGGGTCCACAAAGCGCAGGTCCCGCCCGTCGTCCAACCGGAGGACCGCCCGCAGGTGGACCGGGGCTGGCTCCTCGGGCCTCCCCAAGAGCAGGCGGCCGCTCATGCGCAGGTGGACGAGGAGCCACCACCCGTCCGAGAGGCCCAAGGTGAGGACCTTGCCCCGCCGCCCGAGAGAGGTGATCTCGCGCCCCACCAGGTCCCGGCAGAAGGCTTCCGGCGTCGGGCGGGCCACGCTGCGCGGCCAGAGGACCTGGGCCTCCACCACCCGGCGCCCCACCACCTCGGGCCGGAGCATGCGGGCGACGTTCTCCACCTCAGGCAGTTCCGGCATCCCCGTCCTCCTCCAGCGCAGGCTCCTGCACCTCCCCCAGGCACTCCTCCACCAGGGCCTCGGCGTCCGGGGTGGGCCCTTCCCACCCCTTGGCCAGGTGCGCCAGGAACTCCACGTTCCCCGCCGGCCCCCGCAGGGGCGAAGGGATGAGGCCCAGGGGGACGAACCCGGCCTCCTGCGCCGCCTTCAACACCTCCCGGAGCACCTGGCGGTGCACGCGGCGGTCCCGCACCACGCCTCCCTTCCCCACCTGCCGCGGGCCAGCCTCAAACTGGGGCTTGACCAGGGCGATCACGTGCCCAACGGGCTTGAGGACCCGGGAGGCCGCAGGGAGGACCAGCCTCAGCGAGATGAAGGACACGTCCACTGTCACCAGGTCCACCGGCTCCGGCAGGGCTTCCAGGTAGCGGACGTTGGTCCGCTCCATGACCACCACGCGGGGGTCCTGGCGCAGGGCCCAGGCCAGTTGGCCGTAGCCCACATCCAGGGCGTAGACGCGGGCCGCGCCCGCCTGGAGGAGGCAGTCGGTGAACCCGCCGGTGGAGGCGCCGAAGTCGGCCGCCACCGCACCCCGGACCGGCACGGCAAACCGCCGCAGGGCCGCCTCCAGTTTGAGGCCCCCGCGGCTCACGTACTTGGGGGTTGCCACTACCTCCACCTGGGCCTCGCGGGGGACGAGGTGGCCGGGTTTATCGGCCACCTGGCCCTCCACCCGCACCTCCCCCGCCAAGATCCACCGGCGCGCCTGCTCGCGGCTCGGGGCCAGGCCCCGTTCCACCAACAGGAGGTCCAGCCGGACCTTGCCCGTGCGGCGGCCTTCGTCCGGCACCTTCCTCACCGCCATGGCCTCCATAGCCCCCTTGTCCAAGCCCAGGGCGAAGCGTGCCTCGCCCTTCCAACCTCACCCCTATCCTCTAGCCCCATCTCTTCTCCGCCTGCAGAGAGGAGAGAGGGTTGGGGGATGGGCGAGGTCCCCTCGCTCGCCAACGCGGTTGAGAACCGCAAGGGGTATGCAGCCCCGTTTGCTGGCCACCCTGGCTCCGTGGTATAATGGCCCTGCCGGCAGGGAGAACCTTTCGCCTGCGAGGATGGACTGCCGTGGGGCCGACCCTCTCTGAAGGGGAACACCGCCTCCAGCACCGCCTGGAGCGCCTGGAACACGTCATCCGCGTCAGCCAGATCCTGAACACCACCTTGGACCTGGCGGAACTCCTCCGGATCATCGCCTCCACGGCTGCCGAGGTCACCGACTGCGAGGGCTCGTCCATCCTCCTGGTGGACCCCCGGACCGGGCAACTGCGGTTTGAGGCGGCCTTCGGGCCGAAGAGCGAGGCCCTGAAGCCCGTCGTCGTCCCCCTGGAGGGGAGCCTGGCCGGCTGGGTGGTCCAGCACCGGGAGCCGCTCCTCATCCCGGACGCGCAGGCGGACCCCCGGCATTACCGCCAGGTGGACACGGCCATTGGCTTCACCACCCGCTCGCTCCTCGCCGTGCCCCTCACCATCCGCGGCCACTGCATCGGTGCGCTGGAGGTCGTCAACAAGCGCGAGCCCCCTCCCCTGGATGAGGAGGACGCCTATATCCTCTCCGCGCTGGCTTCCCAGGCAGCCGTGGCCATTGAGAACGCCCGCCTGTTGGGGGACCTGCAGCGCGCCCACGCCGAACTGACCCAACTGGACCGCCTCAAGAGCGACTTCATCGCCGTGGCCTCCCACGAACTGCGCACCCCCCTCTCCCTGATCCTGGGGTACGCGTCCTTCCTCAAGGAGTCCCTGACCGGCGCGAGCCGCGAGCAGGTGGACATCGTCTACGAGAGCGCCATGCGCCTCCGCGGCCTGATTGACGACATGCTCAACCTGCGGCACATCCAGACCGGGGCCGTGGACCTGCAGCCCGAGGAGACCAACCTGCCCCAACTGGTGCGGGATGTGCTCGGGGAGTTCCGCGAGTTGGCGGAGGCCAAGGGCCAGCACCTCCTCCTGGAGGTGAGCCCCAGCGAGGAAGGGTACCTCCTCCGCCTGGACCCGCCGAAGGTCCGCCTGGTGCTGATCAACCTCCTGTCCAACGCCATCAAGTTCACGCCGGAAGGGGGGACCATCACCGTCCGAGTGTCGCGGACGCCTCACGAGGCCCAGGTATCCGTGGCCGATACGGGCGTGGGCATCCCGCCCCACGCGCTCTCCCGCATCTTTGACCAGTTCTACCAGGCCGAGCCCGTCTCCACCCGCCGGCACGAGGGGCTGGGGCTGGGCCTTTCCATCGCCAAGGGGCTGGTGGAACTGCACGGAGGGCGCATCTGGGCTGAGAGCGAGCCCGGCCAGGGCGCGACTTTCACCTTCACCCTGCCCGCGGAGCCGATCCTGCCCGAGCGCCTCTAAGCCTCCCCCTTGGATGGCCGGCGCACCGCGGCTTCGTGCTTCTCTTTCTCCCCCACCTGCGCCCTCAGACAAGCCTCAATGAAGGCGTCAATCTCGCCATCCAGCACGGCCTCGGTGTTGCTGGTCTCGTAGCCGGTGCGCAGGTCCTTCACCATCTGGTAAGGGTGCAGGACGTAGGAGCGGATCTGGTTGCCCCAGCCCGCCTCCACATGCTCGCCCCGCAGGCGCGCCAGTTCGGCGCGGCGCTTCTCCTGCTCCATCTCGTAGAGGCGGGCCCGCAGGACGCGCAGGGCCGTCTCCTTGTTCTGGAGTTGGGAGCGCTCGTTCTGGCAACTCACCACGATGCCCGTGGGGAGGTGGGTGATGCGCACCGCCGTGGCGTTCTTCTGGACGTTCTGACCGCCCGCGCTGGAGGAGCGGAACACGTCAATGCGGAGGTCTTTGGGGTCTATCTCCACCTCCACGTCGTCCTCCAGGTCGGGCATGACCTCCACCAGGGCGAAGGAGGTGTGCCGCCGGTGGGCGGCGTCAAAGGGGGAAAGGCGCACCAGACGGTGCACCCCCTTCTCGCACTTCAGGTGCCCGTAGGCGTAGGGCCCTTCCACCCGGACGGTCACCGTCTTGAGCCCGGCCTCTTCTCCGTCCAGCGAGTCCAGGATCTGGGTGCGGAACCCCTTGCGCTCGGCCCAGCGCAGGTACATGCGCAGGAGCATGGCCACCCAGTCCTGGGCCTCGGTGCCGCCGGCGCCGGCGTGGATGGAGAAGATGGCGCTATCCCGGTCGTGGGGGTCGGAGAAGAGCAGGGCAAACTCCCGCTGGGCCAGTTCCCGCTCCAGCGCGGAGACCTCCCCTCCCAGTTCCCGAACCAGCGCTTCATCCTCCTCCGCGGCCAAATCCAGGAGTTCCGCTGTCTCCCGCACCTTCAGGTGCAGGGAATCCCACGATTCCACTTCCTCTTTGAGGGCGGCAAGGCGCTGCAGGAGTTCCTTGGCCGCTTCGGGGTCGGACCACAGGTCCGGGTCCCCGGCCTGGGCTTCCAGGCGCGCGGCCTCTTCTCGCTTCGCCGCTAAGTCAAAGGCGCACCTCAAGTTCGCGGATGCGCGCCTCCATGTCCGAAAGCCGTTCCCGCAAATCTTCCACCGTTCTCCTCCTCTGTCAGCCTTCCAAAAGTCCGGAGACGAAGACCTCCGGGTCAAACTCGGCAAAGTCGTCCACGCCCTCCCCAAGCCCCACGTAGCGGACCGGGACGCCCAGTTCCCGCACCACGGCGAAGACCATGCCTCCCTTGGCCGTGCCATCCAGTTTGGCCACGATCACGCCGTTCAGGTCCACCGCCTCTTTGAAGTGCCGGGCCTGGGAAAGGGCGTTCTGGCCGGTGGTGGCGTCCAGCACCAGGAGCGTTTCGTGGGGGGCCCGGTGCACCTGCCGGGCGGCCACGCTGCGGATCTTCTTGAGTTCCTGCATCAGGTTGTACTTGGTGTGCAGGCGGCCAGCCGTATCTACGATGAGGACCTGGGCGCCGCGGGAGCGGCTGGCGCGGATGGCATCGTAGACCACCGCCCCGGGGTCCGAGCCGGGCTGGTGGGCGATGACCTCCGCCCCCACCCGCTCTCCCCAGATGCGCAACTGGTCAATGGCCGCGGCGCGGAAGGTATCGGCGGCGGCCAGGACCACCTTCTTGCCCTGCTTGCGGTAGAGGTGGGCCAGTTTGCCGATGGTGGTGGTCTTCCCCGAGCCGTTCACCCCCACGATGAGGATGACGT
>Ga0123519_10014393_pt1 | contig 11249 bp, 9 predicted proteins | sample YelNatPaOPRAMG02_FD_87396 | JGI IMG/M metagenome (GOLD analysis project Ga0123519, IMG submission 87396) | Hot spring microbial communities from Yellowstone National Park - Yellowstone National Park OP-RAMG-02 (version 2) | ecosystem: Environmental > Aquatic > Thermal springs > Hot (42-90C) ... | reverse complement strand
AAGAGACATCGCCATAAAACTATTAGAGATTGTAGGTATACCAACTCCTGAAAGGATTATTGATAGCTATCCTCATGAATTAAGTGGTGGTATGAGACAAAGAGTTGCCGTCGCGATTGCTATTCTAAATAAACCTGAGCTTATTATAGCAGATGAACCGACAACTGCGCTAGATGCTTTGACTCAATTGAAACTTCTGCGTCTTTTTTTGGACTTGAAGCAGAGTGCGCGTGCAACACTTTTGCTCATCACACACAACCTAGGAATTGTTGCGGAATTATGTGATAGAGTTGCAATATTGTATGCAGGGCAAATAGCAGAAGTAGCGCCTACAGTTGAAGTATTTAAAAAACCTCTGCATCCCTATACGCAAGGGCTTTTAAAAGCGGTGCCAAGAATTGGAACTGATGAGGAACTATATGCGATACCAGGCATGCTGCCCAATCTAACAAACCCACCATCAGGTTGTAGGTTCCACCCACGCTGCAAATTTGCTATGCCCATATGTCCAACCAAGAAACCTGCTTTATCAGAAATTGAAAAAGATCATTTCGTGGCATGTTATTTATATCATTCTGAGTTCCCATAAAGTTGAGGTGATAAAAATTGACTGGAACAGTAGTTGAGACCAAGGATTTAAAGAAATATTTTCCAATCAAAAGTGGACTTTTTGGTAAAGTAGTGGCCGAGGTACGAGCTGTGGATGGAGTCACAATGAAAATTCACAGAGGAGAAGTATTTGCACTTGTCGGTGAAAGTGGTTGTGGAAAGACCACATTAGGACGATTGTTACTAGGGCTAACCAACGCAACAGGAGGGCAGGTAATCCTAAATTTCGTTCCAGGAAAAAAGGCTGTAAATCTAAAACGGAAACTCAGGGATAAAATTCAGATAGTTTTTCAAGATCCCTATGCATCCCTAAACCCAAGGATGCTAATAAAAGACCTAGTTGCTGAACCTCTAAAGCGTCGAGGTTATAAAGGGAAAGAACTTAGCAAGCAAATATTGGATCTTTTGAGCACAGTTGGACTCGAAGAACAGCATCTATACAGATATCCGCATGAATTGAGCGGAGGACAATTGCAGAGAGTATGCATTGCGAGAGCTTTAGCGGTCAAACCTGAGTTTATTGTACTTGATGAACCTACATCGAACCTAGATGTCAGTGTACAAGCACAAATTTTAAATCTTCTAAAGGATTTGCAGAGAAACTTAAATCTGACATATTTACTTATTACACATGACGTGAGTGTGGTATATTATATGGCTCAAACAATAGCTGTAATGTATTTAGGAAAAATCGTTGAAATTGCAGAAAAGGATGGCGTCTTTAAGAATCCTTTGCATCCATATACACAGGCGTTATTATCTTGTGTTCCAAGAGTGGATCCAGTACTAAAGATAATGGGAAAAGCAGAACTGCCAAGAGGAGATGTTCCAAGTAGTATAGAACCTCCATTAGGCTGCAGGTTTCATCCACGTTGTAGATTTGCTTTCGAAAAATGTGGATGGGAACCAAGAGACTTAATTAGATTTTTGCATGAAAATCTGTCTTTAAGTGAAAATCAAAAACTCAATTTCGAGAGGGATAAATTTTCTCTAAAGATACTTTCCACTGACGGAGGATTGAACGATAAGATACTAAACTTAGTTAAAGACAAGAAAGCAGAATTTCCGATGCTTAAAGCGATTAGGGATATTAGGAAGGAGGATGGATCGCTTTTTGTCGAATTTTCTGAGGTGTCAGAGCCTGAACTTATCAGTGTAGATCGAGACCATGAGGTTGCTTGCCTTTTATATGAGGCAAGTTGATCTCGTTACTAAGGCGTTAAATTTATATAGAGATTGGGACTATCCACTACATGCCAAACGCGCGTGGAGTGATTTAAAATGAGAAAATCTAATAGTGCTATAACTCGAATGCAGGCGATTGCCCTTATAGTGATTATTGTTGTCGCAGCAGTAGTGGTATACGCAGGATATTATATGTCGAGTAAACCTGCACCTCCTCCTATAAATCAGCCACCAGTTGCGATAGCCGCTGGAAGTAAACTTCTTGTTAACGTTGGAGAGGCGATAACCTTCAATTCAGAGGGATCCCATGATCCAGATGGTCAGATAGTCAATTATCTATGGGACTTTGGTGATGGCTCTCAAGCACAAGGAGCAACGGTTACACATAGCTATGCGTTGCCTGGACGCTACATAGTCGTGCTAACAGTTTTCGATGACGGGGGATTAAATGCCACAAATGATGTGCAACTGATTTCAGTTGAAGTTTCTGAGATGTTACCTGCACCTAGTCTTGATAATCCACCAGTCGCTATATTTTCTGCATCTAAGGATATAGTTTTAGTGAACGAAAGCGTCACATTGGATGGCTCGTCATCATATGGCTGGAAGGAAAGGCATGGCGAAATCAGAACAGATCCCACAAAAATAGTCGCATATAACTGGTCTTTTGGTGATGGCTTCCAAGCACAAGGAGCAATAGTTAATCACTCTTATGCATCACCTGGAAGTTACATGGTAAAGCTGACCGTTTACTTGGAAAATGGAAAGAATAGTGCTTCGGCAAGGACGATAAGGGTAACTTCATCAGGAGTGACCACTGGAATTATAAAGAACCCAGATACGTACATTTTCGCCTCCGACATTGAACCCCAACAGTTAGATCCAGTTAGGGAAACAGGTTCTGCTGGCCGTGCCTTGATGCTTAACCTAGGCGATACGCTACTACGCTATGCAAGCGGCGACGTAGTACCCAGACCTTCGCTGGCAGAAAGTTATTCAATTTCAGAAGATGGAAAACAATGGAACTTCACTCTTAGACACGGAGTGAAATTCTGGGACGGTTCAGAGCTTACTGCCTATGATGTTGAGTATACATTCCAAAGATGGTTAGCAATTAACTATCCCACAGGCGAAGTTGAAATGTTTGTAGAATCTCTGACTGGATATGCGCCGGGAGAATTAATACCCAACGATGTTATTGCCAACGCTGTGAAAGCTCTAGACAATTATACAATTCAATTCAACTTCCAAAGATCAAATGGAGCATTCACAACAGTTGTTGCAAGGCCAGTATTTGTAATTCTGAACAAGAACTTCGCAATAGCACATGGCTCTTGGTTCATGGGGGACACAAGAAGCTGGACAGGAGCGACAGACGAACGCATGGCTTCAGGCGAAGCATTTATGGCAACTGGTCCATACAAAGTAGTGTCGTTCTCGAGGAACGAAAAACTCAGGGCTACACGTTTTGATAACTACTGGCGTGGTCCAGCCAGCATCAAAAACTTCGAGTTGATCTATGTACCTGAATTCAGCACTAGGGCTATGATGCTGTCTAACGGTGATGTGGACGCAATATCCGTTTCATCCGTAACTCAAGCACAGCAAATGCAAGGAAAAACCGATACTATGCTATATCAAGGACAAAGTGGTTTCACCGAGTGCATTTATTTTGGCTTCAACATTGACCTGGCTAAGCAACCAACTGGAGTGTCGGGAGTGTGGTCAGACTTCTTCCACGACATACACTTAAGAAGAGCTTTTGCATACGCGTTCCCATATAAAACATACATTGAGCAAGCATACCTAAACCTTACAAAACAAGCGAGAGGTTACCTGCCAGAAGGATCCTTTGGCTATTATCCATTCTACAATTTCACTTACGACCCCGACAAGGCTAGAACAGAATTCCAGCAAGCTTGGGGTGGCTCCGTTTGGGAAAATGGGTTCACATTGGTCTTCGGTTACCAGCTCTTCGCTAAAGATCAAAGCCTCATTGCCTATCAATTGCTGGCGGAAAGCTTGCATAGTATTAATCCAAAATTCAACCTCATAGTGCAAGAAGGCACATGGCCAACACTGCTTTACTGGACGCTGTTCCAAGCCTATGAACAAAACAGTCCAGACCCGCTTTACCTCAACTTCAACTACCATACTGGATGGGAGTTTCCATCCTACACTGAATACAGTAACAGCACAATTGACGCATTACTTGACGCTGCAGAATCTGAAACGAATGTAACAAAGAGAGCCGAACTGTACCAGGATGCGCAGATATTGATAGGTGAAGACGTTCCATGTCTTATAACAGTCTATGACCCAGCATTCTATGCGGCCAAAACCTACATAAGCGGGTACTACTTCCAACCAGCATGGCAAATATGGCTTGGATACGTCTACGATTTGAGGAAAGCTTAAGGTAAGTTAAGATGAAGATTTATGAATATGCAATCAAGAGGTTTGCGGCAAGTCTATTAACCCTATTTTTTCTCGCTTTGTTCGTTTTTTCAGTATCAAGGATAGCAGGGGATCCAATAAGTGCTTATGTAGACCCACACATGTTGAGTAAAGAAACGATTGATCGAATTCGAGAGCAGTATCACCTCAATGATCCAGTTTACATTCAATTTCTTTATTGGTTGCGTGCCGCATTGATGGGAGATTTTGGAATTTCAATCACATTTGGTAATCTGCCAGTTACCAGTGTCGTGATACAGTATTTTCCATTAACGTTAGAGTTGGCTTTATTTACTATTGTTATCACTATACCGTTAACTATAATACTTGCTACACTCTCAGTTAAGTATAGAGATACATGGTTTGATCACGCATTAAGAGTATTTGCTGTTTCTGGTAGGGCAATGCCCAGTTTCTTCTTCGCTCTTATTGTGGCTCTCTTTTTCTATCCACCTGGCTGGATAACTTTTAGTCCCACTTTTAATTTTCGCGCCATCACGGGAATGCCTATATTTGACTCTTTAATTGCTGGTGACATTCACGGTTTTGTAGAGGCTGTTAAATATCTATGGGGACCACTTGTTGTACAGGTCTTTATGCAACTTGCATTAAGCGTAAGAATATTGCGGGCAAGCATGATCGAAGAAGTAGGCAAAGATTATGTCATTTTCGCCAAATCAAAAGGTTTAGGATCTGACTATGTTTTAAAGAAATATGTAAGAAAAAATGCTTTAAGCTCTTTTATGACGTTGACAGGTCTTGAAATAGTTTGGTTGTTAACAGGCGTGACAATAACAGAGACCGTTTTCAATAGGAAAGGTCTCGGCTGGTTTTCAGCTAGAGCAGCTCAAGCACTTGACTATAATTCAATACTAGTGTATAGTTTGATCACTGGCATCTTTCTTGTTGTTATGAACACGCTGATCGATATTCTATACGCAAAGGTTGATCCAAGGATCATCTTAGGTGAATGAAATGCAAGCAAAGGAAAAGAAAGAAAACAGATTATTGAAGGAACTTAGATTCACCCTAAATCAAGTAAAGCGTAGCTACATGAGCATTATTGGGCTAGCAATTGTCATATTTTTTGTAGTCATTGCAATAATGGCTCCTATCTTGGCTCCGGCAAACCAACCAGACCCGTACTCGAACCCACGAGTTATTTCTCCGTATCCCCTACCACCATCCAGTACAACTCCGTTTGGTACCACTGGTCCACCAGATTACTCCGATATTTATTATGGAGTAATCTGGGGAACACGAACCAGCTTTATAATGGCCTTTACAATATTAGCAATATCCATAGTTTTAGGAGTTGTATTGGGAGCCATTTCAGGGTATTTCGGAGGCATTATCGATGAAGTTATCATGAGGTTTACCGACATCTTTTTCGCTGTACCGGGAATTTTGCTAGCTATGCTAATAGTAGTAGTGATGGGTAGGTCTCAGGTCTCTTTGATAGTCGCACTATGCGCAGTATATTGGTGCAGTTATGCCAGATTGATAAGAGGCGAATTCTTAAGAGTCAAGGTTTTACCATTCATCGAAGCCGAAGTAGCCTTGGGAACCCCAAAAATTGTCATAATATTTAGGCACATCCTTCCAAACGTAATAGCGCCAGCTTTGGTTTTGGCATCCATGGACATTGGTAGCGTAGTCCTGTCACTTTCAACCTTAAGCTTCTTAGGTTTAGGATTTCGGCCAGGGACCGCTGAATGGGGAGTTATCATCAGTACCGCTAGAAACTGGCTCCTATTCGGAGCTTGGTGGACAATTCTGTTTCCGGGGATTGCCATATTCACCTTTGCTTTAGGATGGAACTTCATTGGGGACGCTTTCAGAGATATTTTGGATCCTAGAACAAGAAGAGGTTTAGTATAGTAACATGATTAGCTATTTCACTGCCAAATCGAATATTCTAATAAGCCTAAACTATACAATGCTAATATGGGGTGTGATTCCTTGGACTTTATGGAAGTAGTCAAAAAGAGAAGAAGCATTAGAAAATATAAACCAGACCCAGTTCCAAATGAAATAATCAACCAAATACTTGAAGCAGCCAGGATGGCCCCGTCAGGAAGCAACAGGCAACCCTGGCACTTTATCATCGTTAAAGACCCAGAAACTAAGAAAAAACTTGGCTTACCAATATGGGCTGCAGAAGCGCCTGTAATTATAGTGGGTTGTGTCGACCCAACCGAAGGGCGTTGGTATGTTATAGACGGGTCAATAGCCTTTGAACATATCATTTTAGCAGCTACAAATTTTAGTCTCGGAACCTGCTGGATAGGTAGACTTCTTAAAAATTTAGGGGAAACAGACAAAAGAATAAAAGGAGTTTTAGGTATTCCAAAACCTATGCGGGTCTTAGCCGTTACTCCCCTAGGATTTCCAGCTGAGGAACCTAAACCAAAGACAACAAAGACATTTCAAGAAATAGTGCACTACGAAATGTTTTGATGAAGGTGTATACTATGCAAGTATTTGAGGCTATAAAGGAAAGGAGGAGCATTAGAAAATATAAACCAGATCCAGTGCCTGAAAAGAAACTACAAACAATTTTTGAGGCAGCAAGACTTGCGCCTTCAGCTGGTAACAGGCAACCTTGGCGTTTCGTGGTTGTTAAGGATAAATATATGAGAAAAAAACTTGCAGAAGCTGCAGATAGACAAATGTTTGTTGCAGAAGCACCAGTTGTTGTGGCAGTATTCGGTGACCCAGAAGACTCTCCTGGCGGTTATAGGCAAGATCCCATAGTAGCCTACAAACAAGATCCCATGATTGCTGTCGAACACATGTGTTTAGAAGCTGTAGAACTGGGACTTGGAACTTGTTGGGTAGGTCCAGCTAGTCCCAACTATGATGTACCAAAGATTAAAAAGCTTTTAAATGTGCCCAAAAGAATGTACATGATATGTCTACTGCCAATTGGTTATCCAGCAGAGTTCCCTCCACATAGGGAGAGGAAGCCCTTAGGAGAGATATTTTTCGGAGAGAAATACTCTCAGCGCTACGAAATTTAAAGTGGCGTTAATGAGGGTATTTCTTACAACTTTCCTACACATAGGTCTGCGTCAATTAACATAATGGAGAAGGGATCGCTGCTCATTTAAAAATACCTGCCACGATAGAAAAATATATATAGAGTAAAGTTCACACATAACGATCCCAGAGGGTTTGAAAAAATGTCTGATAAAAATGTCTTAAAGTTTGGGACAGCAAAAGCTGGGCCTGGTCAGAGGGGAACTGGATATATAAAAGTCGGTGAACTCTGCGATGGTAGCCCGATCAACATGCCTGTGATAATTCTAAATGGAAAGAATCCCGGACCAAAGTTGCTTATCTGGGGTCTTGAAGACGGTGACGAATATCCTGGTCCTCTTGGGGCATTAGATGCCGTTAACAACATACTCCCCAAAATGCTGAATGAAATGCGTGGTTCGCTGGTATTCTTACCAGCAACAAACATCGGTGCCTTCAGAGGCAATCCTTTCGGTGGCGGTCAGCGCAATAGCCCGTTAGACATTGACCAAGGTCTTCGTTTGCCCAATCTTTATCCAGGCAATCCATATGGTAGACACACTGAACAGCTTGCATACCAGATTACTCAAGTAAAGAAAGAGTATGATCCTGACGTCCTCGTAAGACTTCACGGTTGCAAACAGATATATGGTTGGGATAGGATTCTCATCACGGAATGCCCGGCGGGTTCTCCACTGGATAACCTTGCCAGAGCAGCTGTAACTAAACCCGGCGGGATGGTAATTTTAACATTCGAAGAACGCGGCAAAAAAGAAGAACGTCCATTGGAAATCTCTATGGAAACCAATGGCGGGGACAATGGGGTCGGCAATGGATTCAACGGTGACGCTATACGCGATGGCATTCTCAATGTAATGAGACACCTAAAGATGATTCCTGGCAAAGAGATCAAGGTGGACAAAATCCAATACGTCGCATACAAGAGAGGCGTTGGACCTGGTGGATTTGTAAGCTCCAGCGGCATATATTCAACTAAAGGTGGATTCTTCAAATCGTTGGTGGAAATCAAGGATAAAGTAAAGGAGGGACAAGTAATTGGTGAAATCCGAAACTTCTTTGGAGAAGTGGTGGAAGAGATAAAGTCACCCATCGACGGCATCGTGATAGGCTACTACTGTGAGGCTCCCCACATTGGCTCCGGTCAGTGGAGGCTCTTCGAAATAGCACAAGCCACAGAATATAGGTAAACATAGAATAATCTTCCCTTTTTGAAAGGTTGATAATTCTTTGTTCTTTTTTTATTTAACCTTAACATATCATGCAAAAGAGTCTAAGACAAGAAAGAAAGTTAAATTAAAGCGTGCAAAGCTTTTTGAATTACTCCTTTACGTGTGCGCATATAAACAAACATATAAAAGTTTAAAAAACATTCTTCGTATCGTATGCAGTTTATGGATGCAATTTATATGCCGAGAATTCTTGTCGCTTTAGGTGGCAACGCTATAAAACAAGCAGACGAAAGAGGAACCGTGGAAGAGCAGTTCAGAAATTGCGCTATAACTTGCAAACTTTTAGCAGAGATAATAAGAAGAATGGGAAAAGACGATAGGTTGATCATAACTCATGGTAATGGCCCACAAGTCGGCAACCTCATGGTACAACAAGAAGAAGCGAAGCACATCGTCCCTGACCAAACCATGGACATAGTTGTAGCTATGACACAAGGACAGATCGGCTATATGCTTCAACAGACACTCATTAACTGCCTAAAAGATATGGGGATAAACAAGCCAGTCTGCGCAGTAGTAACCCAGATGCTGGTAGACAAGAACGATCGAGAGTTCTTTGGTGAAGTCGCCTCAAAACCTGTTGGCGACTTCTTCACCGAGGAGGAGGCTATGAAAATCAAAAAGGGACATCCGGAATACGTTATCAAGAAGGTTAAATCCACGGGAGAAAAAGTCTGGAGAAGATGTGTTCCCTCTCCGAATCCAATAGCCATTGTTGAAAGTATAGCGATCAGAAAATTGGTTGACGCCGGCGTAATCGTTATCGCTTCTGGAGGCGGGGGCGTACCAGTCATTCTTGACGAACACGGTCACTATAAAGGTGTAGAAGCGGTAATAGACAAGGACATTGCTGGAGAAAGACTGGCTGAGCTCGTCGACGCGGACGTTTTTTTGATTCTGACAGATGTGGAGAAAGTAAAGCTGAACCTCGGTAAACCCGACGAGAAAGACATAGATAAGATGACTTTAACAGAAGCTAAGAAGTATCTAGAAGAAGGACATTTTCTTCCGGGAAGCATGGAACCCAAGATTAAGGCATGCATACGGTTCCTAGAATGGGATGGAGAAAAAGCAATAATCACCTCACTGGATAAGGTCGTTGAAGCACTTGAAGGAAAAACGGGCACACTCATCTATCGAAGCACTATGAAAAGAGCCAAAGGAAAGCTCTGCACATAAGACCTCATTTGACTACTCTCTTTTGATGGTTTTTCTCAGCATAGTCGCTAAACAACATTTGCGCGCGCTGAATTCAGAGGGGTTGAAGCTATATTCTTTTAGTGTCTCTTAATGGAATGCTTTGTTTGATTATTCGATGATTCGTCTGAAACTTATTGATGCCAGAACGAACATCACGATATCAAATAGCGCTATTGCAGCCAGATCTAATATGAGGTTTGAGATGTCTCCAGTGATTAGTAATCCCCTTACTGCGTCAACCATGTAGCTTAGTGGGTTAACTGTTGAAAACTCTCGTAGTATTGGCGGCATTAGTTGCAGGGGTAGAGGGCGGCTTCTTTAGCGTTTTTGGCTCTTCTTACGAGTATCCTGTGGGAGGGCAGTACGCTCACGAACTCCCAGCCTTCTGAGAGGTAGGTTTCCAGCTCTTCTTCATCAACTATCCTCTGCGGGTCCTTTTTCTCTCGCCATTTCTTGATTTCGTTCTCGAAGAGGGTGATTGTCTCTTCTGGGGTGAGTTTCCTGTTAAGCTTCTGTTCCGCTGCAACCTTCACTTCCGTGAGGTCCATGTCTAGGAGGCTTTTGGCTATGCTCTTCAAAGCCTCGATTTTTGCCTCTTTGATGACGCTTGTCTGCTCTAGGGGCTGGGCTACTGTGCCTAAGAGTGGTTCGCATTCTCTGTAGCATTTTCGTATGCCCTCAATCATTTCTGGCGGTAAAACTCCCTTGTTTGTGCTGTAGCGGGATTCTATGTCTCCTTTATGGCCTGCTATGAACTGTAGGTATGGATGGCTTATTTTCCCCTTTGACTCGGCGATTATCAGCTGTGTTTCAGCGTATGCTCTTAAAACGTATGGTCTTTTTTGGACTCCTGCCCTTCGCATGCTTTGCCTTATGAAATGGGTTATCTTTCTGGTTAACATGAAGGGTTTGGATGCGAATTCTTTTCTTTCATGGGCTATGAGGGGGCTTTCAGGCTTGAGTTCTTCGCCGTTTCTGATTCTCTCCTCCAAGTATTCCTTTAGGTAGGTGCATCCCTCTGCTGAGAGGAATGTGAAGTACTTGTGTTTGGCCTTGCTTAAGTTGGGTCTGACAACAACCATTGTTGGCTTCTTTTCGAAGGTGACCTGTCCGTTTTCCATCTTCATTTCAGGCAAATCCCTGATCCTCAGCCCATCGCTTCCATCATGGTTTCCAAGGGTTTGAGGTCTAAGATCAGCGAATGCAATTAGGGCTGTTGCAGCCCTAATCCTCGGCGTCGAAGCCCTCAAAATTCTTGCAAGCTCCTCCTGACTTGGAACCTTCTCGTTTTCTATTGTTGGGGTAGCCGTGGAATGGCTTACCTTTATCTTTCTGGTTAAGGTAACATCGTTATACCTAAGCCAAGATTTTATGGCCTTAAGTAACCCCAAAATGTAGCCTGGAGATTTCCCCTCAGACTCAAGCTTGGCGACAACATCCTCAACCGCATCCTGAAAACCGGCCAAGTCACGCCTAGCCCCTGCAACCATCTGCTTGGGGTTTAAACCCAAAACCTCACAAAGCTTT
>Ga0123519_10014389_pt1 | contig 11250 bp, 7 predicted proteins | sample YelNatPaOPRAMG02_FD_87396 | JGI IMG/M metagenome (GOLD analysis project Ga0123519, IMG submission 87396) | Hot spring microbial communities from Yellowstone National Park - Yellowstone National Park OP-RAMG-02 (version 2) | ecosystem: Environmental > Aquatic > Thermal springs > Hot (42-90C) ... | reverse complement strand
TTGTCCAGCAAGGAACCAACGGCGTGATCCTTGAAGACAAGAATGGCGGCGCAGTAGGGGTCATTGCATACGTTCCCGAGGAACAGGCGCAGCGTGTCTCAGCGGCTTTGTCCGAGTATCTCTCCGGCCTCCAGCAAATCCTTCCGGAGGCCGGCAACGCCGTGGTATCCTTGAGCCAGGCGCCTGATGAAAACTGGGCGCTCGCCTGGCAGGACCATTTTACCCCCGCGGCCATCGGTCAAAAGTTCCTCGTTACGCCGCCGTGGCTATCTCCAGAGCCTGGGGACCGCCGCGTCATCGTCATCGAGCCTGCGGAGGCCTTTGGTACAGGAACTCACGCGACGACGCAGTCGTGCATTGTGTTGTTGGAAAGGGCCGTGGAAAGGCTTGGGCTCACGCCAGGGCAATGGACGATGCTTGACGTCGGCTGCGGGTCCGGTATCCTCGCGTTCGCTGCCCAGCGATTGGGAGCCGGCATGGTCGTGGCCGTGGACAACGACCCTAAGGCGGTTGCGTCGGCAGTGAAAAATGCCAAGCTTAACGCAATCTTGGACCGCATTGTGTTTGCCTGCGCGTCTGTGGATTCTGTCAAGGCGCGAGCGGACGTGGTCGCCGCCAACCTAGACGCAGCCACACTCAAGACGCACTGCGCCCATTTGGCCAGCCTTGCTACACAGCGCCTCGTGATATCAGGGGTCACGGCGGAAATGTGGAGTGCAGTCTCCAAGTGCTTTATTGCGCAGGGGCTCAGCGTCGAGGAAGAGATCATTTCGGCTGAATGGGCAAGCGGCCTCTTCGCCGCACCATGAGCAGTCTCCGAGCCGGTCGCGCTACGGTCTTGCGGCTGCCGGACAGTTGCTTGCTGTTTTTCCAGCAAACGCGACCATCGCTCCTTTCAACGGAGCTATACTGCGGTTTGAGCATCTGGCAAAAAAGCTCGCTGCATCGTGCATCCAATGGCGCTAGACTGTTGTCGAAAGTAATAACGAATTCAATGAGGCGGCGGTCATTTTGAATGCATTGTCCCTGTCATTTCGAGCGAAGCGAGAAATCTTGGTCAGAAGACCAAGATTTCTCAGTCGCAACCTCTCACTTCGTTCGAGGATGGCTCCTTCGAAATGACAACGGTTGACCTTTGGCGGCTATCAGGGGGGGGCCGAAAGCGGCCACACGCTCGACTAGACGGCCTTCCTTCCGACAGAAATTTCGAGAGCCCGTATAATCCTCGCGACTCGATATGGGGGTTCTCGAAGTGAGTCGCGAACTGGCCAGAGGTTTCTCTGCTCGATGAGAGATGCTGAGACGGCGTCGACGCCTGTGGCGCCTCGCAAGGACAAAAAAAGGTTGTTGGTGGGTCGTTTCGAGCGAAGCGAAGCAGTTTACGCAGAAATTGAGAGACCCCACATAGGACATTCCGTGCAAGGTTTGAACTGATCCGAGGAGGGACGATGGCGATAAGGGCTTTTATTCTCGCTGGTGGACTAGGCACACGTCTGCGCTCCGTGGTTTCGGACAGGCCAAAACCTATGGCGTCGGTGCATGGGAAGCCGTTTCTCGAGATACTCGTGCAAAGCCTTTATGGGAAAGGGGTGAACGAGATCGTTTTGCTCACCGGCTATCAGTCAGGATGGATCGAGGCGTACTTCAGGTCGTGTACAACACCTCGAGTGTGGATTTCTCGTGAGGACGTCCCTTTAGGGACCGGCGGCGCGGTCAAATATGCCGAGCATTTTGCTACTGACCCGACGTTGTTGGTCAACGGCGACACTTTTTTTGACGTGGATATGGCCGGTCTCCTCAGGCGGCACCGTGAGAAACGCCGTGCAGCTACTCTGTCATTGACAGAAGTGTCGGACGCTGGCAGGTATGGCTCTGTCCTAGTCGATTCCCATGGGCTCGTTGTACGGTTCGAGGAAAAGGCAAATCATCTTCAGGGCCCCGGTCTTATCAACGCTGGCGTGACCTTGCTTTCGCTGGACGCGATCAGAAGTTTGCCAACCGGCAGGTCTTTTTCCATGGAAAATGAAGTTTTTCCTGAATTGGCGGCGCAGGGGCAAATGGCGGGTTTTGTTCAAAAGGGGGCTTTTTTTGATATTGGCACGCCGGAAAGCTATCGGCAATTCCAAGATTACGCGAGGGACCATCTCCTCGCGGGGCAACCAAGAGAATAAAGGGACTCTCGAGAAATTAAAAGTTGTCGAAGAAAACCGTGTAGTTGACGTTTCTGCGTCTGCCGGATTGATGCGAGTTGAGCTTGCTTGGTCGCCTACGCGCCTCGGAAGGACAAAAGGACGCGATGAGCGCGTCATTGTGAGCGATGCGAAGCAACGTCGTTAAAGATTTTGGGGAAGGCCCTGATCGGACAAACCTGTCGATTTTAGATAAATATCAACATTTCTGTCCAAACGGCCGGCGCGTCAGCGGATAGTTCTTTTGCTTGTTGGTACGAACCCCCCGGCCTCACGTTTTACCTGCGAGCCCGAGAGGGTCTTGTCATCCAACCACGAGGGTTATATTCGTGATGCCTCTCCAGCGCCGGGAGGAGATCCCGGCGCTGGGAGTCCAATCACAGGTTTTCCGCAACCAATTCAATGAGGTCCACTACTCTGAGCTCGCCTTGTTTTCCCATCACATTGCAGGAATCTTCGAGCATGGTCACGCAATAGGGACAACATGTCGCCAGTGTGCGCGCTCCGGCTTCTACGGCCTCTGAAATGCGGAGTTCGGCAAAACGTTCACCAGCCTTGGTTTCCATCCACACTCGACCGCCGCCGCCGCCGCAACAAAGGCTGTTTTTACGAGATCGAGACAATTCCTTGAGTTCGCCAAGGGAATTGATGAGGGACCTGGGTTGATCGTATATGTTGTTGTGACGTCCGAGGTAGCAAGGATCGTGCAACGCAATAGCGCCTCCATTGGCATTGATCTTTAACTTGCCGCTTTGCACAGCGTCAGCAACCACCTCGCTGTAATGGTAAACTTCCCATTCCCCTCCCAATTCAGGATACTCGTTCTTCAGCGTATAGAGACAATGAGGCGAAGTGACGATGATCTTCTTGACGCCCTTGCCATTAAAAAGTTCGATATTGGATTGGGCGAGTTTCATGAAGAGCTGCTCATCCCCGATCTTGCGAATCGATTCGCCGCAGCAGCTCTCTTCCTCGCCGATGATGCCAAAACTGACACCCGCCGCCTTAAGTACAGTTGCCACAGCCCTCGCTATCTTCTGACTCCGAATATCGAAGCAACTGGTGCAACAGACAAAGAGAAAATACTCTGTGTCGCCCGAAAATCTGGGTATATCCATGTCCTTAGCCCAATCCGTGCGCTTCGAACGGTCTCCAGACCATGGATTCCCTTGGGAATGGAGGCTCCCTGCAATGGGCTTGAGGCTTGGGGGAATGGTGCCCACTTCTGCGAGCATACTTCTCATACCCCGCACGTTGCCGATGATATCCACTCCGCGTGGACACCTGTCCACGCATGCTCGACAGGTAGTGCAGGCGAACAGGCAATTCTCAGATTCGAATCCTTCGAGTCCGAGCTGTCCCATGCGTTGCACCAGGCGTATATTAAACTGTTCAGACGCCTCTCCTGGTACGAGCCTCCACGGACAAGTGCCTGTGCACAAACCGCATTGCATGCACCAATACAGTGTTTCAGCGCCGGAGGCGACGATCGCGTCACTGACTTCTAAAAAAGGTATTCTCGCTTCCATAATTCGTCCTTTATTCAGTGGAATTCTCTGCCAAGACTTCCTCCATCGACCCGACGCCGAGCGCTCGCTGTCTGTTTGACTGACTGGGCGAGCGCGTCCGGCGCATTGCCGACAGAACCGCGCTCCGATAGCACGGGTAAGATGCTAGAATCCCTTGTATGGATTCGGCCCTAGTTCCTCGAGCTTAGCCGTGAACTCTTCCAAAATCTGTGGGATTCTATAATAATCGTCAATGGAAATCTGCTCCAGCCGTATCCTCTCAGACTCCAATACCAGTCTGTCAAGGGTCTCTTTTATCTTTTCCATCCTGGTGTTGGCCAGCTCGCTCCCCTTTATGAAATGGCATTGGTAGTCGTCGCCGTGTTTGCAGCCGAATAGTATGATTCCATCGATGCCTTTGGAGAGCGCGTCGGCGATCCACACCAAATTGAGCGATCCTAGGCATCGAAGCGGAATAAAACGCACCCAAGGCGGGTACTGCAATCGATGGATACCAACCATATCCAACGCAGGGAATGCATCATTCTCGCAAATGAGTCCGACAATACGAGGCTTCTCCTCATATTCTTCTGGCACGCCGATGGACTTGATCATGGACCCGATCATGTCCACCGAATAATTGTTGAATGAAATGATGCGCTCTGGACAGGAACCCATGCAGATAGCGCAGCGTCTGCACCTTGTGGGGTGCGGCAGCGGCGTTCCCTTGACGTCTTCGTTATACATGCCAAAGGGGCATTCTTCGGTGCATCGTTTACACTGGGTGCAGCGCTGGATAAACAAGTCTGGGTAGGACAAATCGCCCGCGCGTGGGTGAACAGCCTTCCCTTGCGAGGTCAGCTCGACGCACTGGATGGCTTTGAGGGCAGCGCCCGCGCCGTCGCCTCCGGCTCTTGTCGCAGTCATTGGTTGTCTCACACACCCTGCCGCGTAAATCCCTGTGCGCCGTGTTTCGTAGGGAAAACAGACAAAATGCGAATCCGGAAAACCATACTTTAGTTCCGGCAGGGCAGGGCCTTGGCGATATTCGAGGTTGAGTATGGGATCGTCGAGAACTGCTGGCTGCATTCCCGTGGCCAAAACGGCAAGGTCTGCCTCGACCATGACAGGTTCCCCAAGGAGCTCATCGGTTGCCTCGATACAAAGTTTTCGTTCCGAGCCCTCGCTGATGGATATCTTCGCGGTGTCGGTCTTTACGAACACGACGCCGTCCTTCTGCACCTTCTTGTAAAATTCCTCGTGCTGCTCAGGGGTCCTCATGTCCTTGTAAAAGACAAACACCTTTGCCTCCGGGTCTTGTTCCTTCACGTATAAGGCCTGTTTAAGAGAGACTCGGCAGCATACAGCGCTGCAATAGGGAAGGTGATTCGGATCACGTGAGCCTGCGCACTGGATGAACGCAGTCACGCCAGGAGTCGACCCGTCCGATGGGCATGCGATTTTTCCTGACTTTGCCATCTCTTCCATTTGTACGTTTGTGATGACGTCAGGAAATTTTCCGTAAGACAGATGTTCGAGTTTATTGGCGTCGTACGGTTTCCAGCCAGCCGCCAATACAATGGAACCTACTCGAAAAGCGCCTTCGCCGTTGTTTGTTGTCACATCGAACATCCCTGGAGCGCCAGCAATCTTCTGGATGGTCGTATTAGTCAACACCTTGATGCCGGGATGCGACGAGACCTGATCGATCAACTCCTGGACCGTTACATCCTCAAGTTCTTGATATGGCGGCTTAGTTGGAGTGTTCTTGTGGCATTTTGCGAGGTATCCTCCGAGCTGAGGCTCTTTCTCGATCAATACCACTTGATATTTCGCGGCCGCCGCGTCCAGCGCTGCCTGTAGGCCGGCGACGCCGCCCCCGATCACAAGAATTGTCTTGTCAGTAGCTTCGACATAAGGGGAGGGAAGGGTGGTTTTTTCTACCCTGGTGACGGCCATGCGTAAGTAGTCCTCGGCCATCATCTGAGTATCCTCCGCCCCGGAGGGCTGACACCACGTCACGTGTTCCCTCAAATTGAGACGTTCAACGACCGTGGTCATGGGATCAAAGGAAAACTCGTCTGTCTTGACGCGGCCTGAACAGGCCCCCAGAACCAGGCAGTTCGCCTCGCCCGACGCCACATCGGCATTCAGAACTTTCACGCCGTCAGATGAACAGAGCTGAGGATGGATTTCGCACTTTGCTATATTGAACTCTTCGGCCACGGTCTTGAGAGCATCCAGATCCAGAGATTCCCCAATCCCGCATCCTGAGCATAAATACACGCCAATCTTTTGATCCATTGAACTACTACCTCCCTGCGGTTAACTGAATCGCTTTGAGCGCGGCTGCGGTTGCATCCTGCAGAGAAGCCGCCACTTCCATCGGCGCTTTGACGCAGCCGGCCGGTATGATCCCAGAGCTCCCTGAGGATGTCACGAAGCCAAAATCGTCGAACTCCATAGGGAGGGCAGGTTTTTCTTTGGCCGTGCATGGGACCATTCCCACTGCCAACACAGCGAGGTCCACCACTTGTCGTACCTTGCCTGTTTGACCGACATCCTCGCCTTCGATGAGCAGCCCGCCAGAGTCCTTGTCTAAAGAGATTCTTGCGATCTTGCTTTTTGTCAACACAATATTTTCGTCTTCTTGCACACGAGTATAAAAATCCTCGTATTTGCCCATGGCCCTGACGTCGATATAGTAGATATAGGCCATACTATCAGGTACCTTTTCCCTCAGGTAGGTAGCCTGTTTGAGAGACGCCAGGCAGCACACGCCCGAGCAGTAAGGCAGGTGATTCTCATCCCGGGAACCCGCGCATTGGATAAATGCGACGCTTTTGACCTCTTTCCCGTCCGACGGCCGAAGTAATTTCCCAGCGGTGGGGCCGTTGTGGGATGCAAGACGCTCAAACATGAGGCTCGTCATGACGTTTGGAATGGCGCCAAGGCCCAGGTAGTCCACCTTTTCCACCTCATAGGGGTCCCAACCGGTGGCCCAGACCACAGCCGCTGCTTTGAGCTTGATGGTCTTAGTCTGCATATCGAGGTCTATAGCCCCATAAGGACACGCCTCCAGGCATTTTTTTGCGTCTGGCGTACCTAAAATCTCTGGCGCCAGCACATACCGGAAGGGGAAGGCCATGGGATGAGGAAGGTACGCCCCCTTGACTTTGTCCATGCCAAAGTTGACGGGATTAGGTATCTCTGTTTCGCAGACTTCAGCGCACTTGCCGCACGCCGTGCAGTTGTCGTTGACGTATCGGGGCTCCACCACCACAGTCGCCTCATAGTTGCCTGGGGTCCCCGAAATAGACTCGACCCGAGCCATGGTATAATATGTGATCTTAGAATTTTGCTTTATCCTTCGAAAGTTTATCTCCAAGCCACAAAAGGGGGGGCATAATTTCGGGAAATATTGGTTGAATCCTGCGACTCTGCCTCCGAGATAAGGGTTCTTTTCCACGAGGACAACATCCGCTCCAGCCTCAGCAGCCTCTATTGCGGCTGTCATCCCACTGATTCCACCTCCTACAACGAGAATTTTCTCAGCTTCATCTGTCATGGATTACCTCCACTGTTCGTTTGAATAAGTACATGAGTAAGGCATTGTCTCAGGCGGACAATGAGGGCATATGGTCTTGCCGCTCAATGTGCGCCCTTCTGAAATGACAACAGCCTCGGTTTTTCGACTATAAAAGCTCTCACCGCCTTGTTATAGCTTGCTGCTATATCAAGAAAGTTCCGGATCAGCTTTGTCCCTGGGCTATTGCTGCTGCGCGAAGATTCTGGGTGTCCCTGTATCCCGTACACGGGACGCTCACGATGACGAATAATCTGATTAGGACTGACCTTATCCTCTGCCAGCAGCGTAAAATTGGTGGGCAAAGCTTTTACTTCATCGTAGTGACTTTGAACAATACGGAACTGGTCCTCGATTCCAGCGAAGATAGGATCTGGACTGGTTTGTGTCAATGTCACTGCGCCGCTTTGGCGATCCCTTGTGTAGGGCATACAATCATCCTCTCCCGCTCTAATAGGCCCAACCTTGCCGCCAAATGCGAGACTCAGCGCCTGGTGTCCTCCACAAACCCCGAGGACCGGCACGTGCATCTGCTCTACGGCCGCGACCAATGTCCACAGGAAATTTTGAAGCTCGACGGCCCTATGCCCCGTGTACCGGCACCAGGGAGTTCCCTGCGGGCTAAGGATGATAAATTCGGGCTGTATCTCGGCGATGAGGTCGAGAGTAACCTGACTAAAGTGATAAATAAGTCCTCGAGGATTTCCAGACAGGTCTCTCACCACCGAGTGCAGTCTCCTGCATCCCCCGGCGCAACCATCAGGCGTCAATGCCACCATCATCCAAGGATGAATATCCGCCACCTCTGCATTCACGCCGCCGGCAGCGGGAACTTCCGCACGCGCCGCCGGCCAGCACAGCACAATGAGTACGATACCCAACGACGCGGCCCTCAACACGCGTCCATAGAAAGCGCTTCTCATAAAGGGGTCTCTTCGCAATAGGAATCAAGAATGTTCCTTTATACACTTTATGAGAAGACTTATGCAACTCGAAAGTCAGAGAATCTTTGCCAAGCGTTCCTTCTCACTGTAAATGCACCCGCAGTACTTCTGGCGGTACAGCCCAGTGGCGCGATAGCGCTTCACGCCTTCGTTCCACTTAACTCGCCAGTCACGGTACAAAAGGGGCGTTCCCATCTCCGCTGCCAAAGTTTCACAGACGTCCTTCAGCAAGTCATGTTTCTGGAATCTACTGTAAAAAAGGGTAGTGGAAAATGCGTCATACCCTTTGGAGCGGGCGGTTTCGATAGTCTTTCTGATCCTCAGATCAAAGCACGCAGCGCAACGATGGCGCTCTCTGAACGTGACGCGACGAAACCATTCTTCCATGTCGTGAGCGTCGTCGCTTGTCAGGATAGCGATGCCCATTTCCCGACTGAAGGATTCAAGAGCATCCAGACGGCGGAGATACTCAGAATATGGGTGTATATTAGGGTTGTAAAAAAAGGGCGTTACTTCGTGGCCTTCCGAAGTCAGATCGGTCCACGGCGCAACGAGACACGGAGCGCAGCAGGTATGGAGAAGTATTTTCATGAAAAACGTTGTTCCTTGCTAATGGTCGTGTTATGGTGACGCCTGCAACATTGCTAATCTCTATAAATCATTTATGAGAGAGAATTGAATGGAAGTCAAGAAGATGCTGTGTTGCGCAGCAGTTTGCATCTGCATGATGTTCGCGCCACGGGCAAATGCGGCTGATATCAAAAACATCTATTTGAACGCATTCCTCGAGACATCATCAGCCTACCTCAACGACGCCTTTCTTCTGGTGGGCGCTGTGTCAGATTCGGTCATGACCGAGCATCTGTCTCCCGAGACCGCGGCTGAAACGATCACCAATGTTCAAAAGCGTCTGCGCATAGTACGCGCCAAGATCAATGCAGTGATGCTTACACGAGTGGGCCTCGCAGAAAAGAAACTGCTCTCGCTCTTGGATCGTTCGTATGCCTGTCTCGATCAACAGACATGGGCGCTGCTGACGTTTCTCAAGGACAACGCCCCTGCCTCGGCAAAACGATTCGAAGGGCTGCGCATGGAGTGCCTTGAAAGGATTCAAGGCGTTTCCTCATTCTATGCGGGTTTGCCGCCAGCGCCAGAGCTTCCTGAACCTCTGAGTACTCGCTGATCTCCCACTCGGACAGTAAACCGCTCTTTGTCAAGGTATTCGAGAAGAGGAATATTGAATTTCCTTGACGCGCCGGTAATCTCGGCAAATCGGGACGGCGTCAAGTGCGCCTCTCTAGAAAAAAAATCTCTCAGCTTGGACTTGATTCGATCTATACATTCTCGCGAGTAATACAATTCTTCAGATACACGAACCACCTTGTTCTCTTTTTCCAAAATGCCAAGCAGAGTTCGTATCTGTTTTTGGTCCCAACCGGTCTTGTTCAAGATTTCTTTCAGGGTGGGGGGAGTATTTCCTCCGTCCGTGAGCAGCCTGAAAAGCTGTTCTTTCACGTCCTTGTCCTCATCCCCAAGTCTGATTTGATGAGAGGACAAGCGCACGACATCTCCATCGACGACGATGTCGCCTGCGCGTACGATCCGGTCCAGGACTGCCTTGAAGAGCTTGTCCGAGCCTAGCGAGAGTGTACGAAGCTCTTGTTTGGATATCCCCTGCTTGAGAGGATGCTCCGCGTGATACTCAGCCAGCCGCCTCAAAACACGCATTCGGATTCGATCCGCAAAATTGCCATGGACGAGGCGGTTTTCGGCAACATCGACCTTCAGGATTACGTTTTCGGCTTTCAGCCCTTCCAAGATGCTATCCAGGCGTTTTGCCGAGAGACCGGACAAGCCTATGAGCTCCTGCCGGGTTATACCAGTTGGACCGCTGCTCCGTATGAGGGAGCTAATAATACTTCTCTCGTCTTCCGTGTATGATTCTTTGAAGGATTTTGTGGTGCGCGCCTTGAGTTTCATCGCCCTCGGGTTTAAGATAACCCCGCCGCCCAGGGTTATGGAGGGCGACAAAGAGCGTAAGACAAACCTATCGCCGGCGGCTGCAACGATCTCCGAGGCTGTGCGAATTTGGGCAAGGCTTTGTTGTCCCGGCAAAAGGGAGTCCAGATCGGGGAGCACTACAACCCCTTCGACTTCAGACGTAAAATGGTGGAGCCTCACCTTCTTACGATTCGCAAGGCCGCCTGTAGTTCTCGGAATCGCTGTCAATTTCACGTCGATCATGTACGAAGGTTTAAATTGACCCGGATGGGTCAGTACGTCTCCCCGCCGAACTTGGGACTGCTCAACGCCTCTGAGATTGACGGCCACGCGTTCCCCCGGAAATGCCTTCTCTTCAAAGCGATTGTGCGACTCGAGGGACCGCACTGAAGTTTTCAACCCTCCTGGAAGAATTTCTATCTCGTCGCCTACGGCAATGGTACCGGAAATCAAGGTCCCCGCGACAATGGTCCCGTGGCCCTTGAGCGTAAACACTCTATCCACAGGGAGCCTCAGCAGTCCATGAACTGGTCTAGCTGTCACTTTCCTGGCGAGATCCGCGAGAGCGTCTTTCAAGCGGTCAATGCCCTCGCCTGTCCGTGAGGATACCTTGATCATGGGCGCGTCGGCCAAGAAAGTACCCTTTACGAGATCCTTTGCGTCTTCTTCTGCGAGCATAGCCAATTCGTGATCTACGAGGTCGAGTTTTGTGAGCACCACGATCCCGTATGGTATCCCAAGAAGAGTCAATATATCGAGATGCTCTATGGTTTGCGGCATGACCCCCTCGTCCAATGCTATCACGAGGGCCGCGATATCAATACCGCCAGCCCCGGCGACCATCTGGCGGACAAATTTTTCGTGTCCCGGCACATCCACAATGCCCATACGAATGTCGTCGCCAAGATCGAGAAAGGCAAAACCGAGTTCTATGCTTATGCCCCGTTGTTTCTCTTCTTTGAGGCGATCAGTGTCTATACCGGTGAGCGCTTTTACCAATTCGGTTTTGCCGTGGTCGATGT
>Ga0123519_10014386_pt1 | contig 11253 bp, 7 predicted proteins | sample YelNatPaOPRAMG02_FD_87396 | JGI IMG/M metagenome (GOLD analysis project Ga0123519, IMG submission 87396) | Hot spring microbial communities from Yellowstone National Park - Yellowstone National Park OP-RAMG-02 (version 2) | ecosystem: Environmental > Aquatic > Thermal springs > Hot (42-90C) ... | reverse complement strand
GTATGATGGTGGAGGGGAAGATTCTGGGATGCGAATTGCAATAGATGAGCAAAATAGAATATTAACAACAGGAAAGAGTTATAATGCGTTGAATGGAAGTGTGGATATGGCAATATGGAGATACAGTGATAAATGCATATTATATAACACACGAACAGTAACACCGACAGTGACATGGACAATAACGCAGACCGCAACACAAACGAATACACTAACAAATACACCAAGCATAACACCGACGGTAACTCAGACAATAACACCAACAGTAACACCGACATACACAGCAACACCAACAGTAACGCCAACCTACGCAGCAACGCCGACAGTAACGCCAACAAGGACAGTAACACCGACATACACGTGGACGAGGACAGTAACGCCGACAGTAACACCAACCGTAACCGAAACAGTAACGCCTACAGTTACAGAAACAGTGACGCCGACGGTAACAGAAACAGTAACGCCAACAGTAACAGAAACGGTGACGCCGACAGTGTCTGAGACAGTAACACCGACAGTGACACCGAGCGTGACGCCAACAGTGACTGAAACAGTAACGCCGACGGTTACACCGACTAATACGCCTTCAGTAACACAGACAGTAACGCAGACAGTAACGCAGACAGTGACGCCGACAGTGACAGAAACAGTATCGCCAACAGTGACGCCGACAGTAACCGAGACAGTGACACCGACAGTAACGCAGACCGTAACACCAACAGTAACCGAAACACTGACGCCGACAGTGACTGAGACCGTGACGCCGACAGTAACGGAAACCGTGACACCAACGGTAACAGAAACAGTAACACCGACGGTTACACCGACTAATACACCGACAGTAACGCAAACAGTGACACCAACAATAACGCAAACAATAACACCAACAGTTACGTCAACAAATACGCCTTCAGTAACACCGACGAACACACCTTCAGTGACACCAACAGTGACAGAGACAGTAACGCCGACAGTAACGCCAACCGTAACAGAGACAATAACGCAAACAGTAACACCAACAATAACACCAACGGTAACGTCAACAAATACGCCTTCAGTAACACCGACGAACACACCAACTGTGACACCGACAGTGACAGAAACCGTGACACCGAGCGTGACACCAACAGTGACAGACACGTCAACGTTTACAGTGACAGACACTCCGACATTCACGATAACAGACACGCCAACGTTCACAGTGACAGACACGCCGACATTCACGGTAACAGACACGCCAACGTTCACAGTAACAGACACACCAACATACACGATAACAGATACACCGACATTCACAGTAACAAATACAGCAACAGACACAGCAACGCCGACGTTCACGATAACAGACACACCGACGCTCACAGTGACAGATACGCCGACATTCACGGTAACAGACACGCCAACGTTCACAGTAACAGACACACCAACATACACAGTAACAAACACGCCAACGTTCACAGTAACAGACACACCAACATACACAGTAACAAACACGCCAACATTCACAGTAACAAACACATCAACATACACGATAACAGAAACACCGACATTCACAGTAACAGATACAGCAACAGACACAGCAACGCCGACGTTCACAGTGACAAACACGTCAACATACACGGTAACAGATACGCCGACGTTCACAGTAACCAATACCCCTACATTTACATCAACAAACTCGCCTACACCTACAAATACGCCAACAGAAACAGCAACTATTTCTGATACACCAACATTTACAATGACAAATACATCAACAATTACACTTTCAATAACACCAACAAATACTTCAACTTCTTCAATAACAATGACAAACACTGCAACATTTACACATACAGAAACAAATACTCCAACACAAACAATGACAGGAACATATACAAACACACCAACAATAACGCGAACTTATACAGATACACCGACACAGACAGGGACTAATACATTTACATTAACTCGCACATTAACTTATACACCATCAGATACAAACACACCAACAATAACATTGACAGAAACAGAAACAGGAACATTTACACCAACATTGACAATGACACCATCTTTAACATACACAGGGACAAATACAGCCACACCAACAGACACACCACCATTTACATCAACAATAACACCAACATTCACAAATACACCAACACCAAACATAGAAATAGCACTTGACAGGAATTATGTAAAACCGCAGCAAGGAGAGCGTGTAAAAATAAGTATAAGGTCAGATACAACAGGCAGAGAGGTAAAAATAAAGATATATAATTTAACAGGTGAACTAATAAGGAATATGGAAGCTATAATAAATACAGCAGGATGGAATGAATATTACTGGGATTGTAAAAATGATGCTGGAAATAACATAGGTAAAGGAATATACTTTATTTATGTAAATATAAAGGACCAGGGCCAGGAAGTCAGAAGAGTGTATGTTATAAAATAGAATTATAATTTGCGATTTATAATTTAAAGATAAAATGTTTTAAAATATAAATTGAAAAATATAAAACAAAAAGCAAAAATATTTAATCTAAAAAATAAACAAAAATAAAAAAACCTTGTTTTTAAAGAAAAAACAAAAAATAATATTGACAAATGCATAAAATATGCTATTATTTTATTATGAACGAAAAAAACAATAAAAATTGTTTGCAAAAAACTTCAAAAATACTTTTTACAATTTTATTTATTTCCATCATATTATCATCATATATTTATTCATCTGATGTAATTACCTCTCTTGATTTCAGGATAACACCAACAGCACAAACAGCAAAAATAGGTGATACTATTTTATTTAATATGTGTGTTATTGATGCATCTTCTACATATTCAAATGTTTCCCAGATTGTATCAGTTACAAATACATCAATAACAATTGCCTGTGCTAATTTCCCTGCAACAGACCCAAATCCTGTTGCTCCTTTATGGATTTATAATGGTACAAATACATGGCGAGTCGTTACACCGTATATTAATTCAACTTTAAAATCAGTAGAATTAAATAATTCAAATTTATATGCCGGAAGACCGATTTCAAATTATACTTCAATTCAATATTCCACATTTTATGGAGCAAGTGGAAATCAATCAGTTGGGGGCATAGTAAAGGTAGATATTGGTTCTACTATTGTTGGATTGATAACTCTTTATGACGATGGTAATGCTGGCGGCGACCACAATGATGATTCTGCAAATAATGGAGTTTATAATAATAAATTTGTATTATCAGAAGCATATAAAATAAATATTGTAAATGGTTCAATAGTAGGTCATTTTGAGAAATCAGGTATAAAAGCAACCAATGACCCATTTATAGCGCCTAATACTATTAATATAGATGGTATAAGACCTAAAATAGAACTTGTAAATGTAAATCCAAATCCATTGAATTCATATAAAAATTTCGGGCAATTTTTTTATTATTTGTCAGAAAATTCAGATGTGACTTTAAATATTTTTTATGGAAATACTACCATAACAACTTTAAATGCCACAGGATATTTTGGTTATAATAATCCCATACTCTGGGATGGCAGGTCAAATACCGGTTCAATTCAGACAGATGGGAATTACACATACAGATTTGATTATGCTGATAAAGCAGGCAATACAGGGACTCCATTTACAGGTGACTTAAAAATAACAACTGTTGATTTGACAACTTCACTTTATTCAATTGATACCCAGTACACACATACAAATGAGTCGGAAATTGTTGTCAGGGTTCAAATGAGCGTGGAATTAAGAAATGCAACAAGAACAAATTTACAAAATCTTGGATTTGATTATCCTGAGAGTTTTGGCAGCCATGATTTTAGAAATTACCCTTATGCTTTTTTGGATTTAAGAATATATACAAGTAGTGGCTCGCTTTTTCATACTATGCCCAGAGATATGTCTGGCGCAGATACAGATAGTTTTTTTATGGATATAAGTATTCCAACATTTATTGATGGATGGCCAATGACCGGATTTACTTTTAATCCATTGCCTGCAGATCCCTGTTCGGTTACAAATACAACTATATATACTTTGCCTGACGGAGATGATACAAATGACTGGGATAATGTTTTTGTTTATCCCCTTGTTGATAATGGTAGCGGATATTTTTCAGCAAATCCAACATATACATTATATCAAAAAAATGTATCTCCCGGAACTTATATAGTTTCATTTAAAGCAAAACTTGTTGGGAAAAGTATTTTTAATGTCAGTGACGAAGTTGAAAAAGGGACTGTTACTTGCGGAGAACAAACTATAGAATATCTTTATTATAGATACCATGCTCAACCAAGTTACTTTTTTGACGATAGTACCGGATATTACGGTGGTATAAGGGGTTATGGTTTAACATCAGAAGAAAAAACAGCAAGTTATATGGTTGAGCCGCAACCAACAGTGCCTGTTCCTGACAATTCTCCTCCTGTAATTGTATCTTATTCAAACTATCCTTCAAGTGGAGAAACAATTGCTCCCAGTGTTATAGGCCCTAATAATTATATAAGAGTAACAGTTGCAGATGATGGTGTTGGTGCAGGACCTATTAATCTCTCTTCTTTTGTTTTAAAAGACCCTTATGGAAATGCAGTTCCCGGCAGAGTGGCCTGGAATGCAGGGAACCCGGGCACAAAAACGTGGGAACTGTATTATATACCGGATAATAGTTTAACACTTGGTGGTTCATATACATACACAGTTACACCTGTTGATGCTGCTTATAATATTGGACAGACAGTTAGTTATTCTTTTATAATCGCAGATACATCCATACCCATTGTCACAAATGTTAATGTGCAATCAAGCACAGGAAATTCAGAGCAGTTATCATCATCTTCATCCAGACAGATAACCTTTGTTGTATCAAAAATACAGGCAACAATAATTCCGGGAGGCACAAATTCTCAGGTTGACTGGAATAATTCAAATATAAGTGTGAGAAATTCATCAGGTAATTATGTTTCTGGCACAGTTTCGCATCAGGCAAATACAAATATACTTGAGTTTTTACCTTCAAATGAAATAGTTGATGGCAGTTATACTGTAATAGTAACTGCTGTTTCTACATCCGGTTATCAGGGTGCTTATTCTTATGGTTTCTATGTTACAACAGCAAATGTTACATATATAAATTTATCCGGAACAGGAGAAAATGATACAACTGTTATGAGAATATCACAATTTTCTGCTGGGTCTACCGGTATAACTTCCGGCGGTGTTGATGTTGATCCTGCTGATTTTTATGCTGTTAGTTTAAATGCTGCATCTTTGCCTACTCTTCCTGCAAGTTATAACCTACTCGGCACTTCAATAAGGTTTGGAGTTACAGGACATTCTTTCCCTGTTTATTTTAATAAAAATTTCTGTTCTGCAATAATCAGAATTCATTATAATGATTCAGATGTTGCAACATTAAATGCCCTTGGCCTTACAGAAAGCAATTTAACAGTATGGTATTATAATGGAACCAACTGGCAGCAGATAACTGATTTTGGTGGACCTGTTGATAATCCAATGTCAACAGACAGATATATTTTTATTGATTTAACAGCACAATCATCTCCTGTGATAAATACAAATTCCAATATATATGCTTTAATGTATGTCCCGCCAACAGTTCCGCCTGTTTCTTATAATTTTAAAAATACCAAATCATTTAATCCAACAAAAGAAAGTGCAAAAATTTTATATACCAATGATATAAATTCAATAGGACCACTTGGTGGCTCCGGAAATGTAAAGGTTAACATATTTAGTTTAACAGGAACTGTGGTTAGAACTCTTGAATATCAGGAGCCATCTGAAAACGCATTATTTAATAATTATGAAACAGACCCTGCAAATCCGGGAGTTTTTTATTATTACTTTACCTGGGATGGTAAAAACGATCACGGAACATTTGTAAAAAATGGTATATATGTTATTAAAATAGAAATAACTACAACAACCGGGAAAAAGATAACGAAATCAAGGACAATAGCTGTGATTAAATAAGAATTTTAAATTTACGTTTTACGATTTGCGATTTAATTTGTAAGAAAAGTGGAAATTGAAAATTGTTAAGTGTAAATTACTTAAAGGAGTATTAGATGTTAAAAAAGATTTTATTAACAGTTTTATTGATTATATCATTAATTGCAAATATTTTTGCAATTGATTCTGATACATTGGGTGGGTCATTTACAGATGATGGTATTTCTGCAAGACCATCTGGCTTAGGCGGTGCATATACTGCAATTGCTGATGATGGAAATGCATCATGGTGGAACCCAGCAGGCCTTGGTTTACTTGATAAACGGAAAAGTATGGCATTTACTTATATACCTAATATGTATGGATTAACAACAGGGAGTATCACAAGAATGTTAGTATCTTATGGTCAGGGAGATACTTCTGGTTATGGTGGACTTGGTGCTTCTATTGGTTATTTAAATATTAATTTGGGGTCTGATTATTCAGGCGATACAGAGCCAAAATGGACAGAATATGTGATACTGCTTTCCTGGGGAATGGAAGTTGAACAGTATCTCGGGATGGAAAAATATAAATATCCTAAAATTTCAATTGGTGTCAATGCAAAATATTTTTCAATGTCAACGGATATAAAAATAGGTGATAGTAAAACAGGTGCATCCGGATTTGGCGCTGATGCTGGTTTGATAATTGCCATAAAAAACAATTTGAATTTAGGTGTTATGGCAAAAAATATTTTAACTTCTGTTTCCTGGACAGGAGCATCAGATGAAAAATTACCTTTTAATTTAAATTCCGGGATTTTTTATGGAATAACACCTGATTTTTTAATAAGCGGTGAAGTAAAATCAGAAGAGTCAGATTCAGGTATGCCGAGGATAACTGCTTATTGCGCAGGAGCAGAATATAGAATCAATCTTGGAAAGAATATGCAGGTGCAAAGCATTACTTTGCGTGCGGGTGCATCAATTGACCCGAATTCTGATTCATATAGTATTTCAGGTGGCGCGAGTTTAACGATGGATACCTTTTCAATTGATTATGCATATCAATTTTATATAAAATCATTACTGACAAATGACATCCATAGATTGGGACTTACTGTTTATTTTTAATATGAAAAATTTTTTTGGGGATAAAAATGAATCTTAAAGACCTTCTTCATATGATGATTGAAAAAAGAGCATCTGATATGCATTTAAAAGAAGGCAGACCACCAATGTTTAGAATAGATGGAAAACTCGCACCGCTTGATATGGATATTCTTTCAAATGCTGATTTAAAAGAGATGGTTTATTCTATTCTTGATGAAAGACAGAGAAAAAAATTTGAAGAAACAAATGAAATGGATCTAGCATATAATTTGGAAGGCGTGGCAAGATACAGGGCAAATGTTTTTAAACAAATGGGTAAATTAGAAATGGTGATGAGGGCAATACCAATAAAAATACCAAGCATAGAGGAACTTAATCTACCTTCTATATTAAATGAAGTAGCATTATATCCACGAGGATTGGTTCTTGTAACAGGAACAACAGGCAGTGGAAAATCAACAACACTTGCTTCTATGATAAATAAAATAAATGAAAATTATAACAAGCATATTGTCACAATAGAGGACCCTATTGAATTTGTCCATTCTGATAAAAAAAGTAGTATATCTCAACGGGAAGTTGGACTTGATACGGAAAGTTTTGGAACTGCACTTAAATATGTTTTAAGGCAGGATCCTGATGTAATATTAATAGGTGAAATGAGAGATGCAATAACAGTTGGAACTGCACTTTCTGCAGCAGAAACAGGTCATATGGTTTTTTCAACACTTCATACCATAGATACAGTTCAATCAATAAACAGAATTCTAGATTTTTTTCCTAAAGACCAGCAAAATCAAATAAGAATTCAATTAGCAGGCACATTAAGAGCGGTTATATCGCTACGCCTGATAAAAAAATCAGATGGCACCGGTATGGTTCCGGCAGTTGAAGTTATGATAGTAACTCCAACTGTTCGTGGATATTTAGAAGAAGGAAAATTGGGCTCAATAAAAGACCTGATACGGGAAGGTGCACAATTTGGTATGCAAACATTTGACCAATCACTTATCAGTTTACATAAAAAAGGTTTAATTTCTCTTGAAGAAGCAAAGAGAAACGCAACTTCTATTCAGGAAATAGAACTTGCAATGAAAGGAATAACGTCAAGCAGGGCATCTGCTCAATCAATACTTGATAGTATGTTAAAGGAACAAACAAAGAAAGAATTTAGCAAAGAATTGCAAAAAGCAAAGGATTTGGTTGCACAAAATAAAGCAAAAGAAGCATATGATATGCTTGAAAAATTATATTCAAAATATCCTGATAATAATGAAATTATAGAAATGCTTGAAAATGTAAAACGAAATATAAATAAACAGCAATATGAGCAGACATTAAAAGATATTATACTGGAAGGGCTTAATATTTATAAAAAAGGAAATATTCAGGGAGCAATAGTAAAATGGCAGGAAGGTTTAAATATTGACCCTGAAAATCAACAATTAAAAGCATATATAAAAAGTGCACAGGAAAAGTTAGAAATTGCTAATAATTTACCCAAAATTTTAAATGAAGGTCTTGAAATTTACAAAACAGGAAATATTACAGAAGCAATAAAAAAATGGGAAGAAGTTTTAAAAATAGACCCTGCAAATAAACAGGCGTTTAATTACATAAATGGCGCAAAACAAAAATTAAAAGAACTGAAATTAAAAAAAGAAATTGAAGGATTAATTGCAAAGGCACAGGAAGAGATAAACAATAACAATGAACTTGCAGCTTTATTATTATATAAAAGAGCCCATCTTTTAAATCCTGCAAATCAGGAAATTGATAAAAAAATAGATGAAATCAAAGAAAAATTATTAAAACAGGATTTTGGTGGCTCAGATGTTGATGCAGCATTAATGGCAGAATCTTTTAAAAAAGGCATAGAATATTTATTTGAAGAGGACTACATAAGTACAATAAAAGAATGGAAGAAAGCACTTGAAAAACGTCCGCTTGAAAAAAAATTAAAGGATTACATTGATATTGTAAAAAACATTTTAAAAAACCGGCTTGAAGAATTAATGGAAAATACAGACATTGCATACAGGGAAAGAAGAATAGATGACACCTTGGATAATATAAATAAAATTTTAAAGATAGACCCCACAAATGAATTTGCACTAAAATTTTTACGGGATATAAAGCCAATGATTGATGAAGAAGTCCAGAAAAAATACAAAGAAGCAATAGAACTAATGGAAGCAGGTAAATTAAAAGAAACAAGAGAAGTACTTTTATATGTTTTGAAACTGGACCCCAATCACATAAGTGCAAAAAAGAGATTGGAAGAAGTAAATGAAAGTTTATCCCGATTAAAGGATACCACTTTATAAAAAAATAAATGAAAAAAATCATTTCGATTATTTTGGCAATAATAACAGTTTTGCTTGCAATATCAGGCCTTTTGGAACTTATTAAACTTTTAAGTAATTTTTCAATAAATTCAAAGATAGAACTTATGTTTGTTCTTGGATTTGTTTTTTATCTTGCTGCACATTTTTTATTTTATAAACCAATATTTATTCATGTTATGACACACGAACTCACACATTTATTATGGGCTTATTTATTCGGAGGAAGAGCAAAAAAATTAGAAGTAAGTCATAATGGTGGTAAGGTTTTAATAAGCAAATCAAATTTTTTAATTTCGCTTGCTCCTTATTTTTTCCCGCTTTATACATTTTTTTTTATAATAATTTATTTAATAGCCAGAGTAGAATTTTTACCTTATATTGCTTTTTTTATAGGAGCATCTTTGTCTTTTCATATAGCTTTAACATTGTATTCTTTGAAAACAAATCAGTCAGATTTTACAGAGGATTCTAATATATTTTTTTCAATTTCGTTTATTTTTTTTATGAATGTAATTATAATAGCTGGGATTTTGTCGTTGCTTTCTTCAAAGGTTAATTTTTTGGATTTTTTGTTAAATACACTGAAAGGGAGTTATGGTATTGTTATAGAGATTTTTAAATTTATGGATAAAATACTAAAATAAATTAAATGGAAGGTGAAAAAAATGAATTCTGAAAAAAAACAAATTGCAATTGTTGCTGCAAATTTTGCCCATGTGTTTCCGTCACAGATTTTAAAATTAATTGATATTAAAGCAAAAGAAGCGGGATATACACTTTTGCAATATTCAACAAGCGGCATGGAAGACAGGGAAAATCAATTATTAAAACGTATCCTTGAAAAAGAACAGCCGTCCGCTTTAATCCTTGTTTGTTTGAATCCATATAAAGGGATTCTTCTTGATTTTAAACTTGCAGAAATCCCGGTTGTTATTATTGATGAAATAGTTGATGGTTTTACAACAGTTACAACAGATAATTTTTCCGGTGGTTATATTGCAGGAGAATATCTTGCAAAAAAAGGCAAAAAAAATATTGCAGTTATATCAGGCAGATTAAATTTAGAAGGTGGTTACAATGCAAGGCAGAGATATGAAGGTTTTTTAAAAGCAATTAAAGAAAACAAGATAAATTATAGTGAAAAAAATTTATATGAAATTGTAAGTTATTCATATAATGAAGGAATAGAAGTAATGGAAAAGATGATAAAAGAAAATAAAATACCAGATGCGATTTTTTGTGCAGCAGGGGATATGGCAGCACTCGGGGTTATAAAAGTTGCAAGAGAGCATAACATAAAAATACCCGAGCAGCTTTCTATTATCGGATATGATGATGTCGAGCAGGCAAAATCAGCAAAACCACCACTTACAACTATAAGACAACCAATTGAGCAAATGGCGTCTGCTGCTTTTCTTTATGCAGTGAATGAAGGAAAAAACATTTTAAATAATCCAAAGAAAATAACATTTAAAGCAGAACTTGTTGAAAGAAGCACGGCCTAATAACTACATTGTCGATTGCTGGTTGCTGGTTGCTGATTGAAAAAACAAGAACTGGATTCCTGCTGGAGTTTACACCTGATTTATTCAGGTGCAGAAATGACAAATTAAAGCAGCGTTGCAAACAAGAAATGTCATTCCCGTCCCTGATTTCTCAGGGATAAACTTAAGCGGGAATCCATTAATTTAAAAGAGCGAGAGGCGACAGCGAGATTATTGGTAGGGGCGGACCTATGTGTCCGCCCGAATGTATGAAAAACTGTATTCCTGTTTAAGTTTACCCTTGATTTATTCAGGTGTCAGGAATGACAGGAGAACAAGAGAGCGAGATTAGAGCGAGAG
>Ga0123519_10014383_pt1 | contig 11255 bp, 11 predicted proteins | sample YelNatPaOPRAMG02_FD_87396 | JGI IMG/M metagenome (GOLD analysis project Ga0123519, IMG submission 87396) | Hot spring microbial communities from Yellowstone National Park - Yellowstone National Park OP-RAMG-02 (version 2) | ecosystem: Environmental > Aquatic > Thermal springs > Hot (42-90C) ... | reverse complement strand
CATCGAATGCTTTTTTGTCAGTGTAGAGCAGGAGATGGAAATCAAGATGCAATACACCGTAGAGATCGTAGGCGATTTCCCTGCAGGATATATATTCTTAACTGAACAGTGCAAGGAGGACTGCATTAATCCGTCAGGCCAGTCATACCGAAATACACAGATAATCGACGAACGCTGACAGAAACAAATATATGCGCTCCACGCTAATAACAGATATTCTCAAAGCGTGCTTGCGGTCCTTGGTAGTAAACGGACCATTGATCACCTCACGAAGAGCAATAGCGACGATAGCGGACACATCGGCGTCTCTGTTTCTCAGCAGTTGGATCGTCCGGTCCCGCAAACAATGGGGTACAGTCGCAAAATTCCTAGTTCAAGCACCGCTATCTTTCACTGAAATCGCAATGGCAGAATTCCTAGAAGCTTTGGATCGGTATGAAGCACAGATAAGTCGGTTTGTTTTTTTTCAGTCGATGAGACTTCCCTCTGACAAAACGGTCTCAGCGCATATGGGTACTCGCGGAGCAGGAAGCCCCCTGTATGCACGATGGAAATCGAGAAGAACGAGGACATCTTCCTCTGTTCTAACTGCAGGGAATTCATCTGGCGGCCTCCGTTTCGCTCGTAGAGAGGGCTCATCCAACAGCATCGTTTTCGTAGCATCATTCAAGACTTTTCCCCTCACGTCTAATGACTTCCATCTATCGGACAACGGGGAATTTTACCGTTCTCTGTGCGTTGGAACTTTTGCTGACGCTAACGGGGTAGAGCTGCTTTTCATTCCTGTGTAGGCCCCGTGGTTCAACTCCATCGATGGAGCGTTTTCTATCGTGAAACTTAAAGATCTCGTCGCTGGACAAGTCCCTACGGCTTCCAGCACACTGGGGCACTTATTGACTTTCTAGCTCTGCGAATTTCCATACCTAAAGGCATAAAGAGCAGCTTTCATGCGAAGAATTACAAAATCCAAGGGAAGGGTATGGAGATGGAAATCGAGGATCCTGGAGGCCCGCCATCCTCGGCTGCCGGAAAAGAACGAATAGAATCCTCTTCTCGCGAAAAGCCGAACGAAGAAGAGCAAGTGACGAAGAAGAAGATGGCAAATGGGTAAGAACAGTGGTTTGCCCGACGGTACGATGACGAGACTGTTGTGACACAGGGAGCACGAGTACTAGTAATCCTTGCAATAATGTGTTCAACCAGCGGCGGGAAACGCATGGAGTTCTTGAACCGAGACTTCAACGCCGCCATTCATATCAGAAGATGTGCGGTGCTCAAGACGAGATCCGCGGAGCTGACACGACCCAACTTCCTGGGGCAGTCTCTCAGGCTCGAAGTGCACGGTGAAAAACTGCAACCGATAGCAGGGGAACGGTCAGAAACGGCTGGGAGGCGCCTGTGAGTTGGTATATATATGCAGCCTATGGCAGCGAAACGTTTTCGCGCCATGAACCGCAGGCAGGATCTGGTGACTTGCGTTTCGAGTTTCTTCTGCGCATGACTGGGACGTGCAAGGACCATTTTACATATGAGGGTGTGCAGGTTCCATTTTCCTAGGCGCTGATTTGATAACATCATCCACGCGGAGGATCATTTCAGCTGCTTCTGTTGCGGATGAAAGCACGTGTGCTTTCAGTCGGAAAGACTCCACGACACCTAAAGCTCGGGCATCGGCGATAGAACCCGAGAGGATATCCAAACCAGCCGAAGTGTTGCCCTGAGCGTGCGCAGCTCGAAGCTCCGCCACGAGACTCGTCGCATCGAGACCCGCGTTTTCCGCGATAAGGCCTGGAAGACTGCGGAGAGCGCGAGCAAATGCCTCCGCCGCCAGCGCGGCTTTGCCGCCCATACGTGCCGCACACGCATCCACTGCATTCGCCATGAGTGCCTCCGAGCAACCGGCTCCCAAAACTAGTCGGGAGGCTACGACGAGTTGGCTCAGTACACAGAGGGCATCGTGCAACGAACGCTCAGCTTCATCGAGAATCTGCTGGTTCGCACCCCGGATGACGATCGAGCAAGCTTCTGGCGCCCGACATCCCTGAAAATGCAGTACAGCGTCGTCCCCGATCATAATCTCTTCGATAACGGCACATTCACCAAGCCGAATGGCCCCCGGACTATCGAAGGTACTGACGATTTCACCGCCGGTCACAAGCGCTAGGCGCTCAATGCCATCGAAATCTGCGTGTTCAATACTGTTGATACCATTATCCGTGAAAAATTGCTCCGGACGATTGTAAATGAGTTGACGATTGACAAAAACATTGCATCCGTAACCGAGAATACGACGACATTTCTCTATCATCTTTTCCTGCTCCGCTTGTTCTATTTCCGCAACACGTGCAATTGACTCTGTCCGAACACGAGCACCATAGATTTTGATCTTATCCGTATCCATCGGTGTGTTGGCAATCAAAATTTTTGCATTTTCGACACGTTTCTTCTGGCCTACGCCGAAGCGCTTCTCCAGAATGAAGCCTTCCGCCAGGAATGACTCATGCAGGGCACCGCCGGGTTTTTTAATGATTTTAATATGATCCAGGTTCGTGCTACCTTGCAAGCGGATCACAGCATCTACCGCGATCTTCGCAAAGAGCTCCCTGCACTGCGACAGAACTTTCGAGGACAGCGCCGTGCGCGCAACGTTCATAAGCGCCTCGTAGCCAGCCGGAGTGTCTTTCGCGGGTAGGGCCATGGCGGCTTCTTCGAGTGCTTTCAGCGCCTCTCGATGGGCAGCACGGTATCCGGCTATGATCAACTGAGGGTGCAAGCGCCTTTCGAGGAGCTGTTCGGCTTCACGCAACAGCTCACCCGCTAAACAGCAAACCGAGGTGGTGCCGTCCCCGATCTCATCGTCCTGCACCAGAGCAATATCAACGAGGATCTTCACCGCTGGGTTATCAACGTACACAGACTTTAGGATTGTTGCACCGTCATTCGTAACGCTGACCTCCCCAGAAGGAGAGAGGAGAATCTTATCCATCCCACGGGGCCCTAGCGTCGTTTTCAGCAAGTCCGTAATAGCCAGAGCACCAGTGAGCAACGATAGGCGCGCGTTCTCTCCCTTCTCTTCGGTAGAACTCGACTTGAGGACTTTCTGGAGTCCAGTCGGTGGTAGCCTCAACTGCGTCATATGCGATAGTATGATGAAGCTGTTGCACGGTGCAAGTAAAAAAGCTTCTCTCCCAACTGCCTTTACCCAGGGACGTGGCGCGATCGAGCAGCGATGTCACGAGCCTGCGAATGTGTCACGTCATGAAAGCGCGAGCCGCTTCCAGCTCGTTCCGCATCAAGTGGTATTATCCAGATATGACCTGTTTTGGAACTCGTGCTCCTGTCGGACAATGGTCCAAATATGTGGTCCGCTTGTAAGAGGTTGTGTGGAAGAAATTCGACGCTTCCAGCGTTGCGTGCCCCATAACGCACGGGAGTTCAAAGCGAGTCGCGCGCAGACCAGCTAACTGATAAGAGTCTGTCCAAGTCGTCGTGAGCGCCACCGCAAGTACCTAGGTCACGCTTAACGGCCATGATTGTTCAACAGATCTAGTTGCTGTGCATTTGTCAGGCGCAAGCATGCTCATCGTTTCAGGCGTGGCGCACATGCGTATTGCGCAATGAACTACTGCGGGAACGCTCATGGAGGCTCATGCGATAGCGCAGCAAACGACGGACTCTCAGGTTTACAATGAAGGCATCCTGTAAGGATTTACATTCGTGGTTTCGAAAACTGCTGCCACATCAGAGGCAGCTTAGCGGGCTTGTTCAGGGCACACACGATCAGTGCGCTCGCCATTCAGTTGCGCTTACAATGATCGTACAGCGCAGAACATTGGCCACGCTTTCCCGAGGTGCTGTATCCAGCTTGGAGAGCAGCGTCACCGAGCGGTGCTAGAAGCCGTCGGAGCCTCCAGTCAACGAGCTGAAACTCGAAAGCCTTCCAGAATGAGACGAAACGCGTGCGTGTTCTCGAAGTCTGCGCTGCGTAAGCAGTTTCCTGAAAGAGCCATGGGCACGAACGCCACCCATGAAGCGCCCTACGCTCGACTGCAAGCCTTCCAGTATGAGACAAAAGTCGTGCCCCTTGCGAAGTTCGCATAGTGCGCACAGCCCGATGCGTGTCACACGGATCCCGAGGCTGCCTTCAGAGTGCCAGAGGCTCGATTTTCATCACCTGGCGCCGTGCGATGAGCGGGTACAGAGAACGCATCCAGAAACACGAGCAGAGGATGTATCGGACGACAGAGTTTCGTTGATGCGCGACATGACGGTCAGGTCATATCTACCGAACTTTTCTCCGCGCATGCCAAGCTGGTCAGATCCTGCAAATGCATCGCCTTCGCAGAAGAATGGTACCACACACGATGCGCCGCATCCCGTGTGCTCTACTCCAGGTAAACAAGAGGCATCGCGATGACGTGTCCAGCGCCGGAGCGAGCGTCCGAGAAAAGCTCAGCAACCCAAAGATCTAATTTCCTGGATAGATAAAGCCTCAACTGCCGTCAGGGGTATTTGTCTGATGCCGTTTGAGCGTGACAATATTCGAAAAAGGAACGGAGGTCTCCTGCGCTGTTGCGGAAAAAGCTCTTATGAGCTCCAATGTCCAATAACGAATTCTCAATCTTTATGGCAATCAGCAGCACGTGTTCAGACCCTACAATTACATTAGTTTTTAAGATGTTGGTTCAGGGTATCTAACCAGGCATCCCCAGACGCACAGCGGGTATCGGCATGAACAGAAGCAGCGATACCATGGGCGACGGCAACGAGGTGGACGCCCGCTGGCGGATCGACCGGCCGGCGATCCAGCACCGGTTTTTGAAACGCTGGACGGTGCAGCTGTTTGAGCAGGTGCACGTCGGTGCGTCGCCCGAAAGCCTCCTGTATCAGCAGCTTGAAAGAGAGGTTTTGGTTAAAGGATCTCGTCTCGAGTCCGGTAGACGATAGGTCCGACTCAGGAGACCGGCTCTACACACCTGTGAACCGAAACGGACGTTCAAGTGCTGGGCAGCGGTTTGCAGGGCGTCGCGAGGGAAAGGTTTCCGTTTCGCTGCGCTCTTTGGAGAAAACACGACTGATTGAAGATCTAATTCTGGCATATTTGTACATCCAGCATAGTCGCAAACCACAGTGCGTAACGCGTAGACTCGAGACCACCCTTTTTTGGTTTTGGGTCAAGTTTCAGGTGCCCCGCATTTAGACAGAGTTACGGGGATAGCGCCTTGAGCCCAGCACGCTTACAGTATTCCTATACTTTGTTGAAGCAATCTGGGCGATGCCTCCAGTAATCGATGTTTGCGATTCGTTTGCCACAAGTGTACCATGGCTGAATATGCTGGACTCACTATCGCTTCCGCCGTTCCGCTCCTCGGAGGCGTGCACAGGTCTATTCCAGTATTCACTCGAATCGTTTTGCTGCGGCCAGTCTGCCTTTAGCGCGCAGAAGATAGGCGAAGTCGCTGTCATGATTGTGAGGATTGCTTGTGGCCCTGGTGTTCGAAAGACGCTGCATCAATCGCTGGCTTCTGCGAAGCATGGCGTGCGATGTACGTCTCAACAGAAACGCGCAAATCCGGCAGATGCTGGGAGAGAGACATTTATAGAGAGCTCGTCAGCGACGCCTTCGGGGAAAGACCTAAGACTTAGTCGATCGCGCAGCAAAGAGAACGCACCGGATCACGCATGGGCGCGAACTGTCACGGGTGACGTACTGTTTACGGTAACAGATCCAACCGGTGTTCTGATGGATGGGACCATGCATGCCGGAGCGTACCATCGCATTCTCCAAGCGCGAGAACATCTCATCGGCAGTAGCATCGTGAATGAAAGCGGCAGCATCCAGACAACTGCTGCGTGCGCCTTGCTCGACGGCACCGAATGTGGAACCGTATTGTTGCTGCGGGACGCAACCTTGCTCCACTTTGCGAAGAGCGGACCCCATCTGAGCGTCCATCCCGTTAATATCGCCGGAATATTCCTAGCTGGAGAACGTCCCTCGCTGCGCGTCCAACGATTCTTGGATGTCTCTCGAGCGCTAAGTCGTAGCCAGCTTTTCGACTCTTATGCCTTCGCTGGGCATTTCGCAGCGGGCGTCCTTCGAAAAGAGTCGGATGATCTGGTACACGCCGCGGACACCGACGAAGATCGCGAACTCTTGGACATCATCGAGCAAACGGCGGCCGCGGAAAGCCGCACACCGAGCGTCTCGAGAACGATCGCTGGTTCCAGTCATGAGGCAGAGAACAAACGCATAAGGGTTAATCTAATGTCCTCAGTGACGGGCGATTTCAGGCCGTGGGTGCCCGACGACGAATTCGGCTCCGTGGAGTCGTACGTTCCGGCATCGGCGCAACCCTTTCGTGAGATTACGAACATGCCGTGTAGTAGCGCTCCCTCTCTGACTCCATCGAAGAGGCCATCGGGCTATCTCTCGCTCTCAGGGAGCACAGCACCGAATGGTCTCGCGCCAGCCGAAACCCCCGTACATAGCTCCGACGCTGATTCCTTTCTGCTAGAACTGGCTCGAGAAGCAGAAAAAAAGCCACTTGCGAGGAGCGCGAACGCTGCGGATCCCGCACCTCAACCAAGTAACGTTTCTGGAGACACGGTGCTGGCCGCTCGGAAGTCTGTCCAAGAAACACCTAGTCCTGCTAGCAGTAAGGACGACCTCGACGTCGTTTTATGGCAACTGGTGCCGGAGACCTGAGTTTTCTGGCTTGTGGAATCCATTCAACAAAGACGTTTGGACTCAGAAACGTCCAATGGTGGAACTCCGTTGTCATCTACCGATTGCCGACGAAAACCCTTCCCAGTGTATAAATACGGTGCTCCCTCGTTTCTGGATTGCTGAAACCGACCTCACCAATGACTTCATCCAGGAAATCATCCAATATTCTGGCTCATGGCCACAGATGTTTCTCGACGAACGTCGATAGCGTTGCAGCACAACGCCAGTACCGCGTACGAAACGATTTGCCTGAAAGTTCGGTCGGCAGAAAGTCGCAGGACGCTCCGAAAGCACCAGATATTACCGAATGCCGATCGAGTCGCTCAAGTCTTAGTACACCGTGTGGTTGTGTACATTGCGGGGTGTGGCGTATCACAGCAAAGCAGGCGCTCAGCTTGGATTGCCTCGCCATCTGGTGTTCGGTCTGCTTGCCATACGCCATGCTGCGCATCCGGCACTGAGTTGCGCTGCTCTTGTTCTCTACCAGTTTCAGCAAGCACCCGTGCTCGTGATGTGTGGATGTCGTCCTGAGCGCATCGATGGGAGTGTTCCAGGGTCCATTCTCGCACACATTGGACGCCCTCGTTGAAGGGGCAGGAATGCAGGTGCTGTTCGCTACCGGACGTGTATCGCGCTGGACTCGCGCCAAACGACCCGACTTGTCAGCCGTTTCCATTGCCGCCCTGTAAACGAGGAACCTCCGGTGAGACGCGTAAATGCACTTCGTAAAGTCGCTCGAGTGCTTCGCGCTTGCTCACAAACACCAGCTGCAGCTCGCCAAGGAGCCCGCGCACCACACTACACATGTGTCTCCGTCCATCTCGTGGGTCTACGTGTAACATACGCGCACGATACCCAGTAGACGCGGGACGAGCAAGAACGGTCGGCTTCGGCGGCGGACGCTGCGTCGCTCTGGAGGGATCAGCTCAGGGTCGCTCTCGCAGGTGTCTTGCCTGCGAGCGGCGGAGTCCCTCTTTAGTGAGTACCCGTGTATCGGCCTATCAGTTCTCTCCCGAGTGAGGTCTTGTCGAGTGCGAGAAACATCCGTTCGTGGTGTAGCACAGGCTGGCCATTCCGGCACGGAATCCTCAGTATATGGATCAATGCGGGACGGTCTCGAGTAGAGGCATGCGTTTCTCGTTGTCCAACCGCGTCTCTTCATCAGCGTTTGCATCAGCCATGCGAAAGCTGTGCTTTCTTTGGTCTCTTCTATGGTATTTCTCGGAAACGTGTGTTATGAAATGAATCGACGAGGAGGCAGTCGTTCAGCTAGAAATTCAAAAATTCTGTTTTCGGTGCTCGACATTCAACATAAGGCGTAGGCGGTGTGATGCCCATGGACCGTCTGCGTGCAGGACACTTGACTTGCAGAGGTAAACCCATTTTCGAAAGCGAAAGCGGCAGAATCAAGTCTTTCCGCGAACATTCTCTAGTCGGCAGCACATATTTCTTTTATTGCATACTTGCGAGAAAAACTAGCGAATAGGCGGGTTGGTACAAGTGCTCCAGAATTCACTGCTCCATGTGTAACCATTGTACTCAGTGCACTAGCTCAGCGACGGTGCCAGTGCAGCGAGTCGGCTCGGGACGCGACGCTGAACGGTAGACACTTGAGCAGCAGCGGCTGGTGGTGGTAAGCGCCTGTTCAAACCTTTTACGTGGTCCCTGCTCAATGAGAAGTGCTAGGCAGGCTCAATTGTCATCTTGAAGGACGCAGCAGCGGTGAAAGACACCGCATTTGATTTTGAGGATTGATGGTTTGTCACGGCGGCACATGGAACGTGCCCACAATCCTGGTGCTTTCAACGACCGCTGACGTGTGATGCAGCGAAGTTGCAAGGTCTGTGGAAAGCAGCCAGGGCGACGTGCTCAGCGCTGTAGCGTGTACCGGGCGTGATGACGGCTTCTGCTGGGTCATTGCTTCTAATAGACCTCCATTCCTCGGGTAAGCGCGACATCGTAACCTCCAGCACCTGGAAACGTCCGCGGAATCTGTTTTATTCCATGGTGCAGCTTCAGAGAAACTACCCTGGAACTCCGACAAGTCGTTTGTTTTCGGCAACTGGAAGAGTAGCCACTACTCCACTCTTAACCCGTGGCGTTGCCCGAACCTCGTGCCAGACTCGTCTCTGGGGTTCCCGGTTCGTTCCCACGAGCAGCCGCGTGCCGACTCCACTGAGGGCGCCAGCTAAGACACCTACAGGGCCACGACAGGTATCGTACGGAGACAGAACGACTCTACCGTCTACTTTTGGGCGTCTTCGCGGGGTGCGCAAGCGGAGGTACCCTTTGCGACGATGCGGCGGGCTGCATCCTTACACTCGCGCGAGTCCGAGTCACAGGCCCGCCGAACGTTCCCGGTGGCTTAAACTCGCTCTTCTGACTCGGCTGCGTTCAAGTGAGACAAATCCTATCAAGGCGCATACAGCAGGAATGCATGGCTTTAGGATGAAGCGCGTGGCTACTTTTTGGAAATCGCGAGCTAAACTTCAGGCTCTGACTTGGTGCTCAGAACACGGGTCTCCTCATCCTGTGCAGCGGTTGCTGGTCGATCTGCGGTGGAAAGCGCCGCGGAGCTGCTGCCCCGCTCCAACTTTCTGGATGCAAAATTCTTGAAGGGGTTCGCTGGCGAGTTCTCATCAAATGGTTCCACGTCATCCTGGAGATCTTTGTCTTTCAGAGGCGGATATTGGGAAAAGTCAAGCGGGTCTCGCAGCTTCGGTATGATCGGTGGCGTCTCATTGCGAATAAGATTGAAATCGATTTTCCGAAACCACGGATGGCGCTTAATGTCGCTGGCCCCGTTCTCATGTCCGAGTCTTTTGGATGCATCTCGCTTCAGCAGACGTTTGATGAGATTTTTGCACTCCGGTGAAAGGTGTAGAGATTCATCGAAGCGAATGTTTCCGTGTACAATATTATTGAAAGTTTCATCCTGGTAGGAGCCTTTGAATGGTGTCGTTCCCGTCAACATCTCGTAGAGAAGAATACCAAACGTCCACCAGTCGACATCGCTCGTATGCCCAACGCCCTGAATAACTTCCGGCGCAATGTACTCCTCGGTGCCCACGAAGGAATTTGTTGCGTACGGGAGGACAGGCTCAGAATCGACGATCTCAAGATCCTTGAGGTTGCTCCGAGACCCGCGGTTTCCCGAGATCGCGCCTTTCATGCGATCCAAGAACGAAATCTGATGTTTGATGACACGAGGTGAAACAGGATGCGCCTGCTTGCTCAGATCAAAGTCCGTGAGGGCGATATGTCCATCAGCGCGCATGAGGATGTTTTCCGGTTTCAGATCTCGGTATATGAAGCCCATGTGATGTAAGTATTCCAGCGCGAGCAGGACCTCAGCCGCGTAGAAGCGCACGGCATCCTCAGGCAAGCGTTTGTTCGGTTGTCGTTGTAGCACTCGAAAGAATTCTCCCCCTGCGCAGTATTCCATGATGAAATACAGTCGATCCTTTGTTTGGAAAGATGCATACATCGTAACGATGAATGGATGGTGGGCTGTCGCGAGAATCTCGCGTTCAGTCAAAACGCGCTTCACTTTGTTACGCGCGATCATCTCCTCTTTCGTCAGAACCTTCATCGCGTAGAGCTTGGTGGTGCCTTTCAACAGGACAAGATATACTCGGCCAACATCACCCTTCCCCAGTAACTTCAATTTCTGAAACAAGTGCGGGCCTATCGGTCCGCTAACCGGAAATTCTGGGGTCGGCTGCGCCGCTGACGCAGCCAGCACGTTCTGGTTCTTCCCCGTTGAGACAACAGCCCCATTCTCTTCAACACTATGCGATGGAGGTGCAGCTGGTGACGGCGAACGTTTTGTTTGAGCGTCAACCTCGGTCAGCGACAAATTCCGCGCCTCAGTCGTCAAACTCGAAACGTTTTCACCTAGGCCCCCGGGCATTTGTTCTGATAGCTTGAGTGTTCTCGACCGAACGCGTCGCACAACGACCAGAGCGTAGACTGGCACGGAGCTGCTCACGCAGACACACCCTTCTCCGGGTTTGCGCTGTGCGTAAGTCTCCTCTCGGCAAGGTAAGCGCGTTTGAAAAACTCGCTGTACGCCCTTCTGAAGTCAACTTTTCGAATGAAGACCCAAGGGGCTTGTAAAAAACTGGCAGTACGGCTCGTGGTGCGATTGCTGTGCTGCCCCAAAGCTCTGGCAAGCAGCTCTGCCGCGAGTGCTCGCTGCCTACAGTCTGCCTTTTAAGTGACACCACACTCGACGACTGCTGATGCCAGTCTGCTTCCTCTGAAGACCTTCAAAGGCTTACCACAAGTGTTATCGTCTAAACGCTCCCAGTGTGTGGACGCTGAGGTGCCTCAGAGTATGCGGCGAAAACTCGCCCACAACACGTCAAACATTCGAAGCGCATACCGCGGGATACTCGATGGTGCGTTCATGAGGCCGATTCGCTGCGCAGCGCGGCTGCCGCGGGCCTCAGACGCCAACGATCTCAAATTGCGACGGTGATGGCGTGCGCGTCTGCCCGAGGTGCGCGCAACAGTCGCTGGCAAT
>Ga0123519_10014379_pt1 | contig 11258 bp, 12 predicted proteins | sample YelNatPaOPRAMG02_FD_87396 | JGI IMG/M metagenome (GOLD analysis project Ga0123519, IMG submission 87396) | Hot spring microbial communities from Yellowstone National Park - Yellowstone National Park OP-RAMG-02 (version 2) | ecosystem: Environmental > Aquatic > Thermal springs > Hot (42-90C) ... | reverse complement strand
GCTTTGTTTTTATCGCTGCTATAGCGGTTTGGCCACTTCCAATAAACGGGTCTAAAATGACTTCGCCTTCAAAAGTGTAAAGTTGAATCAAGCGATAAGGCAATTCTACTGGAAATGGTGCAGGATGTCCGACCTTAGTTGCTGGTTCGGCATCAAATGTCCAAACACTCTTGGTAAATTCAAGAAATTCCTCTTTAGAAATTGTGCTTACCCGATTGCAATTTTCTCGAGAAAATGTCTCTTTGGAAAAGACTAAAATATATTCGTGAATATCTCTGAGCGTTGGATTTTTAGCCGAAAGCCAACTCCCCCAAGCAGTTGAAGGACTACCGCTTGTTGCTTTATTCCAGATAATCTCGCCTCTCATCAAAAATCCCAAATCTTGCATATCCTCAACAATAAAAGCGTGAAGGGGAATATAAGGCTTTCTACCAAGATTAGCAATGTTAATGCAAGCTCTACCGCCCGGAACAAGAACCCGCCTAACTTCGCGCCATACCTTCTTCAAAAATTTTCGGTATTCGGTTAAGGTTAGGTTTTCATCGTATTCTTTGCCAACATTGTAAGGCGGTGAGGTAACCATCAGATGGACACTATTGTCAGGTAATTCATCCATATGCTCGCTTGTTTTACAAAAAATCTTATCTAAATATTCAGGTGGGATTGGATTTTCCACATAATTTACTTTTTCTTCTTTTGGCAATCCTTCATATAATCGGCTGTTATAAAAAGGGGTAGAATCGTGACCTATCCTACCCGGCGCACCAAAGGCGCTTGTTTTTGTTCCAGTTTTTCTTCGCTTATATTCCATTTAGTCTTCCCGCCAGAGGTCAACCCATCGCCTATAAGGATTGAAATTTATTTCTGTCCTTCGCCATTCAATCGGAATACTTTGCGTGCCTTTGTCTCGGATTAAACCTAACAATGCTTCTTTGGTTATTTCAACACCTCTTGGGTTGGTTCCTGGTTTAGGAAGTTTAATATAATTTTCTTTAGTCATTTTATTAAAGACCCGCGCTTGGACTTCTAATGGAATGTAATAAAATCCACCCTGGTCGTTCCAGTTGATTTGAACCAGTAAAATGTCGTAATGAGGCAGGTAATTTTCCCTGAAATCTTTTGCCTTTTGTGCATCAACCGTCCAAATCAACTTGACACCACCAAAACTTTTACCAGTAATCGTTTTAATTGAGATGGGCTTACCGAACAATTTAGCATCAACTTCTGGTTCAGTGATTGGAATTTCAGTCTCTACATTAGTTTCGCCGAATTTATAAATCAGCAAGGCAACGATTATCTTTTCGCGGACCGAACCAACCTCCATTCCGGTCTTGCCAGCTCTTGAAGTTTCTAATTCAACCAGTTGAAACAAATAAGGTAAACGCTTCTTAATCTTTTCGACAAGTTTTTCGTCCTCAAATACTTCGATTAGACGGCTGGTCATTTTTATTCTTTCATTCTACAAGCGGAAAGACGCCCAACTTCTTCATCGGCGATTGTTTCGTCTTTTAGCAAGAGAGGGGGAAGGGATACCCTTCCCCCTGATTTTTTGTTATTTGTTGACGATTATCTTGAGCGTCTTTGCGGTCTTTTCGGTGGAAAGTCTTAAGAAGTATAAACCAGCCGGTAGATTTTCGGTCTTGAAGTTGATAATCTCGTCACAAGGACCAACACCTTTCCAAACCGTATTGAGGTATCTGCCTAATGCGTCATAAAGATTGAGGGTTATCTTGCCTTGCTCGGTAACCTTTAATTGGACTCGCCCGTTTTCTTTAATTGGATTGGACATCGCGAGTTTTAATCCAGAAAAGTCTTCGGTCAGACGATTCTCTTTAATGGCGCTGATTTGATTAAAGTAACTCTGTAGGCTGTCGGCATTGGCATAGAAATCAGAAAGGCTTGCACCACCTAAGACACCAAAGGCAAATATATATTCTTCGGTCGGTGCTACTGAAAACGGACCAATTGAAGCAACTAAAGACCAATCATAATCCCGATTGGAAGTATAACATCTGATGATGCCAGCGAGAAATTTATATTTGATTGAATCAGGTGAGCCTGTATCGGGATAGACATAGAGGTCATGGTCAATACAGGCAAGATTTGCCCAACTTTCCGGGGCAAGGATTTTTACACCAATTGTTGGATTATCAGTTGTGTTTTGCCGCATCCAGACACATCTCCTTATTGTGTCCGTGCCGCAACGGGTTAGATTTGCGCCCATATCAAAGTCAAAGATTAAGCCAGCGTATAAGGACTCAACCGCTACCGAACCTTCGTTCAGCACACCAAATACCATTATCACCCCATCGTCGTAAAGAACATTTGGACTGGCGATACTATATTGGGTTACTTTCAAATTTTTCGGTGTTGGATGTCCGGCGTCATTGTAACTGCATAACCATTCCTGGTCGCCAAGGAGAAATACCCGTTCCAGACTATCAACGATGCGGAAATCCCGGCTAACTTGTCCGCCTGGGGCATAGTGACCATCAGCGACATAATTGATTGAATTGCCAAGGGCAAAGCCACCGAAGTATAGCCAGTTTTGACCCGTCCTTGGGTATTTGAAGCCATTGATTATGTTACCACTGGCTGGAGTTATCGTGTCACCGATGCAGCCACGAGCAGTCACCCTCATTATCACATTTCCGGTATCGTGTTGAGCAATCACTTGACCGTCGGGATTGAAATTAATAATTTGTAATAAAACCAGTAAAAATACCATAACGCCTCTTTTGGCTATAGTTTAATTTTTTTTATTGGCTAAGTCAAGTCTTTTTTTAGGAAATCTTGCCTCGACGACTGTCTTCATTCCACCCCGGCTATTGAACTCACCGCGCACAATCATCCATTTTGGCTTACAGGCTTTGACTAAGTCTTGAAGAATCCGATTGACCGCATTCTCGTAAAAGATGCCGAGGTTGCGATAACCTAATATGTAATACTTGAAAGACTTTAATTCAATACACCACTTTTTGGGTAAATAGCGAACTGTGATTGTGCCAAAATCGGGTAAGCCGGTGCGCGGACAGACCGAAGTGAATTCAGGCACCTCAATCGTAATCTCATAATTGGCGAATTGGTTTTCCCAGGTCTCAATCTTGGGCAAGGGTGAGGAGATGCCAGCCTTGGCATGTTGCTCAGTATATAACTTTTTGGGCATAAAGAAATAATACTATACACCAAATTAAAGTCAAGACGACAAATTTCCTTGATCTTGACAAGAGGGGGGGTATCTAATAATATCCAATTATGACCGTTTATGAAATAATTAAGAAAAAGCGCGACGGCAAGGAATTGAGTAGAGAAGAGATAAATTTTCTGATTGAGGGCTATACCCAAGAAAAAATCCCGGATTACCAATTGGCTGCTTTCTTAATGGCGGTCTATTTTCAAGGGATGAGTTTTGAAGAGACTACCAATTTAACTTTAGCGATGATGAATTCCGGTAAGGTATTTGATTTATCTTCAATCTCGGGAATGAAGATAGATAAGCATTCCACCGGTGGGGTAGGGGATAAGGTCTCATTGGTTTTAGCCCCTTTGGTTTCGGCTTGCGGAGTAATCGTGCCGATGGTTTCGGGTCGCGGACTTGGTCATACTGGTGGAACCTTAGACAAATTGGAATCAATCCCTGGGTTTAGAACCAACCTTTCTTATCAAGAATTTATTGCTAATCTTAAAACGATTGGTATTGCAATGATTGGCCAGACCGAAGAATTGGCACCAGCCGATAAAAAGATTTATGCCTTGCGCGATGTTACCGCTACGGTTGATTCAATTCCCTTAATCGCCGCCAGTATAATGTCCAAGAAATTAGCCGAAGGGATTGACGGTCTGGTTTTAGATGTTAAGACCGGACAAGGCGCATTTATGACCCGACTTCCTCTTGCCCGAAAATTAGCAAAGACAATGATTGAGATTGGTAAAAGGATGAATAAAAAAGTTATTGCCTTTATCACCGATATGTCCGAACCTTTGGGTAAAACGGTTGGCAATGCCTTAGAAGTGATTGAGGCAATTGCGGCATTAAAAGGAAAGGGTGAAAAGGATTTAATGGAAGTGGTTTTTACCTTAGGCGAGGCGATGTTAATAATGGGTGGCAAAGTTAAAACCAAGACTGGAGCAAGAAAGTTATTAAAAGATGCAATAGAGACTAAAAGTGGTTTAAGAAAGTTTGAAGAATTAATCAAGTATCAAGGTGGCGATGCCAAGGTGATTGAAGATTATTCATTACTGCCAACCGCTAAATACCAGATTGAAGTGCGGTCGGATAAAACTGGTTATGTTTCAAAGATTGACACCCAAAGGATTGGACTACTGGCTATAGAGTTAGGCGCAGGCAGAAAAAAGATTGAAGGCAAGATTGATTCAGCGGTCGGATTTGTTATCAATAAAAAGATTGGTGATAAGGTAAAAATTGGTGACAGTTTGGCAATTGTTTTGGCAAACAATGAGCCCCAAGCCAAAGCAATTGCGCAAGAATTGGTCGGTTGTTATTCATTGGCGAAAAGTCCGGTGCCAAAACCGAAGTTAATCATTAGCCAAGTGTAAAGTTGACTATTACTTTTTTATCGCTATAATGCAAGGGTTAAATTTATTCCGGATGGGACCTGACTGGTTGAAAGAAAGGAGTTTTTATGCTTAAAAGGGTCTTATTCCTATGCCTTGCTGTATTTTTATTGGCAGGAATGGTTGTTTGTAAGAAGAAACCACCGTCTAAAGAAGAAACAAGAAATGCATTACGAGAAGGCGCCGAAACAGTTAATACCGATGTGCTAAACAACACCGGGGGCAAGGCGCTCATTGGCAGTTCGGATATTTTAAATAATTTACCGATAATGGTTGGTAAAAAGGCTTCAATGCTTCGCTCCCTTGCCGGTGGTAAAAAGGAGATTCCGCGTTTTGTCCTTGGGCTACTGAATAACAGTGGACCTTGGGACACCTTGGCGGGAAAATGGCGCTGGAATGCTACGCTCTATCAATGGGAACACTATTCTACAACACCAACCGATTCAATTTTGTTTGAATGGGTCTGGGTTGACTCAGCGCTTCAATCGCATAATTGCCTGCTTGCCCTTTCTAATTACCGATGGACTGTGGTCGGTGGTGAAGATGCTCTAACTAAATTGATGGTTGACCTACGAGTTGATAATACCATTTATTTCTTATTAAACTTAAAAGAAGTTCGCTATGGTAACGAAATAGAGGATATCCGTAAGGTTGATGTGGAGTTAACTGCGGTTTCGGTAAAATTCACTTTTGTCTTTGACTATACATCACCACCCGATATTGACTTCACATTTCGCCTGGCAATAGTTAATGACCGTCCCTGGTATCAAATTAAATTAGCGGCTAAAGACAATACACCACCTATGGACAGTGTGGTTGTGACCGATGCAACTTATGATGATTACAACGGCTGGAAGGTGAAGATTGATTTTGCTGAACCGGATTCGGATGGGATTCAATTGATTGAAGGTGAAGTCACTAAGAGCGGTGCCCATGCGGCTTGGATTAAGAGCGAAAAGCGATATGAAAATGGCTATCCTTACCTCTATGTCTGGTTAGAGTATCCGGACGGCACAAAAGAAACACCCGACGAACTATTTGCTGATTTATTCCCCCAAGAGTCAAAGTAAAAATTTAGTGGTCAGGTCTCATCCGGATAAAATCGGTTGACAATCGGATAAGATACTCTATACTAAAATATGAGCAGGAATGAAGAAAAACTGGATACAATTATTGGCAAGACGGTCAGAATTAAAGGTGATATTAAAACGGATAGCGGGCTACGACTGGATGGACAGATTGAAGGCAATGTTGAGGTCGGTTCAATCTTGATTACAGGCAAGGATTCATTCATCAAAGGCGATATTCGTTGTAAAGATGCTATTGTGGCTGGGCGAATTGAAGGGAATATCTCGGTGGCGAATGTGTTAGAAATGAAAACCGAGGCAACCATTTTTGGTGATATTCAATGTAAGAGTCTCGTCATTCAGAAAGACTGCTTCTTTGAAGGCAAATGCCAGATGGTAGAACGGAAAGAGGAGTTCGTAACTACCTGAATGTAGGTTAGCGATTGTAAGACTTAACCGGAATCTGCTTTAGATAACCTTGCGGAATCATAAGTGGAAAATAAAGCCTCTTTTGGCTTTTTTGATAATCGCTTTAAACTACTCCTGGGCGATGCCACCAAACCCTTATCAACCAAAAGACCGACCACAAATAAAAATGGTTTTTCCGGCGAAAGTTGAAAAACCCGAGCCATTAAAAAGACCAATCTTGGGTAGGCAAAAGGCTTTAGTCTTATTAGTTGATTTTTCGGACAAACCAAATGTCTATTCTTTAGAGCAGATTCAGAACCTTTTGTTCGCCCCGACTGAAAATTCGCTTTCTGGTTATTACCAAGAAGTATCTTATGGGCAGTTTACCTTGACCGGTGAAGTCTATGGTTGGTTTCGCGCGCCGCAACCTTATTCTTATTATGTCGGAGACTCCTTTGGGATTTATAAACCTTATCCCAATAATTCACAGCGGTTAGTTGAAGATGTTGTTGCTTTAGCCGATGGGCAGGTTGATTTCAGCCGATTTGATGAGGATGGCGATGGCTTGGTTGAAAATCTTTTCATTGTCCATTCTGGTCCGGGCGCGGAAGAGACCGGACGCAGAACCGATATGTGGTCGCACAAATGGCAACTTTCGGATGGAAGGTCACCTTACCCGGTAGATGGGGTGAGTGTTGATGTATTTACAATTCAGCCGGAAAGATTTGATGATGGCAGTATGATTACGATTGGGGTCTTTGCCCACGAGTTTGGTCATATCTTGGGTCTGCCCGATTTGTATGATACTGATTACACTTCATCCGGGCTGGGTTGGTTCTGTTTGATGGCGGGTGGATCTTGGGCAAGAGGTAGTAAAGATGGCGCACCTGGTAGTTCGCCGGTGCATCTTTGCGCCTGGGCAAAATATGCCTTGGGTTGGCTAAACCCTGATGCTTTGGAACGCGGAAGTCTGGAAACCGAAATAAATGTTTCCCTTCCGGCGGTTGCTCGAACACCAAAGGTTTATCGCTTATTAGCCAATCCTAATGGTATGGATTGGACAATTCAAGACACTGGAATCGGTGAATACTTTCTGGTGGAAAATCGTTACCGTGCTGGTTTTGACCAAGGTCTACCTGGTTCAGGACTCTTAATCCTTCACATTGACGAAAGCCAACCCGACAATACGGATGAACGACATCCGTTAGTTGGAATAATTCAAGCCGATAGATTGGGTTACGCCTTACCGGCAGACGATTGGGGCAGTGCGCAAACTTTATGGCAAAATGATTCAATCGGCTTTTCATCTTATCCTCTGCCGAATAATCAAAGACCCTATAGCCAATTTTATGATGGTTCGTTAAGCGGCGTCGGTATCAATAACATTTCAATTGCTGATTCAGTAATGACCGCCAGATTGGTGATTGAACCATTATTTTTGGGCAAAGTCTATTCCTTCCCTAATCCGTTGGTGGTCTCGGGTGACAATGAAGGACTGACAATCGTCTATGTGCCAACCGATACTATTAAACTGGCAAATAAGTTTCCTGACTTTACGGTTAAGATTTTCAATTTAGCCGGTGAATTTATTACAACTTTAAAACCGAAGGATGAACAACAAAAAAGGCAGAGATTAGTATTCTGGGATTTGAAGAACGAAAAGGGTTATAAAGTTGCCAGCGGACTCTATTTCTACTTGGTTGAATTAAAATCGGAAGGTGTGACTGAACGGAGCAAAGGTCGTTTGACAATAATAAGATGAAATTACATATTTAATTGGGAGGAGTATGTTCAAACTTAAAGGTAAGAGAGTAATTGTAACTGGAGCGGGTTCGGGAATCGGCAAAGCGATTGCCAAACGCTTTGCCGAAGAAGATACCTTAATCGCGGTCTGCGATATAAACTTAGAAGCGGTGAATCTGGTGGCTAAAGAGATTGAAATCATCGGGGCTAAAGGGATACCCTATAAAGTTGATGTCAGTTCTTTTGAAGAGGTTACCAATACGGTCAATAAAATTGTTGAAGCCTTGGGCGGCATTGAAATTTTAGTGAACAACGCTGGTATAACCAAAGACACCTTGCTTTTACGAATGAGCGAACAAGATTTTGATAAAGTGATTGCGGTGAATCTAAAGGGCACCTTCAATTTTACCAAAGCCTGCGCCAAATATATGATTAAAGAAGAATGGGGTAGAATCATTAATATCGCTTCAATTATTGGTGAGATGGGCAATGCCGGACAAGCAAATTATGCGGCAGCCAAAGCTGGTATCATTGGTTTTACTAAATCAATCGCTAAGGAACTGGCATCCAGGAATATTACGGTTAACGCAATCGCCCCTGGATTTATTAAGACCCCAATGACCGATAGTCTACCCGAAAATATTAAAGAAAACTATCGCAAGATGATTCCCTTAGGCCGAGAAGGGACACCTGAGGATGTCGCCAATCTCTGTATCTTTTTAGCCTCGGACCAAGCCTCCTATATCACTGGCCAAGTAATAAGAGTTGATGGCGGAATGCTGATGTGATTATTGCCCGATTCGGTAAATAAAAGTAAATCCGCCTAAGGCGGACTATGACGGATTACCCAACATTAACCTAAACACGAATATAAATTTTTTTGCTATCTAAGAATAAAGCCAGCGCAATACAAACGAGAAGGATAATAACCGAATTGGTTAAGAGGATTGAGGTGCTAATCTTACTTGGTAAAATTTTAGTTACAATTACCGTCAAGAGTTGACTTGTAATATAACAGATTAATGCATTTTTGCCAATGGAATCAAAGATGGGAATTCGCTTTAGCCAAATTTCCGTAACGAAATGAAAGAATAATAATCCACCAACCGCTACGCCGGTGGTAAACAGGACATAAGAGATTGAAACGAGATGTTTGTTGAATGGCACAACCAATGAGAGAAAAATACCTAAGATGATGAGAATTAGACCCGAGAAGGCGAGGAGATTAATAGTTTCGTTTTGCTTCTTATTCATAATCCAATGCGCTAAGGTAGAACCAAACAAGAGAGTAAAACTCCAGGCAAGGATTGCGTAAGGACCACCTAACCCGGATTCAGTGAATTTTAAAACCCAATTCAAGGCACCATCAAGAATTGTTAACTCATAAAAAATCAACAGGACAAAGGCGATTATTATCCGGGACAACGGTTTAAGGAACATAAAGCCGAGTCCAAAGATTCCAACCGCGCCAATTAATTGCAAAACTTCCCACTCAAATCTGCCCATTGCCAGCCGATAACCACCAAAACCAAAAATAAAAAGGGTCAAATATCGCTTTAAGAAATGGAAGATAGTAGCGAATTTACCAAATTGGGTGATTCGCTTAGAAAAAGAGAATTGATAAGATACACCAAGAGCAAGAAGAAAGATTGGAACGCCTAAGTCAGCAATGGTTAAACCGTTCCAGGTTGCATGCCAAAGCCAACTCGGCAAGACATTGTAGTTGGCTAAGAAGTTACCTAAAATCATAAAGAAGATAGCCACCCCGCGCAGGATATCTAAGGCTTTCCAACGGTTCTGGACTGAAGTAAAATAAACAAAAGATAACTTCTGACTATTTCCCATCAAGCCAAGGTCTTTCAATAATAAGAGTGTAATTAATTCCTTTTGAGATTATTTTTGCCAAAAGAAGAGTTCATACCTCCTTTAGTTCCGAAGTGCAATTTGGACAGCGGATTGCTTTAATCGGTATTTTGGAAAAGCAATAAGGACAATCCTTGGTTGTAGGTGTGGCTAACGGGACTTCTTTTTGCCGTTTGAGTTTGTTGATATTACGGACCAGCAAGAAAACCGCAAAAGCGACAATCAAGAAATTTACCAGCGTATTGACAAACATACCATAATTAAAAGTGACCGCACCAGCCGCCTTGGCTGCTTGTAGCGAAGGATAAGAACCAGGAGTTACACCACTTTTTAGCACGACGAAGAGATTGGTGAAGTCAAGTTTGCCTAAGAGTAAGCCAATCGGCGGCATTATAATATCATTAACCAACGAAGAAACAATGGCACCGAAAGCGGCACCGATTATAATACCAACTGCCATATCCACAACATTACCCCGTAGCGCAAATTCTTTGAATTCCTTAAACACTTTATCCTCCTCCTTATATAAGTTTAAAAGTTAAACCTAAGGCTAAGACCTCTTTTATTCGGAAGCCGGTTGTGACTTCTTGGTCATAAAGGAGTTGGAGATAGAGATTTACCATCAAATACTTCGCGATACTGGCGACGAGGATATTTTCCCAGTTTATGTCCGGATATTTCCAGTAATTCTCATTGGGTTGGCCTTGAAGTTGACCAACTTGTGAATAAAAAACTGCCTGAAATATGCCGAGTTTGCTGGTATAAGTTATTTTCTCGTTAGCAAGTAAGGTTTTGAAATCGGTCACAAAATCAAGACCGCCGTAATTGCTGGTTTGAGTTTTACGGGTTGTGTCTACTAAAACATCGCGGTCAATTAACTGCTTCAAACCAAAACCAAGCCGAGAAATCAATTCCCGTTTTTCCTGCTTAATGAAAATTCGGGCAATACCGAGTGCTTCGGTCAATTTCAAGGGATTAATTAATCGTCGGTGCGTCGTATCACTATTATCATAAAACTGCGTTTCAACGCGACCGGAGATATATGGGTCAACAAAACCACCTAAGGTAAACCGTTAAGACCGATTCAAAATCAATCAGGTCAGTTGATTTTATTGGGCTTAACCACTTTTTGGTGTTTTTTTCTTGAGTATAAGTTTGACCGTAAGCGAGTTTGAGTGTATTCTTATTGTTGATTTTAGGATGAACTTGTTTCTCTGCCAAGGAATTAGCAGCAAAAGCCCAAGCCAAAGTGCCAAGTTCACTGCCCACCCAATTGTTGCTGTAAGCATTCTGATTTAAGGTTAAATTGGCATCAACGGATAAATTCCAAGGCAGGGCAAGGATTGGTAAGAATATACTAAGGAGAGAGATAAGATAGTATTTCATTAAGACCTCCTTGTTATTACGAAAAGATGAAACATATTAAATTCTCGTGACTATAACTTACCACAAATCCTGAATAAGTCAATGGAAATGTTGACTTCAAATTAGTTAAGGGTAAAATTTAATTAATGATAAAGAATGAGACTTTATGATACCGAAATTACTTTTGCCAGTTGGAATCGGAAGTAACATATTAATAACCCTTGCGGTTTTAACTGG
>Ga0123519_10014377_pt1 | contig 11259 bp, 11 predicted proteins | sample YelNatPaOPRAMG02_FD_87396 | JGI IMG/M metagenome (GOLD analysis project Ga0123519, IMG submission 87396) | Hot spring microbial communities from Yellowstone National Park - Yellowstone National Park OP-RAMG-02 (version 2) | ecosystem: Environmental > Aquatic > Thermal springs > Hot (42-90C) ... | reverse complement strand
TTGCCGTTGGTGTCTCGGTGGTGGCCATCGTCTCTGCAGACATCATCTTCGACCTGACGGTGGGCGACTTTCGGGTGCGGCCCGATGCAGCAATGGGCTATGCCGCCTGCGCAGCCGCCAACGCCGGGCCGGTGGCAGAGGGGAACGTTGGCGCCGGCACAGGCGCTAGCGTCGGCAAGGCACTTGGCCCCACCCAGGCGATGAAGGCGGGGGTTGGCTCGGCCAGTCTACGCCTGCCGGATGGTCTGATCGTTGCGGCTTTGATGGTTGTCAATGCCCTGGGCGATGTGATTGATCCGGCGACCGGGCAGATCATTGCCGGAGCCCGCTTGCCCGACGGGGGCTGGGCAGACACGGCGCGGCTTCTGCTCTACGGCGCCCCGGCCGCCGCTGCACCCGGCCACAACACGGTGATTGGGGTGGTGGCCACCAACGCCCGACTGGACAAGGCACAGGCAAATAAGGTGGCGCAGATGGCGCACGACGGCCTGGCCCGCGCCATCCGGCCTGCGCACACCATGGGCGACGGCGATACCATCTTTGCCCTGTCGGCCGGCGAGGTCACGGCCGACGTGACGCGGGTTGGGCAGGCAGCCGCCGACGTTGTTGCATCGGCAATCGGGCGCGCCGTCCGCACGGCGACGAGCCTGGGTGGCCTACCCGGCTTGGGAGATAAGGGCTGATGGCTGCCCAACCAGACGCACTGCAAGATCTGATTGATGATCTGGTGCGCCATGCCCATGGCAACCCGGCGGGCGTTAAGGAGATTCTGGCCGAGCATCCCCAGCTTGTCAATGCGCAGGCGCGTTGGGGCGAAACGCCGCTGCAGGCTGCCGCACAGATGGGCAACATAGAGATAACCGAGTATCTGCTCGATCGCGGCGCTCTGCTCGACATTTGCACGGCTGCCATGTTGGGACTGGCCGATACAGTACACATCTTGCTGACCGACGATCCCAGGCTGGCGCGGGCAACAGGCGCACACGGCCTGCCTGTGCTGTATTTTGCCGTGATTCATGGCGGGATGCAGATTGCCGAGATGCTGCGCAGGCATGGGGCAATGGTCAATGCGGGAGAAGGCGCGGCCACGCCGCTGCATGCTGCTGCCATGTTCAACCGACCTGAGATGGCGGCTTGGCTGCTGAAACACGGGGCACGCCGGGATGCCAAAGACGGCAACGGCAAGACTGCCTTGCAGATTGCCGAGGAGAAGGGGCACGCGGCGGTCGCCGAGATTCTTCGCCGGCACGGGGGGTGACATGGAGCAGGAAAACGCAACGCAGCCGACATCGGCATCTTCCGTTCATGGAAAGGGGCAGGCTGATGGTGAACCCGGCACAACGTGCCTGCTCCCGGCCGACGATAGGGATGCTCTGGCAAAGGCCGTTGTTGTGTTGCAGTCTGGTGGACTGGTCGCCCTGCCGACCGATACCGTCTACGGGATCGCCGCCCACGCCTATCTGCCCGCGGCGGTTGAGAGGAGTTACGCGGTCAAGGAACGCCCACCGGACAAGGCGATTCCCCTACTCTTGGGAGAGGTGCGCGCTGTGGAGCGGGTGGCGCGCGACGTGCCCCACCTGGCTTACCGATTGATGGAACGCTTCTGGCCGGGGGCATTGACGATCGTCTTGTGGGCGAAGGATCACGTGCCGAGGATTGTCACGGCCGGCACAGGAACGGTGGCGCTGCGCCTGCCCGATCATGCGGTGCCGCGTGCGCTGGCGACTGCCTTGCAGGCGCCGCTGGCCGGCACGAGCGCCAACCTGTCGGGCCGGCCCAGTCCGCGCACGGCCACAGAGGTTATCGCCGACCTGGGCGGGCGCATCGAACTTATCCTCGATGGGGGGCCTTGCCCTGGCGGCATCGAGTCAACCGTCATTGACCTGACCAAGGATGCGCCGCGCATTGTCCGCGTGGGGGCGATACCGGTGGCCGCCCTGCGGCCGTTTCTTCCTCCGTCGGAAGACAGGTGACGGGGTTCGGCGCAGCCGCCACCGGCTGCGGTTTATGGTCGTCGAGATTATGAGCTCTCAGGAGATGCTGCATTATGGCTGGTGGTAAGTTTCAGGCGCCGCGCGGCACGCAAGACGTGCTGCCGGAGGACGCGCCCTACTGGCGGCATGTCATCAACACGATTCACAAGGTGATGGCGCTCTACGGCTTTGAGCAGATGGACCTGCCCATCTTCGAGGAAACCGCATTGTTCGTGCGCGGCGTTGGCGAGGGGACCGACATCGTTGACAAGGAAATGTACACCTTCCGCGATCGCGGCGATGCCGAGCTGACCCTGCGGCCAGAGCTGACCGCCGGTATCATGCGCGCCTTTGTCGAACACGGCATGTATGTGCGGCCGAAGCCGGTGAAGCTGTACGTTATCGGCCCCTGTTTCCGCTATGAGCGCCCCCAGGCAGGGCGTTTTCGCCAGCACACCCAGTTGTCGGTTGAGGCGATCGGTGAGCAGGATCCGGCGCTCGATGTGGAGGTCATGTCGGTGGCCTGGCAGTTGTACGCCGAGTTGGGAGCCCAGAACCTGAGTTACCAGATCAACAGTACCGGCGACCCGGCCTGCCGCCCTCGCTATGTCAAGGCGCTGGTTGACTACTACCGGCAGCACCTGACTGAGATCTGCGAGGATGACCGACGGCGGTTGCAGCGCAATCCTTTGCGTGTTCTCGACTGCAAGGAGCCGCGTTGTCAGCCGGTGATCGAAGGTGCGCCCCACTTTCTGGATTACCTTTGCGACAACTGCGCCGACCACTTCGCCACACTGCGAACCTACCTGGATGCTCTGGGCCGCCCATACACCATCAACCATCGCCTGGTACGCGGGCTCGACTATTACACGAAGACCGTCTTTGAGGTGTGGGCGCAAGGCATCGGCGCACAAAACGCGGTGGCCGGCGGCGGACGCTACGACGGCCTCATCGAGGCCATCGGCGGCCCCCCCACACCCGGCGTCGGCTTCGCCACCGGGCTGGAACGCGTCATCCTGACCCTCAAGGAGCAGGGAACAGCCGTGCCGCCTCTTCCCGGCGCCCAGGTCGCCGTGGTTCATCTGGGCCAGCCGGCACGCCTGGAGGCGTTGCGTCTCGCGGCGCGTCTCCGTTCTGCCGGCGTGCGCGTGGCCGAGTCGTTCGGCGGCCGGGGCCTGTCGGCTCAGCTCAAGGCAGCCGATCGCCTGGGCGCGGCATTGGCGCTGATCATCGGCGATGATGAGCTCTCGCGTGGCGTGGCGCTTGTGCGCGATCTACGGACGGGAGTGCAAGAGGAACAACCACTCGACGCGGTTGTGCAAACCCTGGTGAACAAGCTAAGAGATGTGCCCTAGAGCGACCGGTGCGGGGCGACATTCATCGGCATAGAGCAAGGAGTGCCAAGCGGAAACGCGAGCGGGAGATTGCGTTGGCGTTGGTTTGAAGAGCAAAGAATGGTGAGCGGGTACGACGCGAAGGCAGTATCCTCGATAATCATCGGGAAAAGGGAGGATCGCCATGTTGATCTCTGGTCGTACCGTGATTGTTCTGTCGCTGACAGCGTTTCTGGCACTTGCTGTCCTGGTATCCCTGAGCGGCCCGCCTGTGATCGGCGCGCAACCGATCGCGCCTGCGCCGCCAGGCATCGTACCCGGCGATGTCCCCCCTGCGCTTGTGCAGGTAGGGTGCATCTACACCTTGACGCAGAGCCTATACTCACTGACCAACACCGTGGGTCTGGAGATTACACCACTGTATCAGACAGACCCCGGACTGACCGACCCACGCTGTAGCAGAGACAGTGTTCCCTGGGCAACCGTTTGGCAGCTCAGGGCACCGATTCAGCAGAATCTCGTCTTGGGGTTTCAGTTCCTCCATTGTCTGGGGGACATCGGTGGACTCACCTTTTGTCCGCCCGACCGTTCGGCGTTCACGACCACGCAGTTCATCAATGTTTCCTTCGACCCACCGGGAACGATCGTGACCGTCACCGAGCCGGTATCACGCTGCTGCGAGCTTGCCCAGGCCGAGCTGCGAACGGTGAACGGCGGGCAATGGGGCTCCGGCGCGCCCCAGTTCTTCGACCGGAAGGCGTATTCGGAGTGCTGCCTGTATACCCCCACGCCCACGCCCACCCCCACGCAGACGCCGACGATAACGCCCACCCCAACCTCAACATCAACGCCGACGGCCACCTGGTCGCCTACAGCGACGCCATCGCCAACGGCCACCGGCACGGGCACCGCAACCCCAACCCCAACCGGGCCGCCGACCAAAACGCCCACGCCCAGCGCAACGGCCACCGAGACGCCAACGGAGACGCCCACGGAGACGCCAACCGAGACGCCCACGGAGACGCCCACCGACACGGCAACCCCATCGGCGACGGCGACGATGACCGCCACACCGACGCGTACCTTCACACCGACATGGACGCCAACTGTCCTGCCATCGGAAACGGCAACCCCCACCGTCACGCCGACGGAGACGCCGACGATATCGCCCACCCCAACCGTGTGCGGCTGGGGGACGCTCGGACGCCCGGAGGACAAGGATCCATTGACGGCGACCATCGTGCCGATGGGGAGCGGCTATACCATATCGTGGTGGTCTGATGGCGGTAACGGCACAAACTGGATTCGAATTATCGGCACCGGGCATCTGGTGCACATCGTGAATGACCGGCTCAACCCGCTTTCAACGCGCATCTGGGTCGAGGTCTACGCAAACCCGGCGCTGGCGCCGTTGATCCGCCAGGAGTGCTACACGCTATCACCCTGTTACCTGCACACGCGCCCAGGCCAGACCTACTACATCAAAGGTCAGATCATGACCACCCCGGGGACGACCGGCGTGGGGTGCAGTCGTTGGAATATCAATGATCCATAGCTCGTCGGCGACCGGCGCGCCTCCTCACGACCTTCCCGCAGGTTTGGGTAACCTGCGGGAGGGCACCTGTGCTACTCGAGTCTCCTGACTTGCGGGAAGAACAGATAGACGACGGTGGCCGTTGTCAGTGCGATGGCTGCGCCCAGAATCACAACAGCAGGCTCGTTGAGGCGCTCGGCCAGAGATCCTGCCCACAAGCCGCCCAGGGGCATCATGCCCATGAACAGCAGCGTGTAGATGCCCATGACCCGGCCGCGCATCGTGTCGGGAACCTGCGTCTGCACCAGGGCGTTGGCCAGATTCATGATGGGAATCTGGGCCATGCCGACCATGATCAGGATCAGCAGCGACATCGGCACATGGCGCACCTGTGAGAAGATGAGCAGCATGATGGGCATGGCGAATGTGCCCACGGTCAAGAGCTTTCCCTTGTAGGTGAATCGTCCCAACGAGGCGATTGTCAGGGCGCTGATGAGGGCGCCGGCGCCGCGCGCCGACTGCATCAGGCCGTTGGTGCTGGCGTCGCCGCCCAGCACTTCCACGGCCCAGGCCGGAAGCAGGGTGGCAAATGACATTGCAAAGAAGCTGAAAATGCAGATGATGATCAGAATGGCGCGCACAACCGGATGACGGAAGGCGAATCGCAGGCCATCACCAAGCTCGGAGAGCGTTGAACCGCGCCGGGCCGGTTTGATAAAGGGTTTGAGCTGCATGCGCCACAGAGCGAGAATTACGGCGATGAACGAGACGGCGTTGATGAAGAAGCACCAGGCGGGCCCGGCCAGGGCATAGGTGAAGCCGGCAATGGCCGGGCCCACAGCAGTTGCCGAGTTGAACATGGTTGCATTCAGGGCAATGGCGTTGGCCAGGTCCTGACGATCAACCAATTCCAGGGTAAATGCCTGGCGCGCCGGCGCGTCGAAGGCGTTGGCCACGCCCAGCAGAAAGGCCAGAACGACGATGTGCCACGGGCGGACAAGGTTAAGGAAGGTCAGAGCCGACAAGATGAAGGCCAGGATCATCATGGTGGTCTGGGTGACGATCATGAGTGTGCGCCGCGGCACGCGATCGGCGACGACGCCTCCGTAGAGGGTGAAAAGCCAGGTGGGGATGCCGCCGGCAAAGCTGACGTAGCCGAGGTAGGCCGGCGAGTTCGTCAACTGGAAAACGAGGAAGCCCTGGGCTGTTGATTGCATCCATGTGCCCATGAGTGATGTCATCTGCCCGGCGAACCACAAGCGGTAGTTGGGGTAGGTCAGTGCCGGGTAGCGGGCCCGCCAGCCGGTTGTGACCGGCGGCACGTCGACCGGTGAGGCTGCTGCGCCGGGCACCTCTGCCGGTATCGGTGGATCTGCTTTTATTGGATCCGATGTTGCTGCATCCGCCATATGTTTACACCTGTGTGTATCGTGTGGCCGTATTTGCTGCAAGGCCGGCCATGCCTGGTGTTTGCATACTTTACTCTATGCATGGCGAACTGTCAATACAATTCAACCACTGTATCAGTAACTGTTCACGTTTACCCTGGAAGCAGGTGCATCGGCATGCCTCTACCCTCCCGCAGGTTACCCAAACCTGCGGGAGGGTCAAGTGGCAAGGCCGGGGGCATTCCAGCGAAAGTGCTGTTACCCTAACCGTGAACAGTTACCTGTATCAAAGCTGTTGCAATTTCAGAACATACGTGCTATCATGCCTGCCGGCGTGTCTTGCGCCACACGCATTCGAACATATGGAAGGAGATCCTCGTGAACCACGATAAGAGCACCACCACGAAGACCACGCAGAAGGCTGCCCAGAGCACCACCGCCACCGGCAAAACGTCTGGGGGATTCACCGACGAGGAACGCGCCGCGATGAGGGAGCGCGCCCAAGAGCTGAAGGCGGCCGCAACGAAGGCCGACGGAGAAAGCGCCGTGCTGGCGAAGATCGCCGAGATGCCGGAAGCGGATCGCGCCATGGCCGAGCGACTCCATGCCATCATCAAAACCAGCGCGCCTGCCCTCTCGCCGAAAACCTGGTACGGGATGCCCGCCTATGCCAACAAGGACGGCAAGGTCGTCTGCTTCTTCCAAAGCGCGGCAAAGTTCAACGCACGGTACGCGACGTTGGGCTTCAGCGACGCAGCGAACCTCGACGAAGGCACCATGTGGCCGACTTCCTTCGCCCTGAAGGAGTTAACCGCCGCCGACGAAGCAAAGATCGCCGCCCTCATCAAGAAGGCGGCGGGCTGAGGAGCACACAATGCATATCCTTCTCCCAATGATTTCAAGTTTCCGCATGACGGCACTGGCAGTCTTATCATCCATCTGGAATGAATCCAAGTCCATTCCCGCAATGAAGCCTTCGATGCTCTCTATTGCCGCCAGAATGTCCTTCAGGTAAATGGTGTAGTCTCTCATACGGCAACGACCTGGGGCAGGACTATATCTCGTAATTCTTCCCGAAGGGCGTGTTTGGGGACAATATCTACCGGTCGCTGGAATACCTCTTCCAAATACAATGTCACCCCTATCCAATCAAACAGGTCTGCTTCGCTATCAAACTCTATGAGAAGGTCAATATCACTACGTGAATCTTGTTCTCCGCGGACGAAAGAACCGAATAAGCTGATTTCCCTTACCTTATACCGTGCCGCAAGGAGGGGTTTCAACTCTCTCAACTTTGCCAGAACATCTTCTGCGTTCATACTCGTCTCCCTCACGATCGTACCGTAGCGGGCTGATGTTTTGCTTCAGCTGCCGGCGAGATTGCTCTCGGCCCACAGCTTTGATAACAGCACCGGCCTCCCGCAGGCTATCCGAACCTGCGGGGTTGTGACCCTCCCGCAGGCTATCCGAACCTGCGGGGTTGTGACCCTCCCGCAGGCTATCCGAACCTGCGGGAGGGTTACACGCAGGCTACCCGAACCTGCGGGGTTGTGACCCTCCCGCAGGCTATCCAAACCTGCGGGAGGGTTACACGCAGGCTACCCGAACCTGCGGGAGGGTTACAGGTTGGATGCCGCAGCCTTGACGGCAGCTACGATCTTCGTATAGCCGGTGCACCGACACAGGTTGCCGGCAATCGCCCGGCGAATGTCCTCATCGGTGGGATGGGCGTTCTCCTGCAACAAGGCATACGCCGACATGATGGCGCCGGGAATGCAATAGCCGCACTGCACCGCCCCCTGCTCGACGAAGGCTTGCTGCAACGGGTGGGGCCGATCACGCCTGCCCACGCCTTCGATGGTGAGGATGTCTCGCCCATCGGCCTGCGGGGCAAGAACAAGGCAGGCGTTCACCGCCTTGCCGTCCATGATCACCGTGCAGGCCCCGCACTCGCCCTCTGAGCAGCCATCCTTCGCGCCCGTCAGCCCCAGGTCCTCGCGCAGCAGTTGCAGCAGCGTGCGATTGGCCGCGCTCGTCAGCGTGTACGCTTGCCCGTTGACGGTCAGGCTGATCGTGTGTTGGCTCATTGCTTTCCTCCACCTTGCAGGCAGATGACAGTCGTCGTAACTGTTCACCGTTCGGGTAACAGGACATGCGCCGGACTGCCCCCCACCCCGGCCCTGCCACTTACTCTCCCGCAGGTTCCCCAAACCTGCGGAAGGGTATAGGCATGCATCAGATGCATGCTTCCAGCGCCCGGCGCAGCCAGGTTTGCACCAGCGCCCGCCGATAGCCGGCCGAGGCGCGCAGGTCACCGATCGGCTGCGCCTCGCCGGCGGCGATCTGCGCCGCTTGCCGACACATATCGAGCGTCAGCCGCCGGCCGTGCAGCACGCGCTCGGCGGCCGTTGCCCGCATGACGGTCGGCGCCACGGAGCCAAGGGCCAGGCGCGCCTGGGTTACATGGCCGTCGGCGACGACGAGCTGAACGGCCACGCTGACCAGAGCAATCGCCTGCGCCTTACGCCGCCCGGCCTTATAGTAGACGCCGCGGGCGGCAAAGGGCGGTGTGGGAAAGTCAATCTCGGCAATGTATTCATCGGGCGCAAGGACGGTTTGGCCTGGCCCCCGCAAGAACTGCTCCAGCGCCACACGCCGCGCCCCACGCACGCTGCGCAGCGTCACGGCGGCATCAAGGGCGATCAGCGCCGCAATGGTATCGCCGGCCGGTGAGGCGGTGGCCACATTGCCGCCGATTGTGCCGCGATTGCGAATCTGCACGGCGCCGATCGTGGCTGCCGCCATCGGCAGAATGGGCGCCCATTCCTTGAGCAACGGCGATTGCACCAGCTCGCTGTGCGTCGTCAGCGGGCCGATGCGTATCGCCTGGGCATCGCCCCTAATGTAGCGCAGCTCGGTCAGCCTGCTTATGTCAATGACGGTTGTCGGCTGCAGCCGTCCCATCTCCATGAAGAGGATCAGGTCGGTGCCGCCGGCCAGCACGCGCCCATGCGTGTCGGCCAGCATCTGTGCGAGCTGGGGCAGTGTGCGGGGCACAAGCAGATCAAAATCGTGCACGCGTCGTCACCTCGTCAGGCATCACGGCAAGACGCCGAAGTGGAGCAGCGCCTCTAAAACCCCGCCGCCGATGGCGCGGGCCTTGTCGGAAATGGTGAAGCAGTAGTCCACAATCCCGCGCGGGTCAATATCGCCGATCTTCAGGCCGGCGGAGACGGCAACCCCATCGTGTATTATACCACGCAGCACGCCGTTGATGGGCGCCGCGACGGGTGCATCATCAACATAGCCGACAATCTCGCCGGCTTTGATCGCTGCGCCGATCTCTCGTGTGCCGTGAACGACCCCGGCAAGCGGGGCGCGCAACACCCGCCGGGCGTCCTCACCGCCGACGCCGCCCGGCACGCCCGTATCCGGCGCGGCCGCGCCGGCATAGATCACCCGGCCCACATCGTGGCCGCGCTGCGTCTCGATGACGGCATGCACATCGCTCCCGGCCACAAAACCCGGCCCCAGGCCGATGACAACCGGCGCGTCCGTGGGGCGCGTGCCCAGATTGCGCTTTGCCAGGCGCGCATCAACGATTGCCGCCGGTTGCAGATCGGCCAACGTGTGGCCGTCGGGGTCAACGAGAACGGGGATCATGCCCTGGCTCACGGCCCGGCGGGCCATCGGCGCATCGTCCACGCGCACGGCCTTAACGCCCTCGACCGTGATCTCGCCATCGTAGACGGCAGACGCGAAGGCCACCCGCCGACGGATGACCGTTGGCTGTGCAATCTCGAGGATGACCACGCCATAGCGCGCCCGTTGCAGCCGATGCGCCACCCCGCTGCCCAGGTCGCCTCCGCCGCGAATGACAATCAAGCCGGTGCTCATGGCGATAGTATACCACAAAGGCGTCAGAATCGCTGCCAGAGGGCGGCGGCGTGCCGGCGCGCCTGGGCAAAGATGCGCTCCTCATCCAGCGTCAGCAGTTGGCGATTGTGCATAAGCAGGCGACCGGCCACCATGGTGGTTGTGACCATGCCGCCGTCAACCCCAAAGATGAGATGCCAGGGCAGATTGGCCGCCGTGACCGGCGTCGGCGGCTTATAGTCCACCAGGATGACATCGGCCGGCGCACCCACCGCCAGTTGCCCCAGGCGAACAGGACTGTGCAGGCCGCCCAGGCTGACGCCGGCAATGTGGGCGTTGTGGGCAACGGCCACACGCACCACATCATCTGCCGGTAAGGCCTGTGGATCGGCGCGGGCCATCTTCTGCGCCAGATAGGCCGCCGTCATCTCGGCGAACATGTCGTTGCCGAAGCCGTCGTTGCCCAGCCCCACCATGATGCCCCGCCGCACCATCTCCGGCACATCGGCTGTGCCGACGGCGTTGTTCATGTTCGAGCGCGGGTTGTGCACGACCAGCGTGCCCGTTTCGGCGAGCAGGCGCAGCTCCCGGCTATTGACATGGATGCAATGGGCGGCGATGGTCTGCGGCCCCAAGACGCCCAGGTGTTGCAGCCGATGAACGGTGCGCAGGCCGTGCTTCTCGACACTGTCGCGAACGTCGGCGTCATCCTCGGCGACGTGGATATGGCAGCCGACGCCCAGGTGGCGGGCGACGCCGACGGCCTCCTCGATCGTTTCATCCGAGAGGGTGAACGACGCATGCAGGCCCATCATGCCCGACAGGAGGGGAGGCGGCGCGGGGGATGCCCCCTCGCCCTGAGAGGGAGAGGGGCGGTCGGGCGGTGTGAGCGCTTTGATGAATCGTTCGTTTTCCCTGATGCCGGCCCGTGCCTTGTCTTTGCCCTCGCGGTCGGAAACTTCGTAGCACAGACAGCCGCGCAGCCCGGCCTCGCGAAATGCTGTGGCGATGATGTCGAGTGAGCCCAGGCAGGCGTTGGGGCTGGCGTGATGATCAATGAGCGTGGTCGTGCCGTGACGGATGGCATCTACCAAACAGACCAGGGCGCTGTCGTACACGTCCTGTGGGGTGAGGGCGCGGTCGAGCCGCCACCA
>Ga0123519_10014372_pt1 | contig 11262 bp, 6 predicted proteins | sample YelNatPaOPRAMG02_FD_87396 | JGI IMG/M metagenome (GOLD analysis project Ga0123519, IMG submission 87396) | Hot spring microbial communities from Yellowstone National Park - Yellowstone National Park OP-RAMG-02 (version 2) | ecosystem: Environmental > Aquatic > Thermal springs > Hot (42-90C) ... | reverse complement strand
TTGTAAAAGAAGACGATGGCTGGCTTGTTTTAAAGAACAAGAAGGGTCAATGTGTTTTCCTCGAAGACGGGCTCTGTTCTGTATATGCTTATAGACCTGCAGGATGCAGAACTTATCCACTTGTTTACGACAATGAAAAATGCAAACCTCTTCTTGATCTCGACTGCCCTTATAAGGATGAGTTTCCCATAAACGAACAGCATACAAAACAACTTGCTTCGCTTGTCGATATTCTCATATCCGAAAGAAAAGAAAGAATGAAATCATTAAAAAATTTAAAAAATCATCAAAAAGATGCCTAATTTAAAAGTCAAAATATTTTAAAATCAAAATAGGTCAAATTCGTTCTCTTCTTGCATAAAATTCTCATTCTTAGGCGCTTTTAAGGCTTCTATCGCACGTCTTTTTCCTTCGGCTGCATGCGCATCTGTTGGATGATGTTCAAGCACTTTCTCATAACATTTCAGTGCCTCTTCGTAATCTCCCTGCATGAAGAATACATCCCCTTTACCAGTCCACCCCACTCTATCTATAGGGTCAAGCATTATCGCCTTCTCAAAACATTCTAAGGCTTCGGTATATCTTCTGAACCTGTATAACACCAAGCCCTTATTACCCATCGCAAGGATATGTTCCGGATTTGCACTCAATGCCTTTTCGAACGCTTCCAGTGCCTCTTGCAATCGCCCATCATCATAATATGAAACGCCTTTATTATTCCAAGCCCATGCATAATTTGCATTTACTTCAAGTGCTTTATCATAATACTCCATCGCTTCTTCTTTTCTCCCCAAGCCATACAATGTCCTACCCTTCCCGTTAAGCGCTTCAACCATATTCGGGTCCAACTTTAAAGCCTCATCATATGCACTCAACGCCTCTTCTTTTCTACCCATATCCGAAAGCACAAGTCCTCTGTTATTGTGAGCATACTTGTTGGTTTTGCATACTTCAACTGCCTTTTCAAAACATTCGAGCGCTTCTTTCAACCTACGTTCATGATAAAAAATAAGCCCTTTTTGGTTCCATGCATGCGTCATATTTTCATCTAGCGAAATTGCTTTTTCAAAACAAAACATGGCATCAGACTTATTACCTAACTGGACAAGAATAACACCCTTGCCATACCATGCCTCTGCATTTCTTGGACACAGTGCAATTGCACGGTTATAGCAAGAAAGCGCATACTCCTTTTGACCCAAATCCCTATGTATATCTGCTTTTAGAATCAATGCACGCAGGTTCTTTGCATTCTGTTCCAGTAACTTATTGCATAATTCTATACTTTCTGTATAATTATACATCATGTAAAGGACTTTCGCTTTCTTAAACACTATTTCTTCATCATCCTTCAATTCTAAAACACGATTTAGATGCAAAAGCGCATCTGAAAAACGCTCTTCTTCTATTGCAATATCTGCATCTATTATTAGTTCCTCAATCCTATATCTCTCCTCATTATCTTCTTTACAGGGCTCATCGGCTATTTCTCCTTTTTTTTCTATATATTTCTCTACCCTTTCTTCGCCTTTTTTTCCTTCGTTTGTATTCTCTTTCTTCGTCTCTTTATCATAACACGCATTATTTTTATTTTCATTATCATTTCTCTTATTATCTTTTATATTTGTTCCGGAATCCTCATCTCCTCCTCTTTTTTCAATCCTATCTGCCCGTTTTCGTTCACGGTTCTTTTTCTTTTCTTCTGTTGCTATCGGAATTTCAGGCATCTTTGTCATTATAGAAATTATATTTTAAGTAGATATGTCTTTTTATATCCTCTCCACAATGTACACAATGGTATATGATATACGAAAATGCAATATATACCTATGTACATTTAACAACTACATAAATCTGTTACAATTTTATTGCTGTGATTAAATGCGTAAAATCCTCATAATATACGATGGAACTCCACAATCGCAAAAGGCACTCGATAAAGGGCTTGAAAATGCAAAAAAAGATGATGTGATTATACTTCTTCATGTGATAGCATCTACCGAAGACAAAGAACTTAGTTTTGTTCCACCCGAAGTTACTATTTCTCAATCGCAAAGGATGATATCTGAACTTACCTCAAAACTGATTAAAGATGGTTGGAATGCAATAGGGGTGGTTCGAACCGGAAATGTAGTCGAAGAAATCCTAAAAATAGGTTCTGAAATGAAATGCGATTTAATTGTGATTGGAGATAGAGGCATCTCAAAAGTGAACAGATTTGCAGTCGGAAAAATCGCAGAACTTGTAGCAAAACGTTCTCCTCGACCTGTTCTTGTAGTAAGATAGTCTTCAGATTGTCTTCAGATAAATGCATATCATATTTTAATTGTGTATAATTGCATTCTCAAACCAAATCGCATGTTTAAAATAAGGTTAAAAGAAGGTCTTTACAAACTCTATATTCCTTTTTAGGTCTTTATCCTCGAATTTTCTTTTTGAGGCATCTGCAAAGAACTGTTCAAGTAGAATGTACTCGCATTTTGTTCGCTTTATATGCTCAAGAATCTTTCCACAATCTAATATACCTCTATCTATAAGGACATGGTCTCGCATCATCCCTTCGTGGATTCCTACATTATGAACATGCGCCACCTTCATGTAGTTACCTAACTTTTTTACCCAGTCAGAAATTTCCATGGGCTCGTCTAATTCTGCCATCTTCTCGTTCTTTATCTCTATCCATGAAAGAACTGTATGTCCTATATCAAGACAGAATGACCATCCTTTTGTCTTCTCAAATATGTGTTGGAACGTGCTTGGTATTCCAAATACCTGGATAAGATTTTCCACTGTAAGCATCAAACTTGAATTTACCAAATTCGATAATACTAAATTTGATAACCTATTCATAGAAGATATCGCAGTATGAACGATTTTAGGTTGCGCATTGGGCATGTCTGAAAAGTTAAATCCACTTGTGTTTAAGTGTATGTTAAAATATTTTACATTTAACTCCTCAACTTGGTGGATATGTCTTTTAATGACGTTAATTGCAGCCTCCGAAAGTTCTTCCAAAGGATGCGTTATTGATAAACTTCGCCAAGGTCCATGTATTGCACATTCAAGTCCTAATTCTTTTAATTTAGTCCCAACCTTGGCAACATCTTCACAGGATAACTCCTCAGGCCAGGGATAATCGAATGCAATCTCGACGTAATCGTATCCAAGCCGTGAGGCTTTCTCAATCGAAGATATAATATTTTCATTCCCAGGCCAGATGGGCATTCCAAGATGCATGATATTTACTTTGTAACTGGATAGATAACAATTATCCTACACTTCCTTTATCACAAAAACTTTTTACCTAATTTTATCTACTTTCTAATCTAGTTTAATCTACTTTTTCAGACCGTTTCTTCGTCTTATACATTCTATACATGCAAAAATAATAGCGGTAATTCCAATCGAGGATATGAGGAAATATATCGTAGAACAGCAGATGTTTTCTGAGACTGTTGTTTGCACCCTTGCAGAAACAGAATAAGACGGGTCTAACGTCGAAGTTGCGGTAATTGTAAGCGTATCTATACTTCCTGCAGTTGCACCTGCAGGGATTAATAAACTTACACGAATTTCCCTCGTATCATTTGAAGGCACGTTATTAATGCGTGTGGTTGCTGAATTTGTATTACCTATGGTTACAGTCCATCTGTTCGAGGAACTTCCCGAAATCACAAACGAATCTATCGAAGTGCCATTATTCGTAATCCTGAAAATATAATTAACAGTCTGTCCTGCAGATGCTGACTGACCTGCAGGCGCCCGTAACCTTATGCCAACTTCCGAATTGTTTAACGAGATAACTTCAAGTGTTACGCTGTTGTTTAAACTAATCCTGCCTCCAACTGCATTTATTGTTATTACATACTGCCTTTCGGGTGTTGTGCCTGTCGTTTCTACAACAAGCGTAGATGCAGTTCCCATCGATGAGGGTATTATCTTTTGCGGATTGAATACAGTATGTATAGTTTCTTCTTGTGGTGTTATGCTACATGATAAAGATACAAGCGCGCTAAATCCATAATAGGAGGTTACAACGATTGAAAAAGATGCAGAACTCCCTGCTGTTATAGTCCTTAATCTAGGTCCTACATCAAGAGTAAAACTTCCGCCTGAGGTTCTTGTTACCACTATCTTTGCAGTTTCGTTGATAATAATGGTTCCTTCCTCACTTGTATATGTGCCTATTACATATATTGTATAATTTCCTTCTCCAAGCCCGCTATCTACAACCACCGTAAGATTCGAATATTCGTAAGATGAATTAAGCACAGAATCGTTTGCTATACAGTTCATTCCAGTAGGAACCGAGAATGCAAGATATACAGGTCCCGAAAATCCTTCTGAAAATATCGAATAAACATTAAAGTAAAGCACGCCACCAACTTGGCTAATTGCTCTTTCTTTAGGTTCTATAACAAGAACAAATAAATCTTGGGAATCCTGAGATATTACAGACACATTCACGGATACCACTTGAGAAACTATACCATAAACAGAAAGAAAAGTCGCGTTTATAACGAACGTATAATCTCCGAGGGTTGCATTTTCTAAAACTTGGAGTGTAAGATTTGAAGTAATTATGCCCTGATATGGAATTAAAGTTTCATGCTCTAAATATGCAGTGATATTTCCAATCGTATAATCTGGCATTATTAGGTCAAGATAAATGCTTTCATTTGCAGGGTATAGGTTAAGTTCAGTTGCGGTAACTGTTAAAGTAACATTCTCGCCTTGATGTAAAATAATCGATTCATTGCATATTATTTTAAAAGAGGAACGAGGTAAAATCGAGATTTCGATTGTATCTTCGCGCACACTTCCGTTCTGAATTGCACCTCTTACTCTGAATACATATTTCTTTCCTTCGAACATTTGAGTTGTATTGATTGTAATTATTGCATATTCGTTTAGCGAAAGTTCAGTATCGTTAAATTCAGGCATGAACGAAAGTTCAGGATAATTCTCACTGGCAATTATCGATAAAGATACATTTTCTGAAAAGTTATTTATTCTATCTATTCTTACCTCTACTTTGCACTCTTCTCCTTTTAGTAAAGTTATGTTTTTAGACGACAGATTAAGTTCAAAATCTCCTTCTTCTATGTTCTCAAAATCAAAATCTGCAGTAAGATTGAACTTGCCCGAGCCGAAATAGGATACAACTTTTAGGTAATGCCAACCAATGCTAGACGAAGTATATGTAATAGATTCCGGATATCCTTGTATTGAGGATGCTATCTCCAAGCCGGTAGAATCAAGAAGATAAAGGTCAAAATCTGTGTTTGTCTCGCCCGTAAGATTGAAGGTATGTGGATTATTATCAAGATAAACTGCATAATAGACCGCACAACCCGTATTTACATATCCGCTCTCATAACTTCCAATTTTGAGTTTGGGTATTACATAAATCGAAAGGTTCTTCTCGTTATTTTTTTCGTCTGTTTCGTTTATGAGTCCTGGCAAATCTGCTATTAAGTTAAGTCTATTCTCTCCTCTCTGAAGTGGCATCGACCATTGCACTTTTTTTGTTTCTCCATATGAAATTCCCGAAAAGATATGATATTTTACATGTACGGGATTTCCTTCCTTGAAGAGTTCTAAATATACAAGTTCAGATGTGCTTTTTGTTCCTCTATTTGTAACTGATGCATTAATTGAGATAGGCTCGTTCTCTATCGGATACAAAGTAGAATACTGAACAGTCAACTCGGTAGGTTCTAAATCAACATATAGGTCTGCATACAAAACGCAACTCCCGGTTCCATTCTCGCTTGACACTATTGCAAAATAGACCCCTTCTCCTATTACCTTAACGAACCCCAAGCCAGGTTGTATGCTTGTATTACTTGTACTACCAACAACACTCCCATTTTCTCTAATTATGGAAAGCACTTGGTCGCTCCCCTCTATTCCAAAATAATGTTCTTGGTTGTCTGTTATATTGTACGCCCTTTTTTGAATATGCGAATATCCTACATTTTCGCTCCCTGGTATTTGTGAAAAGTCCAAGAATTCAAATTCTGCTTTATTATAGTTATTCGTTTCGTTATTTTCAGAGATTGCATTCGTTATATCAAGATATGCCTCTACATTAATTAGCCCTGCATTCGCCTGAGAATATCTCCAAACATAACTTAGGCTCTCTCCATCTGAATGTGCAGGAATGGTTACATTTTCGTTTTGTAATCCATTTACGAATATAGTCAAGTTTGTAGATGGCGTCCCACCAATACTTAAAATCGTGTAATTAATTTCGCATACCCTCCCCACTCCAACTAATGTATAGGAACATAACGATGTTAATGATAGATCGATACCACCTTGTCTATTTCTATTTGTTTCTGTTGTATTGTGCAAAGAGGTTGAGTAATTACTTGAAATTGATTTATTGCTCTCCGTATAATTTGTATGTGGATAATTTGTATAAGTTGGAATACTCTGGCTTGGGATAATCACAACTATCGCAAAAATTAGCGCAGCATACTTTAGCACATTATACTTAAAGACAAAATTTGAAATGTCATTTCTCCTTCCATGAACCATGCCAAATTCTCCATATGCATATAGGAGATTTCAACCTAAAAAGTTTATCTTTTATGTTTCATTCTTAAGTTGCGCTCGTATTGTTCTTAATTCGTAATTTATCCCGAACCCCCAATAGTTATTCTGCTAATTCTCACATGCGGGCTTCCGTACCCTACAAGGACTGTTTGCCCACCTTTTACACATTCGCCTATGTTTTGCATCTCAAGGTCGTTCCCGACTGCATCTATGCTGTTTAACACTTCGAATATGTTTCCAGATAATGTGCAATCTCTCAAAAGTTCCTTTTTTTCCCCATTTTCGATAATATACCCTTGTTCTGACGAAAAAGTAAAAGTCCCCTCGCCTGAATTCACTTCGCCACCTTTCGAATATTCAAGATAGATACCACTCTTTACCTCTTTCAACATCTCATCTAAAGACCAATCCGCAGGCTCAAGATATGTATTACTCATACGCACTATTGGCAAGTATTCGTACGATTGCACTCTCGCATTCCCCGTAGGCGGAACATGTGCCCGATACGCAGTTTCACGTGTGTGCAGATATGTGTTTAATATCCCTTTTTTTATTATGTAATTCTTTCTTGCACGCACTCCTTCGTCGTCGTATTTGTAATGACCATGTCCAAAAATCGTTGCATCGTCTATTATTGATATGTTTTCAGGCGCTATCTTCTTACTTATCTTTCCACCAAAAACAGAATCTCCCGATTGCACAATGTCTGCTTCGGCTGCATGACCTACTGCTTCATGTATCAGCACACCTGCCAGCGTAGGATGTATTACAGTCGTAAACTTACCCCCAGGCGGCGCTTTTGCTGAGAGCAACGCAACTGCTCGTTTCGCAGATTTACTCGCAATCTCAATCGGATTTTTTTCCTCATACAACTCAAATCCAGATTGCCTTTCCACACCTTCTGCACATTGTTGTATTAACCCACTTTCACAAGCAGTTGTTACACACATAAAACCAGTAAACACTTGTTCCTGGTATAGGTTCGTACCTTCACTTGTCATATACAATTCTCTGCTGTTTATATCTACATATCCAAGCCGAATCGATTTTATCCTATCTGATATAATTCTCGTCGAAAAATATGCCTCCTTTAGCATATTTACTTTCCTTTCTATACTTACATCTTCAAACTTTATCCTCGGCTTGGGTATCACTTTATCAACCGCAGGCTCAACTTCTGCTAATTTCACTCTCTTTTTTCTTTTATATCTACCAGAACTCTTTGAGGCTCTTATAGCCCTTTCAACCATAATATTCAATTTCGAATAATCATTTGTACTTGCGAGCCCCCAGGAACCTTTGTATAATACTCTAATCCCCAAGCCAAAATTGTTACCACTAACTACCTCTTCTAGGACATTATCCTTTACTGTAATCTTAGTCCCCTTATCTTCTTGAACTCTAACATCTGCATACGAGGCTCCAAGATTTCGCGCTTTATCAAGCACTTCTTTTATCTCTTCACCATAACGTTCTTGCAATGTTTCATCGATACTTGACATGCATCTTTTCCTCTTAGAAATGAAAAAATTCAATTCTTATGACTTTCAGTTTCAGAACCTTTCTCAACTTCTTCTATCTTTTTTTCTTTGTTATCTTCTTTATTCTCCGTTTTCTCTTCTACCACATGTTTTACATCTTCAGACAACTTTGTTTCTTCGGTCTCTTTTTCTGTACGAGGTTCTGACAGCATAGTCTCATCAGGAATTTCAGTTTCTCTCTCCTTTTTTTCACCTTTTCCTCGTCCTTTCCAGAAATTCTTTAATTCTTGTTTTATTGTGGTTAGATTTGAACGCTTCGATTCTATTGTTTCCATTACTTTCTGTTTTCTATTTGCCTCGTCTTGTCTTTGACAAATCATCCGTCCTAACGCTTGGAACGGGTCTGTTATCCCTATATCCTTTGTGGTTGACATAAGGAATGAATGCCCTCCATATGGTTGGGAAAGCGCCTGCAGTTTCTCTCTGTATTTTGGTATATCTTTTCCGTCTATTAAATCAAGTTTGTTTCCTATAAACACAACAGGCACCTTCTCTTTTAACACTTTAAACACCTGCTCAACCCAAGATGGCATGTGCTCTAAAGTTTCAGGTCTCGACAGGTCTCCAACAACCGCAACCCCTTCAGCACCTATGCAATATCTTGGTCTTACCCGAATAAACTCGTCTTTCCCAGTTATATCCCACATCAGTATCGCAAGCCTCATGCTCATTTCAGGAAAATCAAAACTATATGTATATTTAGATACCTTCGTCCCCAGTGTATCTATAACTGAGTCGTCAAACGGACTAAATGCAACCTTCCTTGCAATAGTCTTCTTGCCTACTCCAGAATCACCTACCAAGCCTATTTTCTTAACATATACTTTCTTTTTCCCTATCATATTCCCAATGCCAACCTTCTTGCCTTCTCTTTAGATGCTTTTATCCCTTCTTCTATCTTCAATATGTCTCCTCCACCACCACTTGCAAAGTCTGCTCTACCTCCACCTTTTCCCCCTATTATCTTCTCTGCTTCTGAGACAAGTTCTGCACAATTCACATTTACATCCTTGCTTCTTGCAGCAAGCACGCTAGGTCCTTTCTCACCCTTGCTCGTCGCAAAGATAAGTAATACCTTCTCTTCTTTTACTATCCTTTCAGAAATAGCCATCAACTCTTTTATATCTTTGTCTGAGACATAGGTAATGATGCGAACACCATCGACAACTTCTGCATTCTCAATCAGTTGTTTACTCAACAACTCCCCAAGCCGTCTTTTTAACTCCTCAATCTCCTTCCCTCTTGATTTCCATTCTTCGAAGAATCTACGCACAGAACTCGGCAAGTTCTCTGGCGAAACTGAAATAATCTCTGAAGAATCGTATAGATAATTCTCAATCCTCTGAACTGCTTTTACGGCAGCCAAGCCAGCCGAAAACACAAGCCTTTCTACTCCATCTTGTATCCTTTCAGACTTGATTATCTTTATCATACCAATCTGACTTGTTCTATTCGCATGTGTACCTCCACATGCTTCCGCGTCTACTCCTGGAATATTCGTAATTCTCAGCCAACCCCCTGTCGGAGCGCCTCCTTGGTATAACCTAAATCCGAACTTTTTCTCTGCTTCGACTCTGTCCATAAACTTTTTCTCAATAGGCAAGTCTTCAAGCACAAGTTCGTTTGCTCGCATCTCTATTTTTAATAGTTCTTCTCGAGTTAGTTTTGCATAATGCGTAATGTCAAGCCTTGCAAACTCTTCTTCGTTCTGAGAGCCTGTCTGCCAAACATGCGGTCCTAACACTTCTCTTGATGCCGCAATTATCAGATGTGTTGCATCATGATGCCTCGTATGTGCCATTCTCCTATTCCAATCGATACTCCCTTTTACCCTTATCCCTTCCTTCTTAGATATTTTACTATACTTCTTATCGAGAATATGAACTACGACTTCACCTACTTTTTGCACGTCTACAACTTCGTATTTTTCATTATCAACTTCTAAAAATCCCCTGTCGCAGGGCTGTCCTCCACCTTCAGGATAGAATATCGTTGCATCAAGAACAACTTCGCCATCTTTCCAAGAAAAGACTGTAAATTCTCCGCTCTTATCCATCTCATGTTCAGGCTCGTAATAAAGTAATTTCGTAGGTGGATATCTATACATGTCTTTATCTCTAATCTTATCTTCTATTAACTTATCATCTCTCAACGAACTTTCACAACTTGCCTTTTCTGCTTCTTCTATCTCTTTCTTTGATGCCTTCAAATGCCTTTCTGCAATTATAGAGTTAAATGCATCCGGAACTTCGACTATAATACCCTGCTCCCTTGCCACTTTTTGCACCACCGCAGGCGGTATCCCATGCGTATCGTAGAATTCAATTAGTTTTTCAAGCGAAATCTTTCCTCCTTTGCCAACTTTCGCAGTCTCTTTTCTTATTAATTTCTCGCCTTTCTCGATCGTTTCTGCATACCTACTAGTTTCAAGAACAAGCATTTTTTTAATCGTATCTTTTATTGTATTATATTCATTTTTAGGTATGAGTTCCCTTATCCCTTCGTATTGCCTTAACACGAGTTCATGCAAAGGCGTTTTTATCTTTTGCTCTTCCATCAACCTTAGCGTCCTACGAATTAAGAACCTCGCAAGATACCCTGATTTCACATTCGAGGGAACTACACCATCAGCAAGCATAAATGCAATACATCTTGTATGGTCTGCAATCGCATATACATTCTCAAGTGGCGTCATTATCTTTTCCAGTTCTTCCACACTTATCTTATATCCTGCAGCCTCAAGCCTTTTTACAACTATCTTTCTAAGGTCTCGCAATTTCGAATCTGTATCTACAGACATTATACCTGACAATTTTGCATGTTCAGAAAGTATCGTCCTATATCTTTCGTCATTTAATTCATGTATAACCCCTGACTCTGCAAATAAATCTGCTGTTAATTCTGGATAGATTGCGTCGTATATGTTTGGCTTACCTGTTGATGCCCAGACAAATCTTTCCAAGCCGTAACCTGTATCAACTATCCTTCTTGACATTCTTGAATACCTTTCTCCTTTTATTAAAAACTCTCCTTTTTCGTCTAATCTAAGGTTCATAAACACAAGCGTACCGAGTTCGAGCCCACCAACAAGCACTTCGAACGCAGGTCCTGCATTACCTCCTCCTGACCAGGGATTCTCTTTATATGTTATATGCTC
>Ga0123519_10014371_pt1 | contig 11262 bp, 9 predicted proteins | sample YelNatPaOPRAMG02_FD_87396 | JGI IMG/M metagenome (GOLD analysis project Ga0123519, IMG submission 87396) | Hot spring microbial communities from Yellowstone National Park - Yellowstone National Park OP-RAMG-02 (version 2) | ecosystem: Environmental > Aquatic > Thermal springs > Hot (42-90C) ... | reverse complement strand
GAGGTTGCTGGGGCACCCGGATATGGGGACAGGCACGATGTCGGGTATACCGATCAGGAACGTTCAACGTCCAACGTTCAACTCTCAACTTTCAATGTGATGATCGAAATGGCGCACGGTGGGCTGGATATGGGGACAGACACGTTATTTGGGCGCCCGGGTTTTTGACTCGCCGGACCTGCCAAAGCAACAGCCGGACGGTCGAAGCTGCCGGGGCACCCGGATATGGGGCAGGCACGATGTCGGGTATATCGATCAGGAACGTTCAACGTCCAACGTTCAACTCTCAACTTTCAATGTGGTGACGGAAAGGGCGCACGGTGGGCTGGATATGGGGACAGACTCGATATTTAGACTCGATATTTTCGGCTGGTGCCAAGGCGGAGGATTGTATCAGCGGACGAGAGCGCCGAAACGCAAGCCGCGCGTGCTCACACGGAGCTTGTTAATGCCGAATACATCGGCGGCGCCGGCCAGTATTGCAACGCCTGTGATTATGACGTCCGCGCGTTCGGGGGGAAGACCGGGAATCAGACGGCGGTCTTTGATCGGCAGCTTCCACAGGCGCTCGACCCATTGAGTAAGGTCGGTTGGTGAAAACTCGACCGACTCGATCTGATGCCGGTCGAAGCTGGTGAGTCTGAGATGCATTGCGGCAAGCACCGAAGCGGTGCCACCACTGGCGAATGATTCTGGATTGGCGGGCAAGCCTGCGAGTGCCTTGCTCAACTCTTCTTTGCAGCCAGTGCTCAGGACGGAGTGTATCATGCTGCGGCAACGCTCGAGGTCTGCCTGTGCGGGAGGGTCGGTCGGGTTGAGGGTTTCAAGCAAACGGACAGCGCCCAATTGAAGGCTTTTGGTGAACAGAACCGTGGTTGCGTATCCGGCCGTGACTTGTGTGCTGCCGCCGCCGACGTCAATGACCATCAGTGGTTTGCCTTGGGATCGAGGGTCTGTCGCAACACCATAAAATGCCAGTGCCGCTTCTGTGTGGCCTTCGAGGATCGTGAGTTCGAGGCCGGTGGAATTCCTGATGGCGGCAGCCAGGGCATCGGCGTTGGATGCTTCGCGGGCGGCGCTTGTGGCGATTATGCGGACTTCGCCTGCATCGAGCTCGCGGGCTTTTGACGCAAACGCTGCGGCTGCTTTGGCGGTTCGTGTGATTGCAGCCTTGGACAGTGTCATGCCCGAATACAACTGGCTGCCCAACCTTGTTTGGGATGCGAACTCGCAGACCGGCTCGACAGAATCGAATGAGACATCGGCGACCAGCAATTTGACCGAGTTGGTGCCGACGTCGATAACTGCTCGGCGATGCGGGGTGCGTGGGTTTGTCATCAACCGATGTTTTGCTTTACCAAGACTGCGCCGCCGGTAATTCCGGCTTCGTCGCCCAGTTGGGATGCTACGATCTCGATTCCCTTGTCGGTGCCGGGCATGGCGTTGTCGTGGGCGGTTTCAACGATGATTGCGAGCATTTCATCTTCGAGGGCGTCGATTACGCCGCCGCCGAGGACGACGACTTCTGGATTGAGCAGGTTGATGACATTAGCGACGGCGATGCCCGTGTATTCGGCGGCTTCCTCGACGATTTTTTCGACGAACTTGTCGCCGCGGCGAATGGCTTTGCGGAGATCGCCGCTGCGCATATCTGTCAGGTTGCCTTCGAGGATTTCTGTGAGGAGGGTTTTCTGGCCGTCTTTTACGGCGCTTTGAATGCGTTTAAAGATTGCGGTGCGGCTGGCAAGGGCTTCGAAGCAGCCTCGGTTTCCGCAGTTGCATTTTGGTCCGCCAACTTCGAGCACCATGTGACCGATTTCACCGGCGGTGCGGTTGAAACCGGAATAGAGTTTGCCGTCCAGTATGAGTCCTGCGCCGATTCCTGTGCCGATAAAGATGCCGACCAAATGGCGGGGTTTGGCCTTGAACTCCTTGGCATGGACGCCCAGGGCCTGGATGTTGCAGTCGTTCTCGATAAACACCGGGACGCCGAGCTGTTTTTCCAATTCCTTTTTGAGTGGGACATCTCTCCAGTCAAGGTTTGGTGCGAAAATGACACGTCCGGTGACCGGGTCAGAAGCTCCCGGGGCGCCCACTCCGACGCCGATGACTTGTTTTATCTGGAGATCGCATTCGTCAATTGCATCTTTAACACAGCGGGCTACTCGTTCGATTACGGCGTCAGGGCCGCGTCCGGCTTTGGTGCTGAGTTTGGCGCTGCCGAGGCAGTTGAGCTTTTGATCGAAGACACCAGCGAGGATTTTCGTTCCTCCGAGGTCAACACCAACGAGATAATCCTTATTTGATTCGGCCATACGACTCGCCATTGTTATTGCGGACCATTAGCGCTCAACTCATGGCTGATTTGCCTGCAAGGACAAGATCGATTTGGCGGCGCAGCTCGCGGTTAACCACTTCGATCGGTCGATTCCCGTCAACGATCGTGAATCCATAAATGCTTTGCAAGCGTTGGAACTGTTCGATCACGCGTTTCTGGTACTTCACAAAGCTGTCAAACATGTCCTGGGAGAGGCCGAGGTCCATTCCGCTCTCCCAATAATCAAGCGCGAGGCTTTTGGCGAAGGTGCGCTGGATGAGCTCTTCCGGTGAGACCTGAAGGTAGAACACTGCGTCAGGGACAAGCGCGATGCTGTAGAGGTTTCGAACCCATTCTTCGTCGAGACCGCGCACGAGGTCTCGCACCATTAGTGTGTATATGTATCGGTCGGCTAGAACCATGAATCCGGCTTTGAGAGCCGGGATGATCACATTTTCCAACTGGTCGGCAAAATCGGTTGCATAAAACAGGCTGAACGTGGTTCGGCTGAGGACATTGCCCTGCTGTGCTTTGGCGAGCTCTTCACTGACGAGCGTCGAGCGCTTGAGGCCGACCTGGACAGTGGCGTGTCCACGACCCTCGAGCCACGTGACGAGGCGCGATATTTGTGTTGACCTTCCGGACCCATCGGCGCCTTCCAACACAATCAGTTTGCCGGAGAGTTTCGAGGCATCGACGCCCGGGATGCCGTGACCGTAAAAACGTTTTGGTGTTGTTGTTGGAATGATGACTGTGGGGACGACTCCGGTGCGTGAGCTTGACTGACGATGTTTGCTGGATGCGTTGCCCATTGATTCAGCGTTTGGATGTGTGGAATTTGGAGAGGTCAATACGATCGGCGACCACTTTGCGCACCAATGTTTGCTGGGCTTCAACCGGCTGGTCGGCGTCAATGACGTAGAATCCGTACGCGGTGCTCATGGCAAGGTATTGTTCGAGAAGCCGGCCCTGAAAAATGCGGAAGCTCTCGACCGGGTCTGGCGAGAGTCCAAGGTCCATGCCAGCCTCGAAGTACTTGGGCTGCTGGCGACCGTCCAGAATCCGCTGCAAAGACGTTTCCAGGCGCGCTTTGAAGAAGAAGGTCAAATCCGGCTGCGCTGCGAAGCCGTAGAGGTGCCGCACCCAATCCGGCGGGCAGCCCCGCACGACATCCCTTGCAAAGGCGGTGTAGATGTAGCGGTCGCAGAGGACGATATACCCGGCGCGCAACAAGGGAACCAAGTGTCTTTCGTAACGGTCGGCGAAATCCGTGGCGTGGATGAGACTGAATGTTGTTGGGGTGAGAAGGTGTGTCTTTTTGCCCTTGCTGGTTGCGCTTTTAACCAGATCGGATGAGTTCCATTCGCTGAGGAAAACTTTCAGGTTTTGCTGTTCGAGCCAGCGTCGCAGCAAATAGACCTGTGTGGACTTGCCTGACCCGTCGATGCCCTCGACGGCGATCAGTCGCCCGGGGAACCCAAGCTCTGAAAACTTGCTCGTCAACATTGCGGCTGTGGGAAGGCTACACTGCCGGTCACGGGAGACAATCTTTTTTGCAGTCAACAAGCGGGAGAGGTGGTGCGGGGTTTGGCATGGGTATCTCACCGGCTGACGGCCATGTCATGCACAGCCCGTCATTCCGGTGGGGTTTGTCGGGTTAACATGCGATGGAGTCGGCTGATCGCTCTGCTTCGGTTGGGCGAGGTGGGATGGCTGGGTGCACTGTTTCGCGGGTGAGCCTCGGGCGAACGATCATGAAAGTTATTGCCGCGGCCGTGCCGATCAGTATGCCGATGGTTGTTCCGAGCCGGGGGTTCAGACCCAGGCCGATTCTTTCGACGAGGATGTAAGTGGTTGTCATGATCGTCATGAACACGGCGGGAACGAGAGCTATTATCCACCAATTTCCGCGTTTGGCCAGGAAGACTGTACCAGTCCAGAGGGCGACTGCACCGAGCGTCTGGTTGGTCCAGCCAAAGTAGCGCCAGATGACATCGAAGTTTATGAAGTTTAGGGCAAACGACACGGCGAACAATGGGATCACAAGTTTGTATCGGTTTATGGCTTGTGTTTGGGGAACGGCGAAGTAATCAGCAAGCATGAGTCGGGCGACGCGGAAGGCGGTGTCTCCGGAGGTAATAGGGAGTACGACCACGCCAAGTATTGCGAGGGCGCCGCCGACAGCTCCCATGGTTGATACGCAACAAGCATGCACTACGCCGCCCGGTCCGCCGGCGGTTTTGAGTGCGTCAGCGAGGCCTTGGGTGCCGTGGTAAAAGCCTTGTGCGGCCGAGGCCCAGATCAGCGCTATGATCCCTTCCGCGATCATGGCGCCATAAAACACAATCCGCATGTGCTTTTCACTTTTCAGGCAGCGGGCCATCAGCGGGCTTTGGGTGGCATGGAATCCACTGACAGCTCCGCAACTTACGGTTATGAATATCAGGGGCCATGCAGGCAGATGGTCCGGATGCAAATTCTTTAGGGTGAACTCGGGCGAAGGAATCTGTCCTGTCAACAGGGCGGCGCCCAGCCCAAACACCATGATTAGCAAAGCCAGAGCGAAAAACGGATAAAACCGACCGATGATTTTGTCTATTGGCATCAACGTGGCCAGGAGGTAATAAGCGTAAATGACCATCATGACCAGCCATGTCCAGCCGGACAAGCCGTGGAAGTTTGTTTGAAGCCATTGGGTGGATGTTTCTCCGAGCCAGCCAGCCAACTTTTCAGCAGGCAGCAATTCCACCAGCAGCATCGCCGGTCCTTTGACGAAAACCGTTCCGACCAAAACCATCAACAAAAGGATGACAAATGTTGCGAGGTGTCTTGCGGCGCTGCCGAGGTAGTACCCGATCAGGTCCGGCAAACCCGCGCCGTTGTTGCGGACGGACATTACACCCGAGAGAAAGTCATGCACCGCTCCCCCAAAGATACAGCCGAATACTATCCAAAGGAAAACCTGTGGCCCCCACAGCGCGCCCATTATGGCGCCGAAGACCGGGCCAAGCCCCGCAATGTTTAGCAACTGTACGAGGTACACGCGCCAGGTCGCCATCGGGACAAAATCGACGCCGTCGTTGAGGGCGATCGCAGGCGTAACGCGGTTGGGATCGGGGCGGACCGTTTGCGCCATCAAACGCCCGTAGAGCGCATATCCCAGCAGTAGCAAAACAAGTCCCAGCAAGAACACGCCCATGGCAAGGAGTTTATCCCTGTTTTGTATTGGTTGATCAAGCTTTTCCCGTCAGGCAGGGGAGTTCCCAATCCACGTACAAGGCGCGTACCTTTTCGACGACCCGGTCGAGCAGTGCCGTGGTGTGAGCTGACAAAGGTGTTTTTGTTTTCCCTGTGGCGAGTCCGCGAGCTGACATGGCCGCTGCCACGTTGAGCGGGAACTCGAGCACGTTCACGTTGTGGAGGAGCATATCGATCCGCGCTCTGAACATTTCTGTTTTTTCGCGGTCGCCTTTCAGTGCGGCTTCATGGATGCCGACGACCAATTCCGGCACTGCATTTGCGAGGCCGCTCACGCAGCCGTTGACTCCGAGCGCCAGTGCTTCCGGCAAGGTAACTTCGGTTCCCGAGAACACGACGAAGTTCTTTTCCCTGGCGAGCTTTACAAGTTCGCGGTGGTATTCGAACTCAGCGCCGCTCTGCTTTACCCCGACGAATTCAACGCTATCTGCCACGGCACGGATTGTTTCGATGTTGATTCGTGTGCCGGCGCGTTCCGGGAAGTTGTAAAGGAAAAGCGGCAGCCCAACTGCGTTTGTGCAATAAATGAAGAACTCGGCAAGGTCCGGTTGAGCAAGGCTGTAAAACGCCGGCGGGAGTAATGACATTGTGGCAAACCCGAGTTCGCGAGCGCGTTTCCCGACGGTGATCACGTCGGCAGGCCGTATTGCGCTGGCATTAACGATTGTTGGCCATTGATCTGCCATGGGGCGCAGCAGCGCAAGACAATCGAGCCGGGTTCGGACGTCCAACCTTGCGAACTCGCCGGTGCTGCCAAGGATCATAAAGCCTGTTATCCCTTTGGTTTTCAGGAATTCGATGTTCGACAGCAACCCGGCTTCGTCCAAGGCGAATTCATCCCTTGTGGGTGTCCAAAGTGCGACTATTACTCCGCTTTTGGGCGCAGACATGCGTGCAAGGGTACGCAGTTGTCATGTGAAATACAAGTGCTGCCATGCGTGATTTGTGACACGTGGAGCGTTGTCCCACGCTGGTATGGATCGGGCCGTTGGTGTTTTGGTCACCGAGCAGTGACAGTAAGGACCGACAGGCTGCGCTTGATGGGGAGGGGGTGGCGGTTTCCGGTTGGGGTCGGGTTTAACAGCACTTCGTATTGGATTGTTTGTTGTTCACTGGCTCAAATGGTCGGTCAAGGCTTTCAAGGCAAAGTTTGGCGTTGCGCCTTCGGCCATGCATCCCCAATCCTAGCCGCATGTTCCGACCGAACCAGATACTCGATTTGAGTCAGACAGAGCACGCGGCTCTGTTTGAGGGTTGCGAATATGCATGGGACGCTCTCAAGAAGCTCTCTGATTACATTGTCCGGAATGTTCGTTCCGAATTGCGCAACAGATGCATCGGAGGCGCATGGATTGGTGACAAAGTGTTTATTGGTGAAGGCACGGTTGTCGAGGACGGCGCGATGATCAAGGGACCGGCGATCATAGGACGCAATTGCGAAATTCGGCATAATGCGTATGTTCGTGAGCATGTGATAATAGGAGATGGATGTTTGGTGGGTAATTCCTGTGAACTGAAGCATTGCGTGCTGTTCAACAATGTCCAAGTGCCGCATTTTAATTACGTCGGCGATTCGATTCTTGGGCACCGCGCGCATCTGGGCGCCGGGGTCAAGGTGTCAAACGTGAAGCTGGTGCCCGGGAATGTCATCGTGCGCTGGGAGGGCACGGACATTGACACCGGCCTTCGGAAGTTTGGGGCGGTGGTTGGGGACGAGGCCGAAATCGGCTGCAACGCCGTGCTGAACCCGGGCAGCGTTATAGGACGGAGGTCGCTGGTTTACCCGAACGTGTCGTGGCGCGGTGTTCTGCCTGAAGGCCACATTGCAAAGAACGCAGCGCTCATCCAGGTGATTGCCCGCCATCATCCCGAATCAGGGAACTCATGATCAGCACTACCGAGACAATTCCACAGAACACAGTCGAGGACCTTGTTGCACAGGTGGAGGCGATCTTTTCACCGAACGGTCTTCTTTCCAGAGCCAGGAACTTCGAGTACCGACCTCAGCAACAGCAAATGGCAGTGGCTGTAGCCCGGGCGTTGGTTGAAAAGAAATGCCTTGTAGTCGAGGCCGGGACAGGTGTTGGCAAGAGCCTTGCCTACCTGATTCCGGCCATTTTGTATGCTGTGACGAATCGGAAAAAGGCCATTGTTTCCACCCACACCATAAACCTTCAAGAGCAGCTCACGGAAAAAGACCTGCCAATGCTCGAACGCATTCTGCCGGTGCGATTCAGCTACACGATGTTGAAGGGCCGCCAGAACTACCTTTGCACGCGGCGATTGCACAAGGCGATGCAGCAGGCCGACAGCCTGTTCACTTCCACCGAAAGCGAGGAACTGCGCCGAATCTACGAATGGTCAAAGAAAACCGAAGACGGCAGTTTGTCTGATTTCGAGACGGAACCTGATCCGAAGGTGTGGGCGCAGGTGTGTTCTGAGCGCGGGCTTTGTTCGCCGAAGAAATGCGGGCACCAGTCGGATTTCGTAAAGGCTGGCGGCCAGCCATGTTTTTTCCAGCGTGTTCGCGGTCGAATCATGTCCGCGGACGTGCTGGTGTTGAATCACACCCTTTTTTTCACACAACTGGGCAGCCTCGATGAGGAATCAGTCGAAGGCGGTGTCCTGTTCAAAAACGATTTCGTCATATTCGACGAAGCGCACACGATGGAGTCTGTTGCCGCGCGGCACATTGGAGTGAGTGTCTCGAATTCGCAAATGCGGTTCAATCTCCAGCGGTTGTGGACCGAGAAGACCGGCAAGGGGTTGCTGGCCACACTTCGGCGGGGCAAGGCGGTGACGTTGGTGGCCGACGCTTTGGAGAGAACCCAGAAGTTTTTCGAAGCCATCGAGGAAGAGTGCGACCGGCTTTACAAGTCGCGCGGCGAGTCACTTCGACCCGAGTCCGCGGATTCATCGTCTGGCGCGCCGCGGCGTTGGACAGAGTTGCGCATTCGCAAGCCGGACATTGTGGATGACAACGTTACTCTGGCCCTTGAACGCGTGAAAGAAGAGGTTTCTGACATGATCAAAATGTCCGAGGATTCGGACATTGGCAGTGAATTGGTGGAGTGCAATCGGCGATTGGGCGAACTACGCGATGCGATTACGTTTTTCCTGAAACAGAGTGAGGACGACCATGTTTATTGGGTCGAACGCGGAGGAAAAGGCCAGAAAATCATCACGCTCAACGCAGCGCCGGTTGACGTGGCGGATTACCTCCGGCGCCGTCTGTTCAGCACGGGGACATCGGTGATAATGACCAGCGCAACGCTTGGCATGGACACAAAACATCTCGGGCAGCCCGTACGCGCCGAACCCGGTCGAAAAGACGGACTGAACTATTTCGCATCACGCGTGGGTGCGACCGACGCGACGCTTCTCCAGGTCGGATCGCCGTTCGATTACGAACGCCAAATGCGCGTTTACGTCGTGGGCAAAATGCCCGATCCGCGCGACCCCGAATACTCGAAGGCACTCAGCAAATGGATTCGGCATTTCATCCGCAAGACTCATGGCAAAGCATTTGTCCTGTTCACCAACTCCCGCCTCATGCAAGAGCTCGGGGATGAACTCGAGGATTTCTTCGACGAACTCGGGGTAAACTGCTTTGTTCAAGGAACCGGGACACCACGGTCGCTCATGTTGGAGAAATTCAAGAAAGACATCGATTCGGTGTTGTTCGGCACCGACAGTTTCTGGCAGGGGGTTGATGTACCGGGCGAGTCTTTGAGCAACGTCATCATCACCCGGCTTCCGTTTGCCGTTCCCGATCACCCCCTAATCGAGGCACGAATCGAACGCATCGAAGCCAATGGCGGTAATGCGTTCATGGACTTTTCACTTCCGGAAGCCATTTTGAAATTCCGACAGGGCGTGGGCAGGTTGATACGCACCAAGACCGATACGGGGATTGTGGTTGTGCTCGACAATCGGATCCTGACAAAACGGTACGGTCGCGCGTTCCTTGACGCTCTTCCGAAGTGCCCGGTTGAGATAGTGTAACAAGCCAAACCACAGGTGGTGCGGCAAACCGGCGACCACAAGGGCGGAAGCCCCTCATCAAGCCGGAGTGTCGAAGGCTGGAGTTTCGGTGTCTGATTCAATCTCCAATACCGTTTTGGAGAGTCTTTTGGCCACTGCGAATTTTATCATCTGCCGAGACTCTTGCACCAAATGGATCCAGTTACTGGGGGATAGCGACTTGTTTGATGTTTGATGGCCTGAGGACAAGTGCCGTGCAGTTGATTGGCCGGGGATTTCGCGAACAACACGGATGTGCGGCCCGAAACATTCGATGATCTGAACGTGCTGAATCGCTGGCGCGAGGGAACGCCCCGGGTACCGAACGCTTCACATTCCGATCGGACAATGCTATTGTCTTTCCATGGAATGCAAAGAACAACGGAACCGGAGCCGATGCAATTGTTCATATGAACCCTGCTCGCGCAAGGGGTTTTGCTGTGACTGTCTGAGCTATCATCTCCGGAACCGCGAATTGCCTGCTTGTTGTTTTCCGGCAGATGCGGAGGCAACCTACGATCGGTCGTTCGAGCATTTCGCCCGGCTGGTGAACGCACGCCGCGTTTAGCCCGGCGATGTGAGAAGTTCCTTTCCTGATTGCGGCGCGCCAGCGCTTTGCGCACGAGCGCCAAGCCAGGGGGTTGCGCCGCGCTGAGAAGTCTTCGGCTCAAACAAGGTGACAGGCTCGCTGTTGGAGCGGGGCGAGTCTTGGGTGTGGAACTTGGAACGTGAAACGCTCAACGTTCAACGCTCAAGGTTCAATGGTCAACTGGTAACGGCCGGGCTGGCGGAATGAGGAATAAGGTGACAGACACGATATCTGCGGGTTGCGGCTTGGGGCGGTGCGCGCGCGGTTTCATTGCCCATGATTTGCGCAGCCGAAATAAGCCTGCTACGGTTTGGGTCGCGATGAGCGAACCTGTTGTTGAGGTGGAACATCTGCGGAAGGAATTCGACGGCACAGTGGCCGTGGCCGACGTATCCTTTTGCGTCCGGCGCGGAGAAATCGTGGGGTTGCTGGGGCCAAACGGCGCTGGCAAGACCACGACATTGCAGGTGTTACTTGGCCTTACGACGCACACGAGCGGAACCGTGCGCGTTTTCGGCAAGGAACTGCGATCGCATCGGGTCGAAATCCTCCAGAGATGCAACTTTTCTTCGGCCTATGCGGCGTTGCCGACGAATCTGCGTGTTTGGGAGAATCTGCGCTTGTTTGCGAGGCTGTACGGTGTTCGGGACTCGACCGAGAAGTTGAACTTTCTGCTCGAGTTATTCGAGATCAAACACTTGAAGGACAAAGTGACGGGGCATCTGTCTGCCGGTGAATCAACGCGAGTGAATCTGTGCAAGGCGCTGTGCAACGATCCGGAATTGTTGTTGTTGGACGAACCGACGGCCAGCCTCGACCCGGACATTGCCGACAAAGTGCGGCGGATTCTGCGTCAAATCCAGCGCGAAAAGGGCATCAGCATGATTTACACTTCACACAACATGGGCGAGGTCGAGATGGTGTGCGATCGGGTTGTATTTCTGCACAAGGGCATGGTTATTGCCGAGGGCACAGCTCGACAGATCATCGATCATTTTCAGCGCCGTTCACTCGAGGAAGTTTTCATCACGGTGGCGCGGAGCGGCGATGTTCTGGACGGCGTTGGGAGAGGTGG